>Ga0326727_10010779_pt1 | contig 21610 bp, 17 predicted proteins | sample MB2enrmetagenome_FD_207643 | JGI IMG/M metagenome (GOLD analysis project Ga0326727, IMG submission 207643) | Lab enriched peat soil microbial communities from McLean, Ithaca, NY, United States - MB29MY | ecosystem: Environmental > Terrestrial > Soil > Wetlands > Peat | place: USA: New York...
GCATGCCGGAAGTGATCTTTGGCAAGGGCAAATCTCCGCGGCAGGTGGCCGTCATCTTCAGCCGCCTGGCCCAGCACGGCGGCAACGTGCTGGCTACGCGAGCCGACGAAGCGCAGGCCGCGGCGGTTCAGGCGCTTGTTCCCAAGGCCGAATATCGCGAGCTGGCGCGCGCCATCGTACTGCGTCAGGAGCGCAGGAAATACGGGAAAGGCAAGATCGTGGTGATCTCGGCGGGAACCAGCGATATCCCGGTGGCGGAAGAAGCCGTGGTCACGGCCGAGCTCATGGGCAACGACGTTCGACACCTCTACGACGTCGGCGTTGCCGGCATTCATCGTCTGCTGGCCAACCGCTCGGTGCTCGCGGATGCGCGGGTCGTGGTGGTTTGTGCCGGCATGGAAGGCGCTTTACCCAGTGTAGTGGGTGGACTGGTGGGCGTGCCGGTGATTGCCGTGCCTACCAGCATCGGCTACGGCGCCGCCTTTGAAGGTCTGGCCGCGCTGCTGGGAATGCTGAATTCCTGCGCCTCCAACGTCAGCGTGGTCAATATCGATAACGGCTTCGGCGCGGGCTATGTGGCGTCACTGATTAATCGCAGATAGCTCACAGTTTGCAGCTCACAGTTTGCAGCCAGACGGCGAAGAGCCATTCCCGCAGAGTTGGCAAAGGTTGGCTGCAAACTGCAAACTGTGAACTGTAAACGCCTTTAAAAATTACTCAATTTTCAGGACTCCCGCCCCGGCGATAAGGCTATGTTTCAAGTCCTGCAGGGCGAGGTTGGCGTCGCGGAGGGAGAAGACTTGAACCTCCGTTTGCACCCGAATCTGAGCGGCGAGTTCGAGGAAGTCGCGGGCGTCCTGGCGCGTGCTGTTGGCCACGCTGCGCAGTATGCGCTCCCGGTACAACAGTTCGTAATCCATCTGCGGGATCGACGACATGGTGATGCCGGCGCAGACCACGGTTCCGCCCGGACGGATGGCGCGCAAGGCCTCGGGCACCAACGCGCCGGCGGGGGCAAAGACGATGGCGGCGTCGAGATGCGCGGGCGGTTGCTGTTTGGTATCGCCGATCCACCCTGCGCCCAGCCTGCCGGCCAGTTTGGCGTGGACGGCCGTGCGCGTGAAAACAAAGACGTTCACTCCCTGCTGGCGCGCCACCTGTAATACGATGTGCGCGCTGGCGCCGAAGCCGTAGAGGCCGAGAACGTCGCCCGGACGCACGCCCGTCATCCGGTACGATCGATAGCCGACAATGCCGGCGCAGAGCAGCGGCGCCGCATGCTCATCGGCGAACCCGCTCGGCAGCGGATAGCAATAATCCTCGCCGATCGTGACGGCTTCGGCGTAACCGCCGTTGACGTCGTAGCCGGTGAAACGCCCGCGCTCGCACAAATTTTCCTGCCCGTGGCGGCAGTAGCGGCACTCGCCGTCCGTGGAGTACAGCCAGGGAATGCCGACGCGGTCGCCGTCGTGCCGCTCGCGTACTCCCGGTCCCACGGCATCAATCGTGCCCACAATCTGATGGCCCGGTATCACCGGCAGTTTGTGTGCTGCCAGGTCGCCTTCCACGATGTGCAGATCGGTATGGCACAAGCCGCAACAGGAAACGCGCACTCTCACCTGGCCCGGAGCCGGCACCGGCACTTCCAACTCGACCGCCCGCAAGGGCGATTTCTCCACCGGCCGCGGCTGTTCCAGCAACATGGCGCGCATCTTCATAGCCGGCGCTGAGTGTAGCGAAGAGAGCCTGCAAATAGCAATAAGGATTGGCCGGAAAGAGGCTCACATTTGACAGTTTGCAGTTTGCAGCCAGCCCTGGCGGATCTATGGAGTGGCTGTTTGCCGGTTGGCTGCAAACTGTGAGCTGTCAACTGCAAACCACCTGGCCCGAGACGGGGGACGCCGCAACGTTTTTTATTGACAGCACCCTCGCCGCGAGCGCATATTTATACATTACCGCGTATAATTATGCGGGATAGGTGTCTGCATGACGCAACTGAGCCGGCACGGACTCATCCTGGAGCTGATCAAGCGCGGCCCGGTGGCCAGTCAGGACGATTTGCGCCGCGAGCTGATGAAACGTGGGTTCGACGTGACCCAGGCAACGCTGTCGCGCGATATCCATAAGCTCGGTCTGGTGAAGATGCCGCAAGGTTATGCCTTGCCCCAGAACGGCGGGGGAAACGGGGGGTATCCGGCAGTGCCTTCGCTGGAACGGTTGTTCCGGGAGTTTGTCCGGGAAGTGCGCGAGGCGCAAAACCTGCTGGTGATCAAGACCGCCGTGGGCAGCGCGCAACCGGTGGCCGTGGCCTGGGATGCCGAAACGGGACCCGAGGTGGTGGGAACGATCGCGGGAGATGACACCATCCTGGTGATCTGTCCCGACAACAAGACGGCTCATCGTGTGGCCGCGCGGATTCGGGAGATGTTGGAACCGTGAAGAATGATTTGCAAACGGCGGTGCTCGGAGCGACCGGCTATTCCGGTTTTGAATTGACGCGCATCCTTCTGCGGCATCCGCGGGTGAAGCCGCCGTTGTTGCTGCGGCGCGAGGCCGAGAAAGGCACCGTCAATCTGGACGAGATTTATCCCCAGATTGCCGGTAATGGCGGCTTTCCGATGGAGCCTTTTTCCTGGGACAAGCTGGAAGCCGCCGGCGTCGAGCTGCTGTTCATGGCTACGCCGCACGAACTTTCGCGGGAGATGATTCCGGAAGCCATCCGGCGCGGATTGCGCGTGGTTGACTTGAGCGGAGCCTGGCGGTTGAAGCAGGCGGAGAACCGCGCGGTTTACAAATTCGAGGATGCGGATACGGCGGCGGCGGCCAAGCTGGATGCGCTGGCGGTGTATGGCAGTCCGGAATTGCATCGCGATCAGGTGCGGCAGGCGCAACTGGTGGCTAACCCGGGTTGTTATGCCACGTCCATTATTTTGGGGCTGGCTCCGGCGGTGCATGGCGCACTGGTGGATGCCGACTACGGCATCGTGTGCGACTCCAAGTCGGGAGTCAGCGGCGCGGGCAAGCAGCCCACGCCCAAGACGCACTTTGTGGAAGTGGCCGATAATCTTTCGGCCTACGCGATCTTTAATCACCGGCATACCGGCGAGATTCTGGAACAGCTGGGGCTGCAGGCCGGGCAACTGGTATTTACGCCGCATCTGCTGCCGATTCCGCGGGGAATTCTTTCCACCATCTACCTGCGCTTGAAGCGCGGGATGACGAGCGCGGATCTGGCGGCCTGCTATCAGGAGTTCTACCGCGAAGCTCCCTGGGTGCGGGTGTTCGGGCTGCGCGTGCCGCAGATCCAGTATTCGGTGCACACGAATTTCTGCGACATCGGTTTGTGCGTGGCCCCGGACGAGCGGCGGGTGGTGATCGTGTCGTGTCTCGACAACCTGTTGAAAGGCGCTGCCGGGCAGGCAGTGCAGAACATGAATGTCATGTACGGCTGGAACGAACGGGAGGGGCTGCAATGAAAATCGTCGTGAAAATCGGGGGAGCGGCCCTGGATTCTCCGGAAACGCTGCATAAGTGCGCGCACGCGGTGGCGGACCTGGCTGCCGCCGGCCATCAGGTGGCCGTGGTCCACGGCGGGGGCAAGGCCTTGACCCGGACCTTGGCGCAATTGGGCAAGAAAAGCGATTTCGTCAACGGCTTGCGCGTCACTGATTCGGAGACGCGCGACGTGGCGCTGATGGTGCTGGCGGGCCATCTCAACAAGGCTCTGGTGGCGGCGATTCACGCGGCCGGTCAGCCGGGTGTCGGCATGTGTGGCGGCGACGGCCTGGCCTTCCGTGCGCGCAAAAAGGCCACCGTTGGCCAGGACCTCGGATACGTCGGGGAGATCACGACCATGGAGCCGCGCTGGCTCGAATCCATCTGGAGCAATGGCGCGGTGCCGGTGATTTCCAGCCTGGCGTTGGGCGGCGACGGCCAGTATTACAACATCAATGCCGATCAAATGGCCGCAGCCTGCGCCGCCGGCTGCCAGGCCAATGCGCTGGTGTTCCTTACCGACGTGCCCGGTGTGAAAGGCGAGGACGGTACGGTGATCCGCTGGCTGCATCTTCGCGACATTCCAGTCCTGATTCAGAAGGCGGTGGTGTCCGGCGGAATGCTGCCCAAGCTGGAAGCCTGCCAACTGGCTCTGCGCGGGGGCGTAGGACGCGTCCGCATCATGCCTGCCTCCGAGGCGGACGTGCTGGCGCAATTATATTTTTCCAAGATCGACTCCGGGACGGAGGTGACGGTGCAATGAAGGCAACGGCGGCCAAAGCGATATCGAAGCTGGAAGCGGTAAAGAATGCGGAAGCCAAGCTGCTGCTGCCCACCTACGATCGTCATCCCGTGCTGTTTACCCGCGGACGGGGAGTTTATCTTTACGACGATGCCGGCAACCGCTATCTGGATTTCCTGAGCGGCATCGGCGTCAACGCGCTGGGGCATGGGCATCCGGCGATTCGCAAAGCCCTGGCGGCGCAAGCGGCCAAAGTGCTGCACATTTCCAATCTTTTTTATCACGAGTATCAGTCGGCGGTGGCCGAGCGGTTGACCCGGCTGGCGGGCATGGACCGCGTCTTTTTCTGCAACAGCGGCGCCGAATCCTGGGAGGGCGCGCTGAAGCTGGCGCGCGCCTACGCGCAACTGAACGCGAAGAAGGGCAAGCCCGCGTGGCGCATTCTGGCGCTGGAACACTCGTTCCATGGGCGCACCATGGGCGCCTTGTCCACGACTTCGACGGAAAAGTACCGCGCGCCGTTCGAGCCTTTACTGCCCGGCGTTCGTTTCGTGCGTTTCAACGACGTGGAAGACCTGGAACGCAAGTTTGACGATACCGTGTGTGCCGTGGCCGTGGAACCGCTGCAAGGCGAGGGGGGCATCAATTCGCTGAGTCCGCAATTCATGGCGGCGGCGCGCGCCCTGACCAAGAAGTCCGGCGCGTTGCTGTTGTGCGACGAAATCCAGTGCGGACTGGGCCGCACCGGCTTGCCGTTCGCCTTCCAGCGCTATCGCGCCAAACCTGACATCGTGACGGTGGCCAAACCTCTGGCTTCCGGGCTGCCGCTGGGCGCCATCCTGACCACCGAAGCCGTGTCGCGCGCCATTCATCCGGGTCTGCACGGCACCACCTTCGGCGGCGGACCCATGTCCTGTGCCGTGGCCCTGGCCTTTCTGGAGATCCTGGAGAATCCGAGCACGCTGGCGCACGTCAACGCCATCGGGGACTACTTCAAGCGGCGGCTGGTGGAGCTGGCCGCCAGGCACAATTGCGTGCGGGATGTGCGCGGCGCGGGCCTGATGCTGGGCATGGAATTGAATTCCGCCGAGCAGGCGAAAGCGGCCGTCAAAGGGCTGCTGGAGCGCAACATCATTGCGAATCGCACGCACGAGACGGTGCTGCGCTTCCTGCCGCCATACATCATCACCCAGAAGCATGTCGATACGGTGATCGCCGCTTTGGATGAACTGCTGGCGGAGAACAGCCAGGATCCGGGCGCTCCCTCCTTGGATAGGAGCAAGGCGGGACAGAGGAGCCAGTCATGAGTGCACATCTGCCGCAAGCCGCTACCGGTACGCACCGGGACCTGCTTTCCATCGCCGATCTCCGGCCGGAGGAGGTCGTATCCATTCTCGAGCTCACCGCGCAGGTGAAAACCGAGCCGGCGAAATTTCGCGGGAACCTGGCGGGCTGTCACGTCGCTCTGTTTTTTGAAAAGCCCTCGCTGCGCACCCGCCTGACGTTTGAAGCGGGAGTGGCCGGCCTGGGCGGAACCACGTCGTTCGTCGACCAGCGTGGATCGCGGATCGACGAGCGCGAGTCGCTCTCCGACATTGCCCACAACCTGGAACGCTGGGTCCAGGCCATCGTGCTGCGCACCTTCGCCCATGCCACCGTTACCGGGATGGCCGAGCATGCGCGCGTGCCGGTGATCAATGCCCTCACCGACCTCGAGCATCCGTGCCAGGCGCTGGCGGACTACTTTACCCTGCGGGAACATTTTGGCGATGTGCGCAACGTGCATCTCGCGTATGTCGGCGACGGCAATAACGTCGCCCACTCGCTGCTGCTGGCCGCCGCCGCGCTGGGCAGCAAGATTTCCGTGGCTACCCCGTCCGGCTATGAGCCGGACAAGGCCGTGATTTCCGCCGCGCAGAAGCTCGCCAGCCAGACGGGCGCCGTTCTTCAACTCGTCCACGATCCGGTGGAGGCGGTGCGCCACGCCGATGCCGTTTACACCGACGTGTGGGCCAGCATGGGCCAGGAGAACCAGTCGGCCGAACGCCAAAAGATTTTCGCGCCTTACCAGGTGAACGAAAAGTTGTTCGCCTGCGCCGCGCCCAACGCGGTTTTTATGCACTGCCTGCCGGCCCACCGCGGTCTGGAAGTCACGGATGAGGTCATCGATTCGCCGGCTTCGGTGGTCTTCGACCAGGCGGAAAACCGCATGCACGTGCAAAAAGCCATTCTTCTTTTCTTACTCGGCGACGGCCCCGGCCGGCTCGCCTCCAGGAGCGCTCATGTCCGATAAGGTTGTACTTGCTTATTCCGGCGGTCTCGATACGTCCATCATCATTCCCTGGCTCAAGGAAAACTACGGCTGCGACGTGATAGCCTTTGTCGCCGACGTCGGCCAGGGCGACGACATGGAAGCGGTGACCAAGAAGGCGTATGCCACCGGCGCGGCCAAGGTTGTGGTCGAAGATTTGCGCGAGGAGTTCGTGCGCGATTACGTGTTTCCGGCGCTGAAGGCCGGCGCCATTTATGAGCGGAAATATCTGCTGGGAACCTCGCTGGCGCGTCCGGTGATCGCCAAGCATCAGGCCGAATGCGCTCTCCGCGAAGGCGCTGCCACCGTGGCCCACGGCTGCACCGGCAAAGGCAACGATCAGGTCCGGTTCGAGCATGCTTTTCTGGCGCTGGCGCCGGAATTGAAAGTCATCGCCCCCTGGCGGGAGTGGAACCTGGTGTCGCGCGAGGATTGCATCGACTACGCCGAGAAGCGCGGCATACCGATCAGCGCCAGCAAGGCCAAGATTCACAGCCGCGACCGGAATATCTGGCACCTGTCGCACGAGGGCGGGGAATTGGAAGATCCCAACTGTGCCCCTCTGGACAGCACCTGGCAACTGACCAAGTCGCTTCAGCAGGCGCCCGATCGCGTCGAGAATGTGGAAATCGGCTTCCAGCAAGGCACTCCGGTTGCCGTCAACGGCAAGAAACTGGGCCCCGTGGCCCTGCTCGAGCTGCTCAATGAAATCGGGTCGCGCAACGCCATTGGCCGCGTGGATCTGGTGGAGAACCGCTTTGTCGGCATCAAGTCGCGCGGCTGCTATGAGACGCCGGGCGGCACCCTGCTGATGGCGGCGCACGGCGAGCTGGAAGCGCTCTGCCTGGACCGCGAGGTGCTGCATTACAAGCAGCATGTCGCGCTCAAGTACGCCGAACTGGTTTACAACGGCCTGTGGTTCACGCCCCTACGCGAGACGCTGGATGCCTTTGTCAACGAAACGCAGAAGGAGATCACCGGTTCGGTGATCCTGAGCCTGTACAAAGGCAACATCGGCTACGCCGGGCGCAAGTCGGAGTTCTCGCTGTACAGCACCGACCTGGCATCGTTCACCATGGGCGACGGCTACGATCAGAAGGATGCGGCGGGATTCATCCGGATTCTGGCGGTCCCGGCGCGCGCGCGCGCCCTGAAGAAGGCTGCCGCAGTAGCTAGGAGCTAGTAGCTAGTAGTTAGGGGCCGACGGCAGGAATATCGTGGTTTCCGGTTCCTGGCTGCTTGCCGGAAGCCAGTAGTTAGGAGCTAGTAGTTGGTGGTTAGGAGTTTGGCACTGTCTGAAATGTGCGCTGGGTGACGGTGCGAATCACAAGACTGGGCCGTGGCGCACGCGCAGTGGTGGGTAGACGGTAAAAAGAAGACGAGTCCCGTAGGGACGACAGAGACTGGTGGGTGGTTAATGGGCGGTCGTGAGATATTCGGTTTTCGGCCCCAAGCTACTAACTGCTGACTACTAGCTACTTTGCATAGGGAGTTGTAGATGAAGATGTGGTCGGGCCGCTTTCGGCAGCCCCTGGACGCGGAATTCGAAAGTTGGCAACGGTCGTTTCCGTTCGATCGCCGGCTGGTGGCGCAGGAAGTCGCCGCCAGCAAGGCGCACGCCCACGCGCTCTTTATTGCCCGCGTGCTGAGTGAAGACGAATTGACCGCCATTCTCGGCGGATTGGACAGCATTGCGCAGCGCGCGGCCGAGGTGCCGGGCTTCCTCGAAGATGCCGAGGCGGAGGATGTTCACCACTTTGTGGAGCGGCAACTGGCGGCGTCGATCGGCGATACCGGCCTGAAGCTGCACACCGGGCGCAGCCGCAATGAACAGATCGCCACCGATCTCCGTTTGTTCGTGCGTGAGGCCATCGACCAGTTGAGCGCATCGCTGGTGGAGGTGATTGGCGGACTCCTGCGGCAGGCGGAGCGTGCCGGCGATGCCGCCATGCCCGCCTATACCCATTTGCAGCGGGCCGAGCCGGTCATGGTGGCGCATTGGCTGCTGGCCTATGCGGAAATGTTTTTGCGCGATTCCGAGCGCCTGGCCGATTGCCGCAAGCGCGTCAACTTGTGTCCTCTGGGCTCGGGAGCGGTGGCTGGCGCCACTTTGACGCTCGATCGGGAAATGCTGGCGGCGGAACTGGGGTTCACGGCGCCTACGGCCAATAGTATGGATGCCACCAGCGACCGCGACTTTGCCGTGGAATTTGTGCAGAACCTCAGTTTGCTCGCCGTGCACTTGAGCCGCTGGGCGGAAGAGATGATCCTGTTCTCCACCCAGGAGTACGGGTTTGTCCGTTTGCCGCAGGCGTATTCCACCGGCTCCAGCGCGATGCCGCAGAAGCAGAATCCGGATTCGCTGGAGCTGATTCGGGGCAAGGCCGGGCGCGTGGTGGGCGCGTCGCTTTCGCTGCTGGTGGTGACCAAGGGGTTGCCGCTGGCTTATAACAAGGACCTGCAGGAATCGCAGGAACCGGTTTTTGCCGCTTCCGATACGGTGCTGGCGTCCTTGAAGATTGCCGCCGGTTTTATTGCCGCCGTGGAGTTCGACCGGGCGCGCATGCAGGCGGCGGCCGGCAAGGGATTCATGAACGCCATGGCCGCGGCTACTTATCTGGTGCGCCGGGGAGTGCCGTTCCGGCGCGCGCATGAACAAGTGGGAAAGGCCGTGCAGTACTGCCTGGAAAAAGGTTGTGAACTGGAGGCGCTGAGCCTGACGGAGTTGCGCAAGTTTTCGCCGGATTTTGCCGACGACGTCTATTCGCACCTGACGCTGGCCGCGGTGCTGGCCTGCCACGACGTTCCCGGCGGAACGGCGCCCAGCCGGGTACAGGAGGAAATCAATGCCCTGCGCAAGCGAATCGGGAACCAAATTGGGAGGGCTCATGATGCTGGCGCGTAAAGCCATTCTGCCGGACGCTCCTGCGATTCACGACCTGATCGCGCTGTTCGCGGAAACCAACGTGTTGTTGCCGCGCAGCTTGCCGGAGCTCTGCGAGAACATCCGCGATTTTGCCGTGGTGGAAGACGAAGGCAAAATCATCGCCTGTGGCGCTTTGCACCTTTATGGCACGCACCTGGCCGAGATTCGTTCCATCGCCGTGCATCCGGCGGCGCAGGGCCACGGGGCGGGACACGAGGTGATCAAGGTCCTGCTGGATGAGGCGGCCTGGCATCAGGTGCGGGGCGTGTGCCTGTTCACGCGCATTCCCGACTACTTCGCCAAGTTGGGATTTGAGACGGCGGAACTGACCGACCTGCCCGACAAGATATACAAGGATTGCCTGAAGTGTCCCAAGCTGAACGCTTGCGACGAAGTGGCCATGGTCAAAGGCGAGTTGCCCGGGATATCGATTTTGCAACAGGCGCGATTGTTTGCCCGCCCGATCAAGATCGGGGTGTAACGGAAAAAATACAGGGGTTAGGAGTTAGGAGAGAGGAGTTAGGAGTTCCGAGTTTGATTCTGACTCTTAACTTCTAACTCCTAAATTCTGCAATGAAAATCCACATTCCCCAAGGCTTTCTGTTTTCCGCCTCCTCCGCCGGCATCAAGGCCAGCGGCCGGTCCGATCTCGCATACGCGGAAGCGCCCGCGGGCGCCAGCGCTGCCGCCATTTTTACCACCAACCGGGTGGTGGCGGCGCCGGTCGAGATGGGCCGCGACCATCTGCGGCGCAGCCGGGGACGGGTGCGGGCCGTGGTGGTGAATTCCGGCAATGCCAACTGTGCCAACGGCAAAGACGGTTTGCGGGCCTGCGCCAGCGTGTGTCAGGCTACCGCCGCCCGCCTGAAAATCCGGCCGCAGGAAGTGTTTCCTTCTTCGACTGGAATCATTGGCGTCCCCTTCCCCGCGGAAAGACTGATCGCCGGCCTGCCGCGGTTGCTGGAGCGCAAGGGCGAGGACGAAAAGGCCGTGCGCAGCTTCGCCGAGGCCATCATGACTACCGATACGCGGCCCAAGATTGCTTCTTTGGTGGTGGAAGGACGCAGGGGCACGGTTTCGGTTATGGGTATTGCCAAAGGCTCGGGCATGATCGCTCCGAACATGGCTACCATGCTGGTGTACGTCTTTACCGACGTCGAAGCCACGCCGGCTGAGTTGCAGCGGCTGTTGCCGGCCGCCTGCGATGCCAGCTTCAACTGTATTTCCGTGGACCACGACACTTCGACCAACGATACCCTGCTGTTGCTGGCCAGCGGCCGGAGCGGGGTGCCGCTGCGCACCGTGCGCAAACCGTTTGCCGAAGCCCTGACCTTGGTGTGCCGGTCGCTGGCCGAGCAGATTGTGAGCGACGGCGAAGGGGTGAAACATGTGGCGCGGCTGTGCATTGAAGGCGCGCGCCGCCGCCCGGAGGCGCTGGCGGTGGCCAAGGCCATTGCCGGCTCCATGCTGGTGAAAACCGCGCTGACCGGGGCGGACCCCAACTGGGGACGCATTCTGGCCGCCGCCGGATATTCGGGCGTGAAGATCGATCCGCGAAAGGTCAATATTTTTATCGGCAAACAGCAGGTCTGCCGCAAAGGCGAGGCCCACAAGTTCGACCAGCAGGCCGCCCACGAATATCTGCTCCAGCCCAGCTATGACATCCGCGTGCAATTGGGCCAGGGAAAGGCGTCGGTCGACTTTCTTACCACCGATCTGACCGCGGAGTATGTGCGCATCAATGCCGAGTATTCAACGTAAGGTCGTTTCACGTTTTTCGTTTCACGTTAAAAGCAGTTTCCTCGTCTCTCGTCCCCCGGTTCCCCGCCGGAGAGCACAATCACAGTCTCAGCCGTTTCGCTGTACTCAACGATGCCAGCAAAAAGGCCAAAATTCAAACCGGCGAGAATTCTCCCTGCTGGCGGGAGACGGGGAACGGGGAACGGGAGACGCGCTCCTCAACGTGAAACGTGAAACGAAAAACGTGAAACGATCCCTCAGTGTTCTGCCACATACGTATACGCCCCCTGATGCTCGTGCGAATAGTCTTCGGCGACGGTCAGGAAAGCCTGGGCGGCATGCGACAAGGCGGACCCGCGCCGGTAGATGACGCGGATCTTGCGTTCGAAGCGCAATTCGGGCACGGTGACTTTCACCAGTACGCCCTGCTCCACTTCCGTCGCCACGCAGATTCCCGGCAATAATGCCACGCCATTGCCGCTGGCGACAAACTTCTTGATGGCCTCAACCGAGGGCAGCTCAATATCCATGTTCAGCGGCACCCGCTTGCGGCGGAAGGTTTCCAGTACTTTTTCGCGGTAACGCGAAGATACGTTGTGGGCAATAAAGTTTTCCGCGCCCAGGTGGCGGATGGTCACTTCCTTCGCGCGCGCCAGCGGATGGTTGGGGGGAACCACGAACGTCAACTCGTCGCGGTACACAACCACCGAACGCAACTCCGGATCGGTCGGGGGAAAGCCCACCAGACCCAGTTCGGTGTTGTGATTGAGCAGCTCATTGGGGATGCGGCTGGACAGGCTGCGCTGCACCGTGACTCTGACCATCGGGTACAGCCGGCGGAACCGGTCCAGTACCGGCAGCAGATAAAGCGTGGTGAACTCGTTGGCCGAAAGCACCAGGTGGCCGCGATGCATCTGCCGCAATTCCTGCAGCGCCGTGATGGCTTCCACCCGCATGTTGAGCAGCTTCTCCGCATACTCCTGCAGCACCAGGCCGGCATCGGTCAGCATGCCTTCGCGCGAGGAACGGTCGAACAGCGGCTCTCCCAGTTCCTGCTCCAGTTTGCGCACGGCTTGGCTGATCGCCGGCTGCGTGCGAAATAACTTCTTGGCCGCGCGGGAAAAACTCCCTTCCCGGGCCACGGCCAAAAATGTCTCAATCTGAAAGAGATCCATCGCCAATACCGTCCCACGTTTTTTGTTCCACGCCGGGAACGCGCGCTGCCCGCCCGTATTCCGCTGCGCACCTACTCGCGAATGAGCCGCATTAGTTACGCTTATATCATAAGTATTAATTATGTTACAACAAAAATTATAATCTTGCCTTATTATCTTACACGCGACAAAATTTTTGAAATGGTGCTGCCAGCCGCCGTGCCAGGCGGGGAAGGCAGCGAATTATCAGGAGGCTTGGAATGCAGAAGAACCGGGTAACCATTTTCGATACGACCCTGCGGGACGGCGAGCAGTCGCCGGGATGCAGTATGACGGTGCCGGAAAAGCTGCGCATGGCGCGGCAGCTCGACCGCCTGGGCGTGGACGTGATTGAAGCCGGGTTCCCCATCGCTTCCGACGGCGATTATGAGTCGGTCGAGGCGGTGGCGCGGGAAATCCGCCGGCCGCGCATTGCCGCGCTGGCCCGCTGCCGTAAGGAAGACATCGATCGCGCCTGGGATGCCGTACGCCATGCCGCCAGTCCCATGCTGCACGTCTTTCTGGCCACCTCCGATATCCACCTGCAATACAAATTGAAAATGAGTCGCGAGCAGTGCCTGCGGCAGTCGGCGGAGCAGGTCGCCTACGCCCGCGGCTTTACGCCGGACGTCGAATTTTCCGCCGAAGACGCCATGCGCACCGACATCGAGTTTCTGATGGCGGTGATCGACGCGGTGGTCGCGGCCGGCGCCACCACGGTGAACCTGCCCGATACGGTCGGCTATAACGTGCCCAGCGAGATGGTGCGCATTTTCAGCGAAGTATGCCTGCGCACGCACCGCAAACATCCGGAGGTGATCATCTCCTCGCATTGCCACAACGACCTGGGCCTGGCGGTGGCGAACTCCATAGCCGCCGTGCAGGCGGGGGCGCGGCAAGTGGAGTGCACCATCAACGGCATCGGCGAGCGCGCCGGCAATGCCGCCCTGGAGGAAGTCGTCATGGCGTTGAACGTACGCCGCGACGTAATTCCTTTCGAGACCGGTATCCACGGCGAAGAGTTGTTTCCTTCGAGCCAGTTGCTGACGGAAATTACCGGCGTCTACGTGCAGCCCAATAAGGCCATCGTCGGCCGCAATGCCTTTGCCCATGAAGCCGGAATCCATCAGGACGGCATGATTAAGAACCCGCTGACTTACGAAATCATGACTCCGCAATCCGTGGGTGTGCCCGCCAACAGCCTGGTGCTGGGCAAGCACTCCGGGCGGAACGCGCTGGGCAAACGCTGCGAGCAACTGGGCTTCGAGTTCTCGCGCCGCCAGCTGGATGCCATCTATAAGCGCTTTGTGGCGCTCGCCGACCGGGTGAAAGTGGTCCAGGACCGCGACCTGCTGACCATCATCCAGGAAGAAATTCCGCAGGCCCATACGCCACCGGCGCTGGAAGCGCAAGCCGAACTGGCGTAAAGGCCAGCTGCGAGTTTCGAGTTGCGAGTTGCGAGCTGAGGCCCGGCGCTCCCACCATTGAAAATCCGCGTTACTGAAACTTGAGATTTTGCCTTTACAATAGCAAGAGCAATCAAGTTTGGGGTTGCCGTTTGCCAAAGGCCAATCGCCAATTGCCATTTTGAGATAAGAATGAAACTACACATTGCAGTTCTGCCCGGCGACGGGATCGGCCCTGAGGTAACCGGCGAAGCGGTGCGCGTGCTGCGTGCCGTTGCGGCGGAACAATTCGAAATCACCTTCGAGGAACTTCCCATCGGGGGTGTGGCCATCAAAGCGCAGGATACGCCCTTGCCGGAAACCACGCTGCAGCGATGTCTGGCCAGCAGCGCCGTCTTTCTCGGCGCGGTCGGCGGTCCGGAATTCGATGCGTTGCCCCGGGCGAAGAAACCCGAAACCGGCCTGCTGGGCCTGCGCAGCGCGCTGGGCGGATTCGCCAATCTGCGTCCGGCCATCGCTTACCCGGCGCTGGTGGAATGTTCTCCGTTGCGTCCCGAGATTCTGAAGGGCGCCGACGTGCTGTTCGTGCGCGAGTTGTTGGGTGGCCTTTATTTCGGCGAGCCGCGCGGCTTTCGCGACACTCCGGAGCCGCCGGCCGCTTTTAACACCATGATTTACTCGAAGCCCGAGGTCGAGCGGGTGGCCCGGGTGGCCTTCGAAGCGGCCCGCGGACGCCGCAAGAAAGTCACGTCGGTGGACAAGGCCAACGTGCTGGAATGCTCGCAGCTTTGGCGTCAGGTGGTGGTCGCCGTGGCCGCCGATTATCCCGACATTACGCTGGAACATCAGTTGGTCGATTCCTGTGCCATGAAGCTGGTGACCGCGCCGGCGGCGTTCGACGTGATCGTCACCGAGAACCTGTTCGGCGACATTCTTTCCGACGAGGCGGCGGCGCTCACCGGATCGCTGGGCATGCTGCCTTCGGCTACGCTGGGCGGTAAGATCGATCTGTACGAACCGATTCACGGCTCGGCGCCGGACATTGCCGGCAAAGGCATTGCCAACCCGCTGGGCGCGATTGCCACCGCGGCCATGCTGCTGCGCCATACCGCCAAGCGCGAGGCGGAAGCGCGCGCGATTGAGACCGCCATCCGCCACGTGCTGGAAGCCGGTTATCGCACCGCCGATTTGAAACGTAATGCCCGCGAACGGCTCGTCGGCACCACCGAGATGGGCGACTTGGTATTGCAGGCAATCGAGCGCCATGCCGTAGCTAGTAGCTAGCAGTTGGCAGCTGGTAGCTAGGGGCCGAAAATAGCCCCGCAGGGGCGACAGGCGGCGCGGAGGGACGTGAATCCCGAGGCTCCAGCCGGGACGAAAATGTTTAACAAATTGCGGAAGGTTCATGTGGCCTTCCTAACTGCTAACTACTAGCGACTAACTACTGAATTTATGAAATCTCTTTTCGACAAACTCTGGGAAGAACACGTAGTCGTACAGCCGGACGGGCAACCGGCGTTGCTGTACATCGATCTGCATCTGGTGCATGAAGTGACGTCGCCGCAGGCGTTTGACGGGCTGCGGGCCGCGGACCGCAAGGTGCGGCGTCCGGACCGGACCTTTGCCACGGCCGACCATAATGTGCCGACTTCGCCGAACCATCGGCCGATCAGCGACCCCATTGCGGCCAGGCAGATTGAAACTCTGCGCGCCAACTGCACGGAGTTTGGCATCACGATGTTCGACATCGATTCCCCCGAGCAGGGCATTGTGCACGTGATTGGGCCGGAGCTGGGACTGACGCAGCCGGGTAAGACCATTGTCTGTGGCGACAGCCATACCAGCACCCACGGCGCCTTCGGCGCGCTCGCGTTCGGCATTGGGACCTCGGAAGTCGAGCATGTGCTGGCCACGCAGTGCCTGCCGCAAGCCAAGCCGCGTTCCATGCAGGTGCGGGTGAGCGGCCGCCTGGCTCCGGGCGTCACCGCCAAGGATCTGGCGCTGGCGTTTATCGGCCAGATCGGGACCGACGGCGCCACCGGCCACGTCGTGGAATACACGGGCGAAGCCGTGCGGGCCTTGACGATGGATGAGCGTATGACGCTCTGTAACCTGACCATCGAGGCCGGTGCGCGCGCCGGCATGGTGGCTCCGGACGAAACGACATTTGCTTATATCAAAGGCCGGCGTTTTGCGCCCACCGGCGCCGAATGGGACCAGGCCGTGGCCCGCTGGAAGGCGCTGGCCGGCGATCCGGACGCGAAGTTCGATCGCGTGGTCGAGATCGATGCCGCCAGTCTGGCGCCCCAGGTCACCTGGGGAACCAGCCCGGGCATGGTCACCTCGGTGAACGGCTCCGTGCCGGATCCCGCCGCGGCGAAGGCGGAAGCCGACGCACGGGCGGCCGCGAGGGCGCTGGAGTATATGGGCCTGCAGGCGGGCACGCCGATCGAGAAGATCAACGTGGACGTGGTGTTTATCGGCTCCTGCACCAACGGGCGGCTCTCCGATTTGCAGGCCGCGGCGCGGGTGGCGAAAGGCTATCGCGTGGCGCCGAACGTGCGCGTGCTGGTGGTCCCGGGATCGCAGGAGGTCAAGCGGGCGGCCGAAAAAGAAGGACTCGACCGCATATTCCGCGACGCCGGATTCGAGTGGCGGGAGGCGGGCTGCTCGATGTGTCTGGCCATGAATCCCGACGTGCTGCAACCCGGCCAGCGTTGCGCCGCCACCAGCAATCGCAATTTCGAAGGACGCCAGGGCCGCGGCGGACGCACGCATCTGGTAAGCCCGGCCATGGCCGCCGCCGCCGCCATTACCGGCCACTTCGTGGACATTCGCAACTGGAATTACAAATAGAACAACGTCCACCACGGAGCCACTGAGACACGGAGGACTACAACAGATTTGTAATTGGCAATTTGTAATTTCAAATTGAAAACCGGGTGGTACATGAGATATCTCGCCGGCAATTACAAATTACGGATTAAATTTTGAAATTCCTCCGTGTCTCCGTGCCTCCGTGGTGAATGGATTGAACAAGAGAGCGAAAAATGCGGCCATTCAAAGTACATACCGGACTCGCGGCCCCGCTCGACCGGGCCAATGTCGACACCGATCAGATCATTCCCAAGCAGTTCCTGAAGCGCATTGAGCGCACGGGCTTCGGCCAGTTCCTGTTCTACGACTGGCGCTTCCGCCCGGACGGCCAGGCCGATCCCGAATTCGTGCTCAATCTTCCGCGATATAAGGGCGCGTCGGTGCTGATTGCGGACAAGAATTTCGGCTGCGGCTCGTCGCGCGAGCACGCTCCCTGGGCGCTGGCCGACTACGGCTTTCGCGCCGTCATCGCTCCGAATTTTGCCGACATTTTCGCCAGCAACAGCGCCAAGAACGGTATGGTGCTGGCGGCGCTGCCGGAAGCGCAGGTGGCGCAACTGCTGCAGCGCGCGAAGCAAACCGGGGGCTACCGGCTGACGGTGGACTTGGAACGCCTGGAGGTGCGCGACGATCAAGGCTTTGTCGCCAAATTCAAGATGGACGAATTCCGCCGCCATTGCCTGCTGGAGGGTTTGGACGATATTGGCCTGACCCTGCAGCACGAAGCCGCCATCACCGCCTACGAAGCCCGCCGGTAACGGGGGCAAACCGTAGTGTTGGCGGGCTTTGGGTGTCGCAAAGCGTGGAACGACGAACGTGAAACGTGGAACGCGCCCAAACTCTGCTATAATCAATATCGAACGCAGCGTCATGCCGCGTGTTTCTACGTCAATTCGCGCGTGTCGGGGAGTGGCTCAGCCTGGTAGAGCACCTGGTTCGGGACCAGGGGGTCGGAGGTTCAAATCCTCTCTCCCCGACCATTTTTTTCAAACAGATACAAGCCGTTTTCTTCCAGCCCAAAATCCACTGTAGATAAAATTGTAGATACCGTCGCTCTGCCTGACCGTGAAAAGGGCACGATACGGCATGCCCACGCAGCCGCCGCGGAAGACTCCGCCGAGCGATAAGGCAAGGCAGGCCTTCACTTTGCGATCAACCGGAACTTCCCAGCGACACACCACCCGGCGGTTCCAAAAGGCCAACCCCCTGGGCATTTCCCAAGGGCATTACCGCAAAAACCGGGCGGAAGCCAGGGACTTCGGGGCAAAGATGCTGCGGCATGATGAGTGAGAATGTCACCGTGTCCGTATATTTCGTGGATTCTCCAACGATTCGGGGCTTTTGAGCAAATCTGAGGTCTCAACCCTGATTTTCAGGCCAGCGCCGCTAACGATGTTTTCAATGGCAGGCTTGGCCCACGGCGGGTATTTGGGTGAAAGCACGATTCGTTCTACGAGGACCGTGAGATCAACGCTAACAAACAGTCCAACACCTGAAAGAGGCCGCCTTGCCAGTTCGGTTAGATCCACATTGTCTTGGACGGCGGAAATGACTGCCCGGACCTCATTCTCATGCTCGTAACTTCGCCTCTTGATGAGCACCGGCGTCAGCGCGTTGAGACCCCCTGTTTCGCTGGAACTGTGATCCACGTAGCTCACTTTACAAATATTTATGCCCTCTGGGCACTCCGCAAATGCCCTCTTTAGCCGTCCGACCGTTGTCTGGATCGCGACTCCATCGAGGCCATCTGTGTATAACGCCCACATCGCCACAGACTCAACCTCGTTTGCATGCCAACAGCTTATGGCGTGCTGAACTACAAGTTTCTCCAGGAAGGCTTTAACTGCCGAAAAGTTAACCTGATCCCCAATTTCCCGCAGCAGCTGCAGAAAAGAAAGCGGCAGAGTGCCCTCCCATTCATCAGGAAATTCGCTCGTCCGACAAAAGTAGAGCTCCTTCGAAAACAGAACCTGCAGGAACTCGCCCAGGTTCATGTAGCGCCAGAGTCTTGTGCAATCGTCCGGCGTTTCGTAGGCAGGATTGGCCTTGTACATTTCCTGCGGTCCTCCCAGACACTGATTCACCTGTTGCCGTAAAGCCAAAAGCTGCGCGGGCTGCTATCGAATATGCTGTAAGACCTTCAACTCTTCAGCTGCAAGTCGGGTCTCCTCTTGCTGAAGCGGCACTATATTTGACTCGTAAAACGATCTTTGAATTCGCGGAGGCAGCGTAACAATCGTCCGTGAGTATGTAATCTCCTTTTGATAGTCGGCGAGGATAGAGTCGTCTTTTTCAAAGAATGCCCGCACGCTTGCAGCCATACGGGCCTCCTTGTCACTACCGGTCGTAGCATACGCCCCGAGAGCAATACGCCTGAACTCCTGCCGGACCGGAGCGTACTCCTTGATGAGCTGTTCCATATCCGCACACTGTTTGTAATACTCCTCGTAACTGTTCGCGCGCCGATACCTAATCTCGTGTAGCCTCCGCCCAAACTCTGCTTGCTTTGCTTCAAGATCAGCCGCGGCTCGTTCCCCATTGGGTGCTCGCTGAGCTTGCCGGGCATTCAAGCCAGCGAGTATCCCCCCGATCAGCATCACTGCAACGAGGCCTATGCAGACGCTGCGCTTGAGTTCCTTGTGGCGGGACTCCAAGATGTCGCGCCTTTCCCTTTGCTCGATGCTCCTCCAAAGCACCTTGGCAAAGGCCAGCAACAGCAGCCAGAACAAGAGTGGAACTGCGAGAACACTACTTACCGCATCGGGACCTCTGCCGGGTAACCCTAACAATAGCGACAGTACGACCGAAACCAACGCAGAAGCCGGAGCTACCAGCAGCAATACAAGAAAAGTCAGAATCACAGACAAGGCGATGTATTGCCATCTCAGTGTACGGGGCGAAGCTGGCTTGGTTCTCTTGCCGCAGCGGCTGCAGAATGCGGCCTCGGAAAGAAGCACGGCTCCGCAACCCACGCATTTGCCGATTCCCTCTTGCTGTTCTGCCTCCTGGCTAGGCAACGAGATCTTCCTGCCTGACATAATGCTTTGGAGTGCTGCGCGGGCTTCAGGAACCAGCGCAGCGGCCTCTGCTGATAGCCGAATCAGTTCGTCATCATGCAACTGTGCATACTGTTCAAGAAAACTATCTGATGCTTGCTGTGGCATGTCTATGCCCCTCCGAATGAAAGTCCACGCCGAATATCGGCAATTGCTCTGCTGACCCGGAGACCGCACCATTTTACGCCCCTCTGGCCGGTTCGAGACATTCTCGGAGTGCCCCAGTGTTTCGTGTGGGTTGGAGTCGTTGGGAATACCGGGATAGGAACGTTTCTGCGCTTCTTCAGCCGTCCGCCTCCGCAGACTGTCTTACTGGGGCCGCCCACCTGTAGATAAAACTGTAGATAGTCGAATCCTCCAGAAACCAAAAACTTCAATACCTTTCAACAAACGGCTGCCAAGCCATTCAACACACAGCAGTTAAAATCCACATAATTCCATACGTTTCAATAACTTGCGAAATGCGGTTCGGGACCAGGGGGTCGGAGGTTCAAATCCTCTCTCCCCGACCATTTCTTTCAATAACTTCCAAGCATTTTCCAGCCAGCTAAAAATCACCTGTAGACGATTTTGTAGACGAGGCGGCTCTTTCGGATTTTTCAACGGGAATATTGCGGAGGGGAGCTTCCCCTCGGCGTAACGAAGAACCCTCCTGCATATTGACGAAATTCTTCCCGGCAATATACTAAACTCAAAAATGCGAGTACTTCCCAGAATAGCCGCGACCGCAGTAGACCTCTTCTGCGGAGCGGGTGGCCGAACAGAAATTCAGCAGGGCGTGGCCGCAGAAAAATTGCTGCGTTCAGACTGAACAGGAATATAGGGAATTCCGGCGGGACCGAGCTATCTGTTTGTCCCCGAATTTCTTCGTTCAAAATAGTTTCTCTCCGACAGGCTCTCAGGCTGTCCCCCAATTCCCCAATTCCAATCCCCAATTCCAATCTTGTTGTATGCTACAAGTCGTTGATTCTTCGTTCAAAAGAGTTTCACTCCCAGAGCCTATCAGCTTGTCCCTCAGCGTCTATCATGGATGTCCCTCGCCTCCCGCCCCCGTCCGGGCCGGCGCCGGCTTACCAGCGAAGCAGCTGGAACAAGTTACTGTAATCGTCGGTCCAGGGCTTGATGGCGCGCGTGACCTGGATGGGGTGCGCCGGACCGGCCAGCACGGGCATACGTAAGATGCCGGAGTTTCGCGAGAGAAGCACCCATACCGGAGCCGTGGCCAGCGGCGTGTCGATCTCCTCGCTGTCCAGGTTTTGACCGGCGGCCAGAGTCGCTATTAGCGGCTGCAGGTCGAGAGTCGAATTGCTGAGATGGAAGGCAATGACCGAATCGGGACCCCGCAGTTCGCGCAAATACACCTCTATGGCCTCGCGGGTGAGCAGGTGGACGGGGATCGCGTCTCCGCTGAACGCGTCAATAACCAGGACGTCGAAATTCTGGGACTCGCCGCGAGCGACTTCCTCATGCATCAGAATGCGGCCGTCCCCAATGGCAACATCGACGTGCGCGGCCGAAGACTGCACAAAGGTGAAAACCGGATGCGTTCCGCGAGAAAGATCGGCCACGGCGGGATCAATTTCGTAAAACCGGTAGTAGTCACCCGGACGGCCATAGACGGCCAAAGTGCCGGCGCCCATTCCCACCACTCCGACGCGCAATTGGGTCCGGCCGGCGGGCCGGGGATACCCTTCCAGAAGCAACCCGATTCCGCTCTGACGGACATAATAGGAGGTCGGCTCATTGGCGCTGTCGGGATCGGTATTCTGAATCCCGTGCAGCGTATGGCCGTGAACCAGGATTATTTCGTCCTCCTTCCGCACCACCCACTTGATTCCAAAGAAGTTTCTGGTGCGGGCGATCA
>Ga0326727_10010780_pt1 | contig 21610 bp, 17 predicted proteins | sample MB2enrmetagenome_FD_207643 | JGI IMG/M metagenome (GOLD analysis project Ga0326727, IMG submission 207643) | Lab enriched peat soil microbial communities from McLean, Ithaca, NY, United States - MB29MY | ecosystem: Environmental > Terrestrial > Soil > Wetlands > Peat | place: USA: New York...
CGCAGGCTTCGAGTTCCAGCACATCCAGAATCTGCGCGCGCGAAGCCACCAGCCAGCACAGCGCATCGGCCAGCGCAAAGGTCACGCCCTGGCGCTGCCCGTGATAGAGCTTGTTGCCGCCGGGGTCGGTGGCCTTCTGCAAGTAGTTCATCGTCCACAGCCACAGGGTCATGGCCGAGGCCAGCGTGCAGGCGCCGGTGCCCGGCCGTTCGCTGGCGATGCCGCGCATCTGCCTGATCCACGCGCGGAACTGGGCCAGAAAGACCTCGCTGGTCATGGTCACCGTCAGCTGCCGGCGCTGCACCGCTTCCGGTCCCTCGTAGGTGGCCTCCAACTGCGCGTCCATCCATTTGTTGGCCAGGAAGCCGGGGCAGTCCTCGGTGATGCCGTAACCGCCCATCAGGCTCACGGCTTCGCGCAGCATGTTGGCGCCGTGGCCGGTATTCCAGAGCTTGGTCGCCGGGCAAATCACGTTGGCTTCGGCGTCCAGCAGCACAAACTCGACCAGCGGATCGGCCTCCAGTTCGGCCTGGCGCGGGTCGTTCGCCCTGAGCGTGAGCAGCTCGACGGCCCGCTGCTCGCTCTCCTTCAGAGCTCTCAACTCCGCGCGCCCGCCCTGGACGCCGCGCTCTTTCAGCATCGCCGTCTTCAGCTTCTCCAGCGGGTCGAGCCTGTCGAAGAGCCGCGCGGCGGCAAAACCCAGCGAGGTTGCGGCCTCGCCCGTGGCCCACACGTCCACCAGGCGATGGAGCGCGTCCTCGCGCTGCTGGATGCCTTGTTCATAGCGGATCGAGCCGGGCTTCGAGCCCTCGGCGCCGCGGAAGCGCTGCCGCTGGTAGCGGATCACCGGCTCGATGGCCGAAAGCAGCTTGGCCGCCGTCATCAGTCCCACCGGCACGCGGGTGCGGCGGAAGACCGCGTCGATAATCTCGCCGTGGTTGAAGTTGGGCACGATCACGCCGTCCTTCACCGTATATCCGCCCACGATGCGGCTGGCCGGAACCTTGAGGCTGAAGATGGGATCGCCGGTGGAGGAAAGCTGGTGAACGAGCTTCCTGGTCGGGGTTCCGCGGTCGAACGCGCCCTCGTCGCCGTCTTCCAGAATCACCACGCAACTGCCCTTGATGCGCGGATCGCAGGAGTTGACCGCCGCGGTGACGAAGTTGGCGAAGGCGATGTTGGTGATGAACCGGCCGCGCTTGTCCACTTGCAGCCAGGGTTCCTCGCCGTCCTTCCACTCGGCAACGCCGACCTTGCCGCTCAGCATGCCGGTATCCACGCCCACATAGGGGATGGGTTCGGTCAGGGCGAACGCGCCGCGCCAGGGCTTGCGATCCTCTCCCTGCTGCGGCGGAGCGGCCAGCGTCTTGTAGCGGGCGACCTGCTCCTGGGTGCCGCGCTCGTGAATGGGCGACAGGGCCAGAAAGCTGGCCAGGCTGGCCGTAGCCGCGCCGCCGTCCACCCAGGCGAGCTCAAAGGCGGCCAGCCCCAGCGCCAGGTTCTTGGGGCCGGAGATGAACCCGCCCTCCTCCGGTTCCATAAAAACCGCGGTAATGCCGGCGCGATCGAAGGCCTCCAGCATCTCGTTCTTCCCCGCGGTCCACTCGTGCGTGTTCCGCTCTCCGGCGGCCACCAGCCGGGCCACGGTTCCCCGCGCCACTCCGCGCGCCGATTGAACGAGCATCTGAAGATCGAAGCGGTCGGCGAACCGCCACTGAATCTGACGTACCGCATCCCCAGGGAGGGTAAGCATGGTCTTCGTCTCCGACAGCGCAACTGTGCCCATCGATTCTGTCCTTTGGCAGCGGTCATATTGTGCTTGAGCGGGCGCGTCGCGGCATGTGACCCGCGTCACCTGGACGCACGGCCATCCAGCCCGGCCAAATCGGGAGAGGAAACGGATCGTTTCTCAGGATGCGGGGATCGCACACCGCGAATGCCGGCGCAGACCCTCCGTCCTGTGATCGCCATCACTTTCCGGGGCGAAGTAAACCCTATATGACAGGTACTTAACCGGGAAAACCCCAGGGAGGGGCAAAGGAGCAACACCATGATGCAAGCAGTGAGAACGGCGGCCGCGATTCTGCTGGCCGTTTCGATTGCCGGTGCAGCTTTCGCGCAGGCGCCCGGCGCCGACACCTACAAGGCCAAGTGCGCCATGTGCCACGGCGCCGACGGGCTGGCCGCCACGCCGATGGCCAAGAGCATGAAGATCCTCTCCTTCAAGGATCCTTCGATGGTCAAGGCGCCCGACGCCCAGCTCATCGCCTCCACCACCAACGGCAAAGGCAAGATGCCCGCCTACAAGGGCAAGCTGACCGATGCCCAGATCAAGGATGTGGTCGCGTACGTTCGCACGCTGCAGAAGTAGGCGGCGCGTGAGCCATGCCCTGACCGCGCGTCGTGAGCCGGGGGCTTCTCCGCTGGGAGCCGGCGGTGGCGCCCGCAAGCGCCAGGGTCGACCGGAGTTGAGATGAAGATCCGTCCCGCCATCGCGCTGACTCTGGGTGCCTCCGCTCTTTTGCTTCTGGCGGCTCCGCGCACCGCCCGCGCGCAAACGGACTGCCTGGCCTGCCATGCGGACGCCGGTCTTCAGGATGCGTCGGGACACAGTGTCGGAGTGGATGCGCCGAAGTTTCACTCGAGCATCCACAGCAGCCTGCAATGCGGCGATTGCCACGCCGCCATCAAGGAGTATCCGCATCCCGACAAGGTGACGCCGGTCGAGTGCGATACCTGTCACGCCGATGAGGCGGCCGGCCTGGTAGGCAGCGTCCACGCCTCCCGCGCCGAGCACCCCTGCACCAGTTGCCATGGCAACGCCCATGCCATCTTTCCCAAGACGGATCCCAGGTCGGCGGTCTATCCGCTCAATGTTCCGCGCACCTGCGGCGCCTGCCACGGCAACGACGCGATGGCCAAGCAGCATGGCCTGAACAACGTCTATCCCCTCTATCTGGACTCCATTCACGGCTTTGCCCTCAGCAAGGAGGGCCTGCTGGTGGCGGCCAATTGCCAGAGCTGCCATGGATCGCATCACATTCTGAGCCACAAGGATCCGCGGAGTCCCACTTACAAGGCCAATGTCCCCGAGACTTGCGGAAAGTGCCACGCGGGAATCACCGCCGATTACATGGGCGGCGTTCATGGAAAGGCCATCGCGGCGGGCAAAATGGATGCGCCCGTGTGTTCCGACTGCCACACGGCGCATGCCATCGAGCAGCCCACGGAGTCGGCCTTCCGCATGCAGTCCACGCCCATCTGCGGAAACTGCCACAAGGACAAGTTCAGCACTTACCGGGATACCTTCCACTCCCAGCTGGGCTCGCTGGGCGGCTACGTGGAGACGGCGCGCTGCTGGGACTGCCACAAGGCGCATGAGATCCTGCCCGCCTCCGATCCCCGCTCGCCCATCAACCAGGCCAACCTGGTCGCCACCTGCGGCCGCTGTCATGCCGGCGCCAACGTCAGCTTCGTCCAGTATCAGCCCCATGCCAACGCGCGCAACCGCAAATTGAACCCGGCGCTCTACTACACACGCCTGTTCATGAATCTGCTGCTTGCGAGCGTGCTCACGTTCTTCATGATCCACACCGTGCTGTGGCTGATCCGCTCGCGGTATCACCAGATCAAGACAAGATCGGCGAAGGGAGGGAAGAATGGCTGATCGGGAGCAAGCGGCTGAGGAAAGGCGGGAGGAAGGCGGCCCCAACGAGCGCTATTTCGTGCGCTTCACGCGCGCCCAGAGATACCTTCATGCAGTGCTGTTCACCACCTTTCTGGGGCTGGCGGCGACCGGCCTGCCGATGCGTTTCAGCCAGAGCGCCTGGGCGCGCCTGGCAGCCAGCCGCGTGGGCGGATTCGGCGCCATCATCTTCTTCCATAAACTCTTCGCCGTGGTCCTCACCGTGGCGTTCCTGATCCATGTGAAAGATGTCTTCCAGCGCGGGCTGGTCAATCGGGAGAAGGGAATCTTCTGGGGATCTACCTCCATGGTGGCCAATTGGAAGGATGTAAAGGATCTCTTCGGGCACCTGCGCTGGATGGTGGGCCTGGGGCCCAAGCCCGAGTTCGAGCGCTACGCCTACTGGGAGAAGTTCGATTACTGGGCCGTCTTCTGGGGCATGATCGTCATCGGCTTCTCAGGCTACGCCATGTGGTTTGCTCCGTTCTTCGCCCGCTTCCTGCCCGGCTGGGCGTTGAACGCCGTGCTCGTGATTCACAGCGAGGAAGCGCTGCTCGCCATCCTGTTCATCTTCTCCATCCACTTTGTCAACACCCATCTGCGCCCGGAGAGCTTTCCCATGGATATGGTGATCTTCACCGGCGTCGAGAGCGAGGAGGAGTTCAAGACCAAGCGCCCCAAGGAGTACGAACGCCTGGCCGCGGAGGGAAGGCTGGAGGCCAGAATCTCGCCTGCCCCGCCGCTGTGGCTGTTGAACTTCTCCAGAGCGGTTGGGGCCCTCGCCATTCTCATCGGGCTGATCCTGCTGGCGCTGACGCTGACCGCGTACTTCGGGTCCTGAGCGCGAATTCCATCGGGGGAGAAAACGGGCGGCCCGCGAAGCAAGACGAGCGTAATACATGCGTAATACAAGCGCAAGACAAGCGCAGGGCAAACGCAAGACAAGCGTAAGACAAGCGGCGCAGGCGTCTGACGATCGCAGGACAGGCGCAGGGCAGCGGCAAGACCAATGTAAGACAAGGGTAAGACAAGCGCGCGGGAGTTGAAAAACCCTCCGCGTACTCCTTCCCCGGCTCCCTTGTCGCGCCGTCCCCCGTCCTGCGTGGGGTTGACGCGCCCACCCGTCGCCGTCCCGGCTGCCGTGCCGTATGCCGCCGCGCCCCGCGCCAAACCAGTGGCGGCACAGCCGCACAAATAGGTTGGACCGGCAAGGCATTCTGCGCGGCCGCTGAAGGTCTCACCCAAGGGACACATCTGCTCCAAACCTGTCCAGTTTTTCCAAGTACCTTGGCGTGGATTCATGCCGGGAGGCCGGGTTCCATCGGAAGATTCTTCCGATAAACCAGCCATGGCTTCATTTCCGGTCTCCGATCGCGGCGCGCCGGACCGTGCCGCCAGGCCGGCCGAGCGCCGCGCCCAGCGGCGGTTGTTCTGGCCGGGAACCGCCGTGATCCGGATTCTCCCCTACGGGCCGGATGTCCTCGGCGTCCTGTTCGATCTAAGCGAGTCGGGATGCGGAGTCGAAATCGGCATCGCCATTCCAGCCCAGGTCGGCGCCCAGGTCGATGTGGAACTGCATGTGCGCGGCGTGACCCTCCAGCGGGCGGGCGTCATCCGCTACATCGAGGTGATCCGGCGCATCGAGCGCGAGACCAGGGCGGGCATCGAGTTCATTGAGGCAGGCAGCCGCGGGCCCGCGAAGGCGGATCGCCCGGCAAAAGGAGTGCTGCGGCAGATGGATAGCGACCGCGCGGAGGCAGTTGAGGCGAGACGGTTCAGGAAGAGCGGCCTGCCCCTGTTCTCAGGAACTTGATTTGGGCCAGCCGGAATCGGGCAACGGCGCTCCTTGCTCCGAGCAGGATTGGAGCCTCTTCGCGGAGTAAGGTGTTCGCTCCAGCGCATCGTTCAGCCAGGCCGGGAGCTCGGGCGCCAGAAACGTGATTTCGCGGCCTTGAAACGATGCGATCAGCCTTGGCGCTGTTCCGTGCTCGGAATTGTCGTATACGTTGAGCAAATCGACTGTCTTGCCCAACTCGTCGAGGACTCGGGGAAAGTTGCCGAGACTCTTTGCGCGAATATCGCGAATCGTGTCCTCAGAGCCGCTATGCCCGCCTTGATAGGCGCGTTGCGTTACGCGCTTGACAGAGGTGCCGATACTATCGACACAAACATATCTGAACATCACTGTAAATCCGGCAACATGGGCCTGCCTCATTTGATCGAAAACGCTTGAGCTCCGCAGCGTCGTTTCCGTAGCGAAATCCCTGCCCGTCGCGATGTGATCCTGAATGAATTTCTCGCAGATCGGACCCACTGCCGCACGGATTGACTTGGGAATGCCGACGTAGGAACCGCCATTCAGCATCGCCGCGTAATTGTCAGCATTGAAATAATCGCAGCCAAATGAGTCACCTGGAAATGCACTTGTCTTTCCGCTACCCGTCGGCCCGGCCACAACGTACATTGTCGGCACGCGCTATCCTCCGAAGTCCCGATCCGCACCCGGAAGCATGTCCGCGGGAAGTTCCTTCTTCAGAAGGTTGCCGTCCTTGTCGATGATCCCCATGGCGACGGCCCTTTCGCATGAGCGTCGAATGCGTTTTGCCCCCTCCTCGAGCAGGCGCTTCTCCAATACCGCTTGCTCGGCCAGGTACTCAGGAGAATAGGTCTTCCTCACATAGACCGCTTTCGACGGATCCACAGCGTTCTCAGCCAATGTCCCCACCGCCCCTTTCGTTGCCATCGCGCTCCTCCAGTTTTCCAAATTCTAGTCCTCAACGGGGTGAAGGGGAAGGTGGTGCGGAGTTTGAGAGGTCGCGCCCGGTTACCCGAGGAGCGCCATCACCACATGGTTGACCAGGAAGGCCGCGCCGTAAGCCAGCGCCAGCATGTAAAGGAACTGCACCGCCGGCCACCTCCAGCTGTTGGTCTCGCGGCGCACCACGGCCATGGTCGAGGTGCACTGCATGGCGAAGGCGAAGAAGATCATCAGCGCCAGCGCGCCGCCCAGCGTCATGTCGTGGTGCAGCGCGGTTTGCAGGCGCATGCCCTGCGTGGCGGGGTCGGCGCCGTAGAGGGTGCCCATGGTGCTCACCATTACCTCCCGGGCCAGCACGCTGGAGAGCAGCCCGATGCCGATCTTCCAGTTGAAGCCCAGCGGCGCAATCGCCGGCTCAATGAAGTGGCCCAGGCGGCCGATCAGGCTGTCGGCGAGCTCGGGAGCGGAGATAGCCCCGCCCGGAGCCTGAATGACCGGCAGGTGGGCCAGCACCCAAAGCGCCAGCGTGACCGATAGGATGATGGTGCCCGCCTGGCGCAGAAAGACGCGCGCGCGGTCCATCAGGCGCAGCCCGAGCGAACGCAGCGTGGGCATGCGGTACTGCGGCAGCTCCAGGATGAAGGGCGTCTCGCTGGACTTCAGGATCGAGCTCTTCAGCAGCCATGCGGTGAGCATCGCCCCCACAAAGCCGGCCACGTAAAGCCCCAGCATCACCAGCGTGCGCAGGCCCAGAAAGCCGTGCAGATAAGCGATGTTGGGAATGAAGGCGGCAATCAGCAGCATGTAAACCGGCAGCCGCGCCGAGCAGGTCATGAAGGGCGTAACCAGGATCGTGGCCAGGCGGTCGCGCCGGTTCTCGATGGTGCGCGTGGCCATGATCGCCGGAACCGCGCAGGCGTAAGCCGAGAGAAGTGGAATGAAGGCCTTGCCGTTCAATCCGATGGAGCGCATGACGCGGTCGGCGATCAGCGCCGCCCGCGACAGGTAGCCCGAGTCTTCCAGAATCCCGATAAAGAGAAACAGCAGCAGGATCTGGGGCAGAAAGACCAGCACCGACGAGATGCCCTTCCACGCGCCGTCCAGCACCAGCGACTGGATCCACCCCGCGGGAAGCAGCGGGCGCGCCAGGCCGCCGATGCGCGCCAGGATGTCGCCACAACCGTCTGAAAGCGGCTGGCCGATGGAAAAAACCACCTCAAAAACCCCCACCACCACCACCAGAAACAACAGCGGTCCCCAGACGCGGTGCAGCAGCACGTTGTCGATCCTGCGCGTGCCCTCCACCGACAGTGGCGCCTGATAGCCCGTGCGCCGGCTCACCTGCGCCGCCCAGCTGTGAGCGCTGGCCGCGTTGCCCACCACCGGCAGCGCCAGCGGCCTGGCGGCAGCGCGCTCGGTCTGCTGATTCAAGAAGAGCGGAACGGCATCCAGGCCGGTTCCATGCGTGGCGCTGATCTGGGCCACCGGCGCGCCCAGCTCGCGCGCCAGCTTGAGCGAGTCGATCTGGCCGCCGCGGGCCTCCATCAGGTCGCTCATGTTCAGCAGCACCAGGGTAGGCAGTCCCACCGCCAGCACCGGCGCGGCCAGCATCAACTGCCGCTTCAGGTGCAGGGAATCCAGAACCAGCAGTACCGCATCGGGCTTGGGCGTGCCCGGCATCCGGCCGCGCAGCACGTCCACCGCGACGCGCGCGTCTTCGGAGTAGGGCGTGAGCGAATAGACGCCGGGCAGGTCGATCAGCGTCAGGTCCGGACGCCCGACGCCGGCCATCAGGCCCATGCGCTGCTCCACGGTGACGCCGGGGTAGTTGGCGACCTTCTGCCGCAGGCCGGTCAAGCGATTGAAAAGAGTTGATTTGCCGGAGTTCGGCGGCCCGATCACCGCCACCGTCCTGAGCGTCGCGGCAGGCGGCGAAGCGCCGGGGGGCTTGAAGGCCGGGGTTTCGCAGCAGGCACTCATCGCGCCGCCTCGGCCAGCTCCTCAATCTCGGGCCCGCCTTCCCGCTTGGCTTCGAGACCGGAGGCTTCGGGCTTCTCCGCGCCTTCCGCATTCGGCGTCCGCATCCGCATAGCCGCCGCAGTCTCGCGGCGCAGGGCAATCTCCATGCCGTCCACGCCGTAAACAGTAGGGTCGCCGGCCGGCGCGCGGCGCAGAGCCGTCACCAGCGCATCCGGCACAAAGCCCATGTGCATCAAGTGGTTCTGCACGGATTCAGGCAGATCCAGGGCCGCCAGAACCCCGCTCTCGCCCACCTTCAGCTCGCTCAGCACCGTCAATCGCCGGACTCCCCTAAGCTGCCCAAAAACCGGCAGCCTGAAACTACGACCGTAATGGTCGTAATTTAGTATACGGCCATTCGCCGCCGCGCCGCAACCGACATTCTCATCCGATTCCGCTCTACGCACACGCATATTTCGACTTCCGGGAAGGAAACGGCCGGCGTACAGTCGCCAGCCCCTCCCAGGTTCCCTGGCGAACCTCAACGCTCTGCAAATTTCATCGGAGCGACGCCCTATCTTAATCAGCAGAGATCCATTCGCTGTGTGATCCAAATCACTTTTGGTGCGCTATCCAATCGATTGCGAGATGGAAAGCAGGAAGGGTCAGGCGCTCCATGAAGGCCGAACAGGATTGAAGGCGCGCGTTTCAGAGTAAAATCCACTTTGGAGAGCCGGAGAGGAGCACCGATGCAATATCGCAGTTTTGGAAGACTCGATTGGAAGGTTTCGGCGCTGGGTTTTGGCTGCATGCGTTTTCCCACTTCGGATGGCGAGCGTCTCAGTCCCAATATCGTCGAGGCCGAGTCGCTGCGCATGCTTCGTTGCGCCATCGACAACGGAGTCAATTATCTCGACACCGCGTACCCATACCATGGAGGCCAGAGTGAAGTCGTGGTGGGCAAGGCGCTTCAGGACGGCTACCGGGAAAAGGTCAGGCTGGCCACCAAGCTGCCGGTCTGGCTGGTCAATGAACCGGCGGACTTCGACAGATTGCTCAACGAGCAGCTCGAAAAGCTTCAGACCGGTTACATCGACTTTTACCTTCTGCACGCGCTGAGTCACAGCCGCTGGCAAGATATTGTCTTGAAGCACAAACTGCTGGATCGGGCCGGGGCCGCGCTCGCCGACGGGCGCATCCGGCATCTCGGCTTCTCCTTTCACGACGAGTATGAGGGCTTCGAGGAGATCGTCAACGGCAGCGATCTGTGGAGTTTCTGCCAGATTCAATATAACTACATGGACACGGAGAATCAGGCGGGTATTCGCGGCCTGAAACTGGCGGCAGGCAAAGGCTTGGCCGTGGTGATCATGGAGCCGCTGATGGGCGGCCGGCTGGCCGACCCGCCAAAGGATGTGCTGGAAGCCATGGAGAACTTTCCCGCGCGGCGATCTCCCGCCGAGTGGGCGCTGCAGTGGCTCTGGGATCAGCCGGAAGTCTCGGTGATCTTGAGCGGCATGAGCGCAATGACGCAGGTGGAAGAGAATCTGCGTTCTGCGGATCGCTCGGGCATTGGTTCCTTCAGCCCCGCGGACCAGGCGCTGATCTCCGCAGTCAGGGAGAAGTATTGCGCGCGCACGGTAATTCCCTGCAGCAAGTGCAACTACTGCATGCCGTGCCCCAATGGCGTATCCATTCCCGCCAACTTCGAGTTCTTCAACTATGCCCGCTTGTACGACGACCTAGTGGGCGCGCGCTTCAAGTACCAGATATTTCTAACCGAGGAGCAGCGCTCCGGCTCCTGCATCGCCTGCGGCGCTTGCGAGGAGTTGTGTCCACAGAAGATCGAGATCAGCGAGTGGATGCCCAAGGTAACCGCGCTGCTGGCTTGAGGGAAATCGCCGGCTCTGCGGCTGAATTCTCCTCTCCATGAAGAGAGAAGAATTTGCCCGCCATCCGGTTCCGGAGCGGTTCTACGGCAGCTTCACCATGTCGGTCTTGAATGTCTTGCCGGCCGGGACCACCGCCTCATCCCGCTCATAGCCCTCTTTGCGCAGGAAGATGTGAACCGTCGCCGGCTCCGGCTGCTGGAGTTGGATGGTGCATGTGCCGTCGCCGGCGGTGAAGGCGCGGTTTATCTTGCCCTGACCGATCTGAACATCCACCTCCACGCCGGAGACGGGCACTCCGGTGACGCGGTCGGTGACCTCCGCGCTGAATTGCCACGGCGGAGGAGGACGAAAGGCGAACCATAGCGCCAACCCGGCCAGGCAAGCCGCCAGCATGCTCAGCGCCGCCCAAAGTTTGCGCCTGCGCGCAAGCGTCCAGCCCAGCGCGCGCCCCAGCTGCGCGGCCGCTTGCGCGGGATCGGCCGCGGTGATGCCCTGGACCTCAAGCATGGCGGGCAGCGGCGTCCTGTCCAGCAGCCAGGGCAGGATGGGCTTGCGCAGCGCCTCGGCGCGCGAGTATTCGAAGGTGATGTATTCGGAGCCGCGCGTGTGTTCCGACCAGCACAGCACCAGCGCGCGAGAAGCGCCGATCGACCGCTCCAGACGGCGCTTCCACTCTTCGCCGGGGTCGATCGACTGGACATCGAAGAAGACGCGATAGCCCATGCGGCGCAGCTCGTCGCGCAGGGGCGTCACGCGGTCCGTATCCGCGCGGGAGTAGCTGAGGAATACGTCGTAGTTGGCTGCAAACATAAGAGCTATTGTTGCAAAAGCGGCTCAAGCTGGTGCAGGGCCGCGGTCATGCCGGCGCTGTCACCGTTCTGAAGGCTGGTAAAGAGCGCGATCCAGGAGGCGCGGCCGGTGGCGAAGGCAGGTGAGTTGGAAAGGAAGCGAAGGATGCCCGAATAGTCATAAGCGCTGGTCTTGACGGCCGGGGCCTTCGAGGAGAGAACCTTCAAGGCATCGCGAGCGGCGGCGTGTTGTCCGGCTGCCGCTGCGCAGGCAAAGCGCATAGCATCTCGAGAATAGTCCAACGATCCCCACAGCACATCGTCAGTGAGAATCTCTGCCTGTTTGAAGCAATCTTCGAAGCGGGACGACACAAGATCGGCTTCCATGATGTTAAACTCCATAACGGCCCAGCTTCGGGGTACATCTACTTTGGTGTACACCTGAAGCGCGTTCTGGAAAGCCTCGACTGCCTGGGCGAGCAACGCAGCAGCCTTATCCCCGCTGGCTCGCTCTCCCTCATCCATGAGCGCAGTTCCCAGATTGTTCTGCGTCGTGGCCCAGCCCTGGGGCAGATCGGCCTTGGTTCGCACCTCGAGCGCACTGCGATACGCCTGCACCGCCTGATCGAGCAGGGCAGCAGCCTGGTCTCCGCTAGCCCGCTCTCCCTCATCCATGAGCGCAGTTCCGAGATTGCTTTGCGTCCAGGCCCAGTCCTGGGGCAGATGGGCTTTGGTGCGCACCTCAAGCGCATTCCGGTAGGCTTGGACCGCCTGCGCGAACAATGCAGCGGCCCTTTCTCCACCGACACGCTCTCCCTCGTCCTTCCACGCGCTTCCGAGGTTGCTCTCGGTCCTCGCCCAATCCTGCGGCAGATCGGCTTTGGTGTAGACCTGAAGCGCATTTTCGTAGGCCTCGACTGCCTCATCAAATAGCGCAGCGGCCTTGTCTCCACTAGCCCGCCTTCCTTCGTCTGCGAGCGCAGTCCCGAGATTGTTTTGCGCCCTGGCCCAGTCCTGGGGCAGATCGGCCTTGGTGAAGACCTGAAGCGCATTTTGGTAGGCCTCGACTGCCTGCGCGAACAAAGCAGTGGCCTTTTCTCCACCGACGCGCTCTCCCTCATCCAACAACGCATTTCCGAGGTTGTTCTCGGTCGTCGCCCAGTCCTGCGGCAGATCGGCTTTGGTGCGCACTTCAAGCGCATTCCGGTAGGCCTGGACCGCCTGCGCGAACAAAGCAGCGGCCTTTTCTCCACTGACGCGCTCTCCCTCATCCAACAACGCATTCCCGAGGTTGTTCTCGGCCCCTGCCCAATCCTGCTGCAGATCGGCTTTGGTGTAGACCTGAAGCGCGTTCTTTAAGGCCTCAACCGCCTGATCGAGCAAGGCAACGGCCTTATCGCCGCTGACGCGCTCTCCTTCCATCCATAGCGCGGTGCCGAGGTTGGTCTCTGTCTTCGCCCATTCCTGTGGCAAATCGGCTTTGGTGCAGACCTGAAGCGCATTCCGATAGGCTTCGACCGCTTGACCGAGGAGCGCAACGGCTTTGTCTCCGGAGGCTGTTAGTCCTTCGTCTTTCAAGACATTTCCGAGGCGTATCTGCGCTTTTGCCCAGTCTTGAGGCAGAACGTCTTTGGCGTAAATCTGAAGCGCGCTCTCAAAGGCCTCGACCGCCTGAGCGAACAAAGCTCCAACTGCACCCCCGCTTGCGCGCCGTCCTTCCTCGTCCAACGCAGTGCCTAGGCCGAGTTGCGCAGACGCCACCTCCTGGCGCTCGCCCAATGCGGCATATTCACGCGCCAGCGAGCGAAACTCGTCGGCAGATTGCGCCAGAAGGGCAAGGCTCTCGTTTGCCGGCGAGACCTTACCTTCCTGCCAACGCGCATTGGCCGCGCTCCAAGCCGCCTGCAGCCAGAGCTCATGGAAGCCCTTGTCGTCCGGGTGTTTCTTGTATTCCGCGTCGGCCGCGGCGTCGGCGTCTTCGAGCGTCAGTGTCGCATGGTGGAATTGCAGGTTGAGCTGTTCAGCACCCGCGGCCTGCTGGCTGTGGTCGAGCAGTCGCCGCAATGAGCCTCTCTGCTTGTCCAGCAGACCCTGCTGCGCGGCTTGCAGTGCCTTCACCTGCGCCTGCAACGCCTGCTCTTCCGCATCCTCCGCGCCAATCTCCTGCCGGTCAGCTTCACTGGCTTGATTGAAGAGTTGTGCGGCGGCGGCGTAGTGTTTGAGCGCAAGTTCCGCCAGGGCCTTCTGCTCAGCCGTCGCCTGGCCCGACTGCTTCTGGATCCCCTCGGCCCATTGCTGCACCTGCTCATCGGCTTTGGCGGCGGAGAAGCCGTTGGCCTGGGCCCACTCGGCGATGGCGGCGCCCAGGTCCGGCTTCTGGTTCTGCGCCGCGGCAGCGTTCCGCTTCAGCGCGGCGACTTGCTTTTGCAGGCCGTTCACTTGCAAAAGCGTGCGGTGAAGCATGGCCTCAATCTGCGCCGGTCCCAGCAGCGCGGGCGAGCCTTTGGGCAGCATGCTTATATTGATAGTTGCCGGCAGCGCGGCCAACTGGCCGTCGGCCGGCTGATAGATCACCAAGTTGGCGGCGCCGGCGATCTCAATACGCAGGCTCCCGCGCTGGGCCGCATCCTCCGACACAACGAGCCACGCCTGGCCTTTGGGGTTGGTTACATCGCGCGCCTCAGTGACCAGCACAGCGTTGTCGGGATAGCCGAGGGAGACGCGCACGGTAGGGACGGGCCGGGCAGGCTGCACGTCCGCATTGACGACCACCACCGCCACGGTCTGCTGGGCCGGAGTTTTCTGCGCCACGGCCACGCCGTGAGCACAACTGAGGCACAGCAGCAAGACCGCCCATGAAACCTGAGCTTTCATGTGGACCTCCGACGTGACGGGCCCGGTTGGTTGCATTGGGAAAATGCTCTTGACTCGGAATTATATCGGAGATTCGGCCCGCGGAGTCTGCCCAAGCCGCCGTGGGTCAGGGCAATCGCATTTCAGATCTGAGACCTCGGATCGCGCCTAGTCTTCCCCCAACTCGTACGGAATCCCGAAGCGCCCGATCTGGATCAGCGCCTTGTCGCCGGGCGGCCAGATGTGCAAACTCTCCACGCGGCTCGAACCGGCGATGCGATGGGCGTCCGTGGTGCCCACCAGCGCCCCGGTGGCCGCCTCGTGGAAGTGCACGCTGAGCGCGTCGCCGCCCTGCGCCCGCGCCCATCCAAAGGCATACTCGCCGGGCTTGAGCGCGATGCCGCCAATGCGGATGGGCGTCTGCACAACCAGGTAGTGCGAGTACTTGCCGTCGGCCGAGTAGCCGGCCGTCAGCAGCACCACGCCGGCGATGAAATGCCCGCGGCTGTTGACAATGCCCGAGGCGGTGCGCATCTCGGTTTCGATGTGTTCCTTCTCCACCGGCGCGCGCGCCGGCAGCAGCGACGCCAGCTCGGCGTCCGTAGCCTGCCGCCAGGCCGTCTTCTGCGCCTTTATCGCGGGAGACAGCAGCAAAAGAAATACTGCACAAAAAATCGCGCGCTTCATCGTTGTCATCTTCATGATCTCGGCTTTCTCAGGGATTCGAGCGGGACAAGGCCGCGCTGGATGGCCGCCGTGGCAGCCTGCGTCCGGTCCGTCACGCCCAGTTTGCCCAGCAAACTGTTGATGTGCGTCTTCACCGTGGCCTCGGTAATCTCCAGCTCGGTGGCGATCTCCTTGTTGCTCTTGCCATGCACAATCTGTTCCAGCACGTCGAACTCCCGCGGCGTCAGTTCCTCGGTGCCCATGCGCTCGGCCAGCTTCTCGGCGATCGCCGCCGGTATGTGCGACTTGCCCGCATGAACCGTGCGAATGGTCGCAATCAGCTCTTCCGAGGTCATGCCCTTCAGCAGGTAAGCGCGCGCGCCGGCCTGCAACGCGCGATAGATGTCCTCGTCGCCGTCGTAGGTGGTGAGCACGACAACCCGCGCCTGCGGCGACTCCATGCGGATGCGCTGGATCACGTCCACGCCGCTCAGGCGCGGCAGCCGCAGGTCCATCAGGGTAACATCCGGCTGGTGCTTGCGGAACTGCGCAATGGCCTCCACGCCGTCCGCCGCCTCGCCCACCACCTCCAGGCCCTCCGCCACGTTGAGCAGCGCAACCAGCCCCTGGCGCACCACATGGTGATCCTCCACAACCAGAACGCGAATCGATTCCTTGGCCACTGCAACTCCTTAAAGCATTTTGATTCTGCTGCCTACGCAGGTACACTTCCAGTAGAACTTGATCCACGCCGAGCGCCCTTAGCGGCTGCCCCACCCTCGTCACGTCTTTGTCTTTGTAGCCAGGGTGGGAAACCACGAACCCTAACCGCTTCCTGTCTCCCTCACCGCCGGCGCCTCAAGCCTCACCGTCGTTCCTCCGCCGGGATCGCTCGTCACCTCCAGCGTCCCGCCGATGGCCGCCGCGCGCTCCCGCATCCCGGTCAGCCCGTAATGTCCCTGCGCCTGCGGCTCGCCGACGGCGAATCCCTGTCCGTCATCCCGCACCTCCAGCGCAATTTCGCCCGGCCCGTACTCCAACTGGACAAACAGATGCTTTGCCCCGGCGTGCTTCTTCACATTATGGATGGCCTCCTGCGCCACGCGCAGAATCTCGCGCTCCGTGGCGGGCGGAAGCGGGCGATAGGCGCCGAAGATGCTGAAGCGCGACTCCAGCCCGCTGCCCCCTTCAGCCTCTGCCATGCGCCGCAGCCTGACCGGCAGCGTATTCTCGCCGGAGTCCTGCGAGCGCAGCGCCCAGATCGACTGGCGCGCGTCGGCCAGCCCCTGGCGCACGTAGTCCCGGGTCAGGTCCAAATGCCTGGCTGCATCCTCCGTCTTATGGTGGCGCAGCAGTTCGGCCAGCACCTCCAATTGCACGCTGATGCCCACGTATCCCTGCGCCAGGGTGTCGTGAATCTCGCGCGCAATGCGGCTGCGCTCGCCCAGCACCGCGCGGAACTCGCCCTCCGCCCGCCGCAGCCGCAGCCTCAGCAGCACCACCACCATCCCTACCGCCAGCGCAACCATCAGCACATAGAACCACATTGTCTGGTAGAAATGCGGCCGCAGTTCGAAGGCAAGCGCCGCGCCCTCTGTGTTCCATAGTCCGTCGTTGTTGGCCGCCTGCACGCGGAAGGTATACTTCCCCGGCGGAATCGTCGTGTAGTAGGCGGTGCGCCGCGTCCCGGCCTCGATCCAGTCCCGGTCGAAGCCCTCCAGCATATAGCGGTAGCGCACCTTCTGCGGCGCGGTAAAGCTCAACCCGGCGTAGTCGAACTCGAAATGCACATGTCCTGCCTCGACTCTCAACCGAGAATCTGCCGCATGCAATGCCAATGCTACGTCGTCCACCGCAAACCGCTCCAGCGCGACCGGCGGCGGAACCGCATTCACCGGGAAGTGCGCCGCGTCCACCTCCACCAGTCCCTTGGGCGTGGCGAACCAGAGCCGCCCATCGCGGGAGCGCCAGGCCGATGGGTGGCTGTTGGTGGCCGTCTCTCGGCTGCGCAGCCCATCGCCGGCGCCAAACTCCATCCAATGTGAGCAACCCGCCGCCGTGCCGGGCTTACCCATCTTCTCGCTCATCTCGCTGCCCATGCCGTTGCAGTCGCAGCGCGCAATCCCATTGCCGGTGGCAAACCATAGATGGCCGATTCCGTCGTCCAGAATGGCGTGGATGGTCGTCTGCTCCAATCCATTGCCCGGCGCAGCCGTGAATCTCCGCCCATCCCACAGGTTCCACCCGTGGTCCTGCGTGCCGATCAGCAATGTCCCATTCGGCCGCGAGAGCAGCGCCGTAATCACGTTGCTGGAGAGTCCGTCGGCCGTCGTATAGTTCAATATCTTGCCGCCATGCAGCCGCGAGAGGCCGGCCAGGGTGGCCACCCACAGGTCGCCGCTCGCGTCGCGAACCATGGAGCCCACCAGATCGCTGCCCAGCCCGTTGGCCTGGGTAAAAGTCTGCATCTGCCCGCCTGCGATGCCGCTCCCAGGCTTGGTCCAGTGCGTAAGCCCGCGCCGGGTACCGATCCACAGCGATCCATCGGCGTCCGCCAGCAGCGAGCGGATGAAGTCGTCCGGCAGCCCATCGGCGGAGGTGAACGCTTCGATTCTCCCTCCGCGAATCCGATTCAGCCCGTCCGGCGTACCCACCCAAAGATCGCCGTCGGGCGCAGCCGCCAGCGAGAGAATCACGTCGCTCAAAAGGCCGTCCTTCACCGTAAAGTACTTCACGGCTGGGTGCCCCACCCTCGCCACGCTCTTGTCTTTGTGGCTAGGGTGGGCTTCCGCACTTTCAGTGCCGCGAGCAGGGACGGCATTAAGCCCAGCCCCGCTTGTTCCCACCCACAGCGTCCCCGCGCCGTCCTCAACCACCGTGGTCGTGGCGTCGGAAGAGAGTCCCTCGCGCGCGCCCATCGTCCTGAACCGCTGATCGCGCAGAATGTGCAGCCCGCCCGTCTCGGTCCCTACCCACAGATTGCCCTCGCGGTCTTCAATCAGCGCCAGGACGGAAGCCGCGGCCAGCGGATCGGTGACCGGCATCCGTTCGAGCTTCCCTTCCGCCCACCGCGCCAGCCCTCCGTTGGTTCCAATCCACAGGGCGCCCTCGTGATCGAAAAAGAGAGCCTGTATTCGGCTACCGGGAAGTTCCTTGCCGGTCGTGAAGCGATCCAGGGCGTTGTCACCGCGTTTTCTGTCTCCGTCCAACATCGCCACAGTGCTCTTGTCAGCGGAGGCCACCCTGCCACGAAAAGTCTGAATGAACTCAATAGGCCCTACGGGAATCCACGGGAACATCCCACTCTGAGGTTCAGGCAGCATCCAGTGGCCGTCCAGGTACATCGAGGCGCTGTCTTGCGTCCCCACCCACAACCCTCCCCGACCGTCTGGAATTATCCGCGTGATTGCGCCCGCCGGCAGCCTAGTCGCGGCTGTGTCTTCTACAAACCGCTCCTCGTCGTTCAGTCGCGCCATCCCTTGATCGGTCCACACCCACAAGATGCCATTCGAAGATTCCACAAGCCCCCGAATCCCGTTCCCCGGCAACCCGTCTTTGGTCGTGAAGGCCGTTATCGTCCCGTCCTTCCACCGCGCCAGCCCCTCGCTGGTGCCAATCCACAATGCCCCGTCCTTCGTCGCCAGCAGGCAGCGCACGTCGTTGCCCGGAAGCGCCGGGCTGGAATTCCGGTCGAAGACCTGAAACCCGTTGCCGTCGAAGCGGACCAGCCCCACCTCGGTGCCCAGCCACAAAAAGCCGTCGCGCGTCTGCACCAGCGCCTGCACCGTGTTCTGCGGCAGCCCGTTCTCCATCACCCAGGTCTGGCGGCCGTAGTTGGCCAGCGGCGTCGAAGGCTCCAGCGGATGGGCTGGCGGCACGCAGGCCAGCAGCAACGCGCCTGCCAGAAGGCCGCACAGCGCCGCTCCGCGAAGGGTCCCGGCTGGCGAGGGCGAGCGCCTCCCCTTCTGGTCTGCAAGGCCCTTCGAATCGGCGTGATTCCGGGCCACGGGAGCGAGTGGTTCTTCTCTCAACTGGATTCCAGCCTGCGCAAAAGCCGCGCACATTCACAATAACTGGGAAGACTCACGCAATGCACGGCGGCGCGCCGGAATCCTGGCGGTCAAGCTAGCCGGAAGGCGGCCTTCGCCGGCAGGGGTGAGATCAGACTGCCACGCCAGCTCCTGCGCCGGTCTCCACCTATCGATGGATTCAACCCTCCATCGAATAGCTCAAGACATGCCGCGTGCCTGCCGATATTCTATGCGTGCCTTCTGAATATGTCTCTTGAACCGAGCGTTCAAGTCTTGACTAACGGGTGGCGGCCTATCTCGCGGCTGCCGCCCGCTTTCTTTTTGGGGCGCTGCTCTGCAATCCATGGGCAGACCACATGCGGCCGCCCGCGCCGGCCCGCAAAGGCCTGCCCGCCGAAGGAACCCTTGCGCCAGCGCGCCTTGCAACAGGGCACGACTTCAATTGTGCCGCAGACGCATATTTCCTGGCGACGCTCCATGATGGGTATCTGGTAGTTACAGGCAAGCAGCCCGAGATTCATTTCGTGGGGAAATACGATTTCTCTGGACACGTGGTCCGGTCAGCCATCGACAAGTCAAGGTGTCCTCCGGACTTCGTATTCGCCAGGGGTGACAGCTTCTACCTCCTGGGGTGTACGCCGAAGGGCACCCCCAAATCTGAGCGTCATTCGAGACCGTTGATTCTCGCGGGCCGCAACTGGACAGGGATCTCCCTCTCGCTTGATGCGCGTCTGCGCTCTGCGCCGCTGGCAAGCCGGAATTCGGGCCCCCACCGAGAGACACAAGCTTAGGGCAGCCCCTCAAGCCGGGATTGGACCTGTCCACCCGGGCCTAGCGCCCGCCGCGGAACTGAATGATCCGCCGCCGGTCGCGCTTCGAGGGACGGCGTTCGGGCAGGGGCGCGAACTCCCGCATCGCCTTGCGCTCGGCGGCCAGCTTGGCCCGCGCCGCAATGCTGGCTTCGCTCTCGCGATAGAGCGTCTGCGCCACCGCCGCCGGGCCGCGCATCTCGCTCAAGAGCAGCACCTCGATCTGAAACTCGCCGCCCTCGTTCCTCACCGTCAGCTGATCGCCCACGCGCACCTCGCGCGCCGGCTTGGCCTGGTGGCCGTTGGAGTGAATGCGGCCCAGGTCGCAGGCCTTCGAGGCCAGCGCCCGCGTCTTGAAGAAGCGCGCCGCCCAGAGCCATTTATCGATGCGTACCGAATTCACATCTGTATTCTCGTACAAGAGGCGGGATCTTCACAGCCTCAGATTGCCGGAATGCAAGAGCTTGCAAACGGAAATCGCGCCGGCTGCGTCTGGTCAATGAAACTGCCTCACAAACCTCGCGCAAGGTCGAACGATATGAATCCTCGCATGTTGCTCCTGGCTTCTTCAGCCGCGCTTCTCTTTGCCACGCCGATTCTCGGGCAGGTTCATCACCCGCGCCATTCCCGCTTTCCCAACGCGCCCGTGAACGACCCGCAGCTTCAGATACCGCCCGATCAGGCGCAGTGGTGCTTTACGCCGGAGAGCAGCCTCAGAGGCTACGACCAGTTCGAGCAATTCGACTCCTTTCCCCAGCCGGCGAGCAAGGGTTATCTGTGCATCAACGTTCCCGCCGGCAAGACCTTTGTCATCGACTATCTCTTTGCCGAGGCCGACTACGACCAGGAGCTGCCCGCGCCCGCCGAGTGGTATCTGGATATGACGGTTGGAAGCTACGAGCAGATGACCGGCTTTGCGGCCAACAGAGTAGGCGCCGAAACGGCCAGTCCCCATTACGTGCTTTCGCAGCCGGTCCACCTGGCGGTGACGGGCGGCACGCGCGTGACACTCATCATGCACAACTACTACATCGGCCCAAACAGCTCGATTACCGAGACGCCGGGAACCGCCAGCCTGTCGCTCATCGGGCATTGGGAGTAAGGGAGCTGGTTCTCCGGCCGCAAAAGACGATCGGGATGGCGGGGCACAAGCCTGCCATCCCGAACTTGGTCCATCCGGGGCTCGAAAGCCGCCTAGTTCGCCAGCACCGCGCGGTAGCGCACCTTGTTCTTCTTCACCTTTTCGATGGCTTCGTTGGCCTTGGCCATGGGGAAGCGCTCGGTCTGGGCCTTCACGCCGTGGCGCGCGGCCACATCCAGCATCTCTCTCAGGCGATAAGGGCTGCCGGTGGGGTTGCCGGTGATGGAGCGGAGGCCGCTGATGAGCGGAAAGGCGTGCACGGCGACCGGCGACGGTGGAACGCCCACAAAGCACAGCGTCCCGGTGGGCCGCAGAGCCTGAACGTAAGTTCCCCAATCCTGGTCGGCGTTGACGGTGCTCAAGACAAAATCCAGAGTTCCGGCCACTTCCCTCAAGGCTTTGGATTCGCGGCTGTTCACGAAGCGGTGCGCACCCAGAGCCCGCACTTCATCCTCCTTGGCGGCCGAGGTGGAAAAGGCCGTCACCTCCGCGCCGAAGACGCGCGCGAACTGGATGGCCATGTGCCCCAGCCCGCCAATGCCCACAATTCCCACTCGCGAGGAAGGATTGACGCCATGGGTGCGCAGCGGGTTGTAAACCGTGATGCCGCCGCAGAGCAGGGGAGCGGCGTGTTCACTCTCCAGGGCATCAGGAATCGGAATCACAAAGCGGGCATTGGCGCGGACGCGCTCCGCGTAGCCGCCATGCCGATGGACGCATGTGCCCTCCGCCTTGGGGCAAAGGTTCTCCATCCCCCGCGAACACCATTCGCACTCGCCGCAGGAGTTCGACTGCCAGCCCAGGCCGACGCGCTGGCCCACCTCGAGCAATCGCACCTCGTCGCCCAATGCCGCCACAGTGCCCACAATCTCATGGCCGGGAATGAACGGATAATGGCTGATGCCCCAGTCGTTCGAGATCAGGTGAAGATCGCTGTGGCAGATGCCGCAGTGGGTGATGGCGATCTCCACCTCCTGCGGACCCAGCTGGCCGGGGTCGTAGCGATACGGCAAAAGTTCCGCTCCCGC
>Ga0326727_10010782_pt1 | contig 21606 bp, 18 predicted proteins | sample MB2enrmetagenome_FD_207643 | JGI IMG/M metagenome (GOLD analysis project Ga0326727, IMG submission 207643) | Lab enriched peat soil microbial communities from McLean, Ithaca, NY, United States - MB29MY | ecosystem: Environmental > Terrestrial > Soil > Wetlands > Peat | place: USA: New York...
AGCCGTCGCCGAAGACCAGCTTGTTGCGGCCCTTGTGCAGCGCGCAGCGGGTGCACTCACCCAATTCGTCGCGGATAAGTTGCATGGCGGCGGCGCGGTCGGCAGCGGGAATGGCGTCTGCAATTGCCGGTACGGCGGGAAATGGTTTGCGTGGCGGAATTTGCGGTTCCTCCAATCGGAAGTTCTGCGGTTCGGACTCTGGTAGGGGCTCGTTTGGTTCGGAATTTAATCGCGCCAACAACTCCGGATTCACGGGACGGTGGTAAAACTCGGTGAGGCCAAGATCGCGGTAAAAGCGGACGCGGGCCAGCAGTGCATGGCGGGTTGCGGAATCAAGCGATTGCGCCAACGTCTTTACTCCACGGCCAAATGCCGGTCTCAACCTCCCGCAGCTTCACTCTGTGCAAACGATGAAAGAAGCGGGAGAGGCTAGCCAGCCAGAATGGGAACTGCCGGGCCATCAATTGCCGGCTTGACCACCGGCACATCGGCTTTGACGTAGGCGATCTTGCCCGCGTCGATCTCGTCCTGGGCGATACGGCAGGGCTTGGTGGAATGGGTGGGAACAAGGGCGCGGGAGCCGCTCTGTATCTGGCGGGCGCGGCGTGCGGCTACCATCACTTTACGGTAATTCGAGTCGAAGCCGGTTTCAATCGTCATCAGAGTCCTCTCCAAAGTTAAACTGCTGCTGGTCTGGCGGATAGCCAATCTTAAAGGCCTCCAACACGGGCTTTAGCCGCTCCTGGGAGTTGACCCGCAAACAGCCTGCCGCCACCTCCAGCACCCGGCGCGAACGGAAGGCAATCGGCTCGGCGTTGCGATAGAAGCGTTCGGCTAGCACAATGGCTTCCAGTTGCGCTACCGCCCGGTCCAGAATGTCGTTGATCAAAATATAGCCGTATTCGCGATAATTCTCAATCTCGCTTCGCGCCTTGCTCAGCCGCCGCTGCAACTCGGCATCGTCCACCACGCCCTCGGCGCGGCTGCGGTTACGCAGGCGAGTGCGCAGAACATTGGGGTTGGGCGGCAAAACAAAGATACTGACCGCTTCCGGCATGGAAGCCCGCACCTGCGCCGCGCCCTGCACGTCAATGTCCAGCAGCAGGTCGTGCCCCTCGCGACGGGCCTGATCGAGCGACGAGCGCGGCGTTCCGTAGAGGTCTTTGCCGAAGACCTCTGCGTGCTCCAGAAACTGGCCCTCAGCCACCATCCGCTCAAACTCCTCGCGGCTGACAAAATGGTATTCGCGTCCGTCTTGTTCCGAGCCGCGCGGCGGGCGCGTGGTCCAGGAGACGGAAAACTCGATTCCCGTCAACTGCTTGCGCACCTCGTTCACCATCGTGCTCTTGCCCGAGCCTGAGGGCGCCGAAATGATGAAGAGAATTCCTGCCACGGCGATTGTCCTTTGGTTAGTAGTCAGTGGTCAGATGAATTATCGGCATGTTTTTCAACCTGTCAAGAGATTTATTGAATCAGCCGAATCCACTCGCGCCTCCAGGGAAAAACTGATCACTGTTCACTGTTCACTGTTTTCATTCTACGTTCTGAATCTGTTCGCGGGCCTTTTCAATCTCCGATTTCATGGCCAGTCCCAGTTCGGTAATGCGAGTTCCCTTGCCGCCCGCGCCGCCGGTCTTGGAGAGCATGGTGTTGGCCTCGCGGTTCATCTCCTGGAGCAGGAAGTCGAGCTTCTTGCCCACTTCGCTGCCGCCGGCGAGCAGCTCGCGGAAGTGGCCGATGTGCATCGTCATGCGCTCCAGTTCCTCGGCAATGTCGCTGCGCTCCACCAGCACGGCAACCTCCTCGAGCAGCCGCTGGCGGTTGAACTCCGGGCCGGTGGCCGCCAGTAGCCGCTCCGTGAGCCGGGCCTGGTAGCGCTCTTCGACCTCGGGCCGCAGCGCCGCCACGCTTTCGGTCGCCTCGGCCAGCCGGTCCAGCGTGCCGCGCAAAATCGCCTCCAGAGCCTCGCCTTCGCGGGCGCGCATGATCTTCAACTGCTCCAGCAGCGGCCCGATCTCGCGCAGCACGCTTTCCGTTAGCGCCATTTGCTCCTCGTCGCAGTTCGAGCGATTATCGCTTTGCAATGCTCCGGGCAGCCGCATAACGGCGTTCAGGTCCGGTTGTTGGCCGGTGAGCCCATGTTCCTCGCGCGCCGCCGTAAAAGCAGCCAGGTAGCTGTTCACCAGTTCCCGGTTGTAGCCGGCCGTTTGCTGGCTGCTGCGATCAATGGAAAGCGTCAGATCGATGTGACCGCGAACCAGCGAGTCTTTGATCGCCTTGCGCAACTCCATCTCCAACGCGTCCATTCCAGAAGGCAGGCGTATCTGTACGTCAAGAAAGCGATGGTTTACGCTCTTGACCGTGAGCGTGTAGCTGAGCTGGCCCTCATTAGGCAGGGGCACGCGAACCAGAGACCGCGCAAACCCGGTCATCGAATAAATCGCCATTGTTCTATTTCCCGTTTCCGGTGCCGTTATTTTCCGGCACATCCATAAATTGCAATTGATAGAGCCGCTGATAGGTGGGCGAAGTGCTCAGTAGCTCGTCATGAGAGCCGATGGCGGTGATGCGCCCATCTTCCAGCACAGCGATGCGGTTGGCGCGGCGAATGGTTCCCAGCCGGTGCGCGATCACCAGCACGGTGCGGTTCTGCATCAGGTTGGCCAGCGCTGCCTGCACCAGTGATTCGCTCTCGGCATCCAGCGATGAAGTAGCCTCGTCGAGAATCAGCACCGGCGCGTTTTTCAGCAGGGCGCGCGCGATGGCCAGGCGCTGCCGCTCGCCGCCCGAGAGCCGGAAACCTTTTTCGCCGATCACCGTGTCGTAGCCTTGCGGCATGCCCAGGATGAAGTCGTGGGCCAGAGCATTGCGCGCTGCCTCTTCCACCAGCTTCAATTGCGTGTCGGGCTGTCCATAGGCAATGTTATTGCGCACTGTGTCATTGAACAGGATGGTCTCTTGCGTGACCTGTGCCACCTGGCGGCGCAGCGAGCTGAGCGTCAGGTCGCGCAGGTCGTGGCCGTCGATGAGTATCCGCCCGCTGGTTACGTCGAAGAAGCGCGGAATCAGGTTGACCAGAGTGGATTTGCCCGCGCCGCTGGGGCCAACCAGCGCCAGCACCTCGCCTGCCTGTATGTCGAGATCGACGTGGTGCAGAATCTGATGCTCGCCCTCCTCGGTGGAGTAGGAGAAGCCCACATCGTCGAACCGGATGGACTTGTGAAAGCCCTTCAATACAACCGCATGCGGATGCTCCTTCACGTCATCCTCGGCGTCGAAGAAGCCGAAGATGGACATCGATGCGCCCATGGCTCCCTGGAAGCTGTTGTAGAAGTAAGCGAACTTGCGCACCGGATCGTAGAGCTTGAAGAGCAGGATGATAAACGCGCCGAAGATGCCCATCGTCATGTGGCCATGCATGATTTCATTGCGTCCGATGAAAAGCATCATGGCAATGGCCACCGCGCCGATGGAATCCATCAGTGGTGAGCTGATGGATTGAATGCGCACGCTGCGAAGGTTGGCGCGGAAGAGGCGCGTGGCTGCTTTCCTGAAGCGCAGTATCTCCCACAGTTCGGTGTTGAAGGCCTTGACGATCCGATTGCCGGTCACCGTTTCATGCAGGATGTTCTGGATTTCGGCCAGCTTGTCCTGCCCGGTTCGGGTGCGGGTTCGTACTTCACCGCCGATCTTGCGCGCCGAGGTGACGACGACAGGGATAAAGAGCACCAGAGCCCAACTGAGCTCTCCGCCAAGTTTGATGACGAAGACCAGCCCGACAACGAAGGTGAAGAACTGCTGCAGGAATTCGCTGATGACCGTGCTGACCGCAACCTGCACGCGGTCTACGTCGTTGATGAGCGTGGAGAGAATCGTGCCCGTGGCGTGCTTGTGAAAGAAGCTTGTAGAACGCCGCATCGTGGCTTCGTAGAGGTCGTTGCGCAAATCCATGATGGTGCCGAAGCCTGCGTAGTTGACCAGGTAGGTGCCAGTATAGTCGCACAAACCCTTGACCACTGTGGCAACGATCAGCGCGAAGGCCACCACATCCCAGGCGTTGTGTATATGCAGAAATTGGGGAATCATGAGCCGCAGGTCAATGTGCCATGGGCTGTTGGAGAGACCCAGCGTGATGGGGCCTTCGGGTGCGTTAGGCTTCAGAACCTGGTCGAAGATGGGTTGGAGGAGGAGGATGCGAAAGGTGTCCAGCACGCCAACCATGGCCAACAGCACAACGCCGGTCAGCATGTGCAGCCAATAGGGAAGCCCGTAGCGCAGCAGGCGCAGAAATCTCTTCATGCCGGTCGACCCGTCGCAAGGACGCAAGAGTCCATCCTCGCATTATATCTGGAGCGCGCGGCCGGCATTCAGCAGGAATCCAACTCCGGGAACATTTAGAATGATTCTTGACGTATATTGTCCGTGCGCCGGCTTGCCGGCGGGAAAGCGCGCCCTCATCCGTATGCATTGCTGGTCCAAACTCTTCATTCCCACGCTTCGCGAGGCCCCGGCAGACGCCGAAGTGGCAAGTCACCGCTTCCTCGTCCGCTCCGGCTACATCCGCCAACTCGGCGCGGGCATCTACAGCTACCTCTTCCTCGGCCAGCGCTCCATCAACAAGATCATCGGCATCGTGCGCGAGGAGATGGACCGCATCGGCCAGGAGTTCTACCTGCCCGCCATCCATCCGCGCGAGGTGTGGGAGCAAAGCGGCCGCTGGACAACTATGGGCGACACCATGTTCCGCCTTAAGGACCGCAAGGGCGCTGACCTCTGCCTGGGCATGACCCACGAGGAGATCATGACCACCATCGCGCGCAGCGAACTGCGCAGCTACAAGCAGTTGCCGCAGATCTGGTACCAGATCCAAACCAAGTTCCGCGATGAGCCGCGTCCCAAGTCCGGTCTGCTCCGCGTCCGCCAGTTCATCATGAAGGACGCCTACTCCTTCGACATCGACAAGGCAGGCCTTGATCGCAGTTTCGATCTGCACGACGCCGTCTACCGCAGAATCTTCACCCGCTGCGGGTTGAAGTTTGTCGCCGTCGAGGCTGACTCCGGATCCATGGGCGGATCGCAATCGCAGGAGTTCATGGTCTACACCGACGCCGGCGAAGACCTGATTGCAAGTTGCCCGGTCTGCGGCTACGCTGCGAATCTCGAGAAAGCAACTTCGCTGCTCGGGCCGCTGATCGAGTTGGAGCCGACGGGCGATGGAAAGCCAGAGTTGATTCACACGCCCGGCATGGGTGCTATCGCCGACATCGCCGCCTTTCTCAAGATGGCCGAGTCCTCCGACATCAAGTGCGTGGCCTACATGGCGCTGAAGCACGGCACGGCGGGTAAGCCTAATACATGGCATGCGGTGGCAGCCTTCCTGCGCGGCGACCACCAGGTCAACGAAACAAAACTCCTCGGAGCGACAAAATCCGCGGAGCTGCGCACCATGCAGGCCGAGGAGTTGGAGCAGTACTTCAATGGCCCGGCCGGTTTTCTAGGCCCGGTGGGATTGAAGCCTGACGCTAAGCCGCTCGAAGACGGCCTTACAGTGATCGTGGACAAATCCCTCGAAGGCCGCAAAAACATGGTCTGCGGCGCAAATAAACTGGACTACCATTACCGCAACGTCACACCGGGCCGTGATTTTTCCTGGACCATCAGCGCCGACATTCGCAGCGTCAATGAGGGCGAAGCCTGCCCCAAGCCTGCCTGCACAGGCAAGCTGGTCGTCGGCAAGGCGGTCGAGGTCGGCCACATCTTCAAGCTGGGCTACAAGTACTCCGAGTCCATGGGCGCGCGCGTACTCGACGAGAACGGCAAGGAAATTACGCCCATCATGGGCAGCTACGGCATCGGTATCGAGCGCATCCTGACCGCGGCCGTCGAGCAATCCAACGACAAGAACGGCTTCTGGCTGCCCGCCTCGATTGCCCCCTTCACGGTGGTGGTCACGGTCACCAACATGTCCGACGCCCTGCTCCGTGAAACCGGAGAAAAGCTCGCCCGCGAGCTTGAAGCCGCCGGCCTGGACGTGCTGCTTGATGACAGAGACGAGCGCGCCGGCGTCAAATTCAAGGATGCAGACCTGGTGGGCATTCCCTACCGCATCAACGTAGGCAAAAAAGCCGCCGATGGCAAGGTCGAGTTAGTCACGCGCGCGACGTCAACCAGCGTGGACGTCGCGTTGCCGGACGTGGTGAAACTGGTGAAACAGCGCGTCGAGGAAGATGCGCTGTTGTTGACGACAGATAGCGGCCAGTAGCCGGTCACTGACCACTGTCCACTGTAATCAAGGAGCGGTAATGGCGTTGAAGATCAGGATTCCAAGGCTTACAGGCAATCATCCTTGGGCAAAGCTGGCGTTGCGCATGGGGCTGCTGACCATTGCCGCGGTCACGCTGGTGTTTTTTGCGGTCTTCGGCTTTTTTTACATCAGGTATCGGCATGTTGTGGACGACCGCCTCAAGCAACCGATCTTTGCCAACACCGCCAAGATCTACGCCGCGCCGCGCGAGGTGCGCCCGGGGCAAAAGCTCACCGTGCGTCTTATCGCCAACGAGCTGCACGCGGCCGGCTATTCGGCCGATGGCGCCTCCGAGACCTCCGCGCTGGGGACCTACAAGGAGGGCGTGCAAACCATCACCGTGCGCCCCGGCCCGCAATCCTATCACGCGCAGGACGGCGCTCTGATCCATGTCAGCGATGGGGTTGTGGATGCAATCAACGACGATCACGGCCAGCCGCTAGCCAGTTATGAGTTGGAGCCGCTGCTCATCACCGGCCTCAGCGACGACGCCAACCGCACCAAGCGCCGTCTGCTCGCCTACAACGAAATTCCGCCGAATCTGGTCCAGGCCGTTCTGGCCATCGAAGATCGCCGCTTCTTCGAGCACAGCGGCGTGGACTACATCAGCATCGTCAGTTGGGCCTGGCATGATATGATTCGCGATCGCAAGCATCGCGGCGGGGCCTCCACCCTGACCATGCAACTGGCCAAGCTGCTCATCGTCGCCGACACCGGGACAATCCGCTACAAGATATCCCAGATCGTAGTTGCCTTCCAGCTCGAACACCGCTTCAACAAGCAGCAGATCTTCGAGATGTACGCCAACGAAATCAACCTTGGCCAGCGAGGCAGCTTCTCCATTAACGGCTTCGGCGAGGCATCGCAGGTTTACTTCGGCAAAGACGTGCAGCATCTCACGGTCGCCGAGTGCGCCTTTTTAGCCGGCATCATTCAGCGGCCCAACTACTTCAATCCCCTGCATCATCCCGACCGCGCCATCGAGCGGCGCAACCTGGTGTTGGACGGGATGGTCGAAACCGGCGCCATCACCAAGGATCAGGCCGAGCATGCCAAGGCCGAGCCGCTCAAGCTGAACGCGCAGAGCGTGGACGCCAGCGAGGCGCCGTACTTTGTTGACCTGGTGCACGATCAGCTGGTGCAGAAACTCGGCGACCGCGACTTCAACCGCGAAAGCCTGCGCATCTACACCTCGCTCGACCCCGACTTGCAGCGCGAAGCCACGGCCGCGGTCGAATCCACCATTCATGTGGTGGACGAGCAGGTAGACAAGCTGCACGCGAAACAAAAGAAGCGCGGAGAATCGTACATCTATCCGCAGGTGGCGCTGGTGGCGCTCAACCCGCACACCGGCCAGGTGCTGGCGCTGGTCGGCGGGCGCAGCTATGGCGCCTCGCAGTTGAATCACGCCGTGGCCAAGCGCCCCACCGGCTCCATCTTCAAGCCGTTTGTCTATGCCGCGGCCTTTACCACGGCCGCCGAGGGCACCATCCTGCCCGGCCAAACCAAGCTCTTCTCGCCGCTGACCATCCTCAAAGATGAACAGACCACATACGGAGCTGGCACGGAATACGAGTACACGCCGAAAAACTTTGAAAACGAGTATTTCGGCGATGTGACAGCGCGCGAAGCCCTGCAGCACTCGCTCAACAACGCCACCATCAGCCTGGCCTCCATGGTGGGCTTCGAGCGCGTGGCCGCGCTGGCCCGTGAAGCCGGCGTAAAAAACGCGCGCGGAACTCCCTCCATGGCCATCGGCTCGTATGACGCAACCCCGCTCGACATGGCCGGCGCTTACACCATCTTCGCCAACGGCGGCATGCGCCTGGAACCCTGGATGCTGGCCAGCGTACGAACCTCCACCGGAGACGTCATCACCGACTACTCGCCCGACTCCAAACAGATTTTGGACCCGCGCGTGGCCTACCTCACCGTCAGCATGATGGAGAATGTGATCAACGCAGGCACTGGGTATGAGGTCCGCCGCCGCGGCTTTCTCGCGCCCGTCGCCGGCAAAACCGGCACCAGCCACGACGCATGGTTTGCCGGCTTCACCTCCAACCTGCTGTGCATCGTCTGGGTGGGCAACGACGACTATACCGATGTGCAGATCGAAGGCGCACACGCCGCCGCGCCCATCTGGGCAGAGTTCATGAAGAAGGCCGTCCAACTGCCGCAGTACTCCGACACCAACCAGTTCACGCCGGCCCAGGGCGTCGACATTGTGGCCATCGACAAGGCCAGCAAGCTGCTTAGCGACGCCACATGCCCTGACAGCTTCAATGCTGCATTCCTGGCCGGCACCGAACCCACGGAGACCTGCGACCACCCCGCCGAGCACCGCAGCCTGCTGCAAAGGCTCTTCGGCGCCGGCAAGAACTGACGATTGCAAGCGCGATTTTAAGCACTTCGTCCATGGCACTTCCCGTACTGCGCTAAATGTTCTATAGTTTCAGTGCCATGAAATTCACAATCCGCACCATCCTTCCGGCCCTGCTGACGCTTGCCAGCCTGTTTTTTTCAGTCTCCACCGCGCAGGCGCAAAACGCCGCCACAGCCCAGCCCGCCGCCAAGCCCACGGTCGCCGGTGCTCTTGCCTTCATCGACAGCGCGGAAAAGGAATTGGGCGCGATGAGCGTCACAGCAGCCCGCGCTGCCTGGGTCGAGGAGACCTACATCACCGACGACACCATAGCCCTGGTAGCCGAAGCTAACGACCGTGCGATTGCTCGCCAAACGGCCCTGATCTACGAGTCGCGCAAATTCGACGGGCTTCCGCTGCCGCCCGATGCGGCGCGCAAGATGCTGCTGCTCAAGCTGAGCATCGGTTTGCCCGCGCCCTCCGACCCCGCTTTGCGCGCTGAAACCACCCAGAAGGCCGCCGAGCTCGACGCCGCCTATGGCCGTGGAAAGTATTGTCCTGACGCCAACCCCGACCACTGCCTGGGCATCGACGATATCAACGTCAAGATGACCCAGAGCCACGATCCAAAAGAACTCGCGGCCCTGTGGACGGGCTGGCATGCCATCGGCAAGCCCATGCGTGGCGATTACGCGCGCCTGGCCGAACTGAGCAATCAAGGCTCGCGTGAGCTGGGCTTTGCAGACACCGGAGCCCTGTGGCGCTCGCAGTACGATATGACTCCTGAAGAATTTTCTGCCAACATCGAGCGCCTCTGGAAACAAGTGGAGCCGCTCTATCTGGAGCTGCATACCTACGTTCGCCATAAGCTCATCGAGAAGTACGGCGACGCCGCGCGCCGACCCGACGGCATGATTCCCGGGCATTTACTTGGAAACATGTGGGCGCAGGAGTGGGGCAACATCTACGACGTGGTCGCGCCGCCCTCCGGGCCCCTCCCCTACAACCTCGACACCATCCTCAAGGCGCGCAACACAACTCCTGAGCAGTTAGTGCGTTACGGCGAGGGCTTCTACAAGTCGCTGGGCTTCGACGCTCTGCCTGACACCTTCTGGCAACGCTCTATGCTCTCCCATCCCCGCGACCGCGAAGTGGTTTGTCATCCCAGCGCCTGGGACATCGACAACCAGCGTGATGTGCGCATCAAGGCCTGCTTCCAGCCCACCGCAGACGACTTTGTCACGGTGCATCATGAGCTGGGCCACAACTATTACCAGATGGCCTATCGTCATCAGCCCTTCTTCTTCCAGAGCGGCGCTAACGATGGCTTCCACGAGGCCATCGGCGACGCCATCGCGCTGAACGTCACCCCCGATTACCTCAAGAAGCTGGGCCTCATCGACCAGGTTCCGCCACCCAGCGCCGATATTCCGCTGCTGCTGCACACCGCGCTGGACAAGATTGCCTTCCTGCCCTTCGGTCTGCTCATCGACAAGTGGCGTTGGCAAGTCTACTCCGGACAAGTAACCCCGGAGCACTACAACAGCGCCTGGTGGGCGTTGCGCGAAAAATATCAGGGCATTGCCCCGCCGGTCGAGCGCAGCGAAGCCGACTTCGATCCCGGGGCCAAGTACCATATCCCCGGCAACGTGCCCTATATGCGCTACTTCCTGGCCCGCGTCTACCAGTTCCAGTTCTATCGCGCCATGTGCCAGGCCGCCGGTTACAAGGGACCTTTGAATCGCTGCTCGGTTTACGGCTCAAAGGAGGCTGGCGCGCGGCTGAACGCAATGCTGGAGATGGGAGCGTCTAAACCCTGGCCGGAGGCGATGAAGGCCATGACTGGAACCGACAGAGCCGATGCCTCGGCCATCGTCGAATACTTCCAGCCGTTGATGGACTGGCTCAAGGAGCAGAACAAGGGTGAGAAAGAAGGCTGGACGCTGCCGGCCGACCCTCTCAAGTAGTGGTACTTTTGACGGACAATTGTTACCGGCATGGTTTATCTTCGATTCACAGCATTTTTCGACTTCCGACCGGGATAGAATGGTGGATTTCGTTGACATGAACATTGCAACACTGCAAATGCTGTCCGGAGGTGGAAGATGAAGAATTCGACGCGCGTTAGCAATCCCCTGCTTTTGGTTTCAATACTGTTGTCTGCTTCTGTGATGGCATCGGCCCAATACCATCCGGCCCCGGCATATCATCCGCCGGCTCCGACCTATCACCCGGCCCCGGCATATCACCCGCCAGCCCCGGCATACCACCCGCCAGCTCCGGCATACCACCCAGCCCCGGCTTACCACCCAGCTCCGGCCTATCACCCGTCTCCATCGACCCCTGCCTACCATCCGTCTCCATCAACCCCTGCCTACCACCCGTCTCCATCGACTCCGGTGCACAGCTATACGCCGGGTGCGTCGTCGGGCGGTGGTACATCAGGTCCTCATCCCTCTTCGGGCGCCACGACCTACACCCCGCACACATACACCCCCGGCGCCTCTACTGCATCCCATCCCTCCGGCAGCACCTCCGTCAGCGGATCAGGCGTCAGGAACAACAACGGAGTTACCACCTACACTCCCCATGCCTCGACCGGCGGCACGAGCTATACTCCGGCAAACCCGTCCGCTACGCACACCAACACTCCTCCATCCCCGACCGTTGCAGGCGGCAACACATTCACCCCGCGGAACAACTCGCCGGGGTCGGCGGCCGGTGGCGGCACTCATACTGTTTACAGCATCCCGGGGGCCTCGCCTTCTGGCAGGCCCGGCACGGGACCCTCTACGCTTACGCCATCGGGGTCGCAATCCGTGCTGCATCAGGTGAACACCGCGCGCGGTGGCCTTGGTGGCGTTAACCACCAGCCGATACCGTCCGGACAGGTTGTCGTTCATCCCAATCAGAGCCTGACCGTGAACGCCTCCAACGGCCGCAACTACAATCTGCGTCCCAACGGTACCCTGGCCTCGTATAACGGGCACGGTCAAACCGCCACCTTCCGCGGTGATGGCCATCTGGCCTCCTTGCATACAAACAACATGGACATCGCGCGCGGCCCGCATGGGCAAAGAACCATCGTCAGCGAGCGCCCCGACCATGGCAGGCTGGTTTCGACCGGTTCGCACCGCGGATATTTAGAGCACCCGGTCAACTATCACGGCCACGACTATTCCCAGCGGACATACGTGCATGGCGACCATCGCTTCACGCGCGAATACTCTAAATACAATTATCACGGTAGGGAGTTGAATCATTACGTCCCGCACGCCACGTACGCTCCTGCATTCTACGGATGGGCCTACTATCCCTGGGACTCCCCGGCGGCCTACATGTGGGGATGGGCGAGTTCAGCCTTTATGGCCTGCAATGCGGGATTCTTCGGCCCCTCGAGCTCCTACCAGAGCGGCGCCAACTGGCTTGCCGATTACTATCTCGGCCAGACGCTATCCGACAGCTTCGACGCAGGGTCTCAGGCAGGCGCAGCCAGCTGCTCCGCTGGTGGCGGGCAGGCAATGGATGCAAACGTTGCCGGAGTGGATGCAAACGCCACTGGCATGGATGCAAACGCCACTGGCGCGGACGCGCCTCCGCCCGATGACGGGACTTCTGCCCCGGCCGACGCGCCCATCACACCGGATGTAAAACAGATGATCGCCGAGGAGGTTAAGCAGCAACTGGCCTTTGAGAATGCCGCCGCGGCGCAGCCCGACCAGGCGCCCGCTCTTGACGGCCTGCCCCAGGTGATGGTGCCCAACCATCTGTTTGTAGTGGACCAGGTCCAGAATGTCACCACTGCGGACGGCCAGCAGTGCGCGCTGTCGGTGGGTGATGTGATCAAGCTGGTGGCCGCGCCGCCCGATGGAGCCGCCGCAGCCGACCTGACCATCGTCAGCACCCACAAGGGTGATTGCGCGGCCGGGCTTACTGTCAGCGTGCCGCTGGAAAGCCTCCAGGAGATGCAGAACAACTTCCGTGCCCAACTGGATTCCGGCTTGCAGGCGCTGCGCGAGCAGCAAGGCAAGGACGGATTGCCCGCGGCCCCGATGTCTGCCATCACTCCGCCGCCTGTGCCCGCGGATGTGCCTCCGGATGACACCGAGAATGTGCAGGCGCAACTCGATGCACAGCAGCAGCAAGCCGACCAGGCCGAAACCTCTGTGACGCAGACGGCCTTCGCCGCCACCCCGCCGGCATAGCAGCGCGACACGGCCCATTCCATGGCGGAAGCAGGGAACAATTCCTGCTTCCGCCATCGCTACAATAAGGAAGACAAAATCATGAACATGAAGAATCTGCTTGCGGCCTGCTTTTTCAGCGGTCTTACCTTGACTCTTTCGGCGCAACAGCCCGTTCCGCTTCCGCCTCAGCCAGCCGGCAGCGGCCCGTCGCTACCCGTGACCATGCAATTCATTCAGGACAAGCTGAATGACCTCGGCCAGGTTTCCTTCGTCGTCTTCCTCCAGGGCACAAACCAGGGCAACACCTGGACCGCCACCGTCACAAACGAGATCAGCAATGTGATGGCCGACCCCAACCAGTGCCGCATCTCCTACCATTGGAAGGGAACGGATCTTGCGGCGCTCCCGGCTGGCGAGGTTGCTCCTCGGCGAAAGTATGTAGTCTCACCTCACATCGACGATTTCGCCGAGATCTTCCCCCTCATGATGGCGGCGGAGCGAAGGGCTGGCAGTCAATCCTACAGGGATTTGGATTATGTGTTCTCACTGCGCTCTGTTCAGGAGATTGTGGTTAAGCCCTGGGAACAATATGGAACCGAACGGCTTGCGAGGAACGGCCACCCCGACACCATCGTTACATCCACCAGCCCTCCCGTAACGGCGCTGGTGGTGCGTCAGGCGCACGGCGTGGAGAATGTCTTCACCTTCACCGACGCTGATCTTGCTGATCGTGTCGCTAAGGCCATGCTCCACGCCGTCGAACTCTGCGGTGGTGGCAAATCTGAGGAACCGTTCTAGGGAAAGGCTATGAAGAACATTTTGCGCATCATGTTTATCGTGTTTTCCCTGGCGCTGTTCAGCATTACGTCGGTTGCCCAGCAGCCTGTCGCGCCTCCGCCTAAGCCCGTAAATGACGCGCCCGCCAACGCTGCCGTACTGAAACTGCTGCAAGCGGGAATGCCGGAGAGCGTGGTCCTGGACAAGATTCACGCCATCACCGATACGTTCGACACCTCCATCGATGCGCTGGTAACGCTCAAGCAGGCCGGCGCAACAGAGGCCGAACTGAAGGCCATCATGGCGCGGGGTGCGGCTCCAGCAGAACAGCCGCCCGCCGCTTCCGCCGACACCGGCCCATCCCTCGCTGAGACTATGCAATTCATTCAGGTAAAGCTGAAAGAACAGGGCCAGATCGAGTTCGTTGAAACCGTCAGTGTACAGAATCAGCCAGGAGTAACAATCCGTATCAGTGTCCGTAGCAAAGACGACGACGTTGTGGCCGATCCGGCAACCTGCACCCTTCACGCCGCCGGCACATACGACCAAAACATAGTAACTTCGGCTGGAGGCAAAACGGTTGCCACCGAGGACCAGCATTCGTACCTGGCAGGGACAGTCGCCTTCAAGAATGTGGAAAAGATCACTGTCGAGAACATGCTGGATTTTTCGAATCGTCATTTTGCGGAATCTGGTCACCCTGAATTCACAACAACAGTTGCGACCCCCGTCTTCTTCGTCGAACTCTCGGCGGCGAAACCTCTCTTCACCCGTCATGAATCCAACACTATCGGCAACCAGGCGCCAGTGGTTACCGACAGAATCTTGAAGCAAGCCGGATTACTCTTCCGTGATGAAGAGATGGCCGACCGCATCGCCAAAGCCATGCTTCATGCCATCGAACTCTGCGGCGGCGGTAACAAAGAACCGTTTTAAGGAGAGATTATGAAGAATATTTTGCACATCGTCTTTGTCGTCTGTTCTGCGGCTCTATTCAGCAGCTCAGCATTCGCACAAACCGTCGTCCCGCCTCCACCGAGGCTGGCAAATGACGTGCCCGCCAACGCTGTCGTGCTGAAGCTTCTGCAGGTTGGAATGCCTGAAAGTGTGGTCCTGGACAAGATTCACGCTATCACCGATAAGTTCGATACCTCTATCGACGCGCTGGTCGCGCTTAAGCAGGCCGGCGCAACGGAAGCCGAACTGAAAGCCATCATGGCGCAGGGCACGGCTTCTGCGGATCTGCCGCCCGCCGCCGCGCCCGCCGACACCAGCCCATCCCTCGCCGAGACTATGCAGTTCATCCAGGACAAACTGAACGGTGTCGGTAAGATTTCCTTCGTTGTGTTCTTTCAGAACGCAAACAATGGCAGCTCATGGACTCAAACCCTCGCATATGAGAATGGCAAGTTTGTTGCCGATCCGAGCCATTGCCATATCTCCTACCATCGGAGAGCAACAAACAGTGGTAGAGCCTTCGGCAAAACCTTCGTTAACAATGATAAAGATTTCTGGCTGCGCAATGTTCAGAATGTTGTGGTATGGCCCTACGAACAGTCCTATAACGAATGGAGCGCGAAGACCGGAAACCCCAACATCATCGCCACATCCTCCAACCCGCCCATCACCGAGCTTTCAGCACGCCGCCCCCATGGCGAGGAAGACTTCTTCTATTTCACTGATGCCGATCTAGCCGACCGCGTGGCCAAGGCCATGGTCCATGCCGTCGAACTCTGCGGCGGCGGTAACAAAGACAAGTTCTAAGGAGAAAGTCATGAAGAATGTTTCACGTGTTGTCTTTGTCATGTTTTCCGCGGTTCTGTTCAACATTTCTGTCACCGCCCAGCAGCCCGTTGCGCCTCCTCCGCCCCAGCCCGCGGCCGCCGGTCCCTCGCTGGCCGTCACCATGCAGTTCATCCAGGACAAGCTGAACGACAACAATAAAGCCTCCTGGATCGACAACGCCCAGACCACGCGCTACGCGGGCATGAACTGGGCCGACACCGTCACCCACGAGATCAGCAATGTTGTGGCCGACCAGGGCCAGTGCCGCATCTCTTACCACCTTTTCACAAAACATTCTGTAGCTTATAGGTGGATCGCAACCAGTGATGGCAAAAACAACAAGGGCGAGGAGAGCTCTTTCTCCCTGCGCACTGTCCAGGAGATTGTAGTCAAGCCCTGGGAACAATTTGAGACCGAATGGCTGGCGAAAAATGGATTCCCAGGCACCTCCGTCACTTCCGTCAACCCGCCCATTACGGCGCTGGTGGTGCGCCAGCCGCATGGCGTAGAGAATGTATTTGTCTTCACCGACGCCGCGCTCGCCGACCGCGTCGCCAAGGCCATGGTTCATGCCGTCGAACTCTGCGGCGGCGGCAAGAGTGAGGAACCGTTCTAAAGGATGCGAATGATGACAAGATCCAGCCAACTCGCCTCGCTCGCTCTGCTGCTCTTCGCGGCAGCCTCCGTAGCCCAAACAGCCGTCCCGCCCCCGCCCAGGCCCGCAGCCGACGGTCCCTCGCTGGCCGCCACCATGCAGTTCATCCAGGACAAGCTGAACGAACAAGGCAAGGCCGCCTTTGTCGAGTACCGCCAGAACACCAGCGACGGCAGCTCACTTACGGTGACCATTGTCAATGAGATCAGCAATGTGGTTGCCGACCCCGGCCAGTGCAGCATCTCCTACCATCGCAAGGCAACACAGGATGGCAGCATATACAAAAACGAGATCGACGTCTTCCCACTGCGCGAGGTCCTGGACATTGTGATCCGCCCCTTTGAACAGCATGAAACAGAGTACTTTGCTGGAACCGGAGCTAACATAGCGGTTACATCCACCATTCCGCCGGTGACGGTGCTTTCAGTGCGCCGTCCCCGTGGCGCGATGAACTTCTTCGATCTTACCGACCCCGCGCTCGCCGACCGTCTGGCCAAGGCGCTCACCCACGCCGTCGAACTTTGTGGCGGCGGCAACAAAGAGCCGTTCTAACTCAGGAGTGAAAAATCATGAAGAGAACTCTGTACATCACAGCATCCGCGCTTGCCCTCTCTTTTGTGGCGTTGTATCCCGCATCCGCGCAACAGCCCGTCCCGCCCCCGCCCCAACCCGCCGACAACGGCCCCTCGCTGGCTGTCACCATGCAGTTCATCCAGGACAAGATGAACGAGCAGGGCAAGATCAACTATGCGCTGTATACGCATGACAACTCCAACGGAGAAGACTGGCCGGTTTATCAGATTAGTATTCAAGCCTTTAATGTCGTTGCCGACCCCGCCACCTGCCTCATCACATGGCACAAGGTGACCACCAATGGCGGGAAAGTGGGCATTGATAAGGATTTCTCGCTCGATCTTCGCAACGTGCAGACCTTTGAGGTAAGGACGAGCATGTATGAAGCCAAGATGGAGGACACCGCGAACGGGCATCCTGCCCTGGATAAACGACAGGAGCCGCCCTACTTCGCTGTGACTGCGCGCCTCAAGGGAAATACGGAGACTCCGCTTTTCTTCTCCAGCGAAGAGATAGCCAACCGCATCGCCAAAGCCATGGTTCATGCCGTAGAACTCTGCGGCGGCGGCAACAAGGAGCCGTTCTAGAGAGCAAGACAATGAAATATATTTTGCGCGCTGTTTTTATCGCCTGTGTTCCGCTATTGCTGTGTATTACGGCGATTGCGCAGCAGTCCGTTCCTCCGCCGCCCCAACCCGCCGCCGATGGCCCCTCGCTGGCCGCGACCATGCAGTTCATCCAGGCTAAACTTCAGGAGCGGGGAAGGCTGAACTTTGCCGTCTATACGCACGACAATGTGGATGGCAAGGACTATATCGATCAATACAGCAGCGAGGCCACTAACTTCGTTGCCGATCCCGCCGCGTGCAGCATCAGCTATCACAGAAACGTTAAAAAGAATAACGCCGTGCTCGCGGATGATAACGTCTCCTTCAGCCTTCACGATGTGCAGGATCTGACCGTGATGCCCGCGGAGCAGGACTTCAAGAAGGAGTATGCCGCCGCCGGACATCCCACCTGGGACGCGCGCGTCGATCCACCCATGTTTCTGGTGATAGCGCGCAAAGCCGGTTCTCAAGGAAATGGTTTCTATTTTCCCAGCGAAGAGATGGCCAACCGCATCGCCAAAGCCCTGGTTCATGCGGTCGAGCTTTGCGGCGGCGGCAACAAGGAGCCATTCTAGACAAGGTGTATCTTAATAACATGAAGACTCTACGCATCGCCGTTTCCGTTCTTGTACTGACCGCCTTCTCCGCAGCCATTGCGCAGCAGCCCCTCTCGTCACCGCCCCAACCCGCCGCCAACGCTCCCACGCTGGCCGTGACCATGCAGTTCCTTCAAGCGAAGTTGAACGAACAAGGCAAGATGAATTGGACGACGCATTACCATGACAGTGCCGATAATACGAATTGGACCTATCAGTTCATTTTCGAGGCCGGCAAAGTGGTTGCCGATGCGTCGGCTTGCACCATCGCCTATCACTACATCATCGTCCGGGACGGCGTTAAGATCTCAGATAGCGACGCTTCATTCAACCTGCATGATGTGCAGGACATAACGCTGACCACTGGCGACGAGCGTCAGAACAAGAATGATGTAGCCGCCGGGCACACAACCTGGAACGCAAAGGTGGATCCGCCCGTCTTCGACCTGATTGTGCGTGGGCAGGCGAAGGATGAGTTCTACTTCTTCTTTTTCGACCAAGACACTGCTAACCGTGTCACGAAAGCCATGGGGCATGCAGTGGAATTATGCGGCGGCAGCAGAGGTTCGTTTTAGGCGAGTTGGTTGGCCCAGGTCTCGTTTCTGAGGCCTGGGAGACCAACTCAACAGCGATCAGTACATCACAATCTTCTCGAACGAATCCGGCTTGAGGCTGGCGCCGCCTACCAGGGCCCCGTCAATTTCTTCCTCGCCGATCAGCGCGGTGGCGTTGTCCGGCTTCACGCTGCCGCCATAAAGAATGCGCATATTGGCCGCAACAGCCGGCCCCAGTAACTTGGCCACTTCGGCGCGGATGATCTTATGCGCGTCCACGGCCATCTCCGGGGTAGCGGTCTTCCCCGTGCCGATGGCCCAAACCGGTTCGTAAGCAATAACAATCGGCGCCGCTGCTTCGGCCTTGATGCCCGCCAAGGCTCCCGTGATCTGCGTCTTGAGTACCGAGGCCGTCTTGCCTGCCTCGCGCTCGGCCAGCACTTCGCCGATGCAGACCACGGGCACAATGCCGTGCTTTAGCGCAGTGTGCAGTTTCTTGTTGACGATCTCGTCGGTCTCGGCAAAGTACTGACGCCGCTCGGAGTGGCCGATCAGCGTATGCGTTCCGCCCACAGCCTTCAATTGGCCCACCGAGGTCTCGCCGGTATAAGCGCCCTCCTCGGCAAAGTGAATATTCTGTGCGCCCACCGCAACGTTGCTTCCCTTGGCGGCGGCAACCACCGTGGGCAGCAGAACGGGCGAGGGAAACAGGGCGATCTCGTCGCGCGTGTGCCCGGCAACGAGAGGTAAAAAGGCATCGACAAATGCCCTGGCTTCGGCGGGCGTCTTGTACATCTTCCAATTGGCGGCAATCAGTGCTTTACGGGCCATAATTTTCAAACTCCTCAAATCCATAGTAATGGATACAATCCGCTCCCAGAGTGATGACGGGCACAATTCGACGCTGTGTTTCCTGTTCCGGACACGGTTTATTTCAGCTTCATCTCAAAGGCCAGTGGCAGCAGTTCATTGAAGGTCATGGTGCGGTCGCCGCTCGTGGAGGGGAAGATCACCAGCGCATCGGGAAGAATGAACTCGGAAAGCATCTGGCGGCAGGCGCCACAGGGCGGGCTGGCGGCAGAGTTCAGATTGGCAATGGCGACGGCCTCAATGCGGATTTCAGGTCCGAATCGGGAAACAGCTTGCACCAAAGCAGAACGCTCGGCACAGATGGTCAGCCCAAAGCTCACGTTCTCCACGTTGACGCCGGTAACGATTTCGCCGTTGGAGAGCCGCAACGCGGCGCCCACCCGGAAGTTGGAGTAGGGGGCATAGGCGTGCAGAGCTGCCTGACGTGCCCTGTCATGCAGGCTCAAGAGTGCGGTTTCCGGCGAGGATTGGCCTTTCATTCGTCCTCAAATCCCCCTGAATAGTGAGTATTGAGGTTATAACATTTGGGCTTGGCTGTAAAACCGGGAGCGAGCTGCCGGGGATGGGGATTTCGTAGTGCCCCACCCTCGCAGCAGTCATACAAGAATCACGCCCTTTAACAATACTTAATCCATTTTCCACCCCTGTCCATCACCATAATTCGGTTCCTCATGTTGAGCCTCATCTTTCCGATAAAGGCCTTAGTACTGCTGTGCCGGGAGTGTCATTTCGGCCGGACGGATGTGTGGCGCATGGATGAATTGACCAGGGAATTCCTGATTGAAAGCCAGGAAGGGTTAGACCGCATGGAGCAGTGTCTGACCGACCTGGAGGAGCGGCCCCAGGATGCAGGGTTGATTGGGGAGATCTTCCGTTCGGTTCATACCATCAAGGGGACCACCGGATTCCTGGGCTTCAAGCGGCTGGAGAAGCTGGCCCATGCGGGAGAAAACCTGCTCGGTCTGCTGCGCGAGGGCAAGCTGACCGCCGACCGCCAGATCATCACCGGCCTTTTACAACTGCTGGATGGACTGCGGTCGATTCTCAAGATTATCGAGGCGGAGAGCAACGAGGGCGAGAGTGATGATGCGGTTCTGATCGGCTGGCTGGAAGAGTTGCAGGCTCCGGCGCGGGCATCAGCCAAACAGCCGGCTCATGCCCGTGCCGGCGCATATTCCGCTGGTACACCTTCCGCAGGCGCACCTTCCGCGTCCGCCCATCCCGTCGAGGCTGTCGTTGCGCCTCCCCCTGCCGTTCTCGCGCCGCCCCCGGCCACCCCGGTGCCGGTTCGCCTCGAGCCGGTTGAACCTGTCCCCGCGCACAAGGAGGCCGAGGGCGACCTTGCCCGGCCGCGCGCCCAGGGAAGCGCTGCCGAGAGCACGCTGCGTGTCGATGTGACGCTGCTGAATCAGATGATGAACCTGGTGGGAGAGCTGGTGCTGACCCGCAACCAGATCTTGCAGGCTACCTCGTCGATTCCCGAGATGACCCTGCTCAGCCGCCGCCTCGATATGGTAACCGCCGATCTGCGCGAGAGCGTGATGAAGGCCAGAATGCAGCCTGTGTCCAACATTTTTTCCAAGATGCCGCGCATGGTGCGCGACCTGTCGCAATCGCTCGGCCGCCGCGTCCGCCTGCAAGTCGAGGGCCAGGAGACGGAACTCGACAAAAGCCTGCTGGAAGCCGTCAAGGACCCGCTCACTCATGCCGTTAGAAACTCGCTCGATCACGGTATCGAGTTGCCCGATGTGCGCCTGGCCGCGGGAAAGGATCCGGAAGGAACGTTGAAGCTGAAGGCCAGCCAGGAGGGCAGTTATGTCGTCATCGAGGTCTCCGACGACGGCGCGGGAATCGATATTGAAAAGGTGCGCCGCAAGGCCATCGAATCTGACCTCATCACCGCCGATCGCGCGGCCCTGCTGGGTGAGCGTGAGCTGTTGCAACTGATTTTTTTGCCCGGATTCTCCACCGTTACGGCCGTCACCAAAGTCAGCGGCAGGGGCGTGGGCATGGACGTGGTGCGAACCAATGTGGAGAAGATCGGCGGCAAGGTCGAGATCGACTCCCGCGCCGGCAAGGGAACCACGCTCCGCATGCGCATCCCGCTTACCTTGGCTATCATTCCGGCCCTGATCGTGCGCAGCATCAACCAGAGTTTTGCGCTGCCCCAGGGAGCGTTGTCGGAGCTGGTGCACATTCCACCGGAACAAACTGCCTCGGCTATTGAGTGGATTGAGAATGCGCCTCTCTACAGGCTGCGCGGAAAAATGTTGCCGCTGGTTTTTCTGGATCACCTGCTGATGCCCGGCGTGGAACATACCATCGATACCGAGCG
>Ga0326727_10010784_pt1 | contig 21600 bp, 4 predicted proteins | sample MB2enrmetagenome_FD_207643 | JGI IMG/M metagenome (GOLD analysis project Ga0326727, IMG submission 207643) | Lab enriched peat soil microbial communities from McLean, Ithaca, NY, United States - MB29MY | ecosystem: Environmental > Terrestrial > Soil > Wetlands > Peat | place: USA: New York...
TCGCCCTGAGCCAGCACGGGACTCAGCATCACTGCCGCCGAGGTTTGCGGAGTTCCCGAGGGATTGGGAACCATGAAGACGCCTTCATTCCCGTCGCTGATGTAAAGGTTGCCGGCGGCGTCAGTGACCACTGCCTGCACGTTGGGCAGGTTGGGATCGACGCGGACGATGCCAGGGCTAGTATCCGTCGCGGTAACCCCTGCAGTCCCGGCGGCCTGGCCGGCAGTGTAGTACGACGCGGGAATTTGATAAACGCCGGGCAAGCCTCCGGAATCTTCAACAAAATAGATGTTGTTCTCCGGGTCCACGGCGAGCGAGATGGGGCGCTTCGTCATCGCGGAGAGGATCTCGAAGGTCGAACTGGAATTTTGCGGGACAGTCGGATTGCTCCAGGCGCCTTGAACTTGCATGCTGAAGATCCAGTTCCCGCTGTTCTGGTTGCCCACGATGATGTTGTTGTTGTTGCCGATGGCGACGCCCCACGGCTGAAAGTAATAGGGCGCGAACCCAAAGATGCTGTATTGGGCGATGGTGGGCGGAAAGGTTCCGCATTCGTTGGGCGATGGGTTAGAGGACGTCAGCACGGACACCCCGGGCCAGGAATGCGTGGCCGCATTGTAGGGAAACTCCAGCATGCAGTTGTTCCAGTTGCCGCCCAAATAGAGGTTGTTATTCGGGTCAAGGAGCACCATGGGGTTTTGATAGCCGCCACAGCTGCCGAGGCCGGTGAGAGGCACGAGGGTGATCATGGGGCCGCCGTTGGCGGGAAACTCAAACAGACCGCCATCGGGGTATTCCTCCACCAGCCAGTTGCCGTTCGAATCGATAGCCGTCTGCTGGATCGTCTTCCATCCCGTGGGGTGGTTCAAACCGACCGGAGCACTCGCGGTCACCGCCGGCGAACCTTGGCCTATGGCCGTTCCCGGCAGGCAGAGGCTAAACAGCGTCAGCGTAAAGGCAAAGCCGACAACCCGGCGTAGTGCGGTGAACGACGTGGTGGCCATTGCATTCCTCCCGAAAAGAACTCGTATCGAAACCTCCGCGAGCGGCTTTATTTCTCACGGCTCGAGGCTTCCCCTTTTCTTATCGCTCTTCGGGAGCTCCTCCAGCTCCCGGAAAGCACGATTTTTTGCCCTGCCTTTTGGCAACCTTACTGAACCGTCACCGGCAGGGTGAACAACGGCGTAGTCAGCGAGTTCTGCTGCAGGTTCGCCGGATTGTAGCTGATGACCTGCACGTTATATGTTCCTGCTGGCGTCGCCACCTTAGGCGCCGCCGGCGGCGTTGAGTAATTCGCATTGGTGCAGGAGGTCACAGCCAAAAATACGCCGGAGAGCATGAACGCCAGGCAAATCATGGATAGGTAACGGTTGAACCTCTTGCGGCCCGCGATCAATCCCAGCAGGCCCAATCCAAAGAGTCCGGCCAGCGCCCATGGCTCGTGTCGCACGATAGCGCCGCTGTTAACGGGCACATTCGTGCTGATGGTTACCACGACGGTCGAGATCGTGGCGCCGCTTCCACCCACGTTGACAGTTCCCCCGCCGGAATTGGGATAGGCAAATGTGCACTCCGTATATTTGGGCAATGTTGACGAGACGCACTCCAGGCTCACGTCCTGGCTGAATCCCACCAGGGGCATCAGGTTGAGAGTCGCCGTGACGGGCGTTCCCGGCGAGGTAGTTACCGTAGACGGAGTGGCTGTGATCTCAACACTGGGACTAATGACCTCGAAAGTGGGCAGCGTGGTGGTTTCGCTGGCGAAGTTCTGGTCGCCGTTGTACTGCGCGGTGATCGTGTACACACCTAAAGGAAGATTGACCATCAAGAAGTTGGCGATTCCGCTGGCGTTCAGCGCATTTTGCGCCTGCGTCGCGTCGACCGGCTTTCCGTTCACGAGAAAGCTCACCGAGCCCGTGGGCGTTCCCACCGTGGAGGTCACTGAAGCCGTGAGCCAAACGGGTTTCGTCACCTGGACAAAGTCGGTCCCAAGATAGGAGGTGACGTTGCTCGAGTTCGGCGTGCAGTTGGTCGCAGTCCAAGTCAGGCAACCCTCGGTCCCCGGCGGCCCCACGGTAAACGACGGCGTCGCACGGTTAATCGTGAACGTCGTTGAGTACGCGCTTCCGGCCCAGCAGGCCGGAGTGGACGACGAGCAGGTGTTCTGCGTGGCGCCTGCCGTGCCAGAGCCTCCGTAAACCGCCCTGACGTTGTACGTTCCGCCGGATAGATTGGTGAAGTTGAATGTAGCCACGCCGGAACTGTTCAAACTTGCAGTTTGCTGGGCCTGCGACGTGCCGCTTCCGGGAACCGAAAGAATCACCGAGCCCTGCGGCGTACCGGTACCTGAGGTGACCGTCACTTTAATGGCCACGCACCCCGGATAGGTCGAGCCTGCGCACCCTGAAGTGGAAGTGTTTGCGGTGACGCTGGCGGTGATGCTGCTGGCCGGCCGAAGATCCTGCACGACGTTGGTCGTGAGCGCAATGTTGACTCCTGAAGGCGCATTCGCGGCATTGCTCACGACGGCTACGGATGCATTAGCTTGGCCCGCAGCCGGGGCTAATATGTTCAATCCGAGATAGCACCAGCTTCCTGGCGAGGTGTTGGTCGCAGGGCCGCAGGCCGGAGAGTTCAGTGTGGCCGCCGCGATTGTGTAATCGCTCGCATTCGCACCCGTGATGGCATCATTCGAAAGTGCGGCCAGCGTCAAAGGCGTGTTGCCCAGGTTGAACAACTGCGCATCCACTTCAACGGGCACATTCGGTTCGACCTCACCGAAATTGCTCAAGTTCACCGCGCCGCCGATGCCCAGTTGTGACAGGCCCGCGGTCGAGCTCGAGCCGTAATCGGCATAGGCGTTTTCCGATCCGTCCAACGCCACGCTGTAGGGTGGGGAATTGCTGGAGCCCAAGGCGCTTGCCACCACAACCGTGGAATTGACATTCAGGCCGGCGGACGTGGACGTGACCTGATAGGGAATCCAAAGCAGGCCGGAGGCGTCCACAACAAACACCGAACCCGAGGGGTCGACGGCCAGACCGGTCACCGGAGCTTGCAGCTTGCTGGTGATCTCGGTTACCCCTCCAAAGGGCATCGTGATCTCCCACAGGTTCGATCCATCGGCTACCCACACGTTCCCGGAATTGTCGGTGGCGATGGCTGAAGGCCCCTTGAAGCCGGCGCTGGTACCCAGCTTTTGCAGCGGCAAGCCCTGCTGCAGAAGCGCGGCCTGTGGATTCGGTATCTCGACCACCTGCTTGTCCGCCTCATCCGCTACAAAGACATCACCCATGCTGTCTGTGGCAAGGTTCAGGTTCCCTGTCCCTAGACCGCTTGCAATCTTGGTCTGCTGCGACGTTGCCAACGCGCCGTTGATAAAAGGAATCTCGTACACGTTTCCGGAGTCGCCGATAAAGAGGTCGCCTGCCCCGTCAACAGCTACGCCGCTGGGCGCCGAAAGGCCGCTGCCCAGCGCCGTGCCCGAGGTTGGCGATGTGGTCCCGGCAGGATACCGTTCGATCTTCTGCAAGGCGGCATCCGCCACATACGTGTTTCCCCACGGATCGGCCGCCACTTGCTCGGGCTTGTTCAGACCCGAAGCGATGGAGTATGTTGCCGGCGTAACCAGATTGGAAATCGCCGCCCCTTGCCCGACGCCGCTCAGATACACGTTGCTCCCGGAGATGACGCTGTTGCTCCCGTTGAGCATCTGCAAATCGCTCTCCACGTTTCCCGCCGTTTGCGTATTCAGCTGCACGTAGAAAGCACACCAGCTATATTGCGCGATGCTCGTCTCGGTGGCGCTGAAAGCCGGATAGGCTGTGCCTGCCGTGCAGGGCGGCACAGCAGGGGTCACCGACGTGTCCGGAGTCGGATTGGGGATGGTGACGAAGCTCTTTCCGCTCGGTTGCGCCTCGGTGAACTTTGCCGGGGTCGTCGCCTGGTTGAAGGTGTAGTAGATGGTCCCTATCGGCGACAGTTTCGCCGTTGCTGAAGTGGAACCGCTGGAGCCGCCGGCGAGAACGCCCGTGGAGACCTCGAACTGGGTGCTGCTCAGGCCGCTCCCCACCACGTAAAAGCTGAGACCGTTGAGCGGATACAGTGCGTCACTCGGTCCCGCCGAGAGCGTCACCACCTGGTCTTCAGTGAAGGAGTTCTTCGCCGTCAGGATCAGCGTGCCGCCCGCTGCCGGAACCGAGTAGGCCGTGATCTGCGCCGCTGTCGTCCCACCCACTGTGGACGCTCCCAGGTTGGCCATCCCCGGCTTCCACATTACGATGGTCGATTCCAGGCACGTGGCATCAATGGTCTGGGTGCTCGTGCTGTCGCAGGGCGGGGCCAGCGTCCCGGTAGGTGACCAGTTCGAGCTGCCCCCGGTCGCGATCCACAGGAAACCTCTCGGGTCGACCAAAGGCTGGTGTCCCGCATAGACCGGCGAAACCATCACCGTATCGGCCCAGACCAGGTTGGGCTTTGTAGGTGTGCCCTCATTGGGAATCATGAACACACCGGCGACATTTCCGCCGTAGCTCGAGTTACTGACGCTGGCAAAGTACAGGTTGCCCTGGGCGTCGAAAGTAATACCCGCGATGCCGGTAAAGCTGCTCGAGCCGCCAACCAGCAGCGTTTGACTCGACTCGGCCGCTCCGGTTCCATCGCCGGTAATGCCGGTTGTGCCGGCGGGAATCTCGCGAATCCCCACAACTCTCTGCCCCACTGGCGTGGGATAGATATTCTCGACAAAGAAGAGGTTTCCGGCGTGGTCGACAGCGATGGTGGCGGCGAAATCCTCCAGATCCGTGATGACGGGCGTAACGGAATTGATGGCGCCCGTGGACACATTCACGGAGACCTTCCAGATGCCAGGGGTTTCCAGATAGCCGGACGTGCTGACAAACATCGTGCTGCCGTCATCGGCGAACGTGACGTCCTGCGGAGAAAGCGCCGTGGTGGTGCCATTCACGAGGATGGTCGGTGGGGACCAAATGTCGCCGGAGCTGAAGTTCCATGTTCCGGCGCTCGCATTGTAGGGGACGCGGCAGAACTGGACGACTGAACCATACCGGTCAGTGACGTAAAGGTTGTTCGCGGAGTCGAAGGCGATGGCCGCGTTCCAGTACGATCCCGAGGGCTCCAGATCCGAGCAGTTCGAGGACCCGCTGGATGGCGCCGGACCCACGACCAGAGTGGGCTCCGAGGCGCCGGGCGCGAGCTGATAAAGCTCGCTCAGGGCAGAATCCATGAAGAGGACATTGCCATTGGGCGCAACTTTCATCGAGTAGATTTGGCCCCATACGCCCGTGGCGCCGTGGTTGAAGGGAACCACCGAGCCGCCCAGTACCGGGGGAGGGTTCCCCGGCGAAATCGAAATCGGCAACTGAGCCATGGCCGCGCCGCCCGGCAGCAGACCGGCAATCAGAATCCGGCACGCGATCCGTGCAACCCGACGAAAGATGACAGCAGACTCGATGTTCATACCTTCCCTCCCCAAACGCACTCCAACCTGCTTTTCGAACCGCCTGCCTTTCGGCCGTTCCGCCACACTGTTGCCAGGCGCCATCCTTTTTTTCAATCCTTGACCAGCCCTGCGCCGGGTGGCCTGCGGCACGAACGCAAAGGCCTGGCCGGAAAAAACTGTTAGAACGTAAACTTCGCCTCTACCTCCATCAGCCGGTTCCCGACCTTGATGTTTGCCACGCCGAAATCCGGGTACACGAGCACGTTGCTGGTCAGCGCCTGTCCCACCGTCGCCTCGCTGAAATTCAGGTTCAGGTTGTCGGTGTTTTGGTTGTTAAAGCTAACCAATGGATGGTTGAACACATTGAAGGCGGCCATCCTGAGTTGCAGATTCTGTCCTTCGCGTACGGTGAAGTTTTTGAACAATGTCACGTCGTGGTCCAGGTAAGCCGGGCCGTGAATATAGGGCAGCCTGTACACTCCGTTCGACACGGGTTGCGGTACCCCGAAGGCCGTGGGGTTGATGAATTGATGCGTCTTCAGCCCGCTCTTCGGATTCCCGGCAAGGGTCGGCATCAGTTGCACGTCAGGCGTGCCCAGCCATACCGTTGGATTCACATTCGTCACGCACTCGTAGTTCCCGTTTACGGGTTGAACTTTGTACACGTATTCGCAATTCGTGGTGCCGCTGGGACTGCCCATATCCGAATACGGGACAGCCACTGGCAGGATCGAGCCGTATCCGAAGCCGAAATTCTCGCCGTTTTCTGATGCCAGCGGGTACCCGCTCATCACCGAGGAGATCCCGGAGACCTGCCATCCATTTGCGAGCTCAGACACCCACCATGTCTTGCCCTTGTAGCGCTTCCCCAAGTCGACAAAGTAGTGGATATTGAACACCTGGCTGCGATCGTACGGCACGGGGTTGTAATCGTTGCGCAAATTGACGGGATCGACCAAGTTGTTATTCCAGGACGCCGCCGTCGCCAGGTTCTTGGCGAAGGTGTAATTGGCGCCATAGGTCACCATGCCCGCCTGCTTGTTCCACTGCACCTGCACGCTGTTGTAGTTCGAATAAAAAGTGTGCTTGAGCACGTAGACGTGCTGGTAGAACGGGTAGGGACGGAACCAGTCCGTTTCCGGCGTGTCCAGATCGCCAATACCGTTGGGAGCGGCATTTTGAACCGTGAGCATAGCCTGCGGCAACCCGCCCAGGTTCACTTGAAACAGGCTGTCCGGATAGGCCGTACCGGTCATGTTCGGGTTCTTATTGATCGGGCAACCAGTCTCAATACCACAGATGATGTTGATGTCCGAAGCGCTGTTGTAACTGCTGTTGTTGTAGGAGCCGAGATTGACGTCGTGGCTGCCCACATAGGCGAATTGCACCATCGACCGCAACCAGTGCCATGGAATCTGCTGGTCGATCGAAAAACTGTACTCGTAGTAGATGGGGCGAACCGTGTCCGACGGGGAAAGCGTATAGGCGGTGAAATCGGGAGGATTGAGGGGCGATTCGCTGTCGATCTGATTGAAGGTTAAGGATCCCACCAGCTGGCTGCTCTTGTAATTCTGGGCCGTGGCCGCCGCCAGGGCATAGGGATTGAACTGTTCCTCGTTCCGGTAGATGCCCCATCCGCCGCGCACGATCGTCTGCCCCTTGCCTAAGAGATCCCAGGAAGCGCCCACGCGTGGCGTAAAGTAAATCGTCGGCGGCGAGTTGACTGAATTTCCCACTCCCGATTTCTGGGAATACCAGGTGATGCCCGGCAGGTTGGCACTGGCGCAATTGCGCGTGTAGCCGGTGCACTGCGTGTCATAAAGGCTGTCGGAGAACGTCGCCAGGCCGTTGTTATGCCTGTCCACCCAGGGGCCGAGGTGTTCGATGCGCGCCCCCAAAATAACTGACAGACGATGCACCCTCCAGGTGTCGTTCAAATACCCCGCCACGGTCGTGAAACGCATGTCGACGAGGGGTGTGAAGTTAGTCTGCGTAAAGGAATCCGCATAGCCCTCGTACATCATGGCCGTGGGATTGAAGCAGCTCCCCAGGTAAGCGGCTCCCGAGTTGCGCAGGGTGCCGGCGGAGCTGGGATTGTTACAGCTGACATATTGAGCGGATGAGAAGGGCGCCCCGGCATACTCGAAATAGCCGTTGCCGGGGTTAAACGAATATTGGCCCTGCGGATAGGCGTTCGAGTCTGCGATGCCGTTGTACGTTCCAGTCTCCCAGTAGGCGCCGAATTCCAGGAAGTGGTTCCTCAATACCCAACTGAAATTGTCCTGGAGAATGGGATCGACCTTCTTGGTATGTACCTGGTTGTTATAAAAACCGCCCGGCATCGCTAAACTGGGATAGCCGACGCCGTTATAGCCGCTAATCCCGGGAATCGAAAGGTCACCGCCGTTCTTGTACATGCCCAGATAATTGAAATTGTTGCCCGCGACGTAAGGACAGCCACCCGTGACACGCTCCGCCGCGTTGCCGCAGTTGTAATAGCTCATGTCGTAACGGTCGACTCCCTGGGGGTTGCCCATCTTGCCGGGCAGGCTCACGAACGATATGGCGGCGTGGAATTCGTTGGTCATGGTGGCGCCAATGGTGCGCGCGTAGTGCGCCGAGAGAACATTGGATACGTCGCCCGTGGTGATATTGCCGGGATAGGGTATAGCGCCTGAGGGGAAGGACTGGTTCAGAGCCACCGGATCTTCATCGACTTCCCTCTGCAGTCCGTACACGAAAAACAGCTTGTCTTTGTCGTCGACGTTGTAATCCAGCGTACCTTTGAACTGGTGGACATTCTGGTGCTGAATGACCTGCTGGATGTAGTTGTAGCCGAAGGGATTGGTGAAAGGATCGGCATTGGGCAACGGGAACCAGTTCACCAGCGCCACGCCAGCGGAATTGGCATACGGCGTGGCATTGTAATTGGCCACCAATGTGCCATTGGGAAGATAGTTGTCGGAGTTGCACATCGGCTGAATGGCATTGGGATTGGCGGCGCCGTCCGGACGCGCACCGCAAAGCTCGGCGTCGAGCGACGCGGGGCTGAAATCTCCCTGCCGCTCCGCCATCGTGGGCACCCAGGCCGAGATGGCCTGCTGGTTGGCCTCAAAGCTCTGATGGGCATACTCATATCCGGCGAAGAAGAACAGCTTCTTCCGGTCGCGATTGAAATGGATGAAGGGCAGCAGGAGCGGACCACTGATCTGACCGCCCGGGTAGTAGTACGACCCTGCCGGCCGGGACTGGCGCAGGTAATTGTCATACCAGTCGTTGGAGTTCAGATCCGTATTCCGGACAGCCAGGTAGGCCTCGCCGTGAAAGCTAGAGGAGCCCACCTTGCTTTCTGCGCTGATGACCGCCGGCCCCTTCGCGGTCACCGCTCCGTAGGAAGAACTGGTGGCCTTTACCGACTGGACCATCTCGATGTTGATCTGCTGCACCGAGCCCGAGTTGGTGGCAATATCGGTGAGCGAGATGCCATCCGTGAGAGTAGCGATGCCGGTCACACCGGCGCCATTCGCCGAAAAAGCGCCCGTGGGTCCGCTCAGGCCGACCACCGCGGTGTTGTATCCCGGCCGGTTGAAGAGGCCCTGGTCGCCCGTTGACATGGAGTAGCCAGGCAACATGCGGACCAGCTCGGTGGCGTCGCGGCCAATCACGCTGAGCGTGTTCAGGTCCTCGGCGGTGATGATTTGGCTTTGCTCGGCAGTGTCCAGTGCGGCCAGTCCGGTATCGCCTCGGGCCTCCACCGTCACCGCGGCCGTGGCCGCGCCCACCTTCATCCGGATATCCGTGAAGCTGAGTTGATCGCCTGCGTGCACCGAGAAAGGCTGGGACTCCCAGGGCTCGAAGCTCGTGGCTGTGACCTTGAAGACATACGTCGCAGGAGTGACGCCGGCAAACGCGAACGCACCCACGCCATTGCTGGTGGTGGAGTTCTCCACTCCGTTTGCCACGTTGGTCAAAACCACGACAGCTTTCGGAATGACGGCCCCCGTCATATCCTCGACGACGCCAGTCACGTTGCCTGTTGCCTGCCCGTAAACCGGGGAGTGCGCCAGCAGGAGCACTGTACTCAGCATGACCAGCAACGAGGCAGTCGGCCTGATCCCTGAAAAGAACTTCATATTAGTCCCCCCGTCCGCTACGTTCCGTTTGCGTCATCGACATCTGGCTCGGAGCCCTCATGGCCTACTTAAACCTTTGAGCGCCCGGACGCAGACTCCCCCTCCTGCATGGATGACTTTGATGCCTCGGAATTCTGAGCCTTGGGGTCAGATTCTGTCAAGGGAATTCTTCGCCCGTTTTTCCCATGGGGTCGATACCGTGAATTTAGTGGCTCTTGGGCCGTTCCAGGCGTGCGGATATGTCGGCTGCCGGAGTTCCGGACTGACATAAATCACGATCCTCTGAATGAAAGCGGGAGTTGCGACCGCCTCGAATACCCCTCTTTGCTGCCGAGCAACGCTCCCCTTTCTAGACCGCCAAGAAAGGAACCCTGTTTGCTGCTCCGGCAATAAAGCCACAGAATCTGCCAAGTAGCAAGATGCGGCGCATTCAAGGATCTTCTTACTTATCTTTCTCTCCCGACCAGCAAATCGGACGACCACGTTGAATCCGAAGAACTACCATTCCGGGCAACTTCGATCCTTCGCTCGAAAGAAGACGCGAGGCTCAGGGAGGGTCGACGTTTCGACTTACGGTCGGGCAATTCTTCACGGCGCGAAAGGCTTCGTTTGCCTACGTGTTCTAGGCCGCATCGAAATATAGCTGCAGATGCAGCCAAGCACAGGCGAGAGCGACCAGAGCCTGGAAACAGGCCTTTGATTTCTCATATCGCGTAGCCAAGCGGCTGAAGCATTTCAGTTTGCTGAAGCAGCGTTCGATGCAGATGCGCTATTTGCAAAAGTCTATGTCGTAGTCCCTCTGCAATTTGCGGTTGCGCTTGGGAGGAATGACCGCCCAGGCTCGCGCAACCGCCCGCCGTTGCGCACGCTACTGAATGATGACCACGTTCATGCTCCACGGCTGGAGCGTGAGCGTTAGCGGCAGCGTCTGCTGGCCCAGCGTGGTCGTGGTCGGGCCCACCCATTGGGCGGTGCTGTAGTTGTGGGTCGGATCGTAGGTGCACGCGGAGTCCGTCTGACAGTTCGTGTTGGTGTAGTCGTAAATCTCTTTGTCGTACGTGTACTCCGTAACCCCTGGCGAGCTGCTTTTCTCGTTCGTGAGCGTCACCACCACGTTCTCCGCGGTTGTCTTATTCAGATTGAACAGGACCAGCGCTGTCCCGCTGGGATTCGTGGCCGCATACGCGCGCACATCGGTGGTGTCGCCGGCCACGCTCGCGGTGAGCACTTTTTCCCCCTTCACGGCCACGTAGCTGAAGAGCTGAAATGCAATTGCCGTGGGCGACATCGTGCCGATGGGGCCAGCGCCCGGGCAGTCGGTGTCGGAGGGACCGTCAGAGAACACGTTGTAGGCCCCCCAATCCTGCCAACCGTACAACAAGGGGCTGTTATTGCCGGCCCCGGAACAGTTCCCGAATCCGATCCACCACGTAAGGCGCGAAATGCCGTCGTTCATCGCCTCGCCCAACACCTGGCCGGCATACAAGCCCTGGGTGATCGACCAGCTCTGCGTGCCGGGATCGCTGCTGTTGGCGCCGAGCTCGCCTACATAAATCGGAGTGTTGGGCTCTCCGGCTTTGCTCAGCTCTGTTTTGATCGTGTTGATGTTGGTCGTAAACTCCGGTGCTGCCTGCTGCACCAGGAACGTATCGCTCGTCACGTTTCCATACTGCGGATAGTAGTGGTATTCGACAAAGTCGTACGAGCCCTTGGCGTTGCCGAGAACCGTGCTGTCCCAGCCGTTGCTTGCGCCGTCCGCATCCACAACGACGCCCGCCAGAGTGCTGGAGCTGGCCGCCTTGATCAGGTTGTAATAGCCGCCCGATCCGTCTGCTCCTGTTACCGCGTTGGCATAAGTGGTGGGATCGTGCGGTTTTGCGTGCAGGTCCGTCTCCCAGCTTCCGTACTCCTCATTGCCCACGGTCACGTGGCTTACTGCGATACCGTCGCCGATCGCCGCCGTCACCCACGCTGCCGCTTCGGTGGGGTCGCCCCCTCCAGTGCATGCCTCATTCGTGCCGTAGTTGGCAGTCAGGGCTAGGTCGTATGAGCCTGCTAGCGGAATCGCACTTACAAACTGCGCAAAGGTGCTGTAGCCTGCCCATTCGGCGCTGTTGGCGGTGCATTGGTCGGGGTTGGTGGAACTGCATTCGCACTGATACGGTGTCACCAGTGCGCCACCGTTGTTGTATCCCCAGTGGTAAGCGTCGGACCAGGAGCCACCCGGCCAGCGCACCGCCTTGATGCCGGCCTGTCCGAATGCAGTATTGATCGCGGTCGCGTTGGCCACGTCGTCAAACCAAGCGGCCAGATTCATACCCAAAATCTGGTCCGTCACCGTCGGCGCCGAGCTCGAGACCGACTGATTGACAGTCACGCTTGTGTCCACCGTCACCGTAGCTATCCCCGAAGCGCTCGTGTAGGTGGCGGAGCCTGCCGTGTCCGGTGTGTAAGCCGCTGTCAGCGTGTCCGCTCCGACCTCCAGCGAGCCGGCAGGAATCGTGATCTGCGCGCTGGCGCTGCTTAGCGTGACCGCGCCTGAGCTGTAGCTTCCGCTTGTCAGCGTCACCGTGCCTGTGGGCGTCGGGTTTCCGCTGCCCCCGCTTACGGTCACCGTCACCGTCAAGCTCTGCGCTGCTGTGGCGCTGGAAGAGCCCGGCGACACCGTCACTGTGGGTGTAATCGCGGACACCGTCACCGCACCAATTCCAAAAACGCTGGCATAAATGGGCGAACTTGTGGCGTCGGGCTTGTAGGTGGCAGTCAGCGTATCAGTTCCAGCCGCCAGCGAGCCGGCGGGAACAGTGAACTGTGCGCTGCCACTTGTCAGCGTGGTGGCGGCCGAGGTGTAGTTACCGCTGCTCAGTATGACGGAGCCGGTCGGCGTCGGGTTGCCGGTGCCCCCACTTACAGTTACGGTGACCGATAGGGCCTGGACAGTGGTGATGCTCGAAAGACTAGGAGTCACCGTCACGCTCGGCGCCGTCAGGTTGACTGTCACGGGAGCAGTTCCCGACGCCCCGGTGTAAACTGCAGAACCTGCGGTATCAGGCGCATAGGTCGCTGTCAGAGTCACAGTTCCCAGGGCCAGCGAGCCGGCGGGAATGATGATCTGCGCGCTACCACTTGTCAGCGTGGCGGCGGTCGAGGTGTAGGTACCGCTGTTCAACGTCACCGAGCCGGTAGGCGTCGGGGCGCCTGTTCCGCCGTTGACGGTCACTGTGACTGCAAGGCTCTGCGTCGTGCTGATGCTTGCGGAAGCCGGGAGGGCGCTCACCGTAGGCGCGACCTTCGTTACGGTTTCTTGACCTGTTCCCGAGCTGCTGTTGTAAGTGGAGGAACTCGCCGCATCTGGCGTATACGATGCGGTCAGCGTGTCAGTCCCGGCCGCCAGCGTGCCGGCGGGGACAGTGATGGAGGCGCTGCCGGCCGTGAGAGTAACCGCTAAGGAAGTGTAGGTGCCGACGCTTAGCGTGACCGAGCCAGTCGGCGTGCCGCTGGTTCCGCTTACGGTCACCGTCACCGGCAGGGTTTGTGAAAGGGCCTGTACTGTCGTAATGCTCGCCGAGCCGGGCGTGACCGTCACGACAGGCGTGACGTGCGGTGGGGGCGGCGGACTACTCGACCCTCCCCCGCTGCCGCCGCACGCAGCCACCGAAAGGCTTACCAGGATGCTCAACCAAAACGCCGCGTTCCGTCCCGTTTGACCCATCTTCCGAACTCCTTCTCTCATCGGCGTCCGGTATTTGTTTCCTCTTTTAGCCTTGGCCGAATCTCTTGCTTCTGTGTCGCTTGCTGCAGGCGTCAGCCATTCTGAAACGCCGAAGGGTCGCTTCGTTACCGGATGGTGAGTGCGGCGCAACCCAGCTTAAACGTTTTTCGCAGGCAAAATACTACGCTCGTGTGCCTTCATAGGTCCAGCGCCACCTCGTCAGCTACCGCACCTGATTGGACGGGAAATCGGCCCTAAGCCGGACCCTTGAGGAATGGGTTCGCCGGTAACCCGCGCGAAGAGATGATCCGCAGCGTTATGTCTGCATCGGTGCGCCGGCTACCGCCTAAAGCGCGGCGGTGCAATGAATTTGAGCAAGAATCGGTCCACCCGGTTCTCAGGGTGGCTCTCGATTTGTTCCCTAGCTTTGAGGCGCTGAACACTATATCGTGCAGAAACAGAACGGGCAGCTGCGGGTGCGATCCAGCCAGGTTGGCTGGGGCATTTTCCCGAATCCGGTAGGAAGAAGGATCCGTCCTGAAGCTCGGCTCCCACGGATAAGTCTTTGATTCTGGGGTAGACACGGCACGACCATCTGGGAATGATGACCATGCACTTATGGCGAGATATCTTACGGTTTCTCGAATTGTCCGCAATTCTGACCGAAGGCGCTCCGAACGGGGCTCCCGGGCTGGTGGAAATATGTTTCCTTGCACCGATCTGCCTTCGTGCTTGCGAGACCTGCTTGCTATTTACATCTGCCTAATTCCCTTTACTCAAACGTTTTTTACTTGACAACGGCGAATTTTGTCGAGTAGGTTGTATCGTCACTAAACCGCATCCTAAACCCGCACGATGTTCTGTTGATGTGCCTAGCGTGTATGCGATCGGCGGTCGGGCTGCGGTTTGGTTTTGCAGGATTCTTTTTCGCTGACTGTTTGTGTCCTGCCCTTCTGAAGCAGGGCAGGCCGGATAGAAAAGTGGATCGATGTCCCTATCTATTCGGCCGCTGTTGAAGGTCGCTCGGGCAAGCAACAAGAAAGTTGTTGTTTGGGTCAACGCGCCTGAACAGGTCTTGAAACGTGGAGGCATCCCGGATCATCACGCCGGGTGTGCGTAGGAGTTCGAAGAGCAATTGAAGTTCAACCTTAAAGCGGGGCGGTGGCCCGGTGTGAGGAACCAAGGCGCTTAAAGCGGCATACAGCACGAGCCTGAGGTAGGCGGCGCCCAATACGGTAGAAGCCGGACCGTAGCCGATTTCCGCACTCGAAGAGCATCGATGGGGGGGAGTGGAATGCAAACTACCTTTTTGAACAAATTGATGAGTCCAGTGCGGTGCTTTGCGGCGGGAACATGCGCAGCTCTGTTCGCCGTTCTCACGCTGTGCCTCTCCGGGGCGCTTGCCAGGGCGCAAGCGCCCATCGTGGTCTCCGGCACGCCAGTACAGTTAGGAGCGCTCACCGGCGGCGGTTGGGACGGTTCCCAGGAGCCCGTGGGGGGAACATTTGTGATCGGCGTGAACGGCGACGTCCTGATCGGTGACGGATATACAGGCAACTTTCTTCAGATCACCCCTTCAGGGACGGACACTGTCTTAGCGGCCGGCCTGGGCGGCTCGGCCGCTGCGCTCGACAGCTATGGCAATCTGTATTTTGGCGGCAATTACAACGCGAATGTGTATAAGCTGCCCTATAACGCTGCGACGGGCGCTTATGTGGGCTGGACAACGGCTCCGACTGTCAACTGCCTGGGCGGCAACCAGGATACGGCGCCTTGCATCTTCGCGCCTGCGGTTTCGACGTTCATGAACGGCACCCTCAAGGGGTCAGGAAACGCGGGCTATGCCGGCGTGGCCTTCGATGCGCAAGGCAACTTCTTCTTCGAATCGAACACGCTTCCCGGAACCAACCCGAACTCGATCTACGAATGCAACCTCGCATGCATCGCCAGCTCCTCCGCCACTCCAACGCTGATTTATAAGGACTCGGCTACAGTTGGTGCCTTGGCGATCGATCCGTGGGGCAATATCTTCTTCGTCGATGGCAACAACTCCACCGGCAAGGTGACCAATCTGAACGAGATTAAACTTTCCTCGGGATCGTATGCCAGTTCCCCAACTGTAGTGCTCTCCTACACCAACGCCGCAGGCTACGGCAACGGCATCAGCGGCCTCGCAATCGCCGTCAACGGCTCGGTGTACATCTCCACCAACGGCGATGGCATCTTCGCGATTCCCAATACGCAATCGGGCGGGCCCAATGTGAGTGCCATGTATATGATTGCCTCGCAGGGCGGTAAAGGCGTCGCGCTCGATTCCAATGGCAACGTTTATGGGGTTCCCTATAACGGCGGAGACGTCGTTTCCTTCATTCCGGTCAACAACTTTGTGATGGGGGCAGAGCCCGTCGGTACGGCGGCCACTGCAGTGAACGGTACGATTTTTGATAGCAGCGGCTCCTGCACCCCCACAATCAGTGCTTCTGCCAAACAGTTCGGCGTCACATCCACCGAATTCACCGCGGCAGCCGGATCCAAGTGCTCTACCGCTTTTGGCGGAGCCAACGGAACGTTTAGCTCGGGCCCGCTCACCGCTGCAGGATTTTCGTCGTTTTCCGTGACCTTGAACTTCACGCCAGCGGCGGTAGGCGAACGCAACGCCACCCTGACGGTTGCGGACACGACGAACAGTGCCAGCGGATCGGCAGTCTTGACCGGGGTTGGGCAAGGCGCGATGGCCAACGTCGATCCCGGCGCCCTCACCGCGTTCACCAAGGGACTTACCACCCCGGCATCCGTAATAGCCGATGCCGCAGGCGACGTGTTTGTGGCCGACGAGGGCGCAAGCAAGGTCTTCGAGTTCCCCGCAGGATCGACATCGACGACGACGCCGACCTCGATTGGCTCAGGGTTTGTGAAGCCTTACGCGTTGGCGTTTGATGCCAATGGCGATCTGTTTGTCGCCGACAACGGCGTGCCCGACGTGGTCGAGATTGCCAACACGGGCACCACCGGCGCATTTGCGGCCGGAACCCAGGCCACCGTGGTTTCCTCGACCATAACCTTCAACGGTGCGACACTGAAAAACGCTGAGGCGCTGGCCATTGGGCCCAACGGCACGTTGTACATTTCTGACACGGGAAATTCACGCGTCGTGTCCTACAACCTCCTCAATGGTCAGGGTGGAGTTACCCTCGCGACATCGGCGAATGGCTTGTCGGGTCCGAGCGGACTTGCCGTGGATTCCTCCGGCAACCTGTACGTCGCGGACTTAAGCAATGATCTGATCGACATCATCTCCAGCGCCGGCGTGGTCTCGACCGTAGCGCCTCCGAACGTGACGCAGCCTTTGGGTGTTGCGGTAGATGCCTCCGGCAGCTTGATCGTTGGGGACGGCTCGAGCAGTAACATTGTCCGCATCCCGAATTTGAGCGGAACGCTGACCACTTCCAAGGCAGTCACCATCGAAACCGTTTCCCCGCAAGTGTCTTCGTTGTGGATGGACCCCTTCGGCGACCTGTACGTGGCGAGCGCAGGGGGCGGTTCAGCCAACGTCATCCAGCGCACCGCGGGCGCAATCAACCTCGGCACCGTGGCGGACGGCGCGAACCAGACCGGCAATGTCTACTTGATGAACGCCGGCAATGCGACGGCGACGCTGGCGAATCCCGTCCTGACGGAGCCCAGCAACTATCCAACGTTCTCGCTGGAGCCGGCCGCATCGAACAGTTGCACCGCAGGGTCGAGCGGACCTGTCGGAGCCTGGTGCGCATTCACAGCCGAGTTCGCTCCGCCGTCAGGGACCACTGCCGGACCCTATAGCGGAACGGCGGACATCCTTGTCAGCACCCCCTCCATTTCGATCCCGGTGATCATCTCGGGCACAGCAGCGGCGTCGGCCGCTCAGCCGCAGACCATTACCTGGACCCCGCCCGCCACAGGCTACGTAGGCCAGGTGCTCACGCTGTCAGCCACGGCAACTTCCGGCTTGGCAGTCACCTTCACCACAACCACGCCCAGCGTTTGCACGGTAGCCGGCAACACCACCCTCGGCTTCACCGCTACCTTCATTGCGACAGGCACCTGCACCATCAGCGCCAATCAGGCCGGCGGCAGCGTCAGCGGTACGCTCTACGGCGCCGCGCCCACGGTGACGAATTCCATCATCATCAGCAACATCACCGCGGCCGGCAAGCCGGCACTCTTCATGACCCAGACCAACTCATCATTCCCGTCGATTCTGACCGGAGGAGTGCTGGCTGGCCCCATCGCCGCCGGCACCAGTATCGGCGTCGGCAATAACGGCTATGTCGCCGTCAGCGAAACCTACGGCGGCGCGGTGGCAATTTACAACCTCGCGGCTGGCACCGTAGCGTCACTCGGTGCCTTTAGCAATCCCGGAGGAGTGGCTGCCGACAGCGCGGGCAATCTGTACATCTCTGGGCAGTACAACAACCAGATTGCCAAGCTCCCGTACGTGAATGGAGCTTACGCAACATTGACCGCCATCTCGGGGTCTACCCCCAATTGCACCAGCAGCACCACGACCGAGTGCATCCTGGCTCCGATCACCACCGTTTCCGCGATCAGCGGCATCGGGCCGATCACCTTTGACTCGGCAGGCGATCTCTTCCTCGCAACGGACTCCCAAGGAACCGCCAAATTCTCCATCTGGGAGTGCACCGCGGCTTGCCTGGCTGGCGGGACAGGTGCTCCGGCTCCAGTCATGCTCTTCCAGGAACCGACCGGGACCAGCCCCAACCAGCTCTACGTCGGCAGCCTGAGCGTCGATCCGTGGGGGAACCTGTTCTTCACAGACACCAATTTCATCAGTCAGTCATCGAACTCCAACAACGAGGCTTCGTACTCCGATGTGTACGAATTGCCCACCAGCACAGGAGCGGGCTTCGGCGGGGCTACCACTGGTTTTGCCGCGGCGCCAACCCTCCTCCAGACTTACACCGACGGTACTCCCGGCGGCTACGACGACAATCTTGACGCTCTGGTCGTAGCTCCCAATGGCACCGTGTACTACGCAACCCTGTACGACGGGGTTTTCGCGATTCCCAATACTCAATCGGGCGGTCCGGTGATCGCGAATCAATACCCGGTGTCGGGTTCGGGCGCAAAAGTGCTGGGCGTGGATAAGAACGGCAATCTGTATGAAGTGTCAAGCGCTCTCAGCGTAATTACGATCAACGACCTGACCGTGCCCAACGCGCAGTACGAAGGCCCGTCGGTCCAAGCCTCCGCCGCGGTGATCGACGCCGCCAGGGGGTACTGCCCGGGCCAGGCCCCGACCTTGGTCTTCACGTCGACCAACCCGGATTTCTCGGCAACGCAAACGGCCGGCGGTACGTGCAAAGGGCTCGCGATCGGCAGCGGCTTCACAGCCCAATCCTTCGCCTCAAGCTACCCGGCAACCGTCTTCTTCAACCCGCTTAACCCCGGCGCCCAAACCACAACTTTGACTTTGAGCGACAGCGCCGGCGGCGGCGTAGGCACTGCGACAGTAGCCGGCCTTGCCCAGACGACGCCGCAGACCATCAGCTTCACGGCGCCCACCACGACCACTTACACCTACGCGGCTCCGCCCAGCCCGGTCACGATTACGCTAACCGTGGCCAACGGCGGGTCGAACTTCCCGGCCGTCTTCAGCGTCGACTCGACGAGCACCGGCGCCGGGACCTTCTCCAACGGCACCACTACGATGACCGGCACGGTGACCGGCACGAACACATCGGTCACATTCACGGTAACGCAAGCGGGCACGATTGTGATCGACGCCTACGAGCCGGCTGGATTGGCGAGCAACAACATCTATTACAGCCAGTCGAACACGGCGAAGTTAACGCTCACCATCAATCCGGCCGCGCAGGCCATCACCTTCACGCCCATCAACCCCTTGACGTACACCTACTCTGCCTCGCCTCAGGTGACGGTGCAGTTGAGCGCGACGGGCGGCGCCTCGGGTAATCCGGTCACCTTCAGCGTCGACTCGTCCAGCACCGGCAAGGGAACCGTTTCCGCCACGACGACGGTCGGGAACGCGTCCCTGGCGACACTGACGGTGACGCAAGCCGGCAGCATCATCATCGACGCCAACCAGGCATTGACCGTGGACTACGCGGCCGCGCCCCAGGTGCAGCAGACCCTCCAGGTCAACCAGGCGGCACAGACCATCACCTTCATACCGCCTACGCAGCCCATCCACTTCATCGTGACATCGCCGGGAATCGCAGGTGGAATCACGGTCCAGGTCTCGGCAGTCGGCGGCCCATCGGATAACGCCATCGTCTTCACTGTGGATAAATCCAGCACCATGACGGGAAGCTTTGGCACGAGCACGGTCAGCGGAGCCACCTCTACGGCCACACTCACCATTCCCGTTCAGGGCGGCGTCATCTCGGGCACCATCGTCATTGACGCGACACAACCCGCCAGCACCGACTATGCCGCGGTGACGGTCACGCCTCTGGGCAGCATCACCATCTTGCCGCCGCTGCCCACGCAACTCATCACCTTCAACAATCCGGGAACTCAGGTTGTGGGGACGGCGCTGACGCTCTCGGCCACGGCCAGCTCCAGCCTGCCGGTGAGCTACGCTTCCACCACCACCTCCATCTGCACGGTTTCCGGCTCGGCGGTTTCGTTTGCCTCCAGCATCACCTCTGCCAGCACCTGCACCATCGTGGCTGCGCAACCCGGCGACAACATCAACTGGGCCGCGGCTCCTTCGGTGTCGCAGAGCTTTACCGTCAATCCCAAGGGGCAAAACCCGAACTTTACTTTGAATCTCTCGCTGTCCTCGTTAACGCTTCAGCCGGGAACCGTCGGTGTGACGCAGTTGACCATCACCTCTCAGAACAACTTCACCGGCTCGCTGTCCCTTGCCTGCAGCGGCTTGCCCTCGGGCTATAGTTGCACCTTCAACCCGAGCACACTTACGATCTCCGCAGGCGGCACAGCGAACACAACTCTCACCGTTACTCCGCCGGCGACGGCTGCCTTGGTTCGTCAAGGCACGCGGCCACTGATCCCCATGACAGCCCTGGCTGTCGCACTCTGCTTCATCGGCTTCAGGAAGCGCGCGCGGCTGCAATCGTTCCTGCTCTTGGCGCTTGCGGTCGGAGTGCTGGGTCTGTTCGCTGCTTGCGGTGGTACTTCGAGTACTACCACAGCCCCGCCCACCACATCCTCCGCCACTGTAACGATCTCAGCATCGGGAATGGCCGGCGCCTCGGGATCGGTGCAACAAACCGCCACCCTGACGGTCACTCTGGAGTAGGGCGTTTCAGCCAATTCGCCTTGGAACCGAGGGCCTCTTCACACGCATCAAGCGCATGGGAAGAGGCCCAGCTTTTTTGGTATCTCCCTCGTCTTTGCCTCTGGCGCGCGGAACACCAGCACCAGCAGCTCGGCGCAAACGAAGGAGTCGAAGGCCATCTCCACCCAACGCGCTCATCGATGGGTCCTGGACGTCGCCAATCCGTCCCCAGCGTGATTAGGATCGTGTCGCTTCCGGATGGCCGGTCAACCAACTGGAACGCCGAAATCTGCCTGCCAGACGCTCGATTAGAGCTTCGGTCAACTGAGAGGAATCTCCACCAGCCTCCGAATCTTCGTCCGCCCTGCAAGAACTGGCCCGATATGGCGCAGAGCGAGACCACGATTCGTCGGTCTGTAATAGCGCCCGGTCGGGAGTTATTGCCTTCCGTCGCGAAGAAGGTGCATCCGTTCGCTTCGGGTGGGACACTGCGCGCTGAGAGGTGAAACACCAATGATCAACAGAATCTTCCTGCTATCCGTTTTGACGTGGGCAACATCTGGCCTGACCGCCCAACCGTTGTTCGCCCAATCCACCCCCTTGCCAACCTCTACTGTCCAAACCTGGGACCTGCCGCACGGGACGGTTGTGAAGGACGCCGGTCCTCGCACCTACCGATTCACCGTGGATTACGACACGGCCAACGCCACCGGCGACGTCGTTCGCCGCCTGCGCGTAACCGGAGACTACACGCGCGGGCTTGCCAATGGAGAGGTCGAGTGGAGGAACGTCGGCGAGGCCCAGGCGGACGGTGCCACGGCTCCATTCCCCGCGGCGCAGAAGCAAGACTTCATCGAGGGCTTCCACTATCCGGCGGCGTCCCCTGACACGCTGAAACCTGATTTCTTCAAATCGTTCCCGCCATCCGCGGTTTATGAGCGTAACCTGATTTGGGACACGAGCATGATAGAGTCGTTCGGCCAGGACTACTTCGATCGGCTCAAGCTGAACGTGCCGCTCCACATCTCCA
>Ga0326727_10010786_pt1 | contig 21597 bp, 19 predicted proteins | sample MB2enrmetagenome_FD_207643 | JGI IMG/M metagenome (GOLD analysis project Ga0326727, IMG submission 207643) | Lab enriched peat soil microbial communities from McLean, Ithaca, NY, United States - MB29MY | ecosystem: Environmental > Terrestrial > Soil > Wetlands > Peat | place: USA: New York...
AACCGTTTTCGTCGAGCGGACGGCCCACCCCCAGGGCCCTCCTCCAATGAGGTGGTATGAACCGGTTGTCTCTCAAGATCGTCGTTGTCCTACTTGTCGCGTTGTTTCTGGGCGGGGTTTCGGCCGATGCCAGAACCAAGCAAAAGAAGAAAAAGCCTTACGACCTCAACGCCAACCCCCTCGCTGGTGTGCAATCCAAGCAGCCCGACAAGGAGCTTTACGACAAGGCCATGGTGGCCATGAAGAAGGGCCGCTTCGACGTAGCCCGCCTCGACCTGCAAACCCTGCTCAACACCTATCCCGAGTCGGAATACCGCATGCGCGCCAAGCTTTCGGTCGGCGACACTTGGTTCAAGGAGGGCGGCTCCGCGGCGCTCACCCAGGCCGAAGCCGAGTACGAAGACTTCATCACCTTCTTCCCCAACGCCCCTGAGGCCGCCGAAGCCAAGATGAAGGTCGCCGACATCTACTACCAGCAGATGGAGAAGCCCGACCGCGACTTCACCAACGCCCAGCAGGCCGAGCGGGAATACCGGGAGATGATCAACATGTTCCCGGATTCGACACTTGTGCCGCGTGCCAAGCAGCGCCTGCGCGACGTGCAGGAGGTTTTGGGCGAGCGCGAAGCCCAGATCGGCTTCTACTACGAGAGCCGCGAAGACTATGTCGCCGCCATCGCCCGCCTTGACACCGTTTCCGACACGTATCCGCTCTATTCCAAGAGCGACCAGGTGCTCATCGCCATCGGCGACGCCTATGCCGGCGAGGCGCACGCCGTCGAAATCGCTCCCGGCCTGCCCGGCGCCATCAAAGAGCGTCTCCACATCATGTATGAGGACAAGGCCGCCGAGGCTTATGACAAGGTGATCACGCGCTATCCCTTGGCGCCCCACGTTGAAGATGCCCGCGACCGCCTCGTCGCCATGAACCGCCCCGTCCCCGAGCCCACACCGGCAGCCATTGCCGAAAGCGACGCCGAGGAGCGCAGCCGCCAGCCCTTGCACTTCACTGACAAAACCCTCGACATCATCAAGCGCGGCCCCACCGTGGTTGAGGCCGTGCACGTGGGCGAGCCCACCCTCGATGATCCCAAGCGCACCCTTGCTCCTCAGGTCACCAACCAAAACCGCGCCTTGTTTCAGGATGCCGTGAACGCCGGCAAGCCGCCGGCGCAGAGTGCAGCCGTCACACCCACCGGTCCTAACGAGCCGCCGCGTAGCGATCAACCCTCCACCGCTCCGCTCGAAATGCAGGCCCCCGGCGAAGGCACCGGCGTCGGCGTTGAGGTCGTTAGCGCACCGTCGAGCGCCGCCCAGCCCCCCGCCGTTGGCGCCGCTCCGTCCCCTGGCGCTGCGCCGGCCGATCCGAATGCACTGGTCAAGCCGGTCGGGCCGTCCAACAACGTCCTGCCCGCCCCGGAAAGGCCCGCTGAGGCCCCGCTTCAGGTCAATGACATCAAGCCCGGCGAGAACCCCGCTCAGCCCACCACCCAGACCGCCTCCAACGGCAAGCCCAAGAAGCCCAAAGCCGACCTGAGCGACGAATCCTCCAGCAAGAAGAAGAAGAAGAAGGGCTTGGCCAAGCTCAACCCGTTCTGAGTCCGCCATGGAACCCGCAGGCACAAGGCCGCATCCTCACCGGGTGCGGCTTTTTCCTTTGAAATCGACAATATCTCCGCTTCGCGGTCAGCCAACCGCTCTGCTCTGCATCTGCTACCCTGAGACGTAGTCCCCTCGCTTTGAAAGCCCCTCTCTGCACGGGTGTTTTCCCAGAATCACCGGGGGCTCACCAAAGAAAAAATGCCTCACGACCTGCCCAAAGCCTACGACCCCACCGCCATTGAAGATCACTGGGCCGCCTACTGGGTCCGCGAAAAACTCTTTGCCCAACCCACGCCCGGCACTCCCGCCACACCTGTCCAGGACCAGAGCCCGGACGGCCAGTCCCCCGGCGCCCAGCCGGCCTTCGTCGTTCTGCTGCCACCGCCCAATGTTACCGGCCGTCTGCACATGGGCCACATGCTCAATCAGACGGAGATGGACATCCTTACCCGCTGGCGTCGCATGTCCGGCCGGCTCGCGCTCTGGGTTCCCGGCACTGACCATGCCGGCATCGCCACCCAAATGATGGTTGAGCGCCAACTGGTCTCGGAAGGCACGTCGCGCCAGAAACTCGGCCGCGAGGCCTTCATCGAGCGCGTCTGGCAGTGGAAGCAGCACTACGGCGGAGCCATCCTCGAGCAAATGAAGCGCCTCGGCGTCTCCGTCGATTGGAGCCGCGAGTACTTCACCATGGACGAGCCCCGCTCCCTCGCCGTGCGCGAGGCCTTCGTCCGCCTCTACCATCAGGGCCTCATCTACCGCGGCGCGTACATCGTCAACTGGTGCCCCGGCTGCCAAACCGCCGTCAGCGATCTTGAAGTCATCCACTCCGAGCACAAGGGCCATCTGTGGGAGATCAAATACCCCATCCTCGGCGCGGATGGAAAAGATTCAGGTGAGTTTCTCACCGTCGCGACCACGCGCCCCGAGACCATGCTCGGCGATACCGCCGTCGCCATTCATCCCGAAGACGAGCGCTACCTGCACCTCCACGGCAAGAAGCTGCGCCTGCCCCTCATCAATCGCGAGATTCCCATCGTCCTCGACGAGTGGGTCAGCCGCGAGTTCGGCACCGGCGCCGTCAAGGTCACGCCCGCGCACGATCCCAACGATTTCGCCCTCGCCGAGCGCCACCAACTGCCCGCCATCAACGTGATGGACGACCGCGCCCACATCAACTCCGAAGGCGGACCCTATGCCGGCGTCGACCGCTACGTCGCGCGCAAGCACATCGTCCACGATCTCGAAGCGCAGGGTCTCGTCGCCGCGGTAAAGGACTACACCAACAACGTCGGCCATTGCGACCGCTGCAAGACTGTCATTGAGCCGCGCCTCTCCACGCAGTGGTTCATCGCCGTCAACAAGCAGCCCAACGCAGGCGGCGCATCCATGGCCGAGCTCGCCATCGCCGCGGTAAAGTCAGGCTCCGGCGGTCCAAAGGCCATCCGCTTTACGCCTGAAAACTACGAAAAGATCTACCTCGAGTGGATGACGAACATCCACGACTGGTGCATCTCGCGCCAGCTCTGGTGGGGTCATCGCATCCCCGCATGGCATTGCGCCGTCTGCCACAAGATCACCGTGCCGCTCCCCAACACCAAAGAAGACCCCGCCGCCTGCGCGCACTGCGGCTCGGATAAGCTCACACAGGAGACGGACGTTCTCGATACATGGTTCTCCTCCGGCCTTTTGCCCGTCTCCGTCTTCGGCTGGCCAAACGTTACGCCCCAAACCCGCGCGGACTTCGACGCCTTCTACCCCACCTCGCTCCTCGTCACCGGCTTCGACATCCTTTTCTTCTGGGTTGCGCGCATGATCATGTTCGGCTGCTGGTTCTCGCGCGATATTCCCATGCGCGACGGCAGCCCGCGCCCGTTCGCGGAATCGGTTCCCTATCGCGAGGTCTACATTCACGCTCTGGTCCGCGACGCCAACCGCGAAAAGATGTCCAAGACCAAGGGCAACGTCGTCGATCCCATCGAGATCGTCAAGGCCTATGGAACCGACGCGGTGCGTTTCACGCTGGCCAGCATGGCCTCGCCCGGCACCGACATCGCCTTCAACGTCGCCCGCACCGAGGGCTACCGCGCCTTCGCCAACAAAATCTGGAACGCCGCCCGCTTCATCTTCATGAATGTAGACAAAGCCGCAGAGTTTGGCATCAAGAATCCGTTCGACGTTCTAGGTCAGCACCGTGATCGCGGGGAGATTAAATATGAAGGTCTCTTTAGTCTGCCGATAATCGGAGGGAATCTTCCTCTCGAAGATCGTTGGATCCTTGCATTGCTGTACAAAACCGCCGGAGAAGTCAACGACGCACTCGAGAACTACCGCTTTGACGAAGCCGCCAACGCGATCTACCAGTTCTTCTGGGGCAGCTTCTGCGATTGGTATCTCGAAATCGTCAAGCTCCGATTGAACTTCTCGCCGGCACCATCACGCGAAGAGTTATCGCAAAGGCACCCGACAGTAGAAGAGGAAAAGGCCTTTGAACTCAATGCCGTCGGAAGCGGAGCGCTCTACACGTTGCTCTTTGTCTTTGAGTCTTCTCTTCGCCTGCTCTCGCCCTTCATGCCCTTCCTCACAGAAGAGCTCTGGCACGCCGTCTACGACGGTGAGCCACCCGCAAAGTCTATCGCGCTCGCTATTTTCCCAAAGCCACGCGCAACGTGGGATTCGCCAGTTCTTGTGATTGAAGAAATGGCGCTCTTGCAGGACCTCATTACCGGCATTCGATGGCTACGAAAGGAACAAAGCGTCGAAGAGAAGACACTGACGCCAATTATCATTTCTGCGCTGGGGGGCTTTAAGCCGGTAATTGATGAGAATCGAGCCATCATCGAGCGTTTGGCAAGAGTAAGCGATATCCGGCATGTACTCAGGGTCCCCAATGATCTGCTTCAATATCGGAACCCGAGTTTTGAGGTTGCGATTCTCTACGAGCGCACCATCGACGCCCCCGCCGAACGTGAGCGCTTGACAAAGGACATCGCCAGGTATGAAAAAGGCTTGGCAGCAGCCGAGCGCCAACTGGGCAATCAGGCCTTCCTCGCGAAGGCCCCACCGCACGTCGTCGAAGGCCTCAAAAAGCAGGAAGCCGAAACCCGCCTCCTGCTCGAAAAAGCCCTCGCCGCCCTCGCCGCGCTGCCGGAAAGTTGAAGTCCCCGGCTTCGCACGGTCGTAGCTGAGAGCTAAAAGCCGGCGGCTAGAAGCTAGAAGCTAGAAGCTGGGAGCTAGGAGCTAGAAGCTACGTTATGGATTGGAAGTCCCACCGCATCGACGCATTGTTGGAGCAGGCCCTCCAGGAAGACCAGGCCCCCCGCGACGCCACCACGCATCTCACCATCGATCCCGACCTCCTCGCCACGGGCTCCATCATCGCCCGCGAAGAGCTCGTCGTCGCCGGCCTCGGCGCCATCCCACGCTTTTTTGAGATCTACGCCCGCCTCGACTCCCGCCCTGAGGCGCAGACCCGTTTTGAAGTCGTCAGCCATCCCGAAATCTTCGATGGAGTTCGCGTCCATCCCGGCCAGGTCCTCGCCGTCATTCGCCACAACGCGCGCGTCCTCCTCAGTTGCGAGCGCGTCATTCTCAACCTCCTCCAGCACATGAGCGGCATCGCCACGCTCACGCGCCAATTTGCCGACGCCATTCAAGGCACCCACGCCCGCGTCCTCGACACGCGCAAGACCGTCCCCGGCCTGCGCGCCGTCGAAAAATACGCAGTCCTCTGCGGCGGAGGAACCAATCACCGCATCGACCTCGCCTCCGGCATTCTCGTCAAGAACAATCACATCGCGCTCGGCGGCGGCATCGCCGCGGTCCTTTCTCGCGCCCTTGCCCGGCGCCGGCCTCCGCAGCGCGTTCAGGTCGAAGTGCGCACCGCACAGGAACTCGATGAAGCTCTCACCCACGGCGCTGAAGCCATCCTCCTCGACAACATGACGCCGAAAGAGGTAAAACACGCCGTCGAACGCATTCGCAAAGAAACCGAGGGCCAACTGGCGAGCGAGCAGCCCGGTCGCTGGATTCCCACCGAAGCCTCCGGCGGAATTACGCTCGACAACATCCGCGCCTATGCCCAGACCGGCGTCGACTTCATCAGCGTCGGCGCGCTCACCCACTCCGCCCGCGCCGCCGACATCTCCATGACCATCAGTGCGGAGCCCGGCAAGGGTAGCCCGCGAATGGGCCGAGCCTTTGAAGGCGCCGGGCTTTGACCCGTGCGTTTATCCTGCAAAATCAACCCTGGGTGCCCCAGGTGTCGATTCTGAAACCTGGGACCGCAAGAACTTCAACGCACCATACCGTGCGCTCAGAGACCCCAATGTTCGATCTCGCAACCCTGGAAGCCGAACTCGCAGGCACCCTCTTTGCCGGCAAGCTCCACTTCACCCGCGTCACCGGCTCCACGAACTCTGACGCCCTCGCCGCCGCCCGCCGCGGCGTCCCGCACGGCTCCGTCTACTTTGCAGACGAGCAGTTGACAGGCCGCGGCCGCGCCCATCACGGCTGGATCTCCGCTGCCGGCGAAGGGCTCTACGTCAGCATCCTTCTCCGTCCGCCGTTTCCTGCCTCGCGCCTGCCGCTTTTGCCCCTGGCCGCTGGCCTCGCCGCCTCCCAGGCCATCCGCACCGTCTCCGGCCCCGCTCCGTCCCGCAGCCTGATCCCCTCCCCAGGTCTGGAAATCGATCTCCGCTGGCCCAACGATCTTCTCATCGGCCCGCGCAAAACCGGCGGCATTCTCGTCGAATCGCAGACTGAACCCGCGCAAAACAAAACCGCGCGCACTGGCGGCGTCGGCGCCGGCTCCGTCGCTTTCGCCGTCATCGGCATCGGCATCAACGTGCATCAGCGCATCTTCCCTCGCGGCCTCGCCACGCCCGCCACATCGCTCGATCTGGAATTGGGCAAACAACTCTCGCGCCAAACCCTCCTCGTCGCCCTGCTAAAATCGCTGCAGCGCGAGGCCTCCGCGCTCGCCGATCCGGCTGCTGCCGCAACCATCCCCGCGCGCGTAGAACAGGCTTCCACGTGGGCGCGCGGCCGCAGCGTCCTGGTGCATGGCCCGCAGTCTTGCCAGGGCGTCACGGCCGGCCTCGACGAAAACGGATTTCTACGTGTCGCAACCGCGGAGGGGCTCATCACCGTGCGGACCGGCGGCCTCCGCGCCGCGGAGAAAGGTTAGCTGCTAGCTTCTAGCCACTAGCTTCCAGCCTTTGCTACTCCAAGCTGTCGCTTCGGTTTCCGCACAAATAGCTAGAGGCTAGAAGCTGGAAGCTAGGAGCTGTTTTTTAATGCTGCTCGCCCTCGATGTCGGCAATACGAATACGACGCTGGGCCTTTACAAGCTCGACGGCGAAACGGCGGGGTCCCCGGCGACGGGCTCTGGTCGCGGGGGTGCTGAAAAGGCGGGGTCCCCGGCGACGGGTGGCTCGGAGAGCCGGGGTCGCGGGGGTGCCGATAAGCCCGAACTCGCCGCCCACTGGCGCGTCACTACCCACCGCGCCCAAACCGTCGACGAGTACGGCATCTTCTTCGTCAACCTCTTCGAGATGCACGGCATGGCGCCCAGCCAGGTCACCGACATTATCATCGCCTCCGTCGTTCCGCCCGTCGACTCCATCCTCCGCCAGGTCTGCGAAACCTACTTCCACGTCGAGCCGCTCTTCGTTGAGCCCGGCATCAAGACCGGCATGACGCTGCTCATCGATAACCCTTCCGAACTTGGCGCCGATCGCATCGCCGACTGCATCGCCGCCTACGAGCGATATGGCGGCCCCTGCATCGTGGTTGACTTTGGCACTGCTACCAAATTCGAAGTCATCTCGGCGCGCGGCGAATACCTCGGCGGCGCCATAGCCCCCGGCCTCGGCCTTAGCGCCGACGCGCTCTTCAATCGCGCCGCCCGCCTCAGCCGCGTCGACATCAAGCGCCCTGCCAAAGTCATCGGCACCAACACTGTCTCTCACCTGCAGAGCGGCCTCTACTTCGGCTACATCGGCCTCGTCGACGGCATCATCGAACGCATCATTTCGGAACTTGGGGCCGAGCTTGGCGAAAAGCAAGGCAAGCCGCCACGCGTCATCGCCAGTGGCGGCCTCGCCCGCATGATCGCCGCCGACTCGCGCTACATCCACGAGATCGACGACCTGCTCACCCTCGACGGCCTGCGTATCCTCTTCGAGCGCAATCGCTCCGCCCGCCCTCGCGCCCGCGCCCGCTAAGCATTCGCTCCCTACCTCTGCCGCGCCTGCGAACCGAATGAGAAACAGTGATGCCGAGTCACGGAAATCGGAGATTAGATTAAGATGGTGGCCGTGAGGAAGCCGATCATCATTGCTCTCATCGCGGCATTGCCGATCGAGCTCGTAAACTTCTTCGTTTTCGCTTTTCCAATTGACGTAGGCCTTCCTCAGGAGGCGGGCCCATTCGCGCAGCTCATGAGCGCGCAATGGGCTATCTTGCATCTTCCTGGACTATGGCTCTCCTATCGGCTCGACCTCTATGCGCACTCTCTGGCGATTCCAGCGCTGCTCCTGAGCGGCTACATCGACACTGCACTGTTCGTCTTTCTCGGAATCTGTCTCTATCGAGCCATCCGTCGCTTGGTTCGAAGAAATTCCGCCGCGAGTGCTTGACACCCGGGAATCTCGCACTTTCCTTCGACCAGCGTGGTCATGGGACAATGAAGAAAGCCCGCCATGACCGACGAAACTCTTCCGGAACCCCAACCGGCGCATACTGGAACCGCCGCCGACCAGCCCACGGTATCAAGCCCTGAATTCTCGGTCTCCACCGAGTCTTCCGTCGCCGCGCCCACCGAGGACCAAGATCCGGACCCTCAGTCGTACGCGGAAATCGCCGCCACACCTGCCCAAGACCAAAGCCTGGGCGCCCAGTCCGAGCCCGTAGCGGAAGTCGCCGCCACACCCGACGAAAACCAAGACTTGGACGGTCAGTCCGAGCCCATCGAAAAATCCGCCGAGTCATTTGCTGACGCGCTCTCCGCCTTCGAGCGCTCGCACACCCATCGCGCCGAAACCCGCCAGCTCCAGGGCACCGTCGTCTCGCTCACTGCCGATCAGGTCGTCCTCGACGTCGGCTACAAAATGGAAGGCGTCCTGCCCCGCTCCGCCTTCCCTGACAACGCCGAATCCGTCCATCCCGGCGATGCGTTTCCTGTCTCCATCACCGGCCGCAACGAAGAGGGCTACTACGAGCTCTCGCGCTTTCGCGTCGCGCAGCCCCGCGACTGGTCCGCCCTCGAGCGCGCCTTCACCGAAAAAATCGCCGTCGCCGGAACCGTCACCGCCGTCATCAAGGGTGGCCTCAGCGTCGACGTCGGCGTGCGCGCCTTTATGCCCGCCAGCCGCAGCGGCACCCGCGACGCCGCCGAGATCGAAGCTCTCGTCGGCCAGCAGATCACCTGCCGCATCACCAAGCTTGACGTCACCGATGAAGACGTCGTCGTCGATCGCCGCGTCGTTCTCGAGGAGCAGGCCCGTGGCGAGCTCGCCGGCCGCCGCGCCACGCTCAAACCCGGCGACACCGTCACCGGCACGGTCCGCACCCTCATGCCCTATGGTGCCTTTGTCGAGATCGAGCCCGGTCTTGACGGCCTCCTCCACATCTCCGACATCTCCCGCTCCCGCGTCGCCAAACCCGATGACGTGCTCTCCGTCGGCGAGCAGCTCACCCTCCGCATCCTCAAAATCGATCCCGAAACCAACAAAATCTCGCTTGGCCTTAAGCAGCTCCAGCCCGAGCCGTGGGAAACTGCGTCCGATCGCTACCTGACGGGCCAGCGCGTCAATGGTGCAGTTACCCGCCTCACTGACTTTGGCGTCTTCGTCGAGCTTGAGCCCGGCCTCGAAGGCCTCATCCATATCTCGGAGATGTCGTGGGCCAAAAACGTCCGCCACCCTTCCGACCTGCTCCGCGAGGGCGACCGCGTCGACGCCGTCGTTCTCTCCGTCAAGCCGCCCGCGGGCACGGAACAGGGCCGCATCTCTCTCGGCCTCAAGCAAACGCTCGCCGATCCCTGGCTCGAAGTTGAGCGCAAATTCCCCATCGGTTCCCAGGTCGAAGGCCCCGTAACAAAGCTCATGAACTTCGGCGCCTTCGTTCAGATTGCCGAGGGCCCCGAATTTGGTGGAATCGACGGCCTCGTCCACGTGAGCGAGATCGCGGCCGACCGCCGCATCAACCATCCGCGCGACGTCCTGCGCGAGGGCCAGCGCGTCAAAGCCGTCATTCTCGCGATTGATCCCGAAAAGCGCCAGATCAAGCTCTCGATGAAGCAGCTCATCCCCACCAGCATCGACGAGTACATCGCCGAGCACAAACCCGGCGACCTAGTCTCCGGCCGCGTCGTCGAGCTCACCTCCTCCGGCGCCATCGTCGAACTCGGCGAAGGCATCCGCGCCGCGTGCCGCACCGCTCCCGCCCCCAGCGCGTCCGCCTCGTCGCCAAGCCCCGCGCCTACGCCTCCTTCAGGCGCTCCGCCCAAACCCGGCTCCGCGCCCAACCTCTCGCAGCTCTCCTCGATGTTGAATGCTCGCTGGAAAGGCAATGCACCCGCGCCCTCGGCCCAGCCCGAGCCCCTCGCCGAAAGCCAGATCCGCACCTTCAAAATCTTGAAGCTCGACCCGGAATCAAAGAAGATCGAAGTCGAGCAATCGTAGACACGCGATCTGTCAATCAACGAGATGCGTTGTCATCCTGAGCGAGGGTCGTCCGCCGGGGCGGACGACCGAGTCGAAGGATCTGCGGTTGCTGCTTGCCGCATCGGCAGGAACGCACTCCTACAGATACACCTCATCCACGTAGCACCACCGCCAATTCTCGCCGCGCTCAGCCGATTGGATCAGCGGATGCTGCGTTTCATGGTAGTGCGCCCGCGCGTGCCGGTTCTTCGACGAATCGCAGCAGCCCACGTGCCCGCACTCCAGGCACATGCGCAGGTGTACCCACGTGTCGCCCGTCTTCATGCACTCCTCGCAGCCTCTCGTCCGCGCCTTCACCGCTTTCGCAACGTGCGTGCATTGTGCCGCCATCTCCCGACCTCCTTCGGCGCGGCATTCCGCGCCTTGCGCTTCATTCGTGCTCCTGAATGGTCCTCGCGAAACCTCGTCACATCGCTAAAGAAGGTCAGTAAGAAACCGCGCGGTAAGCAGCCTTGCGCCCTATGCTACACCCGGCGCGAAACAACAGTCTCGCCCTCCGCGAGATGCCCACCCCGCGCGACCTCGAAGCAGAACCGCTCAACAAAGTCGGCTCGCAACCCAGAACCATCGCCGCCTTCGTGCTCATCAAGTAAGCCGCGCCCGCGCTACACTGATTCCTTGGAACCCCCCATGCCAATGCGCCCCTGCTGGGCTGAGATTCGCACCCGCGCTCTCGAAGAAAACTTCCGTTTTCTCGCCGGCCTCGCCGCTCCTCACGCCGAGCTGCTGGCCATCGTCAAAGCCAACGCCTACGGCCACTCGCTCGCTCTCTGCGCCCCAGCGGTCGTGCGTGCCGGAGCAAAGTGGCTCGGCGTCACCAGCGTGGAAGAGGGCATCGTCGCGCGCGCGCTGTGCCCTGACGCCCGCGTGCTCATCATCGGCGGTGTCTTTCCCCGTCAGGCCTCGGCCGCCATCCAATTTCAACTTACTCCCATCGCCTGGGAGCCGTGGCAGCTCGACGAGCTTCTCGCCGCCGCCCGCGCCGCAGGCACGCAGCCAGGCTCCTTGGCCATCCATCTCGAGATCGACACCGGCATGAGCCGCCAGGGCGTCAGCCTCAGCGATCTCGCCGAAGTCTTCGCGCGCTTCGGCCCCGGTTCGCCGCTGCGCCTCGAGGGCGTCATGACCCATCTCTTCGCCGCCGATGAGTCCGGCGGCCAGTTGACGCAGGAGCAGCTCGCGCGCCTCGACGAAGCCATCGGCCGCATCTCCGCTGCCGGCCTCTTTGCCGAGTGGCTCAACGTCGGCGCATCCGCCACGCTCGTCGCCGGCCAGGCGCGCGTCATCGCCGACTTGGCCGCGCGCCACGGCATGAAGGCCATGCTGCGTCCCGGCCTTTCTGTCTACGGCCTGATTCCGAGATTCGACCCGCGCTTCGATCCGCCCTTCGGCCCGCCCGCCGATCCGCCCTCTCTCGCCGAACCACCCTCACTCGCCGCCGCGCGCGCCGCTCTCCAGCCCGTGCTCACGTGGAAAGCCTCGGTCGCGGGCGTGCGCTCGGTTCCCGCCGGCGCAACCGTCGGCTACAACGCAACCTTCGTCGCCACTGAGCCCATGCGCCTCGCGCTCGTCTCCGCGGGTTACGGTGACGGCCTCACCCGCTCCCTCGGCAACCACTTTGAGCTGTTGGTGCGTGGCCAGCGCGCGCCACTTGTGGGCCGCGTCAGCATGGATCAGACCGTCCTTGACGTCACGGAAATCCCGGGCGTCGAAGCCGGCGACGAAGTTGTCTTGCTCGGCGCGCAAGGAAGCGAGACCATCACTGCCTTCGATCACGCCGACGCCGCAGGAACCATTCCCTGGGAAGTCTTCACGCGCATCGCCGCGCGTGTCCCACGCGTCGCAGTATAGGCGTCGCAGCTCTGAACTCAATTTTGAAGAATTAGCTTGCCACCGTCTCCGGCGCCGCCGCGCACAACCCCGCAGCGCACTCCACGGCGGAGATCATCGCCTCGGTCCCGATCGCCGAGTTCAGCAGCATGTGATATAGCCCGCGCGAGCACCACTCCTGCTGGTAGAACTTGCGGATCACCGCTGCACGCCGCCGGTCGAACGCCGCCAGTTGTTGCTCCGCCCCTTGCGCCTGATCTGGGAATTTATGCGCAAACCACTCTTTCTTGGCGCTCGCCGTCGCGTACACAAAAATGTGAAAGCAGCCCGGCTTCCCCGCCAGCGCGCAGGCCGAACCGCGCCCCACCAGCACGCAGTTGCCCTCGTGGGCCGCATCCAGAATCTCCTTCCGGATCAGCTCCAGCATGCGCGCGCTATCGAAAATATGTTCTTCTCCGCTGGGAGCAGGCGCGTACACCGGGTCCTGCCAGAACATCTTCCCGTAGCGGTAGTACCACGGGTCCAGCCGCTCGTCGAATTTGGCCGCCAGCTTCGGGTCCACGCCGGCCATGCGCGCCGCGCCCGTCACCAGCTCCGAGTCCAGCAGCCGCCAGCCCAGGTGTTTGGCCAGATGGTGCGCAAACTCCCCTCCGCGCGAGCCGTACTCGCGCTCCACGGTGATCACCTTCACCGGCGTATGCATCATGGCTGGATTTGACCTCGCGGGGAAGCATTTCCCCTCGCAATGCAGCATACAACTCGAGGGTCCGTTCCCACTACGTATGATGCAAGAAACAAAACAGGCGTATGCTGCCTGAAACAAAACATGCGCAGGAGGGTCGTCCCTCCCGCGCCCGCTCAGGTCGCTGATTTCTGCTTCGGGAACTACTGCGTAACCGGCTGTTGCGGCAGCGTCTTCGAGCTCTTCAGGTGCGGAGCCTTCGCTGCGCCCGGCGCATTGGGCGTCGCTGGTGTCGCTGGCGCCGCTGGCGCCTCCGATCCCTTCTTGATGTGCAGGTCCCCGTTGCTTGTGCTCAACACGATGCGCGCCGCGCCCGCGCCGATCCGCCCGCTCACCGTCTTGTCCTCCTCGCCGCTCACCGTCAGCCCGAAGTCCGTCACGATGTCGCCGTTGTGCGTTCGCCCGTTCACCGTGGCCGAGGCATCCGGTGGCAGCGTCAGTTCCACGTCGCCTTTGTCGTTCCTCGCCTCTACGCCATAGGCGCCCGCTGGCGCCACGTTGATGGTTCCGTTCCCGTCTTCCACGTAGGTGTCGCCGTAGATCTCGCTCAGGTCCACGTCCTTTGAGTGCGTCACCACGTGCACTGGCCCCTTGGCGTCGGTCACGCGCAGATCGTCCGAATCCAGGGTCATATCGCCGGGAAGGCTCGCAATCTGCACGTCGGTGTATGGCGTATGAACACTGACCTGCGTCCCGGCGTTTTCGATGTGAGCCTCGCCGTAGATCTCCCCGTTCAGCGTGATCTTGCCCTGAATCTCGGAAAGGGTCACGTCGTTGCAACTGCCATCGCCGCTGATGTCGCCTTGGATCTGATGCGCTGAGAAATCGTGTTTGCCGCTGGCGAAGCGCATCGTCACCGGGCCCGAAATTCCGTCCAGGTGCGTATCGCCCTGCGTCGCGCTTACATCGATTCCCGCGCCCAGTCCCGATGCCGTCACATCACCTTTGCCCGCATTCACCGTCACCTTGGCCGTCCGAGGAACCGTGACCGTCAGGTTCACTCGCCCGTGGTCGTTGCCATTCGACTGCACCAGCACCGCGCTGCCGCTCAACGTCACGTGTGCGGTCTCGGCGTCGAAGATCTTCTTCGCGTCGGAGTCTGACTCGGCGTACGCCATCTCGTGCGCCTGCACCACTACGCTAGGCTGGTCGCCAGCGGTAATGCTCACGTCGCCTCGCGGATTCAGAATCTCAATCGATGCGTTGGCGGGAATCTGCGTGTTCAGTGCCTGCTGATCGCTGTCATGCTCGGGCAAGCCGAAGAAGTTGAAAACGTCGTCATCGCCGTTCCAGTTGTGAACCCACGGCCGCATGTGGTTCCATCCCGCCGCGCAAAGGCCCAGGAACGCAACAAAGAGCAGAATCCCCACAAAACTTCCGCTCCGCCGCACCGGCGTCTCCCGCCGCATGTCCAGCGCCCACTCGGCCAGCAGTGCCAACCCTGCCGCGATCAGCAGGAGCGGCCACCAACGCCCATACCAAGACCAAAATGCCCCCGCGTCCATGTGCCCGGTCACCACCATCAGCGCCACCACGCCGATGCACACCAGGATCACCGGGCCCACCACTGAAGGTACGCGCGGTCCGTACACGCCCGGATAGCCCGCCTTCCACGCGTGCCGCTGCGCCCGCCATGCATCGCGTTGCGCTCGCCACGCGGCCCGCTGCTGCTCGCGATACACGCGCCACTGCGTCTTCGGATCGTACGGCGGCGGTGCTCCGCCGCCTGGAGGAATGTTCCCAGGTGCGCTGCTCATAACTGTGCTCCACTTCGGTCGTTCTCGAAGTCATGCGATTCAGACGGCGTGATCGACGATTCTCCCGATGGTTGCCCGCCTTGTCCCGCCGGCGAGCTTCCCGCTCCGGAATTTGACGCGCCCGGGTACATGCCTTGCGATGCCCCCTGCCACGGTCCGCCCGGATACGGCGGATAGCCTTCCGCTGACAGGGCCGCCCGCTCCGCCAGCAACAACAGCCCCGCCACGATCAGAAACAGAGGCCAACTCTGGCCCCAGGTGAGAACGTTCGCCTGCGCCAACAGCGCAATCACGCCTACCAGCAGCAGAAACGCCGGCGCGCGCAAGCGCCGAATCAAAATGTAGCGGCTCATTTTTGCCCTCCCTCGGAACTCCCCTGCGAATTCCCCTGCGTCTCCTGCAAGCGCCGCACAATCAACCACACTCCCAATCCGATCAACAGCACCGGCCAGCTGAACTCAAACATCCGTCCTGAGAACCAATCGAATTGCCCCAGCAAAAACAAAAGCCCCAGAGCAATCAGAATCACGGCTCCAATCGGCTCCCGTCGCCGCCAATGCATGGGCGGGATGGGCGGGATCGGCGGAACTGGAGGAACAGGTGGAACCGGCGGATATCCCGGTGGCGCATACGGCCCCTGATATGGATCCTGATATGGCGCCTGGTACGGCGTTTGATACGGAGCCTGATACGCACCTTGTCCCGGAGCCTGCCCCGGTGCCTGGTATGAGCCCGCCGGTCCAGCGCTCGCCGGCCCCACGCCCGCTGCGCCCGGTCCAGCTTGTGCTCCAGGCTGAGCACCCTGGTGCAGGTGCCCACCCGGCGCAAACCAGTTGCTCACCTCGTTCAGTCCCAGCGGATCGGGCAAAGGTTCGCCGTCGCGCCGCGCCTTCGCCGTGTAATACGCCTCGAATACCTGGTAGAAGATCCAGCCTGCAATGAACAGCCCGAAGATGCCGTACACATGCGCCGCGCTCACCAGCACGGCGAAGATAAACACGTGCACCAGTCCTTTGATGAACTGTCCGTTGTACATTGCGCCCACGCCGGGAATCAGTCCCAGAAAGGCCGCCAGCCCAGGGCTCGGCGCTCCCGCGGGCGGAGGTACGAAAGCCCGTTGCGCGCCTTGCCATGCCATCCAGCATGGATCGCAGAAGATCTGGCCTGCGGGCGCCTTGCGCACGCACGTTGAGCACAGCGCCCTGCCACAGTTCTGGCAGTATGCGGACGCGCTCACGCCGCTATGGTTTACGCAATCCATACTCTGCTCCTTTCCCAAGCTCGTTTTGCGGAGTTTCCGGACTGCATGTGTTGCTTGCCTTGAACATGAATCGAAGTTTCCACAAACTCACCGTTCGCCGGTTCCATCGCCGGTCTCTCGCGTCGTTCCCGGCCGCGGTCCCTTGCTCCCTTGCTTTCTTGATCCCGGTCTCCCTGCTGAGGGTCCGCGCGCAATCCTCCATCGTTGCCGCCCGGATTCTGCCCCGGATTCTGTCTTGTCTCGCCCGGCGTCACCGGTTGTGTCTCGTTGCGCCGCGGTTCACCTGTGCCTTCGCCGGTCTCGCGGCGCAGTTCCCGCACCTTTGATTTCACTTCGTACACAAACCGCAAATGGTCGTAATACCGCACGATCGGCACCGAGGCCATCGTCCACTGCCGTTCCATATACGACCGCATTGCCTCCGGCCGCAGGTCCGAAAGCCGCATGCCCGTTAATCTCACGCCCGTCATATTCAGCGTCAGCGCGATGGAAAAGAACGCCATCGCCGCCGTCATCAGCAGCCGCGGCTGCGCCATGGCTCGTACCCGCGCGAAGAATCCTGGCTGTTGCCATACGGGCGGCATGAAGTCGGGAACTGTCGCCGGCCCCGCAACTGCTGGCAGCGCTCCGCCCGCCGTCCATTCAGCCGGCGCGGCGTGGCCCGGACCCGTGTGCGCCAGAATCTTTTCGAGAAGCCCCTGTGGCGCCTCCGGCTCGGGCGAAAGAAACTCCAGCCACTCGCGCCCCTTCCGCGCCTCTTCATACAGTGCCGCGCAGGCCGGGCAGGCGGCCTTGTGCGCCGTGAACTTTGCTTCGTCCTCGGGCCTCAGCAGCCCGTCCAGCGCGTCCGCCAGCAGCGTTTCCCACTCGCCGCACGCCGGAGAGCTCGGAATATGTGTGCGCTCTGCCATCGCTACATCACCTCCTGCCTATTACGTTCCAGCAGCCGTGCCAGTTCCGCACGGCCCCGGCTGATCCGGGACTTCACAGTCCCTTCGGGGATCCCTAAAACCTGTGCAATCTCTTTATAATCAAGGTCTTGTAGATCTCGAAGGATCACCGCCTCGCGTAGCTCCACGCTCACCTTGGCCAGCGCTCCTTGCACCATCATGGCCAGTTCCTTGCGCGCTGCTGCCTCGTGCGGCGTCGGCCCCACGGCGGCCAGCCGGTCCACCGGCCTCAACTCTTCCGTCTGCTCCCACCCGTCGTCCAGCGAGCTCGTCGCCCTCTGGTTGCGCGTCCGCCTGAAGTTATCCACCAGCAGGTTCCGCGTCATCGTGGTGATCCACACCGGCAGGCTGCCCCGCGCGGCATCGAAGCTGCCCAAATTCGAATAGATTTTCAGGAACACATCCTGGGTCAGGTCTTCTGCATCCGCCGCGTTCCCCGTGAAGCGGTAGCACAGCCCATACACCCGCTTCTGGTGCGTGCGCACCATCTCGGCCCATGCACCGGAGTCACCCTCCATGCAGAGGCGGACAATCTGCGGCCAGTTTTGCTCCACCGGTCTCACCTCCACGCGCGCCGCGCGGCTCTGAGGCGCAGCCACCAACGCGGCGCCGGCGGATTCTTTCTGGACCTTCGGCCGTTCATTCGCATGGTCCCGGGAGCGGGAAGGTGCCATTCGAGCACCCCAATCCGCCCCGCTCAAGCTTAATGCACCCACGCACTGCATGCCCCACTAGTACGAACAATTCGCCCCAGCAGTTCCGTTTCAACCTCGTTTTCACTCGGTCCCCGCCTTCCCTCGCTCCCTTGCTCTCTTGCTCCCTTGTTCTCTGTTTTTCCCGGAACCATCGCGCCCGCCCCGCCGTAACTCATAGCAAGATGCATCCCACCTTCAGTTGGCTCTGGGTTCAATCGCAGTCCGCGCTTACGGCTGAATCCTGGCGTGCCTGCGCTTGCCAACCTCTGCCACCCGGTCCCGTCTTCACTCCGCTTGAGCAGCGCACTCGCGAGCAGGCCTACGACGACTGCCTTCGCGCCGTGGAGCGGGAACTGCACAACCCTCCCCGCACCGCAGCCGCTCGCGCCGCCTTTCAGAACCACCTCGTCGCCACCTTCGCCCGCTTCGCCGCAACCGCCTTGGACCTCGAATCGTCGGCGATCGAGCTCATTACCCACGGCTTCCTGCCCGCGGGCGCAGAATTCGCCCGCCGCTCGCGCCATTTCGACGCCGCCCTCACCATGGCCGAGATCGTTCAGGCCTGCCGCAACGCCTGGACCGTCTATGGTTTGCAGCCTCTCCTCGACGAGCCTTCGCGCATCACGCCCTCGATCGTCGGCTACAGCCTCCTCTATCCCTACACCGACAACTATCTCGATCGCCGCGACGCATCCGCTCAGGCCAAGCGCCGCTTCTGCGCCCGTTTCCGCCTCCGCCTGCGCGGCGAGCGCCTCCCCCCCTGCGATGCGCACGAGGCAGCCGTCTGGGCGCTCGTCGCCATGATCGAAAGCCAGTATCCCCGCGCCCAATATCCCCAGGTCTTCGATTCTCTGCTGGCCATCCATCAGGCGCAGGAGGAAAGCATCGCCCAACTCAGCCCCGGCTTCAACACCGGCGCCAACATCGCCCGGCCCTGCACCGGCGACGAGATCCTCCGCATCAGTTGTGCCAAGGGCGGCAGCTCCGTGCTCGCCGACGCCTGCCTCGCCCGGGGCTGGCTCAATCAGCAGGAAAGTCAGGCGGCCTTCGATTGGGGAGCGTTGCTCCAATTAGGCGACGACCTCCAGGACGTCCATGAAGATCTCCGCCGCGGTTCGGCCACCCTCTTCACGCTCGCCGCGGGCGAGCGCATTCCGCTCGACTCGCTCGTCACCCAGTTGCTCAACTTCAGTGAGCGCGTCGGCGCCGAGCTCGACCGCTTCCCCGCCGGCGCTGCCACGCTCAAATCCCTTCTCCGCATGAGCTGGCGCTCGCTCATCGTCGCTGCGGTCGCCAACGCGCCCTCATTCTTCTCTCCCGCATTCCTCCGTGAGCTTGAGCGCTCCTCCCCGTTCCGCTTCGCCTTCCTTCACGCGCGCCACAAGAAACTGACCAGCCGCACTGGCCTCTACGTCGCCGTGTTCAACGCCCTCATCGAAGCGCCGGAGTCCGGCGAAGCACTACCCCTGTCAACTGATCGGTGTCTTGTGTCCCCAGTTGCGTATCCAGGCTAAAGTTGGTTGCATAAATGCGTTTTGAAAGGGCACGGCTTTAGCCGTGCCGCAAGACAAGCAATAGAATTGCGGGCTTCAGCCCCTGAGGGATGTTTTTCGGTCACATTGATGGGATTTACGCAATCAGCTCTATTACCTCTGCCCAAACTCCGGATCCACCGGGTTCTCAAACAGCGACGCATCCCGCGTCACCATTGCCAGCCCCGCCAATTTCCGGCCCGATCCACTCACGCATTGCATCTTGCGCTAGTGCTGAGCAATTGCGCGGTCGGCCCCACAGGCGCAAAAGACGCGCGCAACGCGCTCCCAAACGAACAGCTCGAAACTTGACAGATCGACCAGCGAAGCCTACGATTTGCGCAACTTTCTTCTTAACCTTCTATCGGAGCCGTAGGAGCAAAGATCTTCGCGCTCGAAGGAGTTGAAACTGCACGTCAGGGGCCTTAGTTCTGCTCGCGTTGCCCCGCTTCTTCTTACTCTTGTCCCGCTTTCCACCCCAAAGTCCAATGCCCAGATGCCCCGCGCCGAGTCCATTCCAACGGCTGGTCCTCGAGCTGCGAGAAACCACTCTGTCATTCCACCGGGAAAGCGGACACCTGCGATGAACATGCTGGAACAGGAAAGACCGGACCCCAGGAGACAGATCGTGGTTTTGGAACAAGAGCTGAAGACCCTTGCCCCAAAGACGGACCCAGTTGCAAACGCCAGGGTCAAACCGCAGGAAAGCCCCGCCGAACACAGGATTCAGTACTACAACTTTGCTGTCACCCAGAAAGTGCCATTGCCAGCGCCGCAGTCGGCGCAGTAAATCAACTCGGTGCCTTGCACCCAACATATGCCTAGGGAGGCAGTTTATGACCCGTGAAAGCATTGCAGGAACAGCTCTGGCTTCATCCCTTTTTCTTATTTGTCTTTTCGTGCTGGCAAGCCTCACGGCCTGCTTTGGGCCGATCGCCTCGCCCCCACCTCCGACCGCGCCTGGCCTTTACAATGTGATCGGCTGGGCCGGCCAAGGATGCTTCAACATGAGCGGCGGAGGAAGCACACAGGGAACTTGCAACGGCGTCGACCTCTACGGCGATGTAGGACACCCCATGGGCGTAAGCGGCCCCACGGCGCGCTGCGTACCAAGTCAGCAATGGTCTGGCAATGCGAGCATCGATTCGGGTGCGCTGCCCCCAGGGCTCTCTTTTGACAATTCCGACAACGTCACCGGCATTCCGACCTCTGGAGGCCACTGGATCGTCGAAATGACAATGGGCGCCATGTCGTGCGGCGGAACATCGTACATCGGTTTTAAGCAGGAGTTGCGCTTCCACATCGGCGGCGGCGGGAAGGTCGTCGAGTAAGCAGAATCTGGCGACGGCGGCGTGAACCCCACGACGAACGCAGGGAGCCAAATTCCGTCGGCCATCTGTTTGCCCTGGATACAATGCAGCGCGAATTCCGGGATGCGCTCGTAGGCGAAGACTCGGATACACCAGGCTTCGATGTCATCTCCGGCCTTGAGTACGCTCTAGCCCCATCCGCCGCGAAAAATGATCCGGGCTAACGCCGCCGGAAAGATTCTGCTCCTCAGTACCGCTGCCCAAACTCCGGATCCACCGGACTCTTAAACATCGATGTACCGCCTTCTCGATTGGCACGCCGGTCGCCAAGGCTTGACGCCCAATTCCGCATTCCTCTTGAAGCCCGCTAGGCAAGGTACACTCAAGAAATCCGCAATGCCGGACCATTCGACATCGACGGCTGAAGATACCTTGCCCGCATCAACTGCAACGAACGTCAGCTCAGGCGTACTGCCGTGGTCGTCATGGCATTCCGGAGTCCTCTGCGGGCTTGTGGTTGTTGCCGTGGTGCTTGCTTGCGGCCTCGGCGGCGAGATTGGGCTTTATGACGACTGGTCCATCGGCCGGACCGCCGCGATATTCGCGAAAACCGGCCACTTCGTCTACAACGGCTGGATGGCCCCGACTGAAGGCTGGCTGATCCTCTGGGCGGCGCCTTTCATCAGGGCCTTCGGGTTCTCTTATCTCATCCTTCGCCTTTCTCTTCTACCCATCGTTTTCGCAACGATCTTTCTCTTTCATCAAAGCCTGGTGCGCTTCGGATTCACTCAACACTATGCCTCGTTCGGAGCGTTAACCCTTGGGCTCTCGCCGGTCTTTCTGCCGCCAGCCAGCGGCTTCATGACGGATATCCCAGGTCTGATGGTCACAATCCTTTGCCTCCTGCTTTGTCAAATTGCGGTGGCGCAGAAGCAGGACCGGTTAATGATCGTATGGCTCGCCGCCGCCGCACTAACGAACTTGGTGGGCGGAACTGTGAGACAAACCGCCTTTCTGGGAATACTGCTGATGGTTCCGGCGGTCGGATGGTGGCAGCGCAAACGGCGCGGTGTCTTGCCGGCCACGGCCATTATGACCGCAATCGGCTGCGTATGGATCTTCCTTTTTCTCAAGTGGTATCATGCGCAACCCTACTCCCTGACTGACTCTATCTCTCCCCCATCCTTCAC
>Ga0326727_10010787_pt1 | contig 21596 bp, 20 predicted proteins | sample MB2enrmetagenome_FD_207643 | JGI IMG/M metagenome (GOLD analysis project Ga0326727, IMG submission 207643) | Lab enriched peat soil microbial communities from McLean, Ithaca, NY, United States - MB29MY | ecosystem: Environmental > Terrestrial > Soil > Wetlands > Peat | place: USA: New York...
CGCGGGCAGCACCGTCGGCAGGATCACGCGGAAGAAGGTTTGCAGCCGGCCGGCGCCCAAGCTGGCGGCGGCCTCCTCGATCTCCGGATCGAGGTCCTGCAGGGCCGGCTGCAATGTCCGCACCACGAACGGCAGCCCGATGAACGTCAGCGCCACGACCACCGCCAGCCGCGTGCCGGTCACGTCGATCCCCAAGGGATCCAACCAGCGCCCGATCCAGCCGCCGCGGTCATACAGCGAGGCCAGGGCAATGCCCGACACCGCCGTAGGCAAGGCAAACGGCAGATCGACCATAGCGTCCAGCAGCCGCTTGCCCGGAAACCTGTACCGCACCAGCACCCAGGCGACGATGAAGCCGAAAAAGGCGTTCAGGGCGGCCGCGGCCAGCGACGCGCCGAAGCTCAGCTTGTAGGCCGCTACGACCCGCACGTCGGTGGCCGCTTCCCAAAACCTCGTCCAGCCCGTCGTCCCCGACTTCACCACCAAGGCGGCCAGCGGGATCAACACCAAGAGCGACAAGTACAGGACGGTGAACCCCAGCGCCAGGCCGAAACCGGGCAGCACGCTGGGCTTCTTCCAGTGGAGCGAAATGGCTTTCATCGTCCCGCCACCGCCGTTTACGGCTTCGCAGCCGTGCATATCTGGTCGAACACGCCGCCGTCGGCGAAATGAATCTTCTGCGCCTCCGCCCAAGAGCCGAACGCCTCCTGGACGGTGAACAGCGCCAACTTCGAGAATTGCGCAAGGGACTCCTCCGGCACCCCCTTGGGATCGCTCGGACGGTAGAAGTTCCTGGCGACGATCGCCTGGCCCTCGGGCGAATAGAGGTAGCGGAGATACTCCTCGGCTACGTCGCGAGTCCCCAGCTTGTCCACGACCTTGTCGACCACAGCCACCGGCGGCTCGGCCAGGATGCTCGCGCGGGGAACGACCATTTCCAGTTTGTCCGCGGCGAACTCGTTAATCGCCCAAAACGCGTCGTTCTCCCAAGCCAGCAGCACGTCGCCCATCTTGCGGCGGGCAAAGGTCGTCGTTGCGCCCCGCGCGCCGGAGTCGAACTGCGGCACCCGGCGGTAGAGTTCCGCCACGAACCCCCGCGCCTCGTCCTGGGCCTTCGCCACGGCCGCGGCCTGCGCGGGATCGCGCAGCTTCTTCAGGTCGCCCAACTCCCGCTGCAACACGTACCCCCACGCCGCCAGATAGTTCCACCGCGCCCCGCCGGAGGTTTTTGGGTCGGGCGTGATTACCGTGACGCCGGGCTGCAGCAAATCCTCCCAGCCGCGAATCCCTTTCGGATTACCCTGACGGACAAGAAAAACAATCGTCGAAGTGTATGGGCAACTGTGGTGCGGCAGGCGGCTCTGCCAATCGGCCGCCAACAGCCCCGCGCGCTCGGCCACCGCGTCGATATCGTAAGCCAACGCCAGGGTCAGCACCGAGGCCTCCAAGCCCTCGATCACGGCCCGGGCCTGCTTACCCGACCCGCCGTGGACCATCTCGATCTCGACCCGCTGGCCCGCCAACTCCTGCCAGTGCTTCTTGAACGCCTCGTTATAGTCCTGGTAGAGCTGGCGGGTGGGGTCGTAGGAGACGTTCCGCAGTGTCACGCTCGATCCGTCGGACGGCCGGCAACCGGCCGGCAGCAGGCAGCCGCAGGCAGCCAGGAGAAGTCCAGGATAAACTAGTATAATCCTAAACATTGTAAACTTTCATGGATGTATAGGGGATCGGCGCGGCCGCGAGTTGGGCTAGACGCAATCCCTATGCCGAAGTCCGGATTTGCCGTTTCCAACGGGATTTCGCCCCAGGCTGTACTACTCCATCACATATGATGGCCCATGTCCGTGAAATATGCTCATACGCCGTGTCCTGTCACAGAAGTCAGCCGCCTGAATGGTCGGAATCTCCTCTCGGCATCCCCCCGCCTTTTGCTACGTCTCGACGGCTGTTATCCTCTGGGCTCCGGCCGGATCATAACCGTGCCATGGCTTCCGGCGGAAGGCCGGCCGGGCCAAAGAGGCGGCGGAGCGTATACCCAACTCGCTGCACTCCAAGAAAAGAGGGCCGGATGGACGAAACCCCGTTGCGGATCGGAGTGGGCCATAGTCCCGATCCGGACGATGCCTTTATGTTCTACGCCCTCGCCCGGGGCAAGGTCCCGACCGGCCGCTACCGCTTCGAGCATGAGCTGCTGGATATCGAGACGCTCAACCGCCGCGCCTTTTCCGGCGACCTGGAGCTGACCGCTTTGAGCGTCCACGCATACGCACACCTGGCCGACCGCTATGTGCTATGCGCCTGTGGCGCGAGCATGGGCGATCGCTACGGCCCGATGCTCGTGGCACGCAAGACGGCCCTGCCGGTGGACCTTGGCCGGGCCACGATTGCCGTGCCGGGTACGCTGACAACCGCCTTCCTGGCCTTGCTGCTGTGCCTGGGGCAGGACTTTGCCCACGTGCTGGTGCCCTTCGACCGCATTCTGGACGCCGTCCAGGCAGGCGGTTACCAGGGGCAGCCGGTCGACGCCGGCCTGGTGATCCACGAAGGCCAGCTCACCTACGCCCGGCAGGACTTGGAACTGCTGGTCGATCTGGGCCAATGGTGGCACGCCGCGACGGGTTTGCCCCTGCCGCTGGGAGTGAACGCGCTTCGCCGCGACCTCGGCCCGCAGGTCATGGCCGAGGTCGAGCGGCTGCTGTTGGCCAGCATCGAGTACGGCCTGTCGCACCGCGACGAGGCCTTAGGCTATGCCCTGGGGTTCGGCCGCGGCCTGGACCGCGCGGACGCCGACCGCTTCGTGGGGATGTACGTGAACCGCTGGACGCTGGACCTCGGACCGGTGGGCCGGCGGGCCGTGGCCGAGCTCTTGGCCCGGGGGCACGCCGCCGGCGCCATCCCGCGGCTGGTCGTACCGGAGTTCGTAATGTCTCCCCTGTCCCGAAAGGAGACGGGACACTTTCAGCCGAAGTAATCCGGCTCCCGGCCCGGCTTCCACTTGATGTTGCAACCCAGGCTGGGGCGCTGATGCTCGGCCACCTGCCGGTCGGCCAGCACGGCGTCCAGGGCCGCGCGGAGGTCCTTGCCGGTCACCGGGACGTGATTGCCCGGCCGGCTGTCGTCCATCTGCCCGCGGTAGACCAACGTCAGCTCCTTGTCGAAGACGTAGAAGTCGGGGGTGCAGGCCGCCCGATACGCCTTGGCCACGTCTTGCCGCTCGTCGATCAGGTAGGGGAAGGTGTAGCCGCGCTGGCGGATCTCCTCGGCCATTTTCTCCGGGGAATCGTCGGGATAGTGCTCGAAATCGTTGGAGTTGATGCCGACCACCGCCACGCCCCGCTCCTGGTACTCGCGGGCGAGCTTGGCCAACTCCCCGGCGACGTGCTTCACGTAGGGGCAGTGATTGCACATGAAGACGACCAGCAGGGCGGGAGCGGAGTCGAAATCCGCGAGCGTATGGATCCTGCCGGCCGGATCGGCCAGGGCGAAATGCGGGGCCCGCGTGCCCAGCGGCAGCTTCATCGTACTAGCGGTTGCAACCATCGCATGATCCTCCTTGGGTGATAAAGCTCTTTCGAGCGGCCTCCGGCCACAGGACGCGGCCGGGATGCCTTACTACGGAATTGTATCCGCGTCGGGCAAGGGCGGTTCGTTAGGAGACGATGAGACGGCGCGCACGTTGCGTTTGTGCGGAGAAACGCAGCAGTCACTTGCGTTTCCCGATGGGTGCAGGGAGTTACCGCGTTTGGCCAAGGAGTCAGTAGCAGGGGAAGGGTTGTAGTGAAGGGATTTCCACGCCAAGGCGCGGAGGCGCAAAGGGGCAAGAGCATGGCAGGGAGGTTGTTACGCGACTGGGCGGCAGCGCGAATAGGCTTGCCCAGATTCTTTCCCTCTCCTCCTGTTCCCTTTGCGCCTCGGCGGTTTCGCGCCTTTGGGCGCAAGCAAGAAACGGAAACGGCTGGTCTTTCATCGGCCCGGGCTCGTCGTCGCGCGGGCTGGACGGCATTTGCTCAAGGCGCGATGCGGAACAGCCGCCGGGCGTTTTCGGCGGTCTGGGCGGCGAGGGTTTCTGGAGTGGCGCCCCGCAGCACGGCCAGCGCCGCCGCAGTGTGAACCAGCAGGGCCGGCTCGTTCCGCCTCTGACGGCCGCGGAGCGGCTCGGGCACGAGGTAGGGGCTGTCCGTCTCGATCAACACGCGGTCCGCGGGCGCGGCAACGGCAGCGGCGCGCAGGGTCTGGAACTTCTTATTCGTGTAGCTGACGTTCCCGGCGAAGCTGACGTAAAGCCCCAAGGCGATACACTCGGCCAGCGTGGCCACGTCGCCGCTGAAGGCGTGCAGCACGCCGCGCAACGGGCCCGCGGCCGCGAACTCCCGCACTAGCGGCAACAGGTGTTCCCACGCATCCCGGCAATGGATCACTACGGGCAAGTCGCGCTCCCGTCCCAAGAGAAGATGCCGCCGGAAATAGTCGCGCTGCAACTCCAGCGGGGCGAAATCCCGGTAGCGGTCCAGGCCCGTCTCGCCCAGCGCGACCACCCGCGGATGATCCAGCAGGGCGGCCACCTGTAGCCAATCGTCGGGCCCGGCCTCCGCCGCGGAGTTCGGGTGGATGCCCACCGCGGCGTAGAGGCCGGGGCAGCTTTCCGCCAGGCGGACGGCTGCCCGGCTGGAGGCCAGCGTGGTGCCCACGCAGATGATCGTATCGACGCCCGCTTGGCGAGCCCGCCCCAGCACCGTGTCGCGGTCGGCGTCGAACTGCGGATCGTCCAGATGGGCGTGCGTGTCGATCATTTCACACTGGCCCTCACCCTATCCTCTCCCGGAGGGAGAGGGGACGGAGTGCAGCACGTCGAAATGTCCTTGCAAGTTGCCGAGCACCTCCTCGGCCAGATCGCGGGCGTCGGGGTCGAAGACAAGGCCGGCGGCCGCACGGGCTACCACGTCGATGTCCGTTCGCAGCCGGTCGCGGACCTGCCCGGCCAGGTAGCTCAGGCTGACGTCGTTCAGGCCGGTGAACTCCAGCGGGAAGGGGCCCGGCGCCGGCTGGCCGCCGCGGCGGAGGATGGCGTCGGCTACGCGGCGGGCCAGCCGCCGCTGGTCGGCCACCAGCCGCCCCAGGGCCGTCCGCAGCGGCTCGTCATCGCCGGCGATCCAGGGCCTGGCGTCCTCCAGGTACATCGGCAGCGAGCGGCACAGCGCGCGGAGAACCTGCCCGAGCGGAATGGTAACGTCCGGCTGGATCGAGGCTACGTTCATTTCACCCCTGAAATCTCCCCTCTCGCTCCTGGAGAGGGACAAGGGGTTTGGGCTTGGCGGGTCGCGCGGCACGCTGCCCTCACCCTGGCCCTCTCCCGGGGGGAGAGGGGACCTATCGTATCAGTTCGGCGGCGGCGGCCAGGCCCATGTTCCACAGTCCACCCCAGCAGAAGAACAGGACGAGCATCGCGGCGGCCGTCACGCCGACGTAAACGCCCGGTATCGACCCGAGCGGGATGGTCGGCGCCTCTCGCTGCTCGGGCTCGGGGACCAGGAGCATCACTCGCACCACGCGGAGATAGTAGAACAGGCTGAGGACCGTGTTCAGTCCGCCGATGACCAAGAGCGTCAACAGGCGGGCGTTCCAGAGCGCGGCAAACGCCCCGAACTTGGCCGTAAAGCCCGCCAGCGGCGGGAGTCCCACGAGGCTGAACAGGATGATCGCCATGCCGATCGCCAGGCCGGGCGAGCGGCGGACCAGTCCGGCGTAGTCGGCCACCAACTCGCTGCCGGTCGCGTTGCGGAGGAAGGCCACGAAGGCGAAGGCCCCGAAGTTCATGAACAGGTAGACGGCCAGGTAAACAACCAGCGCGGCGACCGCCCCCCGCGCGCCGGCCGGGTCGGAGCCGGCCAGGGTCACGGCGGCGGCCACGGGCATCATCATGTAGCCGGCATGGGCGATGGTCGAGTAGGCCAAGAGCCGCTTCATGTTCGTCTGGCCGTAGGCGGCCAGGTTGCCGAAAGTGCAGGTGACGGCGGCTAAGAGTCCGATCAGCCCGCCGAGAAAGAGCCGCGGCGGGCCCAGCAGGGCGGCGTCCGCGGCGCCTTCGCCGAGCGAGAACTTCAGCGCGAGGCGCACCAACAGCCCCAGGGCCGCGGCTTTCGAGGCGATCGACAGGAATGCGCCCACCTCGGCCGGGGCGCCCTCGAACACGTCCGGGAGCCAGAAGTGGAAGGGGACGGCCGAGAGCTTGAAGGCCAGCCCGACCATCCACATCACGCCGCCCAGCACGAGTGCGGCGGCCAGGACGTGCCCGGCCGGGCTGGCCGGGTGCAGGCCCGCGGCCAGTCGCTGGGCCATCGTGGGCAAGTGGGCGGAGCCCAGCGCACCGGCCACCAGGCTGATGCCGTAGAGCATCACGCCGGCCGCCGCCCCGCCGAACACGGCGTATTTCAGGGCGGCCTCGCTGCCCTCGCGCCGCCCGCGCTGGGTGGCCGCCAGCACGTAAGACGGCACGCTGGCCATCTCGATCCCCAGGAACACCAGCAGGACGTGATTGGCCGAGACCATCAGGCACATGCCCAGCACGGCCCCCAGCACCAGGACGTAGAAGTCGGTGGCGTCGTCCGGGTCCGGCACGCCGCTGGCGCGGACAAAGCCCGTAAACAAGAGCGCAAACCCCAGCAGCAACACCCGCAGCCAGGCCGAGAAGCTATCCAACACCAGCAGCCCCGTGAACAGCGACTGCGGCGGAGCGGGCTCTGCGAAGCCCGGCCAGCCGATGGCCCAGTAGAGTGCGGCGGCCGTGCCGAAGAGCATCACGTAGTAGGCCCCGGAGCGCCACCGCGGCAGGAGCATCCGCACCAGGAGCACCAGCAGGATCGTCGCGCACAGCGTCAGCTCCGGCCGGAAAGCGGCCAGCGACGGCCCGAGGTCCTGGAAGACGTGTTGCAGGGCACGCTGGCTCACGGCAGGCCTCCCGTGTCGGTTCGCGGGGGAGGGGCCGCCGGCGGGGTGGCCGGGGGCGGGGGCAGCCGCTCTGCGCACTCGACCACGCCGTCGATCAGCCGGCCGATCGTGGGCGTCGAGTAATCCAGCAAGGCCTTTGGATACACGCCCAAGAGCACGGCCATCAGCACCAGCGGGGCGGCGATGGCCAGCTCGCGGCGGGTCATCGGCACGAGGGCCTCGGGGTGCGGCCCCTTGTACTCCGGCCCCAGGTAGACCCGCTGGATCGTCCACAGGATGTAGCCGGCCGTGAGGATGACCACCGAGGCGGCGATCACCGCCAGCACCATGCTGTACCTCCAGGAGGCCAGCACAACGAAGAATTCCCCGATGAACCCGCACAGGCCCGGCAGGCCCAGCGCGGCGAAGAAAATCACCAGCGAAATGCCGCCGTAGACGGGCATCTTCTGGAACAGGCCGCCGAACTGGTCCAGGTCGCGGTGGTGTACCCGGTCGTAAATCACGCCGACCAGAAAGAACATGCCGGCCGAGCTGATGCCGTGGGCGATCATCTGGAACATGGCCCCGCCGGCCCCCATCTTCCAGGCATCGGAGGCGTAGAAGTTGCCGGCCGTGGCGCTAGCCGCCCCGACGCCCAAGAGCACGTAGCCCATGTGGCTCACCGAGCTGTAGGCCACCAGCCGCTTGAAATCCTTCTGCGCCATGGCGGCCAGGGCCCCGTAGACCATGCTCAAGACGCCGATGCCCGAGACCAGCCACGCCAGGGTGTAGGCGGGTCCGGGGAGGATGGGGTAGCAGATGCGCAGGATGCCGTAGCCGCCCATTTTCAAGAGCACGCCGGCCAGGATCATCGAGATCGGCGTGGGGGCCTCGACGTGGGCGTCCGGCAGCCAGGTGTGCAGCGGCACGGCCGGCAGCTTCACGATGAACCCGATGAACAGCAGCAGGAACGCCCACCAGCCCAGCGACTGGCCCCACAAGAGCGGCTCCCTGAAGGGCGAGTCGGCAAGCTGGCCCATCGCGGTCAGGGCCAGGATATTGAAGGTGTGGGCCGACGGGGCGGCGCCGGCCGGCGGGGTGACGTGGGCGGCCGCACGCTGGGCCGCGTCCAGCTTGCCAAGGTCGCTGGCGAAGTAGAGCATCAGCAAGGCAATCAGCATCAGCACGCTGCCGGCCAGGGTGAAGAGGAAGAACTTGATGGCGGCATATTCCCGCCGCGGCCCGCCCCACACGCCGATCAAGAAGTACATCGGCAGCAGCATCACTTCCCAAAACACGTAGAACAGGAAGAAATCCAAGGCCAGGAACACACCGAGCATGCCCGCTTCCAACAGCAGAAACAGGACGCAATATGCCTTCACGTGCTTCTGGATCGGCCAACTGGCCCCCATCGCCAGCATGCTCAAGAAGGAGGTCAAGAGCACCAGCGGCAGGCTGATGCCGTCGACGCCCAAGAGGTAGTCGATATGGAAGGCCGGGATCCAGGGCCGGCTGACGACGTGCTGCATCTGGCCGGTGCCCAGCGCGAAGCCGGCCTTCCCGCCCGGGATCGCCAGCCACACGGTCAACAGGAACACAAGGACCGTGGTCGCGAGCGAGAACTGCTTCATCGCCTCTTGCTGCTGCTTGGGCATGAAGAGCAGCACCAGCGCGGCCACCATCGGCAGGAAGATGATCAGGCTCAAGAGCACGGCAGGGTCGGAGAAGACGGACATAGGGGGCAAACCCGTGGTCGGTTGTCAGTGAAAGCCCCCGGACTGCGTCCGGGGGTTAGTGGTCAGTTGTTAGTTGCCAGTTATCAGTTCTTGCGAAGCCGCGACCATGCCTTCGCATGGTGCCCGCAAATCTGAAATCACAAATCTGAAATCTGAAATCCAAAAATCTGAAATCATAAATCGCCTCTAGCCGGCCCAGTTCCAATACAGGCTCACGATCACCAGCAGCGCGACCGTGCCCACCGCGATCAGCATCACGTACTGGCGGAGGTTGCCGGTCTGCACCGCCCGCAGCCGCAGCCCGAGGGCGTGGGTCCCGCGGGCGATCCGCTCGATCAGGCCGTCGACCAGCAGGCGGTCGATCCAGTCGTCCAGACGGGCGACGGCGGCGACGGCCCGGGCGGCCCCGTCGGCCACGCCGTCAATCCCCCGCCGGTCCAGCCACCCCACCCAGCTTGCCAGCCGCAACGTAGGCCGGACCCACACCGCGGCATACAGTTCGTCGAAGTACCATTTGTGGACGAGAAAACGGTGCAGGGGTGCGAACTGCCGCCGGGCCTCCTCGGGATCCAGCACCCGCAGGCCGTAGAACGCGGTGGCCAACAGGAACCCGCCCAGGGCCGCCCCAAAGGCCCAGAACGTGGCCGGCACGTGAATCTCTTCATTGGGTTCTTCAAAATAGCGGTGTTCCGGCGGATGGGTGACCAGCGTCGAGCCCCAGCCGGCCGAGGCCCCCTCTTCGATGCCCACCGGCCGCGACTGCTCCAACAGCGGCTCCAGGCCGAAAGGCCTGCCCCCCAGCCACAGGTTCCACCCCGCCACCACGGAAAAGATGGCCAGGATCACCAGCGGCACGACCATCGACCAGGGCGACTCGTGGGCATGATCGTGGACGTGCTGGTCGCGCGGCGGGCCGGCAAACGTCAAGTACCACAGGCGGAACATGTAGAAAGCCGTCAGCCCGGCCCCGAACACGGCTGCCCAAAACAGCCAGGCGTGCGGGGCGTTGAGCATCTTGAACGACAGGGCCTGGGCGATGATGTAGTCCTTCGAGTAATAGCCGCTCAGGCCGACCAAGAGCGGCACGCCCGCCCCGGAAATCGCCAGGCAGCCGACGAGCATGGTCCCGGCGGTCCAGGGCATTTTTCGCCGCAGGCCGCCCATCAGCGGCATCTCGTTGGTGCCGCAGGCGTGGATCACCGAGCCGGAACAGAGAAACAAGAGCGATTTGAAAAAGGCGTGGGTGAACAGGTGGAACATGCCGGCCAGCCAGCCGCCCAGCCCGAGCCCCAGCATCATGTAGCCCAACTGGCTGACCGTCGAATAGGCCAGCACCCGCTTGATGTCCGTGGCCGTGACGGCGATGGTGGCGGCGATGAATAGCGTGATGCAGCCCACGTAGGCGATCACCAGCAGCACCTCGGGCGTGAAGACCGGGTAGAACCGGCCGACCAGGTACACCCCGGCGGCCACCATTGTAGCGGCGTGGATCAGGGCACTGACGGGCGTGGGGCCCTCCATCGCGTCCGGCAGCCAGACGTGCAGCGGGAACTGCGCGCTTTTTCCCACGCAGCCGCAGAAAATCCCCAGCCCGGCGACCACCAGGAGCCAGTAGCCGTAACCTTGCTGCCGCCACGCCTCGACGTGCTGCTGGACCACCAACGCGGAGTGATCATGAAGAATCTGGTCGTAGTCCGTGGCTTGGGGAGGCTCTACGCCAAGATCATGATAGACCCACGCGGGCCAATTGCCCTCCTGTTGCTGGTGGATTGCTAACCACAAGAACGCACCGTGGACGGGGTCGGAGGCGACGGCCTTTTGGGCTTCGGTCCGCGCGGCGAACATGACCATGCCGTCGGGCACGCGGGGCGGGTGCTCGACGTGGGTGGCCTGCCCGGCGCCGCGGCCGTCGCCCAGCCTGCCCGCGGTCAGCTCGATCACTTCCTCGGCCGGCCGCACCTGGCTGAAGATGCCCGGATGCCCAGCACCGGCGTCGTCCGTGTAATTCCCGAAGGAAAACGTGCCCATGCCGGCCCAGATGGCCATCAGGCCGATGATCATGCCGAAATCGCCCACGCGATTCACGATGAACGCCTTGTTGGCCGCGTTGGAGGCGGTCCGCCGCTCGAAATAGAAGCCGATCAAGAGGTACGAGCAGATGCCCACCAGCTCCCAGAACGCGAACACCATCGCCAGGTTCCCCGCGATCACCAGCCCCAACATGCTGAAGCAGAAGAGCGAGAGGTACTGGTAGAAGCGGTGGAAGCGGCCGCGGCGCCGCAGCGGTTCGCCGTTGGAAAGGCGGGAGAGCGGGTCTGTAACCTCGTGCAGCTCCTCGTGCATGTAGCCGAACGAAAAGACGTGGATGCACGAGGCCACCAGCGTGACCATGCAGAACATGGCCACCGTCAGGCCGTCGATGTAGTAGCCGATCGTGAGCCGCAGCGAGCCGAATTCCGCCAGGGTGTACCAGTCGCCCGAGAGCGCCGCGACAGGCCCGGCGTGCGAAGCCGCAAGCGGATGCTCCACCAGCCAGCAGGTCAGTGCCCCCAGTGAAAGAGCCAACGAGCCGAGGATGGCCGCCGTGGCCAGAAGGCCTGCGCCTCGTCCGCCGCGGCCCATCTTCGGGCCCAGGGAAACGATGAGCACGAACGAGGCCAGCGGCAGGAGCCAGGCCAGGGCCAAGAGCATCGGTAGGCAGGAGTTGGGGTTCATTACTATCAATGCAGTCTGACGACTTCCTCGTTCCCACGCTCCGCCCCCTCGTTCCCACGCTCTGCCCCCTCGTTCCCACGCTCCGCGTGGGAACGCATTGAGCGGCCGCTCCGCGGCCCTTCCCAGCCACACCGCAGGCGTTGCGGCGGTGCGGTCTCGGAAACGCGAAGCAAAAAAGGGACGCAGAGCGTCCATCCAGTGCGTTCCCACGCAGAGCGTGGGAACGAGATGGAACGGTGGGAACGAGGTGTTTTGCAATCCCTACCCATGCAGCTCCTCTCCGCGGTCCACGTCCACGGTGGCGAAATTCCGGTAAAAGCACAAGGCGATGGCCAGGGCCACGGCCGCCTCGGCCGCGGCCAGCACGATGACGAACATGGCGATCCACTGCCCGTCCAGGCCCAGGCTGCCGGGTCCGCCGGCCGCCAGGCCCGGGCTGCCGAAGGCCACGAAGTTCAGGTTCGCCCCGTTCAGCACCAGCTCGATGCCCATCAGCACGCCGATGGCGTTCCGCTTGACGGTCATGGTCACCACGCCGCAGGTGAACAAGACCGCGCCGACGACGAGGTAGTGAGCGGGACCGACGGGATGAGTCAGGAGGTCCATGCTAGGTGTCAGGTGCTAGGTGTCAGGTGCTAGGTGTCAGGTGCTAGGTGTCAGGTGCCAGGGAGCCGGGGGCGTCAGCCCCCGGATAGGTGTCAAATCTCCTCCCTCCGCGGCCGTTTGGCGCGGGCCAGATACGCCGCCCCGACCAGAACGACCAAGAGGTGTACGGAGATGATCTCAAACACCAGCAGGTAGCCCGGCGGCGGGGCCGGCGCGGCGGCCACCTGGACTTGCGGCGCGCTGCGGACGCCCAAGAGGCCCAGGCCCAGTTGGGCGGTGGAGGATGTCGGGGACTGTGGCTCTGCGGGCGGAGCGACAGCAGGGCTATCCCCGTCGCGCACGCCGACCTGGACGACCGTCTGCAGCAGGACGGCCAGGAGCGCGCCGCCCAGCAGGGCGGCCAGGACCCACTGCCCCCCGCCGGTCCGCATCGAGCTGAGCGGCCCCCGCGCGGTGAGCATGACTCCAAAGGCCAGCAGCACCAGTGTGCCGCCGACGTAGACCATCAACTGCATGGCGCCGAGGAACTGGGCGCCGGCCAGGAAGAACAGCCCGGCCACTGCCGCCAGCGACATGATCAGGTAGAAGGCCATCCGCACGACGTTGCCCGCCAAGACCACCGCTACCGCGAAGGCACACGCCAAGGCGGCCAGCAGGAAGAAAAAGACGCTGTGCCAGAGGATGGGGGGCATGCTCAGAATCCTCCCCGCAGCGCGAACGTCCAGGCCATAGTGCCGGCCAGCATCGCGCAGGCCAGCGGCACGCAGTATTTCAGGCAGGTGGCCATGACCTGGTCGATCCGCAGCCGCGGCAGCGTCCAGCGGAGCCACATCATGAAGGTCACGCCCAGGTAGCCCTTGCAGATTAGGTTGCACGCGCCGAGGCAATGGCCGATCCACTCGGCGACCGGGCCGTGCTCCGACGTCAGGCCCAGCAGGCCGGCCACCGGGATCGGCCCGTTCCAGCCGCCGGCAAACAGGATGGCGGCCAGCAGGCTCAACAGCAGCATCGCCGTATACTCGGCCATGAAAAAGATCGACCAGCGGAAGCCGGAATACTCGGTCATGAACCCGGCCACCAGCTCGCTCTCGGCCTCGGGCAAGTCGAAGGGGGCGCGGTTCGTGCCGGCCGTGGCGCAGGTCATGTAGATCCAGAAGGTGCCGAAGAGGAACGGGTTGCTGAGCATGTGCCAGTTCCAGAACCAACCCTGCTGCGCGGCGGCGATCTGCTCCAGGTCCATCGTGCCGGCCGCCAGGACGACAATCACCACGCACAGGCCCAGCGGGATCTCGTAGCTTACGACCTGGGCCGCCTCGCGCATCGCCCCGTAGAGCGACCACTTCGAGCTGGAGGCATAGCCGCCCAAAATCACGCCGAAGATCTCCAAGCCCGCCACGGCCAGGATGAAAAACACTGCGGTCTCCAGCGGCTCGACGACCCAGCCGGGGGCAAACGGCAGGGCCAGATACGGGGTGAAGGCGGCACAGAAGCTGATGTAAGGGGCGAGGCGGAAGAGCATGCGATCGGCGCCGGCGGGCATGAGGTCTTCCTTGCAGAGGAGTTTCAGCCCGTCGGCCGGCGACTGGAGCCAGCCGAAGCGGCCGCCGGTGCGGGTCGGGCCCAGCCGGTCCTGGATCCGCGCCGAGACCTTCCGCTCCATCCAGTTGTAGACGGCCACGGAGAGCATCACCAGCGCCAAGAGCAGCCCCGCTTGCACCAGCCCGATGGTCAGGTAGACCAGCCAGTGCCAGGCGGGATAGGCGTCGAGCAGGTGGATGGAGTATTGTGTCACGATCGAATTCCGGTTCCGGCGTCCGTCAGCCGCCGGCTAGTGCGAAGCCGCAAGCGGCTGTCCACCCCTAATCTCAGATCTGAAATCTCAAATCCAAAATCCAAAATCCTCAGCGATCTGTTTCTCCCAGCACGAGGTCCAGTGAACCGACGATGGCGGGCACGTCGGCGACCAGGCAGCCGCGGCAAAGCTCCCCGAGGACCGAAAGGTTGCAAAAACTGCTGCTGCGGATGCGGACCCGCCAAGGCACCGGGGAGCCGTCGCCGATCAGCATGAAGCCCATCTGGCCCTTGGGGGCCTCGGTCTCGAGGTAGGCCGCCCCTTTGGGCAGTTTTTGCCGCGGCTTGAGCACCTCACCGATGTCCCCCGTGGCCTGGCTACACCGCTCGATCGCCTGGCGGACGAGCTTCATCGACTGGACCACCTCGAGCATTCGCACGTAATAGCGGTGCCAACTGTCGCCCAGGACGGCCTCGGCCGGGACCGCCGGGTAAGGCTCATCCGCGGGATAGCAACCCTGGACCTGGGCGATGATCTCGAACTGGTAGGCGTCGTACATCCGCGTATAGATCGGCTCGCCGTGGCGGCGGAGGTCCCACGCCAGGCCGCTGCCCCGCAGCACCGGCCCGGTGCAGCCGTAAGCCACGGCCGTCTCCGCGCTCATTACGCCGATTCCCGCGGTGCGGCGGATGAAGATCGCATTGCTGGTCAAGACGGTGTGCAGCTCGTCGATCACCGGCTCGAACTGCCGCAGGAAATCCTCGACGCGGCGGAGCCAGCCGGGCGGCACGTCCGCCGTCACGCCGCCGACCGTGATGTAGCTATACGTCATGCGCGCCCCGCAAAGCTCCTCGAACAGATCGAGGATCTTCTCCCGCTCGCGGAACGTCCACATGAACGGCGTAAAGCTGCCCAGGTCCAGTCCATAACAGCCGGCGGCCACGAGGTGGCTGGCGATGCGGTTCAGCTCGCAGACCAGCACCCGCAGGTGCCGCGCCTTCTCGGCCGGCTCCATGCCCAGCAGCTTCTCCACCGCCAGGGCCCAGCCGAGGTTCATGTTCATCCCGGCCAGGTAGTCGAGGCGGTCGGTGTAGGGGATGAACTGCCGCGGCATGAGGTTCTCGCCGATCTTCTCCCCGCAGCGGTGCAGATAGCCGATGTGCGGCATCACGCCCGTGACCACTTCCCCGGCGGTCGACAGCGCCACCCGCAGTACCCCGTGCGTGCTGGGATGCTGCGGGCCCATGTTGACGAGCATCTCGTCGCTGGCCAGGTCCAGCTCGACCAGTTCGGGATCGCCGTGGGGGATCGACATCGGGCTACTCCCTCGGGATCCCTTGGTAGTGCGACGGCGGGCGGTAGTCCTTCCGCAACGGGTGGCCCTCCCAGTCCTCGGGCAGCAGGATCCGCCGCAGGTCCGGGTGGCCGGTGAAACACACCCCGACGAGGTCGAACACCTCGCGCTCGTGCCAATCCGCCGTCTGCCAGACGCCGCTGACGGTAGGGACTTCCGGCAGCCGCCCCTCGAGGCCGTCCTGCCACCGCGGCACGGACACCTTCAGCACGAGGCGGTGCCGGCAGGCCAGGCTCGACAGGTGATACATCAACTCGACCCGCGGTGGCCCGTCCAGAGTAGCCGCCTTCTTCGCATCCGGCTGGAAGTAGTCCACGCCGGTCACGCAGTGCAGCATGTCGAACCGCAGGCGCGGGTCGTCGCGAAGCCACGGGCAGACCTGGGGGAGACTTTCGGCGGCCACCTCGATCCACGGGTCGACGGCCTGGGGGTCGCTGCCGACGATCGCGGGACCGAAACGGCCGGCCAAAAGCTCGTGAATGCCGCGCACGTCCATCGGATTTCACTGCCCCAAGACTCGGCGGGCCCGCTCCGAGACATCCGGCCCCGCGGCGCCGATGGCCCGAACCCATTCCAGATCACCCCGCCGCCAAACGTAGGCGAAGCCCAGCAGGATTACTGCGAAGAAAACGGCCAGGTCGGCCATCGCCGCCAGGGCCAGGCTGCGGGCATCGGCGGCGCTATTCCACCCTTCCTGCCGGAGCACGTCGTCCAGGGCGGCACCGATGGCAGTCTCGCGACCTTCGCGCGCCGGCGGCAACACGATCTGGCCCTCCCGCGGGCCGGCCATCTCCAGTTCCTCCCCCGGCCCGACCATGCCCAGTTCCTTTCGCACCTCCCTCTTGGCCTCCTGCGGGCCCTTAGGATCCATCAGTCGGGTCGCCTTCCCGAAAACCGTGGCCGGCGGAAAGAACAACGCCACTTCCACCTCGAAGATGATGAACACCAGCGCCACCACGTAGAATCGCAGGTCGAACCGTACCCGCGTCGAGCCCACCGGCGGCTCGCCGCACTCGTAGGGCTCCAGCTTCGCCGGGCCGGGGACTTGCGGGCGGAGCAACCGCCCGAGTCCCAGCGCGGCCAAGAGAAACAAACCCCCCACCGCAACGAACAACACAAGGCAGGCTACCAGCGAGGTCGGAGTCACTGATTCGGGCCTCCATCGACCGGCTGGGACACCGCCTTGGACTCCGCCACCGCCAACGGATCCAGCGTTGCTCGGCCCCAGGCGATCTCCACCGGCAGCCGGGAGAAGTCGACCACGCACTCCTCCCTGGCGTAGCAGCTCAGGTCGTGCGAAGACCCCATGAAAATGCAGTCCACCGGGCACGGTTCCACGCACAGGGCGCAGAAAAGGCATTTCCCGTAGTCGATCCTGAAGCCCGTGACCCGAAAGCCCTTCCGCTCCGGAATTCGCTCCTTGACGATCTCGATGCAGGCGGCCGGGCAGGCCCGCGCGCAAGCCTCACAGGCAATGCAACTCGTCAGGTCGTAACGATGGAAACCCCGGTAACGGGGGAAGGGCACCGTCGGCAACTCCGGAAACTCGTAATGCTCGGTAAACGTCCTCCGCCGGGGATCGTACGTCCGAAGCCAGTAGCGCAGACTGACCCATAGGGCCGCCGCAACCGTCGTAACCGCACTGCAGACGTTCTTGAGCCAGCCAAGCACGAGTCTCTGTCTCTTGCTCCGATGGGCGATGCCACGGTGAAGACGGCCAATTATACGGCCACTGCCCGCGCGGCCACAATGGGCCCCATGCCCGGCAAGAATATCTTACCTGGAGGGAAAATTGTGGCCCAACCCGTTGAAACTTATCCCCCTAGAGATGGGTGCCTTTCAGCGACAGTCCCCCCGACCGTCCAAACGGCCGGGCGACAGCAGCCGGTTTTCGGAAATTGCCATAAGACATTTCTGAATAACCACTTGCGGCCATGTCCTAGCGGAACGATGGCCGGGAAAGCCGTGTCTGCGGGCCGTGACTTCCGCACCGAACATACGAAACGTGTGCCAATCACGCGGCAGAACTTGTTTGAATCCGCCGTTTTGGGCACCGAATGGCTTGACTTCACAAAATTAGGGCGTATCGTACATTAATGGCGGTGCGTATTGGCATACGCGCGCACGACCTTTGCCTGAGCAGTGAAATTGGGAAGCTCTGGCAAGAGGGCGAAGGAACGAACGATGCTAGTGCTATCCCGTAAAAAGAACGAGAGTATTGTCATCAACGATGACATTACGATCGTGGTCGTGGAGATCCGCGGGGACAAAGTCCGTCTGGGAGTCGAGGCCCCGAAGGAGGTTCCGGTGCACCGGCGGGAGGTCTTCGATGCGATTCATCGCAACGAGACCGTGGCCGGCGAGAAAGCGGCCGGCAAGCCGGACGCCGCCGGGGCCGCCGGCGAGAAGTAAGGGACATCGTCTCGCTGGCGCACCGAGGAAACCCAACGGCCGGGATTGCTCTTCAGTTGAGCCGCTTTAGTCTTTGGCTCATTCTCCTGGTCTTGTTCGCTGGCTTTGTGCGCCGACTACGTGCGGCCCCGGCGATGCCCTCTTGACGAATCGCCCTCCGTCCGCGTTAATGGAGCACTGCGTCGGCCCCGTCGTCTAACCTGGTTAGGACACAGGCCTTTCAAGCCTGCAACACGGGTTCAAATCCCGTCGGGGTCATTTGGACACAGTTGTGCCGAACCGCGTGACTTCGCGACGCCTGGTGCGAGCCTTTGCCAGCCAGGCGTTCCTAACCGGGATCGCCCGCCCAGTCTGGTCAAGGTCCTGCTGCAGATCAGCGGATCGCGCACTGTTGTGAACGAGGCTGCCCTGGAGCAACTCGCCGGCGAGATTGCCAAGTGGCTCGATAGACCGTTCTACGGTCCGTAGATGTCGCCGCCAGCCCGATTTATGGGAGAGGCGGCGGCTTGATCAGTGCGCCAAGGAGCATGACTGGTGAACTGGACCCTGGTGTTCACCGCTCAACATTCAGCAGCGCCTCGTGTATCAGATTCTGGATGACGTCAGAGTGGTCAAGGTCATCCGCATGTGGACCCGCTACCAATAACGAAACCCTGGCGACAGGGCCTTCATCCTTGTCATACGACGCCCTGCTTCTGGTCTCGTTCGGTGGCCCCGAGGGGCCGGACGACGTAATGCCGTTCTTGGAGAACTGCGTGCGGGGTAAGAAGGTGCCCCTCGCCCGACTCCAAGAGCTGGCGCGGCATTACGAGCCCTTCGGCGGCATAAGCCCGATCAATGCGCAGAACCGGGCGCTGCTGGCGGCTCTGGTCGGGCATCTGAACGCCCACGGTCCGCACCTGCCCGTCTATTGGGGAAACCGCAACTGGCACCCCCTGCTTTCCGACACGATCCAGCAGATGGCCGAGGACGGCATCCGCTCGGCCCTGGCCTTCGTCACCTCGGCCTTCGGCTCTTACCCCGGCTGCCGGCAGTACCTGGAGGACATCCAACGGGCCCGCGCCGAGGTTGGGCCCGAAGCCCCGCAAGTCGACAAGCTCCGCCTGTTCTACAACCACCCCGCATTCATCGAGGCCGTGAGCGGCCGGACGCGGGCCGCCTGGGACGAGGTTCCCCCGGGGCGACGCGATGGCGGCCGACTCGTCTTCTCGGCGCACAGCATTCCGCTGGGGATGGCCAAGAACAGCCCGTACGAAAGGCAACTCCGCGAGGCGTGCGGACTGGTGGCCGATGGGCTCGGCCGGAGCCAGTGGGAGTTGGTCTACCAGAGCCGCAGCGGCCCGCCCGGCGAGCCGTGGCTGGAGCCCGACATCCGCCACGCCCTCGGCCGCCTGGCTGGCCAGGGGGCCCGAGACGTGGTCCTGGTGCCCATCGGCTTCCTCTGCGAGCACATGGAGATCGTCTACGACCTGGACATCGAGGTGGGCGGGTTGTGCGAGCAACTGGGGTTGAATCTGGTCCGGGCCGAGGTTGTGGGCACGCATCCGCGGTTCGTGCGCATGATCCGCGAACTGGTCGTGGAGCGGCTCGATGCCGACGTGCCCCGCCTGGCCCTCGGCTTGCGGGGTCCTTGGCCCGATCGCTGCCCGGACGACTGCTGCCGGCCGGCCTGATGGATCGGAGGCTGGGCAGGCGCGTGCAAATCGCCAACCCGTTGAGCGGAAAGTCTTTACGACTATTTCTGCGAGTACCCCTTGCAGCGGAGATAGCTTTATGATATCATTACGATATCCTTGGCTTGTATCCCGTGGAGGTGTTGCCATGAATCGAGAGAAAGTGGTTGGTGCGTGGAACGGTTGGCTGGTGCTGCCGCTGACGATCCTATTGGGGGCTGCTACGATCGCGTTGGAGGTCGAATTCATCCGCTCGGCCGTACACGCGTCGGAAGTCCGTGGGCCGGGAGCGTTGCCAAACTTCTGGTGGCTGGGCGACGGGCTGGTCGTCTTGGCGATCACCGTCTTCTCGTGCTTCGGCTACTTCACCTTGCAACCCAACGAAGCGCGGGTGCTGATCCTCTTCGGCGCCTACCGCGGCACGGTCCGTACCAGCGGCTGGCGCTGGACGAATCCGTTGAATACGAAGCTTCGCGTCTCGCTCCGCCTCCGCAACTTGCAGGGGGAGCGGCTGAAGGTCAACGACAAGCGCGGCAACCCGGTCGAGGTCGCAACAATCGTGATTTGGCGCGTGGCGGACACGGCCCTGGCCGTGTTCGACGTCCAACAATACGAGGAGTTCGTGAAGCTGCAAACCGAGTCCGCCTTGCGCCACGTGGCGAGCTCCTATCCCTACGATCATGGCGAAGGGGCCGAGATAACCTTGCGGGCCGGCATGGACGAAGTTGCGTCGGCCTTGCAGAAGGAGCTCCAGCAGTGCGTGGCCCGGGCGGGCGTGACGATCGAGCAGACCCGGCTGACCCACCTGGCCTACGCCCCCGAGATCGCCGGGGTCATGCTCCGCCGCCAGCAGGCCGAGGCGATCATCGACGCCCGGCAGAAGATCGTCCACGGCGCGGTCAGCATGGTGCAAATGGCCCTGAAAGACCTGACCGAGAACAAGGTGCTCGAATTGGACGAGGAGCGGAAAGCTACCATGGTGAGCAACCTGCTGGTGGTGCTCTGCGGCGAGCGCGAGGCGCAGCCGGTGATCAACGCGGGCACGCTGTACACATGATCCCAGAGGGCGACCGAGCATGAGAGCACGCAAGCCCTTCCTGCTGCGGATCAGTCCCGAACTGTACGAGGTCCTGGAGGCGTGGGCCCAGCAGGAGTTCCGCAGCGTCAACGCGCAGATCGAGTTCCTGCTGAAAGAGGCCGTGCGGAAGCAGGGACGCCGGGCGGAGGCCGAGCAGGGGCAAGCGCCGCCCCCGGAGGGCTGAATCGGTCATATCGGCTTGAGCACGATCCGCGGTTCCAGCAGCGGATTGCCGCGGCAAGACGGAATCTTCGCAAGGGACGCGGCGTGAGGCTCGAGGAAACCGGGCAATAACGGCCGCCGGGCCGGGTTCTCCGCCCCGGCCCGTGCACTGCGTCCAACCTTCCAGTCCCGAACGATCCCAAAACTTTGCGCAGCCGTTTTGCTCTGCCCCGATTCCGCCTTTCCCCGACGGCTGCGAGGCTCTGTTGGCTTGCCACTGCGCCGCCACAGGGTATGGTTTCCACGCAGGTCACCGTTCACAGGCTGGCCGAAGGGGCAATCCCCCTGAACGGTTACCCGCGCGGAAACTCTCGACGAAAGGGGGATGGGAAGCGTGCCCAGATTTGCGGCCCTCTTGGCATCGCTGCTGTTGATTGCCGGCTCGATCGGGGTCAATATCGCCCGGTATCCCGTGGTGTGGGAGATGGTCGACGGCCTGGAGGCAAGCGCGGCGGGCGCCCGCCCGCAGACTGTCGAAGCTGCGGAGGCGATTAGCGGCCGGCAATGCCCGCCGGACGGCGGCCCGACAGACTCCATCCCGGTGACGTTGCCCGGAGAGAAGGCCGCGCCCCAGCCCAACCGGCCGCGGGAGGCGGTCGCGGTGGAGCAGCCCACGGCCATCCCCGATTCGCCGCCGCCGCGGGATCTCGCAGGCTTGCGGCCTTTGGTGCCGGTGACATGGCCCGCCGTGGAGCAAAACCCGCCGGATCCAAAGGGTGCCCCGTCCGCAGCCGACGGCCAAGTCCTTCGCCTGCCGCCGCTGGATCGTGCTAGCCCCCGTCCGCTGGCCGCGATCCGGGCGCCGGGCGATAGCAACGTGCCTCTCAGCTATCCGAGCACGGGGCTCTGATCTCCTCCCGACCGTAAGTGCCCTCCTTGTTCCCCTTTGCGTCTCTGCGCCCTGGCGTTCTCGCGTGGAACCCTCGACCCGGGCTGCTTGCGGTGCAAGCTCTTGTCTGACAAGGTTTTGCGACGCCAAACCGGTGAGTATTCGGTTCTCCCGTCCAGGGTCGTTCCCTTCTGCGGAGGGGAGAACTGATGTTGTCTCGTCAAGGACGGTGTCGGTAGCATTCCCGGCATGGTT
>Ga0326727_10010788_pt1 | contig 21596 bp, 14 predicted proteins | sample MB2enrmetagenome_FD_207643 | JGI IMG/M metagenome (GOLD analysis project Ga0326727, IMG submission 207643) | Lab enriched peat soil microbial communities from McLean, Ithaca, NY, United States - MB29MY | ecosystem: Environmental > Terrestrial > Soil > Wetlands > Peat | place: USA: New York...
CCGTGCTCCTGCTCCGTGGCCATGGCGATGTCGTCGTTGCGCCGTCAATCCGGTTGGCTGTGTTCCGTGCCTATTACACGGAAATCAATGCCCGGGCGCAGGAACAGGCTATCGCTCTTGGCGGCAAGGATGTCACCTACATGACCCCCGAAGAGGGCGCCGCAGCGGAAAAGCTCACGGAATCGCCGCCCAGCGTCAACCGCTCGTGGCAGCTGTGGAAACAGGAGATCCCGGGCCAGTCGGTCGATTCACCATAAGTGAAGGTGGTCGGTATCGTCAGTAGCGCCGGCGTCCCCGCCGGTATTGCCGGCACAGAGGCCGGCGCTACTGCAGTCATACAACCCTTCAACTTAACGGAAGCGGCCGACTAGGAACGAAAGGAACCTGCGCCAATACCCTTGGTCGGTACGACGCAAGTCTTTCGGTGCTCTAAGTAACTTGCAATATTTATGAGCATGGAAAGAAGTCGTCAAGGGTGCGCCACAGCGATTTGACGAAGATCTGTTAATAAAGTCTGGAGAAACGTTCATGGGTGCGCTCACAAGAATCAAAGACCTCATCGAGGACATCATCGCCGCCAACCGCATTCTGGCCGCCGAAAATGTCGTCGACGCTTTTGGTCATGTCAGCGCCCGCCATCCGGAAAATCCCGGCTGTTATCTCATCGCCCGCGCTCTACCACCAGAATTGATCACCGCCGAAGACATCATGGAAGTTACCCTCGACGGTGAGGTCATGAGCGGCGATAGGCGTAAGCCCTATCTTGAGAGATACATCCACGGCGCGATTTACGAGGCGCGACCGGACGTTAAATCCGTTGTCCACAGCCATAGCCGCAGCGTCATTCCCTATAGCGTTACGGATGAAAAGCTCCGCCCCATCACGCACAGCTGTGCCACCATTGGTTGCCATATACCGGTATGGGACGCGCAGGCGACGTTCGGCGACACCAACATGCTGATCTCCAGCATGGCAATGGGCCGGGATTTTGCGAAGGTCCTGGGGCAGAACAACGCAGCCCTCATGCGCGGCCATGGCTGCACGGTCATCGGTCGCTCGGTTCGCGAAGCGGTCTATACCGCGGTGTATCTGGAGGTGAATGCCGGACTGCAAATGCAGGCAAGCCGTTTCCCACCGGTGAAATTTCTCACCAAAGGTGAGATCAAAATCATCTGTCAACGCCTGGCCGATGCCAAGCCCAACGAAGGCTACGACCGGGCCTGGGAATATTGGTGCCGTCATGCCGGCATTGAAGCCCGCACCCGCACGCCGGATTCCATTTAAACCATGTCTAAGATTGGTCGGCCAGACTTGGCCTATCGCCGCGTCGTCGCTCTGACGGGGACGCTGTTCCTCTCCTATCTCGCGGTCGCCATGTCGCTCCCCGTGGTGCCGGTCTACGTCGTACAGGGACTACGCCTCGACAACGCCTTTGGCGGACTTGCCGTCGGGATCGCTTTTCTCTCGACAATCCTGACGCGCCCTCATGCCGGCGCGCGCGCCGACCTGCTGGGCGGCAAGGTCTCCATGCGGCGCGGCCTGATCGTCTATGCGGCGGCCGGGCTGATTTGTCTTCTGGCGAGTTGGCCCCGGTTGTCCGTGGCGGGTGACTATGCCGTGCTCATTGTTGGACGGCTGCTGTTGGGGCTTGGTGAGAGCCTGACGATGGTGGGGATGATCAACTGGAGTATCGGTCTGATGGGCCCTGCGCGCTCCGGCAAGGTCATGTCGCTCGTGGGAATGGGCATGTACAGCGCTTTTGCCGCAGGTGGACCGTTGGGTCTGGCGCTGCTGCACCAGTTGGGCTTCGCCGGGCTGATGGGCGTCTGCACGGTGTTGCCGCTGCTGGGTCTGATCGCCATTCATCGGTTTCCGGCCGTGGTGCCCCCTGCCGGTCGGCGCGAGTCCGTCTGGCGGGTCATCGGTCGGATCTGGCGGGCGGGCGTCGTCGTCGGGCTGGGCGGAATCGGCTTTGCTGTCCTGGGCGCTTTCTTCGCCCTTTATTTCCTGAGCCGCGGTTGGCCGTATGCGGGGCTCGGGCTGACGTTCTTCGGCGTCGGCTTCGTCCTGGTCCGGCTGTTCTGCGGCCACCTGCCGGACCGGATCGGTGGAACACCGGTGGCCATCGCCTCCCTCTCGGTGGAAGCCTGCGGCCAATACCTGCTATGGCTGGCGCCTGGGCCGTGGCTGGCGTTGGTGGGTGCCTTCTTGACCGGGCTCGGTTGCTCGATGGTGTATCCGGCCATGGGGTCAGAGGTCGTAAAGCAGGTGCCGGCGCACCTGCGCGGCACGGCGATGGGCGGGTTCGTCGCTTTCCAGGATCTCGCTTATGGCGTCACCGGGCCGTTGGTCGGTTTGCTGGCCGATCGCTCGGGATATTCGGCGGTTTTCCTGATTGGCGGCCTCGCCGCTACGCTCGGTCTCTGGAGGGCAATCCGGGCGCACCAACTTGCGCGGGTGGTCCCCACCTGACACAGGGTCGCCGGCCGCAGATGTAGGGATCGAAAGCAGCGGCGGTGCCAACCCGCCCGCCCTTCAATTATTCATACTGGTTCAGCGTCATGCGATCCGCCGCGATCAAGGAAGGTCTGCGCAAGTGAGAATTCGTCGTGTCTGGGCCCCTCCATCGACGGCAACCAGAATGTTTGTAATGGTCATTTATTCTTCTGCAGATGAGGTGAGGTTTCCTCTCGATGATCGCCAACTCCGAGCTTCCAGTATCCCTTCGCGCAGATCGCCCTCGGACAAATGCGACGATCGACCAGGAGGTGGGTGAGGACGGCGCGAACCATGAAGGATTCTCCCGCCAGCCAGATCCGGCAGTCGCTCGGTTCGAACGACGGCGCTTGCACCGCAAGTTCGATCCGTCCGGTCGTTCCCGGCGCTTCCGTGTCGGAATGGAGCCAATGCACGCGAACCGATGCGACGCTTAGAAGTGGCTGCTCTTCCCGGCAATCCGCGACCTCGACAATGACCTCCGCCTGGGCCATCGCCGGCAACGCCTCGGCAATCGAGGCGATGGCTGGAAGCGCAGTGGCATCGCCGATCAGCACATAACGGGAAACCTTCGGATCGATGGCGTAGCCGCCCCGCGGCCCGGCAAGCGTAAGCATCTCGCCCGGTCTAGCCTGACTTGCCCAACGGGACGCCGGACCGGAATCGCCATGAAGGATGAAATTCAGTTCCATTCGGCCGTTGGCTGCGTCGAAACGGCGCATGCTGATGGCCCGACCGGCTTGTCTCTGGTCGGGCGGTGAAGGGAAGGATACCTTCATCCATTGCGCGGGGGGACTTCCTGTGACGCCGCGTGAGCCGTCCGCGGCAACGATGATCCGACGCATCAACGGGCTCAGGTCTTGAACTTCGACGACCTTGGCCAGGATGGGGGGAGGGGGCTTCTTTTGGAAAACCATGTGGTTCTCCCGCTTCACGATGCTTTGCGGGGCGCGTGGGCGAACCAGACGATCACCAGCGCGGCGATGAAGGCGACGGCGGAGACCCGGAAGAAATCGTTGAGGGATAACATGTGGGCTTGCACATCGAGTTGACGGGCAACGACGCCCCAGGCTTGGTCTTCGCTCAAGCCCCCTTGGCGCAGGCTGGTCATCGTCGCCGCGGTGTCGACTGGGGTCAGCTTTTCGACGAGATGGGTCTGGTGAAAGCGCGCCCGCTGGTCCCAGAAGGTCTGGGCCAGCGAGGCCATCAGGCTACCGGCCATCATCCGGATAGCGGTTTGCAGACCGGTGGCGGAGGCGACCTTTTCCATGGGAAGGCCAACCAGCGACAGGCTGACCAACGGCGTGAAGAACAAGCCGAGACCGACCCCTTGACCGAAACAGGCCAGCGCAATAAGGGGGGCGTCGACCTCCGTGGTCATGGTCGAGCGCCACCAGGAGACCACGGCGAAGGCGAGGAAGGCGACGCTGGCAAATAGCCGGGCATCCACTTTTCGGATCCACTGCCCGAGGAACGGTGCGACCAGAATCCCGAACAGCCCCATCGGCGCGGTGGCCAGCCCGGCCCAGATGGAGTCGTAATCCATGTTGGTTTGCAGCCACAGAGGAGTGAGGACCAGGGCGGCAAAATAGAGCCCGAAGCCGACCGTCACGGCGATGGTGCCGACGGCGAAGTTGCGATAGGCGAACAGCCTGAGATCGATGATCGGATGCTCCTCGCCCAGTTCCCAGATGACAAGGACGATAAAACCGCCGGCGGATATGACTGCGGTGGTGCAGATGAAAGAGGAAGACAGCCAGTCGAGGACCCTGCCGCGGTCCAAGGTGACCTGCAGGCACCCGACCGCTCCCGCGAGGAGGAAGAGCCCCCGCACGTCGACCGGCAGCTTTAGCGTCGGCGTTTCTCGGCCGCGCAGAAGGACGAATGTGGAGAGTACGACGAAAATCCCGATCGGGGCGTTGACCAAAAAGATCCAGGGCCAGCTATAGGTGTCGGTGATCCAGCCGCCGAGCACGGGACCGAACACGGGGCCGGCCGTGGCCGTCATGGCCCAAACGCCGACGGCCAATCCTCGCATTTGAGGAGGAAAGACGGCAACCAGCAGGGCCTGGCTGAGCGGCTGGAGCGGCCCGGACACGGCGCCTTGCACGACGCGGAAGAAAAGGAGGGATTCGAACGAGCCGGCCAGCCCGCACGAGACCGAAGCGATCGTAAAGGCGGCGACGGTTGCGAGGAACAGCCGGACTTGGCCGAAACGGCGCGACAACCAGCCGGTCAAGGGGATGCTGATGGCGTTGGCGATGGCGAACGAGGTCATGATCCATTCGCCCTGATCCGGACTCACCCCCAGATTGCCGGCGATGGTCGGTATCGACACATTGGCGATGGTGATGTCCACCACCGAGATGAAGGAGGCCAGTCCCAGGCTCAAGGCGGCCACGGCGCGGGTGGTGCCGGACAGCGGCGTGATCGGCTGTTTCGCGGCGGTGCCGGCCATCATCGATCTCCGATGTTGGCGGCGATGATGTCGTCCACCCGCGCGTCCGCCGCCGCCGACTGCGATTCAAAGAGAGCGGCATCGTCGTCCTTCTTCGGCTTGCGTTCATCCGCCGCCCTGGGATCGCAGGCGCCGGCGTCGATCTCGACGGTGGTGGACATCCCGATGCGCAGTGGTGCGTGGGCAAGTTCCTTGGGATCGAGCCCGACGCGAACGGGCACCCGTTGCACCACCTTGATCCAATTGCCGGTGGCGTTCTGTGCCGGCAGCAGGGCGAAAGCGACGCCGCTTCCGGCTTCGATGTCCTCGACACGGCCGTGATAGACCACCGAGGTACCATAGACATCCGCTGTCACCGTGGCCGGCTGGCCGGGGCAGACGCCTTTCAACTGCGTCTCCTTGTAGTTGGCGTCGATCCACAGCCGGTCGAGCGGCACCACCGCCATCAGCCGGTCACCCGGGGCGACACGGCGGCCGAGTTGGACGGATCGCTGCGCCACCATGCCGGAGACCGGGGCGAAGATCCGGGTTCGTTCCAAGGTCAGCACCGCGGCGCGGACCCGTTCGGCGGCGGCTTCGACGGTGGGCTGGGTCCGCAGCGTCGCATTTTCGACCTGGGCGTGAGCGCGGGCCTTGGCCTGGATCGCTGAGGCCAGCGCCGCTTCGGTGGCAGCTGTGGCGGCTTCGCCGATGTGGACGGCGTCCTCGGCGTGACGAACCTCCTCGCCGGTGACGGCGCCGGTTTTGGCGATCGCCTGACGCTCGCGAAAATCGGCGCGGCCTTTTGTCAGATCGGCGCGGGCCTTGGCCAGGTCGGCCTGACGGGCGCGGATATCGGCATCGTATCGCGCATCGTCGGCGTAAAGGCCCCTGACCGCGCGGACCGCCTGACCAAGCTGCGCTTCCGCGTCCGCCAGTTCGGTCTTGGCATCCGTCGGGTCGATCTCCACCAGAAGCGTGCCCGCTTCGACCCGGTCGGTATTGTCGGCGAGGATGCGGATGACCGTGCCGGAGATCTGCGGGGTGACGGAGACGACATGGCCGCCGACATAGGCGTCATCCGTGGTGCGAACGCCGCCGCCGTTAAGCCACGACCAACTGCCCCACGCGCCGGCCGCAAGCACAGCCGCGCCGGCAAGCCATTTCAGTCGTTTGCGGCGGACGGCGGCGCGGTTGTCCTTGGGGGGAACAGGGGAGGGTTCAGTCATGGGATTATTTACCTTGTGCGATCATCGAACCGGCCGCGATGCTTCCGGTCGAGAGGGTAGAGGATGGGGCCCAGGCACCACCGAGGGCGCGGATGAGCGCCGTCTGGGCAATGGCGACGCGCGCGTCGGCTTCGGCGACGCGACGTTCGCCCAACAACAGGGCGGTTTCGCTGGCCAGCCGGTCCATGGCGTCGGATAGGCCGTGCCGTTCACGGATTTTCTGAAGGTCGGCCACCTGGCGCCAATGGTCCCGGGCCGCATTCGCCTCGACTTTGCGGGCCCGCGCGGACTTCAGTGTGACGATGCCGTCCGCCACCTGCCTGAGTGCCGTGGCGATCGTCGCTTGATAAGCGCTGACGGCGATATCGTAGTCGGCGGCGCGACCCGAAAGGTTGCTGCGCAGCCGTCCGCCATCGAAGATCGGCAGCGTGATAGCGGGGCCAGCTCCGACGGCCGCGCTGCCCGGGCGCAGGAGATGACCGAGGTCGAGGCTCTCGAAGCCGGCGAAGCCGATCAGATCCACCTCGGGATAGAAAGCGGCACGGGCGGCGCCGATGTCGTGCGCGGCGGCCTCCACCTGCGCGCGCTCCGTCGCCACATCGGGACGGTAGCCGAGCAGGGTCGAAGGGATGGCGGAAAGCGGCGCAGGGTCGGCGACGGTGACGAGCGCCGGACGGGCAATGGCATCGGCGAAGCCGGGGGTCTTGCCGAACAAGGCCGCGATCGCATCTCGGCAGCGGACGATCTCGGCATCAAGACGGGCGATGTCGCTTTTGGTTTCGGTGATCGCCTCTCTCGCCTGAACGGCATCGATATCGGTGGCGAGATGGGCTTTCTCGCGGATGGCCAGCAGATCGATCACATCCTGCCGCCGGGTCAGCCCTTGCGCGGCAATGTCATGGAGCCTGTAGGCCGCATCCAGCCGGACATAGGTCTCGACCACGGCCGAGCGGAGCAGCAGCAGGGCGTCGGCGGCCTCGGCCCGGGCGGCATTCACTCGTTCGTCGGCCGCAGCCGTCGCCTCCTTCCATTTGCCCCAGAAGTCGAGGTGATACCGCGCATTGGCAAGCAGTTCCCCTTCGTTGCCGGCGTTGCCGGCATAGGGCGGGCCCCAGATGTAATGGTCCGGGTAATATTCTCCGATCGCCTGGCCGGAGCCGGTGACCGACGGACGCTCGTCCGCCTGCGCGCCGCTCCGCGCCGCTTCAGCCCGGCGGATCCGCGCCATGGCCGCGGTGACGGAGGGGGCGTCCTCGGTAGCAATCGCCATCAGGCGGTCCAGTTGCGGATCGCCGAATACCCGCCACCACTCCAAAGGGCTTGTTGTTTGCGTGCCGGCTGGGTGTGCGCCCTCTTCGATCGTCGCGCCTGCATTCAGACGGTTGAGCTCAGGCGGCTGCAGAGCCGGTTTGATGTCCCCTCCGGCGGCGCAGGCCGACAAGGCCAGCAAGGCGGCGCAGGAAAGAAGACATGCGCGCGACGGCGCGGAAAACAAACCCGTCATTTCGGCTCCCGATCTTGGTGTCGGGTTCCGTCATAGCCGACAAAACGACTGATCAGAAATGACGCGGAATCGAAAGACTCATTGCAGGAAATGAAATCGTCATGGCTCCGCACACACCAAACGCACGGATTCGCGCAGAAAACGATGGGCGGAATCGTGATCCAGACGAGGATGCCATGCTTGGGCCATGACCACTGTTTCCAGGGGTAACGGTAGCTCGAACGTTTTCAGAGTCGTGCCGAGATCGGCGACTCCCCGCAAGGCAAGCGTGGGAACAAGTCCGATGAGATCGGTCGTGGGCAGAGCGCACAGGGCCGTATAAAAAGAGGAGACGATCAGCGTAACCCGTCGTGCCAGACCAAGAGCGTCGAGAGCCCGGTCAATGGGACCTTTGGACCGGCCGCGCCGTGAAACGCTGATCTGGTCGAACTGAACAAAACGTTCCGGCGTCACGGTTTCCCGCAGGATGGGGTGTTCTGGGCGAACAATGCCGACGTAATGATCGCGAAAGATCGTCTGCACCCGCATCTCGGGACCCATTTCCCGTAAAGCGCCGACATCGAGGTCGATGCGCCCCTCGCGCAGGGCGTCGTCATCTTCTTCTCCCTCGGGAGCGAACCGCAGGATGACTTTTGGCGCCTTGGCCGTAATCCTCGCCATCAATCGCGCGGCGAACGCGCTGGTGAATACCTCGTTTGCCCGGATGGTGAAACGGCGGTCCAATGAGGCCAGATCCAGAGGGCCTTCGGGACGTAATACGCTTGACGCTTGCTCGACCGCGTCATGGACTCTTTGGCGAAGAGTCAGTGCCCGTTCCGTCGGAACAAGCTGCCTGCCGGCTCGAACGAGAACGGGATCGCCCACGGTTTCCCGGATGCGCGCCAACGCCCGGCTCATCGAAGGGGCGCTCATCCCCATCCGCTCGGCGGCGCGCATGACGCTGCACTCTTCGATCAGCACGTCAAAGGCGATCAGCAGGTTGAGGTCGGGGGTCGTCATCCTTGCGCACGCCTCTCGTCACCACCTTGGCTAGTGGATTTCATAATACGAAATTATTCATTTTATTCATCGTCATTTCTGATCGTGCACCCTCCTCGTAGTCTGAATTGGAAATTGGAAGCAGTCGTTTTCGGTCCTGGCACCGAAATGATTCGAGCAATCAAATGGCTGATTCGCTCGGAACAGAGCGCGTCACCAGGCGAACTGCTGGTCGATGCCCCTGTGCGGCAAGCGTCTTCCTTCTGGCGACGGAGAGGTTTTTCTGGCCGGCGAGGCTCGAGCCGTCCGCCTCATGAAAAATTACGCGGCCTGTCTGATCAGCTCAGACAGGATCGATGCCAAAGGATGTTGGTCCACCGGGCGATCTGATTATCGAGACTAGCCATTAACATGATGAAAATTCTTTAAAAAATTCGACAATAGAGGTCAGTCATGCAGAACAATAGTTTTATGAAAACTGCTTGTGTCTTGGTTCTTCTGGCTGTTTTGGGTGCATGCAGTTCGATGCGGACGGCAGTCGATGGCCGGATCGGCGAATGTGACAATGCCGCAAACCAAGGGCATGACACCTGCTCTTCCCAGATCGACCCTGCAGCAAGGGTAGGGGCTGCCGCTGCCTATAGCGGAGCTCGCTGAACGTCTCTGACGTCAAGGCGACCCCATCCGAAGAAGGCAACGAACATTTGGGGACAACATTGCGTCAATGGCGGTTTCGCAACGTGTGAGCGTCGCGAACATAGACGGGCGATAGTGGCATCGCAATGTCGTAGCCTCATACCAAGCTGCGCTGATCGAAACCGATCAGCGCCTCTCAGCCGGGCGGGTTTCTCCGAAACCCTTGGCTGCGATAATCTTTCTTTTTTTGGTCGGCTTCATAATGAAAAGCCGATAATATTTATATAGTATTATGACGGGATGGTCGCCAACTTATTCCCCGTCAACCGCCCGTCACGCTCATGGGACGGCGCACGGCGGGGATGCCATTGCGCTCGATCACAAAGTCGTGACCTTTCGGTTTTCGATCGATTGCACGGTCGATGGCCTGCTCCAGCGGCAGATCCGATTCGCCGCTTCTGAGCGGTTGCTTCAGATCGACGGACTTTTCTTGGCCCAGGCATAGGAAGAGCGTACCCGAGCAGGTGATCCGCACACGGTTACAGCTTTCGCAAAAGATGTGCGACATCGGCGTGATGAAGCCGAGCCGGCGTCCGGTTTCCGCCACGTCCACATAGTGGGCGGGTCCGCCTGAGCGGTAGTCGGTCGCTTTGAGCGTCCAATTTCGCTCGAGGCGGGCACGCACTTCCGAAAGAGGCAGATATTGATCTGCACGGTCGGCGTGAATCTCGCCCAACGGCATGGTTTCGATCAGGCACAGGTCGAATGCGTACCGGCCGCACCAGTCCACCAGCCGGTCGAATTCGTCTTCGTTGACGCCTTTCAGCGCCACGGCATTGATTTTCACGGCTAGCCCGGCCGCCTTGGCGGCCATGATACCGGTCATCACCTGGTCCAGGCGGCCCCAGCGGGTGATCCCCCGGAACCGCACCGGGTCGAGCGTGTCGAGCGAGACATTGATGCGTCTTATGCCGGCGGCGGCCAAGGCCTCGGCATGCCGGGCCAAATGCGTGCCGTTGGTGGTCAAGGTCAGTTCGTCGAGAGAACCGTCCACCACGAGGTCGCCCAGGCCGGCAATCAAAGTCATGACGTTGCGCCTGACCAAAGGTTCGCCGCCGGTCAAACGGATCTTGCGGACCCCCTTGCGGACGAAGACCCGGCACAGCCGGTCCAACTCCTCGATCGTCAGAACCTCCGGCCTGGGCAGGAATCGCGTGTCCTCGGCCATGCAGTAGACGCAGCGCAGATCGCAACGGTCGGTCACGGACAAGCGAAGATAGGTAATCTTGCGGCCCTGGCCGTCGATCATCGGCATCACTGCACCAACGGTGTCTGGGCTGCGTCGATGTCCAGGCCCTCGATCCGGGCGCGTCCGGCCAGAACGCGCAGATACTGGCTGACGCCACGTTGCCAGGATTGGCTTGTCAGATGCCGTTCGACGAGTGGAGCGGCAGCCTCGAACGGCAATATCGCGCCGGCCACGAAACGGTCGACGCGCAAGACGTGATAGCCGTAGCGAGTGGCGATCGGGACCGGACAGATCTGGCCTTCCTGCAAGGCGACGACAAAGGTCTCGATCTCCGGAACCAGGTCGCCGCGGCTGAGTTGACCCAGACGGCCTTCCGCAGCAGCGGACGGGCAGGCCGATCGTTCCCTGGCCAGGGCCGCGAACCGCCCGGGTTGTTGTTGCAGCAAGGCCAGCGTCTCGGTGGCGGCTTGTTTGGCCGTTTCATAAGACGTCGGGTCGCTGGGCGATGCCGGAAACAGGATGTGGGCGGCTTCGTAGACGTCGGGGGTCGTGAATTTCGCCGGATTGGCCGACCAATAGCGGCGGCATGTCTCTTCATCGGCTTCCGGGGTTGCGACCTCACGGGCCAGCAGTTCCTGGATCAGGGCCTCTTCGTCCGGGGGCTCTCCGTCCGTTCCGACGTCCGGCGCGATGCCGAGGCGCGAGACTTCCTGCAGCAGCAACTGTTGGACGACCAGGGCGGTCGCGGCCTCGGTCCAGGCCTGCTCCCGGCTCGGTGCCGGATGATATTGCATCTCGGCGGCGATGGCCTGGGCCGAGATTTTCGTGCCGTTGACGACGACGTTCTCCATCATCGCCCTCGCGCCGCTGAAGCGCCGCCGCGACGGCGGACGATTTGATAGGACCGGCCGATGTAACCGACGGGCGCCGACCAGATGTGCACCAGGCGGGAGAACGGGAACAGCAGGAAGATCGTCATGCCGAGGACGATATGCAGCTTGAAGATCGGATGGACGGCAGCGAGCAGATCGGCCGCGCCGCCGCGCAAGGTGACGATGTGCTGGGCCCAATCGGCGAGCAACAGCATTTCCGATCCGTCGAGGTGCTGGGCAGAGACGAAAATCGACGACAAGCCCAGGGTGAGCTGCGCGTACAAAATGAGAAGAATGGCGATGTCCATGGCGCTGCTGGTGGCGCGGATACGCGGATCGACCAGCCGGCGATAGATCAGCAGCGTCATTCCGATGAAGCACAGGCCGCCGAACAGCCCGCCGATGATCATCGCCATCAACTGCTTGGCCTCGACGCTGAGGCCCATCGCCGTATAGACCTCGTGGGGCGTCAGCAGGCCGACCAAATGCCCGCCGAAGATGGCCAGCACGCCGATATGAAAGCAGTTGCTGCCGACGAACAGCAACCGGCGACGCAGGAGCTGGCTCGATCCGGAACGCCATGTGTATTGATCCCGGTCGAAACGGATGACCGAGCCGATGAAGAAAACGCTGAGCGCGATGTAGGGATAGACCCCGAAAAGCGCCAGGTTGAGATAGTCGGTCATCACATCACCCCGCGCCGCTTGCGGCATTTGCCGCGGTGTCCGGTCCGCCGGCCGCCGCGAAGCGGACCGCTTCCTCCTCCCACTGGCGGTCGAGCGCCTCGAGGTCGTCCGCCTCGGGCTTCAGCATCGCCAGGATTTCCTTGACGGCGGCCCGTTCGGCCGGTTTGGCGGCCAGGGATTCGACCGCCGCCAGCACGGCGGCATAGGGACTGTCGCGCCGGGCCAGCTTTTCGCGCAGCGCCGCCACCACATGCACCGCCTCGCCGAGGAGCGCGGCCGCCGCCTTGATCGGCAGCATGGAAAGAAATTCGAGCAGGAGCGGCAGATAGTCCGGCAATTCGGCGGCGGATATTTCAACGCCGTGCAGCCGATAGAGCGCGCCGAGTTCGACCATCGCCTGGCCGCGCTCGCGGGATTCGCCGTGGATATGCTCATAGAGATGCAGCGAGAGCGAGCGGTTGCGGTCGAACAGGGCGACATAACGTTCCTGCGCGTCCAGAGGATCAAGGCGGGCGAGGTCGCGCATGACGCGGACCAGGGCCTGATGCTCCTCCGCCGGCAACAGCATCTCATCGGCCAGGGCTGCGACGAGTTCGTCCATATGGGCAAGCAGGTCGGGTTCCGGATAGGCGAGCAGGGCCGAGAGAACCTTGAAGGTTTTCATGATGCCCTCTCCGTCGTCCGTTTGACTCCATGCGGATGTTTCGGTTTGCCGAACAGTCCGAAGTCGCTGCTGCCGCTCGAGCAGCCGTTGCCGAAGCTGAAACCGCAGGAGCTTTTCAGATCGAAGGCGTTCTCGGCATATTCCCGGTGCGTTGTCGGGATGACGAAACGGTCTTCGTAATTGGCAATGGCCAAGGTCTTGTACATATCCTCGACCAGGGGTCGGTCGAGGCCGACCTGGTCGAGAACGTCTCCGGCTTCGTTTCCGTCGACATGGCGGGCCCGCATGTAGGCGCGCATGGCGAGCAGCCGCTCGAGAGCGAGTTTGACCGGCTTTTCATCGCCGGCCGTCAGCATATTGGCCAGATATTTGAGCGGGATGCGCAGTTTCGAGACATCCGGGATGATGCCGTTGGTGCCCAGCAGACCCGCTTCGGCCTTAGCCTGGATCGGCGACAGCGGCGGTACATACCAGACCATCGGCAGGGTCCGATATTCCGGATGCAACGGAAAGGCGATCTTCCAATCAATCGCCATCTTATAGACCGGCGACTGTCGCGCCGCCGTCAGCCAGGCTTCCGGGATGCCGTCCGCCTGGGCTTGGGCGATCACCTCGGGATCATGCGGGTCGAGGAAGACATCGAGCTGAGCCTGATAAAGATCGGTATCATCGGGGGCGCTTGCCGCTGCCTCGATGCGATCTGCGTCATAGAGCATGACGCCGAGATAGCGGATGCGGCCAACGCAGGTCTCCGAGCAGACAGTCGGCTGGCCGGCCTCGATGCGCGGATAGCAAAAGATGCATTTTTCCGCCTTGCCGCTCTCCCAGTTGTAATAGATTTTCTTGTAAGGGCAGGCGCTGACGCACATGCGCCAACCGCGGCATTTGTCCTGGTCGATGAGGACGATGCCGTCTTCTTCCCGCTTATAGATCGACCCCGACGGGCAGGCGGCGACGCAGGCCGGATTGAGGCAATGCTCGCACAACCTGGGCAGATACATCATGAAGGTGTTCTCAAACTGGCCGTAGATTTCCTTCTCGATAGCCTCGAAGTTCTGATCCTTGCCGCGCTTGGCGAATTCGCCGCCGAGGATTTCCTCCCAATTCGGTCCCCATTCGATCTTTTCCATCCGCTGCCCGGTGATCAGCGAGCGCGGCCGTGCCGTCGGCGCCGCTTCGCTAAGGCCGGCCGTCTGCAAATGCTCATAGTCGAAGGTGAAGGGTTCGTAATAGTCATCGATTTCCGGGAGATTCGGATTCATGAAGATCTTGGCCAGCACGCGGAATTTGCCGCCGAGACGCGGCGTCAGCTTGCCGTTCGGATGGCGGACCCAGCCGCCGTTCCATTTCTTCTGATTCTCCCAATCTTTGGGATAGCCGATCCCCGGTTTGGTCTCGACATTATTGAACCAGGCGTATTCGACGCCGTCGCGGCTGGTCCATACATTCTTGCAGGTGACCGAGCAGGTGTGGCAGCCGATGCATTTGTCCAGATTGAGGACCATGGCGATTTGGGCGCGAATCTTCATGACCGGTTGCTCCCCGACAGGACGGGACGGGCGCTGGCCTCGGCGTGCGGTCCCTCGAGCCAGTCGATCTTGTCCATCCTGCGGATGACGACGAATTCGTCGCGATTGGCGCCGACCGTGCCGTAATAATTGAAGCCGTAGGAAAGATGGGCGTAGCCGCCGATCATATGAGTCGGCTTCGGGCAGATCCGCGTCACCGAGTTGTGGATGCCGCCTCGTTTGCCGGTGATTTCGCTGCCCGGGACATTCACGATCTTCTCCTGCGCGTGATACATCATGCACATGCCGAACGGCACCCGCTGGCTGACCACGGCGCGGGCGGTCAGGGCGCCATTGGCGTTGAAAACCTCGATCCAGTCATTGTCGACGATGCCGGCCGTCCTGGCGTCGATCTCGCTGATCCAGATGATGGGGCCACCGCGCGACAGGGTCAGCATCAGCAGGTTGTCGGTATAGGTGCTGTGAATGCCCCATTTCTGGTGCGGCGTAATGAAATTGAGGACGATCGTCTTGCGATGGTCGGCCAGCTGTTCCCTCAGCGGCTTGACCGTCTTGGTGTCGATCGGCGGCCGATAGACGGCGAGGGATTCGCCGAAGGCCCGCATCCATTTATGATCCTGATAGAATTGTTGACGGCCGGTCAGGGTGCGCCAAGGGATCAACTCGTGGACGTTGGTGTAGCAGGCGTTGTAGCTGACGTGTTCGCTCTCCAGCCCGCTCCAGGTCGGCGAGGAGATGATCTTGCGCGGTTGCGCCTGGATGTCGCGGAAGCGGATCTTGTCGTCCTGGCGGGCCAGGGCGAGATGGGTATGCTCGCGGCCGGTGATCTTGCCCAGCGCCGCCCAGGCCTTGACGGCGACCTCGCCGTTGGTTTCCGGGGCGAGGCTGAGAATCATCTCGGCGGCATCGATGTCGCTGTCGATTCGCGCCCGTCCCAGACCGGTGCCGGGAGTGGTGCCGACACCGTTGAGCTCTTTCAGGAAAGTGACCTCATGCTCGGTGTTCCAGCCGATGCCTTTGCCGCCGTTGCCGATGCTTTCCATCAGCGGGCCGAGCGCGGTGAACTTGGCATAGGTCTGCGGGTAGTCGCGTTCCACCAGACTGACCGAGGGCATGGTCCGGCCCGGAATCGGCGGGCATTCGCCCCTTTTCCAGTCGGCGACCTCCATTGGCTGCGCCAGTTCGCCGGGCGTGTCATGCAGGATCGGGGTCAATACGACATCGCGCTCGCGTCCCAGATGACCCTCGGCGACTTCGGAGAATTTGCGGGCGATGTTCTTGTAGATGTCCCAATCGGTTCGGGCCTCCCAGGCCGGATCGACCGCCGCCGACAGGGGATGGATGAAAGGATGCATGTCCGAGGTGTTGAGGTCGTGCTTTTCGTACCAAGTGGCGGTCGGCAGCACGATGTCGGAATAGACGCAGGTGGTCGACATGCGGAAGTCGAGCGTCACCACCAGATCGAGCTTGCCGGTCGGTGCTTCGTCGTGCCAGCGGACTTCTTGCGGCTTGATCCCGTCTTCCTGGCCAAGATCGCGGCCCAGCACGCCGTGATCGGTGCCGAGCAGATATTTGAGAAAATATTCGTGCCCTTTGCCTGAGGCCCCCAGCAGGTTGGAGCGCCAGACGAACAGATTGCGCGGAAAATTGTCCCGCCCGTCCGGATCTTCGGCGGCGAATTTGAGAACACCCGAGGCCACGCTTTCGGCGACATAATCCGGCACCGCCTTGCCGGCCGCGTCGGCGGCCGCGGCGATCTGCAACGGATTGGTGGTCAGTTGCGGCGCCGAGGGCAGCCAGCCCATGCGTTCGGCTTTGACGTTGTAGTCGATGAGGCTGCCGGGAAAGTCGGCCGGATCGGCCAGCGGCGAGAGGATTTCCGATGGGGCGAGCTTCTCGTAGCGCCATTGCGAACTGTGCGCGTAGAAGAAGGAGGTGGCGTTCATGTGACGCGGCGGGCGATTCCAGTCGAGCGCGAAGGCCAAGGCCGTCCATCCCGTCTGCGGCCGCAGTTTTTCCTGGCCGACATAGTGCGACCAGCCGCCGCCGGACTGGCCGATGCAGCCGCACATGACCAGGAGATTGATGATCCCTCGGTAGATCATGTCCATGTGATACCAATGGTTCAGTCCGGCCCCGAGAATGACCATGGATTTTCCATGCGTCTTGTCGGCGTTTTCGGCGAATTGACGGGCGACGGCGATGATCTGCTCGCGCTTGACGCCGGTCACCGCTTCGGCCCAGGCCGGGGTGTAGGGGACGTCGTCATCGTAGCTCGCCGCCACATTGCCGCCGCCGAAGCCTCGGTCGATGCCGTAATTGCCAGCCAGAAGATCGAAGACGGTGGCGACAAGGACCTTGCCTGCCTTGGTCATCACCTTGCGCACCGGCAACAGCCGTTCGATGATGTCGCTGTGGTTGGTGGCGTGGAAGGATTCGGGGGCGGCGCTGCCGAAATAGGGGAAGGCCACCGGCACCAGGGCATCCCGCGTTTCGTCGAGCGAAAGGGTGAGGGAGGCGTCGCGCCCCTGACGGGCGTCTTTCTCCTCGATGTTCCATTTGCCGCTGTCGCCCCAGCGAAAGCCGATCGAACCGTTGGGCACGACCAGCGTCCCGTCGGCGCGGTCGAAGCCGAGCGTCTTCCAGGCGGGATTGTTACTCTGGCCGAGCCCGTCATCGAGATCCGCCGCCCGTAGATAGCGGCCCGGAACATAGGCGTCGCCGCGTTTGTCGAGGACGACCAGCATCGGCAGATCGGTCAGGCGGCGGCAGTAATCCTCGAAATAGGCGCTGCGGCCGGCCAGATGGAATTCCTTGAGGATGACATGCCCCATGGCCATGGCCAGCGCCGCGTCGGTTCCCTGCTTGGGATGCAGCCAAAGGTCGGCGAATTTCGCCGCCTCGCTGTAGTCGGGGCAGATGACCACCGACTTGGTACCCTTGTAACGGACCTCGGTATAAAAATGGGCGTCGGGGGTGCGCGTCTGCGGCACGTTCGAGCCCCACAGGAGGAGGAAGGTCGAATTGTACCAGTCGGCGCTTTCCGGAACGTCGGTCTGCTCGCCCCAAGTCTGCGGCGAGGCGGGCGGCAGATCGCAATACCAGTCGTAGAAGCTCAAGGCGACGCCGCCGATCAGCGACAGATAACGGCTTCCTGCGGCGTAGGAAACCATCGACATGGCTGGGATGGGCGAGAAGCCGGCGATGCGGTCGGGCCCGTATTTCTTGACGGTATAGACATTGGCGGCGGCGATGATCTCTTCCGCTTCGTCCCATTTTGCCCGAACGAAACCGCCGAGACCGCGAATTGTCTTGTAGGACTGCGCTTTCGCCGGATCTTCGACGATAGCCGCCCAGGCTTCCACCGGGCCCTTGCCGGCCCGTTCGGCGCGCCACAATTCGATCAGCCGGCGGCGGATCAAGGGATGCTTCACCCGATTGGCGCTGTAGAGATACCAGGAATAGCTGGCGCCGCGGGCGCAGCCGCGGGGTTCGTGGTTGGGTAGGTCGGGCCGGGTCCGTGGGTAATCGGTTTGCTGGGTTTCCCAGGTGACGATGCCGCCCTTGACATAGATTTTCCAACTGCAGGACCCGGTGCAGTTCACCCCATGGGTCGAGCGGACGATCTTGTCGTGCTGCCAACGGGCCCGATAGCCTTCCTCCCATTTCCGATCCTCGTTGGTGACCACGCCATGGGTGCCGGAAAAGGTTGCGACGTCTTTGCGGAAAAAGGTGAGGCGATCGAGAAAATGGCTCATGGCGCGATCCTGTCTGCGTGCGACGGCTGCGGGGAAGATTTTGGCGTGGGCGGGGTCTGCTGCATCGGATGATAGGTGTCAGCGCCGCGGCGCAGGTAGTACCACCAGGTCAGGGCGACGCAACTGAGGTAGAAGACGATGAAGCCGATCAGGGCGGCCGTCGGCCCGCCGGTGGCGGCGATTGATCGGCCGAAGCTCATGGGAATGAAGAAAGCCCCGCCGGCGGCAACGGCCGAAGTGAACCCCAACACCGCGGCGCCTTCTCTGGCGGCGTTGCGTTGCGCCAGGGCGAGGGCATCGGAGCCTTGTCCGGCCGCTTGGCGCAGCAGCAGGGCGCGAAAAATGGCCGGCATCATCTGAAAGGTTGCGGAATTTCCGATGCCGCTGATGGTGAACAGCAGCAGGAACATGCCGAGAAATCCCCAGAAGGCCATCGGCTGATCCTTGATGCCGACAAAGAACAGGACCCCGCCGACGGCAGCGGTCATGGCCAGGAAGACGTAGAGGCTGACCCGTGCACCGCCCCAGCGGTCGGCCATCCAGCCGCTGAACGAGCGGCTGGCAGCGCCGACCAGCGGGCCGAGGAAGGCGTAAGTCATCGCATTGACCTCGGGAAACAGCATCTTGGTGAGCAAGGGGAACCCTGCCGAATAGCCGATGAAGGAGCCGAAGGTGCCGGTATAGAGCCAGCACAGGATCCAGGTATGCTTGCGTTTGAAGATGACGGCCTGGTCGGTGAAGGATGCCTTGGCCGAAGGAAGGTCGTTCATTCCCAGCCAGGCGGCGAGGGTGGAGGCCAAAATCAAAGGTACCCATATGTAACCGGCGTTTTGCAGCCAGATCTGCCGGGTCGCCCCCGCGACGGCAATCGTCTGAGGTTCTCCACCCCAGGCGCCGAAGGCTCCGACGGTAATGATCAGCGGGACGAGAAATTGCACGACGGAGACGCCGAGGTTGCCCAGACCGGCATTCAAGGCCAGCGCTTGGCCCTTGCGGTCTTTCGGATAAAAGAAGCTGATATGCGCCATCGACGAGGCGAAATTGCCACCGCCCAGGCCGCACAACAGGGCCAGAATCAGGAAGACCGTGTAGGGCGTTCCGGGATGCTGGACGGCCAACCCGATGCCGATCGCCGGGACCAGCAGGGAGGCGGTCGCGTAGGTGGTCCAGGTCCGTCCGCCGAAGATCGGCACCATGAAGGCGTAGAAGCCGCGCAATACGGCGCCCGATAGGCCGGGCAGCGCCGCCAGCCAGAACAATTCGCCGGGTGAGAAGCGAAAGCCGATGGCGGGCAAATTGACCACCACTGCCGACCACACCATCCAGACGGCGAAGGCGAGCACCAGGGCGGGGATCGAGATCCACAGATTGCGCGCGGCAATTCGTCGCCCTGTCTTTTGCCAGAATGCGGCATTCTCCGGGTCCCAATCGTCCAGCCCTGCTGCTTGCGGCTGCAATTCGGCCAGGAAGCGATCGTCGGAAGGAACGGTGGCGGCGCGCTCCATGCGCAGGATGGCGGCATGCATCCAGGCGAGATTGATGCCGACGACCAGGAACAGCAGCATGAAACAGCTGGTCCACAAGCCGGTCAGGTCGTTCAGCAGACCGAAGGCGATCGGCAGAACGAAGCCGCCCAATCCGCCGATCATGCCGATGACGCCGCCGACCGGTCCGACATGATTGGCGTAGTAGGTCGGGATGTGGCGAAAGACCGCCGCGGTGCCGAGCGACATGAAAAAACCGAGGATAAAGGTGAGCACGGCGAACGGCATCACGCCGAGCGCGAAGCTGAAGCGCATCTCGTCGTGAATCCCGTGAACGACGTAGTCGGTGGCGGGATAGGACAGGATGAAGGTGCAGAGCATGCAGGCTCCGAAGCACCAATACATCACCCGCCGGGCGCCGACACGGTCGGGCAACACGCCGCCGTAGCCGCGGAACAGGCTGGCCGGAATCGAAAAGACGGCACCCAGGATGCCGGCCGCCCTGATATCCAGATGGTAAACGCCGATGTAAAAGCGCGGCAACCACAACGCCAGCGCGACAAGGCCGCCGAACACGAAAAAATAATAGAGTGAGAAACGCCATACCTGGACATTGGCCAGCGGCGCCAATTGTTGGCGGAGGGTAACGACCGGCACGCCGGCGGCGCGGCGGGCCTGCTGAATCGGGTCATCGGCCGTGGTGAACCAGAACAGGGCGGCCGTTGCCGCCAATGCGACGGCCCAGATCCGGGCGACCATCGGCCAGCCGCAGGCGATCATCACGAAAGGGGCGACGAATGTGGTGACCGCGCTTCCCACATTACCCATACCGAAAATGCCGAGCGCGGTGCCTTGCTTTTCCTTCGGATACCAGCGGGCGACGTAAGACACGCCGACGGCAAAACTTCCGCCGGCGAGGCCCAGCCCAAGTGCCGCCAGCAGCAGCAATGGGTAGGTCGTGGCGAACGACAAGAGCGCGGCGGCGACGGCCGATGCCAGCATCACGATGACGAAAACCTGGCGCCCGCCACGGCGGTCCGCCCAGATACCGAGCGCCATGCGGCTCAAGGACCCTGTCAGAATCGGGGTGCCGATCAGCAGCCCGAATTCCGTCTCATCGAGACCGAGCTGTTGTTTGATCTCGATGCCAATGATCGAAAAGAGGGTCCAAACGGCGAAGCAGGCGGCGAATGCCACCGTGCTCATCGCCAGAATGCGACTGGATCTTGGGTCTTCCGTGTGCCGCATCCGCTGCCTCTTTTCGATAGCAAACTCGGCGGCCGGCGAGGCGCGAGGTTTGCTTGATAGGGCAGCCTAAAAGCCGAGGTGATGGCATGCCTTGACTTTTATCAAGGTATGATGTGATGTTCGTCACGCATCACCAACGGGCGACGAGATGGGAAGACGAGGTTAACAGGAGATGAGGGTGGGTGACCATGACGATATGCAATTTATAGTTGATAGTCTTCCTCTCTTCGGAACTTTGTCGGCGACGAGTCGCGCCGAACTTTTGCGGAACTCGGTCCAGCATGGCGTGGCAGCCGGTACCGTCCTGTTCGTCCAGGGCGAGTTGCCGAATTTTCAACATGTCGTTTTGTCTGGTTTGGTGCATCTGTTCGGACGTTCCACCGAGGGACGCGAGGTCCTGATTGAAGCGGTGGAGGCCCCCGATCTCGTCATTCCTGCCGCCGTTTTGACGGGGGAGCCCTACCTCATGGAGGCCCGCGTACCCCAGGCGTCGCAGCTTCTCTTGATCCACGGTGGCGTATTCCGCGCCGCCGTGGCCGATCAGCCGGCACTGGCCCTGGAGATGATCGGCTGTCTGGCCGGCCAATTCCGTCGCATGGTCCGGCAGGTCAAGAACCTCAAACTAAGGTCATCGACGCAACGTGTCGGCTGCTACATTCTGGCGCTGGCGAAGCGGCAGGGGACACCGGATCGAGTGGTTTTGCCGTATGAAAAGAACCTCATCGCCTCTGAATTGGGCATCACCCGTGAGAGCTTCTCGCGCGCTCTGTCGGCGCTGCAGCGGGCCGGCATTGAGGTTCGAGAGGGAACCATCGTTATTCACGAC
>Ga0326727_10010789_pt1 | contig 21596 bp, 21 predicted proteins | sample MB2enrmetagenome_FD_207643 | JGI IMG/M metagenome (GOLD analysis project Ga0326727, IMG submission 207643) | Lab enriched peat soil microbial communities from McLean, Ithaca, NY, United States - MB29MY | ecosystem: Environmental > Terrestrial > Soil > Wetlands > Peat | place: USA: New York...
GCAGTGGATCACGGTACCCGAGGTATGGAGATTCTTTCCCGAAAAGCCATTGCCGGGCGACGCAGCCGGGTTCGGCTTCGCTAAAGTACGCAGTCGAGAGGACCCTGGCGTGCCACCGCAGATAGCGTCGCGCTGTGGTTGGTCCCTCCCAGAGCGTATCCCCGCCCACCTGGCCGAGGGAGGCGCAGTCTTCTACGACGAGGACGGAAAGTACATCACGTCGGCAGGGCAGATCCTGCTCGTGAGGCCCGGCAGGTAGCGTCGGACTCGCATCGGACTGTAACAGTTTTCCTATTGGTGATCCCACCACCGGGGCTGCGGACGCTCGCCTTGCTCGGCGCGCCCTCCGCGCCAGATCAATGGCCGAATTGGCTACATTTGATTGCCGGGCCCCAAGATTGCACATTTTCGAACCACCGGGAGTATCTATTACCGGAGCGCAAAACGCTCCAATACACCAGACAGCGGGCAGGCCGCAAAGCGGAAACCGTTGTGGGTGTCGGTTCAGCCGGCAACCATGACGGAATTCCCAGCCCGCTGATCCCGCACCCACAGCCGTCCTTTTCGGCTCGGCATGCCCGCCGGAGAACAGATGATCGAATCGGACCTCGTCACCAGCGAAGCCATCAGCACCATCGCCGGCCTGCTGGCGGCTGCGTACCGGCGGTACCTCGCCGCCAATAGGCTTCAAACATTATCTGAACCTGTCAACGGAGAGCTTGATAACGGACACGTTTCGAGCCCTCATACAGAGTGACGAACCATGCAGACTGCAATTAGTTTACGTGCACAAATTGATCGATTAAGGCAGATGTGCGTCGGCGAATTGCGCCGATGGCATCTGGAGACGTTCGGGGATGAGGCTAAGTCATGCCATCGCCAGTTCCTGTTCCGGCAGATTGCACGCCGCCTGCAAGCTGCCGTTACCCCGCCGTTGAGCGAGGACGCGCGGCAGTTTGCTTTGGCACTTGCCCGCGATTCCGTCATGGAGCGCCGAATGTCGGAGAATATTCAGCGTCGCCGGGTCGGATTGCCGATCGACCTTACGGTGACTACCAGGCTTCGGACTCACCACGACTCGCGTCTACCACTCCCAGGTAGTCTGCTCGCCCGAGATTACAAAGGCCAAACCATTGTGGTCAAGGTGCTCGATGACGGCTTCGAATATGACGGTCGAGTCTTTACTTCGTTGAGCGCAGTAGCGCAGGAAATCACGGGTGCCAAGTGGAATGGGTTCGCGTTTTTCCAATTGGCTAATGAAACCAAAGCGGTCGGAAGGAAGAGAGGCAATGATCGATAGAACCGAGGGGCAAGATGCGGCGCGGCGAACTGTCGTGCGGTGCGCCATTTACACCAGGAAATCCACAGACGAGGGACTGGAACAGAATTTCAATTCGCTGGATGCCCAGCGCGAAGCGTCGGAAGCTTACATTAAGAGCCAGATGCAGGAGGGGTGGAAGGCCCTCGCGGAGCGCTACGACGATGGCGGATTCACCGGCGCCAACATGGAGCGGCCGGCGCTGCAGCGCTTGCTGGACGACATCCGGGCTGGCCTGGTCAACTGCGTCGTGGTTTACAAGGTGGACCGCCTTACGCGGTCGCTACTGGACTTCGCGAAGATCGTGGAGGTGCTTGACAATCACGGCGTCAGCTTCGTGTCGGTGACGCAGCAGTTCAATACGACCAGTTCCCTGGGACGCCTCACGCTCCACATTCTCCTATCGTTCGCGCAATTCGAGCGCGAGATGATTGCCGAACGGACTCGTGACAAGATGTCGGCTGCGCGGCGCAAGGGGAAATGGGTGGGCGGCATTCCTGTTCTCGGTTACGACGTGAGCCCAAAGGGTGGATCCCTGATCGTCAACGAGGAAGAGGCTGAGCGCGTCCGCGCGATCTTCGACATGTATTTGGAGTACGGCTCATTGATGCCTGTGATCCAGGAACTCGATCGCCGTGGCTGGGGTCTGAAGGCGTGGACGACGCGCCGCGGCACACAGGCCGGCGGCGGACCGTTTTCCAAGACGCGGCTTTACAACCTGCTGACCAATGCCGTATACCTCGGCAAAGTCAACCATCGCGGCCAACTCTACGATGGTGAACAGCCGCAGATCGTCGGCACCGAAACCTGGCAGCGGGTGCAGGAGAAGCTCAAATCGAACGGCAGGATCGGCGGTCACGAGATTCGCAACAAGTATGGCGCAATCCTGAAGGGTATTCTCCGCTGCGGCAGTTGCGACGCCGGAATGATTCACACGTATACGAAAAAGACTGCCCACAAGCTCTACCGCTATTACGTCTGCATCACCGCACACCAGCGCGGTTGGAACAAATGCCCAACGCGGTCCGTCTCGGCTCCAGCTATTGAAGAGGCCGTGGTGGAGCAGATCCGTGGAATCGGCGCGAACCCAGCGATAGTCGAAGCCGTGGCGACGGAACTCGAACAAGAGCAACTGGCCCAGCGTGCCGATCTCGAACAAGAGAGGCATGTCGCGGAGCGGGAACTGCGGCGGATCAATGAGGAAATCGGGGCGGTGATTAGTTCGGCAGCGGCAAAGGGGCCCAGCATGAAGTTGGCAACAGACCGCTTGGCGGACCTGCAGGACCGAGCCTCCGCGCTCGAGGGCAGGATCAGCAAAATTCGAAAGGAACTTATGGCGAAGATCGAAGAGGGCGTGGACCGAGCGCATACCAGCCAACTACTTCGGGATTTCGATCATTTGTGGCAACAGATGACGCCGCGGGAACAGGAGAAGCTGGTGAAATCACTGGTAGACCACGTTACCTATGACGGAACGACGGAGGAGGTGAGGGTGGCGTTCCGGTCGGCGGCTTTGAAACAGATGTGCATGCCAGCGGGCGCAGAGGAGGGGCGATGAAAACAGATTCAGCTCTGAGCAAAATCGTCGAAACGCGTTGCACGTTGAGGCGGCCGAAGCGACAGGGTAACCAACCACGTCTCTCGCCGAGCGGGACTGTACCCCTGGTAGACGCGCTGCAAGTGCGCACCAAGTTGCCCAGGATTACGCACACGGTCGCGCGTGCGATCCTGTTCGAGCAGGCTATCACAAAAGGCGAGGCCGCGGACTTCGCCGATTTGGCACGGCTCACCGGCACAACGCGCGAGCGCGTCAGCCAGGTGATGAAAATGATGTGGCTTGCCCCGGATATTCAGGAAGAGATTCTCCGGCTTCCGCCGGCGCGGCGCGGCACATTCACGGTTACTGTGCCGGAAATTGCTGTGATCGCCGACGCAGTGATGTGGGCGGAACAGCGGGAATTATGGCAGAAGCTAAAAGACGAGAAGCAGTCGACCCAAGAGTGAGATTATCAAATACTAACATACAAATCATCGGGCGAAAACTTTATTTCCCTATAAATCAACAACTTATCATGCGGCTCTATTTCGCCCTACATTCGCCCGTGATACGATGAGCCTGGACCCGCACAATAAATTCATCGCGAGCCTCGTCAAGGCCGGTATCCCACTGGTCGGCGCACCTGGGATTCGTGCGGCTGCCCGGCATCTGCGGCCTTGGGACTCTCATAAAATCGCCAATGAGCCAGCACTATACACAGAGAGTTTTTCTCCGTCAGGCTCCAAATCGCCTGCTGGAAGTTTATTTTGCCGCGAAGGGTCTGCTCGGTGACATCTCATGGAAGGACCTGAAAGAAACGAAAATTGAGTCCATCCACCGAGCAATCCTCGCATTGCCGGAACGCGAACGCCGTGAAATAGGCCGAGACTTCCGCGCAATGTGGACCTTAGCTTCCGCCCGTGGAGCCCCCCTCTTAAACCGCATTGCAAAGCAACGTGGGATAGAATTGACCTCCGTGAACTCTCGCCAGCGCACTCCCTACGAGCGGGCGATATGGACGTTTCTGGAAAAGCCCGCCCTTTTTGAAGAAGCCACGTCTGCCGGGAGGTGGGAACTACTGCCGCGCGGCTTGATGGAGAAGTGGAATGGACTTCCGAAGGTTCCTCCAGACACATCGGATTCCACGCTGGCAGATTTCGCCGGGGTTCTGTCGCAGTATTACCTCGAGGAACAGGATCGGGGCGAGTACTGCCAGGTGGAACACTTCGCGTACGGCCAACTGGATTATTTCTTCGCATATCCGGCGGACTATTGGCGTACCTTGCTCAGCTATGAGGATGACGGGGAATTGGAGCGTAAGGGCCTGAAACCGGCTTTTGAGGCAGTGATAGCGTACGACAGGAACGCCGGCACAGTAGAGGTATGCGCCGAGGGTGGCAGCAAGGTCCGGGCCGAGTTAGCGGCCCGGTTTGCCCACACGGTCCTTCACGTCGACCAGGAACCCGCGCCTCTGCCCGGCGTGCAATACGCGCTGCACATGCTGCTGGATCGCAACTTTGTATTCACCACTCAGCCGGACGATAATCTGGAACTCGTGCGCGCAAAGTTGATCCGTGTGCGTTGGCCGGGCGACGCGACGCGGCACCTGACCTTCGAAGTGGATGGACGGGATATTCACGCAAACGTTCACGATCTGATTGACGATGTGCTGCGATGCGCAACAGTGAGTCGCGAGGAACTGATCGTGGTGGGCGCCTCAATACAGGCGGCATTTTCCCACCGCATCGTCAGCTTCGATCTAACCTCGTCCACCTGCAATCTGGGCGACACTCCCGAAGAACTCACCCTGAAGGAAGGCTTAAAGCGGTGGGGAATCGATGGTACAGAATGATGCCCTGCGCCATTTTTGGTGGCGAGCCGAATACCCCGAGGCGATTTTTGCCGCTGATGAGGTGCGGTTTTGGCCGGCGGGGCAAATTGAGAGGCTTCGCCGGCTCGGGCTTCTGCGCGAAGGAGATCTCTCCTCCAGTGTGATCTGTTTCAATTGCGGGCATCCGCATAGCGCGGTGGTTTTCTACCCTAGCCAAGATCTCTTCGGCCGCACTCGGCCCCACATCATTTGCCCCGATGAGGGTCTCATCGAGGTCGATTTCGATGACATGCGACAGTGGCTGGTGGACAGGCCGGCGCTAGCGCGCGTGCTGGTAAGAGCGTTGGAAGCGGCGGGTTACGTGCAAGAGATCGTTCCCAACCGGGTCTGGGCGCTTGGACGTCGCCATTTGGCCGGACGATTTCGTGAGTTTTTCCTCGCCGTCGGCATGTTCCGTCCTGACGGACCAGCCATGATCGAGCACGCGGGTCGGATTGGGAGTGCCTCCTCGCCGGTGATCCTGGTACCCAGCAAGCTGCCGCGCGGAGAATTGTGGAGGGATAGTGCGCTACCGCTGTTCTGTTTATCCGAGATCGCCATTCTTCAGGAAGACCGCCTCACGCTGGACGTCGCCTACATTGAAGGTGCATTGTATGAAAAGCGTACGGGGCCGCTAAAGACTACCGGTAGCTTTGCTGTCCCTGACGGTGCAGCGTGGGAGAATCTTACAATCGCGGTGGACGAAACGGCTTTAAGGGCTGTTATTGGGGGCGCACGAAAGATGCGCAGTCTGGAGGACTGCGGATTCACTCGCGGACATGGCGAAGGTGACATGGCACTTCAGACCCTCCGGTTGTTTGCCTATCACCACGGATCGTTCTCAACACGGGATGCACCGGTCGCCAATAGTGAAAAGACGCCCTTCAAAAAACAGGTGAGCGTGTTGCGCAGACAATTAAGGACCCTGTTTCCAATTGAGGGTGAGCCGATCGTTCACCACAAAGTTTCCGGCCGATACCAGTGCACATTCCGCATCTCTCTGGAGGGCGATCCATGTTTTCCGACTGGAGAGTCCTGGCTGGATTACCGGTTCGAGGAGTTGGATGCCGGGCGGATTAGAGTAAGCGTGAAGAGCACAGAGATCCTCCCCGCCGTGAGCCGCAGCCGGGACGCCGGTGCGACGCGCGATGTCGCTGTCGGGGAGGCCCGCCGATCGGCGGAGTATTCACTCGACCGTCTTGGCCTTGCAGACAGCGGCGGAGTGCCGACTGCCGAAGGACAGGTTTTGCTTGCTTTTCTACGCGGCGAGGGGCGGCTCCGGCGGAAGCCCGATGATCTGGCGCTTTTGCGACTGAGCCAATACCTCAGAAACCTGAGCGGAGTCGCCAATGACCCCTTTCAATACAGTGATCGGAAGGGTGTTTGGGTCACGCTTTTCGAGTGCGGCACCGCCCGACAGCAGTAGCCGATTATAAGCATCCCCTCCCCCTTCATGCCTTACCACCAGCCGCACCGGGTCACGCAGTTCAGGGTGAAAATTCACCCTGCCGCCTCGAATCGTACGAAAGAATCTTCGAACTTTATTTGCCGTGTTTTCAACGAATCGTTCTGCCGGCCCCCGCCGAATTGGTCCGCAGGGTGAAAATTCACCCTTTCAGCAGCAGAGGAGAACATGACTTCGGCATCTTCTGTTGCTCAATCAAAAGAAGGCCCGCAGGCGGTCGCCTCGGCCCGGAATTCTCCGGTGCCCGAAGCGTTACTGCGGGAAGCCTTCGACGACGTCACGCTCATTGGCGGCGGCGTTGCTGTTATCCACCATCTAGATAACGACCTGATCTGGACGTTGATGAAACGTCTGGATCGTATTCGCGTACGTCTGCTTCGCGACCTTAAGGGGCTGACACCGCTGCTCGACTTGGATCCGACGCCAAGGACACCACGCGTCCATGCCGCCGTTGAAGAGCTCCTGCTAAGCAACCAGTCCCGGGCGGGGGAATGAGGAGCAAGGCGATGACGTACATCACCGATCTTTCTGCTTCCCGCCAACAGCTCCTGCGGCTCTTCCAGAGGATCAACTTCGGGAGGGTAGAAGATCTCGAAATCCGAGATGGCGAACCTGTGTTCAGCCCCGTACCGAGGGTCTTCCTGGAACTCAAACTCGACGGGGAAGACCGGCCCCGACCTGAAGCAGGAACTGGCCGGTTTCTCCTTCGCACCCAGGTGGGCCGGTTCCTGACCCAACTCGCTCAACTCCAGGACGGCACCGTCGAGTGCATCGAGATCCGGCACGGCCTCCCATTCCGCATGGTGGTGGAGGCGATGCCCACGGAGTTGGAACCATGATCGCTGCCACAACCCCTCCCTTGGACTCTTTCATCATCCAACAGGCTGAGGTTTGCGCGAGCCGGATGGTCGGCCACCATGGCTTCACGCCCGATGACTGGGAAGACCTGCGCCAGGAGCTGGTGCTCGAATATCTCAAACGGATTCCGCGCTTCGATGCAAGCCGCGGTGATTTGCGCGGATTCGGGTACAGCGTGGTCCGAAATCATGCTGTAAAGCTGGCGGTCCGCCGATGCAGGGCCGTCAGATATCAGGCAGACAGCCGTGGCCCAGACCGGATTCTCTCCAACCCGGATGCCGAACTCGATACCCGCATCACTGTTCGGACTACAGTATCGCGACTTCCGGCTCACCTTAAACACTTGGCCTGGCAATTGAGCGAAATGAGGATCAGCGAGATCTGCCGACTAACGGGCAAGTCCCGCAGGCGGATTTACCAGTTGGTTCGGCAAATCCGTGACGCCTTCGTTGAATATGGCGTAACGCCTGACATCCTATCCGGTCGAGGTGTGCGATGAGATCCACCGAGCCGATTGCTATTTCCAAATTCCGGCTTGACGGAGGCACCCAGCCGAGAGCCGCGCTGAACCTCCATGCTATCGAGGATTACACCAAAGCAATGACCGCCGGCGCCAAGTTCCCGCCAGTCACTGTTTTTTACGACGGAGAGAACTACTGGCTAGCGGACGGTTTTCATCGGGTCAAGGCTGCCGGTGCCGCGGGTTTGGACGTGATCGAGTGCGAAATCCGCCAAGGGACACGTAAAGACGCCCAGTGGTACAGCTTCAGCGCCAACAAGTCAAACGGTCTCCGCCGGACCACCAGCGACAAGCAACGGGCCGTCAAAGCCGCACTCCTCCATGCCAACGGAATTTCTCTCAGTGACGGACAAATCGCCCGCCATGTCGGCGTGGACCAGAAGACCGTTAGCAATTGGCGGCGTCGGCTCCAGGCATCTCAGGAAATTCCTAAGATGACGGCGCGATCTGTCAAGCGCAAAGGCAAGACCTACGAACAGGACACGGCCAAGATTGGCCGGCTCAAACAGCAGCAACGGCCGCATGCACAGCCACCTTTAGACCCGGCAGCAGAGACGGCGGGGAATGCGAAAACCACGCACACCACCGCCTCTAGCCGGAAAGACCGGTCGCAACGGGTTGACCGGTTAGCCCGATTAACCCTTTCCTTCATTGAAGCCACGAAGCATCTCGCCCACCTGCTTAGCTGGTTGGGCGAAATCGAAGGCGAATTCGATGAGGCCGAGTCGTTGCTATCGAACGCCACCAGTTCTATTCATTCCGTGATCACGGAAATCGAGCGGAAGGCGGTCGCCGCCGATCCGCTGAACGCATCCCGGTTGGGAATTCAGGAGAAGAAATTATGACGCCATTAAGAGTTTTGTCTGGGGCACTGGACGAATTGACCGAAGGTCAGATAGTGCTGCGTGGGGTGATTGACCCCGCTTCGCTGGGCGGCTTGCTTAAGCCGGACTACCAGCGTGAAACACTGCGGAAAGCCACGATCGAGGGATTGACGAAGGCCTTCCGCGACGGCGGCGGGCGCGTGCCCGACGTAGAGCTCGCAGTCCGCGGCGACCGCTACGGATGCCGCGATGCCGATGGGACTTACACCATCACCGGCGACATATTCATCATTGACGGGCTGCAGCGGATCAGTGCGGCCCGGCAGTTCGCATCTGACGGCGGTAAGCCTCTGGTCGGGGCGATGATCCACTTTGGCACCACCGAGCGTTGGGAAAGGGAGCGTTTCGATATTCTGAACATGTGCAGGACCAAGCTTTCCCCCAACGTCCTGCTCCGCAACCGTGTTGCGCAGTGCCCCTCGCTGCGCCGGCTGTACGACCTCTGCTCCGATGAATCCTTCGTCCTCTATCAGCGGGTCTCCTGGTCGCAGTACATGCGCCGCGAGGAGTTGCTGACGGCGTTGTGCTTTCTGAAGACGGTGATGCGCCTGCATTCCAAATTTGGAGCAAGCCGCTATCACGCCGTCTCGTCTCTCTGGCAGGCGCTGCCACCCATGATGGCGAGCGTGGGCGAATCCACGATGACCGAGAATGTCAAAACCTTCTTTCAACTCCTCGATAGCGCCTGGGGCATTAGTGGGATCTTATATAAGGACCGTGCGACCCACCTGAAGCACGGTTTCCTGTTCGCCCTGGCGGATGTGCTCTCTGCATATCCAGTTTTCTGGTCCGGAAAGAGCCTCCGCATCGATCGCGAGGCGCAGAAGAAGATTGGCCATTTCGGCCTGAATGATCCCAACGTCCGGACGATGGCATGCAGCAGTTCGAGCGTTGGCCTTCTCCAGCGCCTGATTGTGGATCACATCAACTCCGGCAAGCGGACGCGCCGCCTGGTTCCGTCTGATCCCGACGAAGGTGGTACCCGTTTCGAAGTTGGGCGAGGACGGGGCGACTAACTATGAACGCCGCCCCTATGATCTCCACCTATTCGATGTGGTCGCTGTTTCGGAACTGCCGAAAGGCAGTGGACTGGCGCTATCTCCAACAGCTCGTGCCTCTTCAGGCGAACCGCAACCTGCAGTTCGGCTCGATTATCCACGAGTGCCTCCAGGCGTGGCACCAGAGGCGCGATTTGGAAGAAGTGCTAGCGATCAGCGACCGCCTCTGTGCCGGTCGGCTTCAAGATGAAAACCAGCGCCGGGATTGGCATCTTGCCACCGCGATGATGCGAGCCTACGCCACGCGGTATGCCACTGATGACTTCGAAATCGTCGCATTGGAGAAAGCTTTCGAAGGGCCCATTGTAAATCCCGCAACCGGAGCTGCCTCACGCAGCTTCGCGCTTGCCGGCAAGGTGGACGGTATCATCCGCATCCGAGGCGAGCACTTCATCCTGGAGCACAAAACGGCGGCGCAGGTCGACGGGGATTACCTGGAGAAACTCTGGACCGACTTCCAGATCACCATTTACGCACATTATGTCGAGCAAACGATGGGAATCCCGATAACCGGGATCCTCTACAACGTGCTGGTGAAAGCCAAGCTCCAACAGGGAAAGGGTGAAACCGAAGAGGAATTCCAGGTTCGCCGCGCGGAGTTGCTGGCGAAATCGAAAACCGGCAAGACCACGGCCAAACGGAAACTGCCGGAGTCCGATGGAGAATTCCAACAGCGCCTGGCTGAAAAGTACGCCGACCCTGAGATGTTCCACCGCGAAATGCTATATCTCTCGCGGGACCGTTTTGAGATCCTGCGCAACGAACTCTGGGAACTCACCCAGGCATTCCTGGATGCGCGCCGCCGCGGCGTTTTCTACCAGAACACCGCTTTCTGCTTCAACTATCAGCGCCCTTGCTCGTATTTCCCACTCTGCCGCTCGAACGGCAATCCAAATCTGATCGAGAACTCTTACCATCGCGTCCCGCCCAACGAAGAATTGCGGGTCGTATCCAACGAGTCCACTGAACCAGTTTTTTGAAAAAGGAGACGAAAAAGAAATGTCTATTCTTCCAACTGCCAAAACGCCGCCGAAACCTGGCTTGGCCGACCTCACTGTGTTGTGGTATGGGCCTACCAAAATTGGCAAGACCAGCACCTGCGGCCATGCCGATGGTGCCCTGTTCCTGGCCACTGAACCGGGATTGAATGCGCTCGATGTTTATCAGACGCCCATCCAGTCCTGGGAAGATTTGTTGGCCGCTTGCGCTGAGATCGCGGAGGGCAAGCACTCCTTCAAGACGGTCATCATTGACACCATCGATAACGCCCATAAGTTTTGCACCGATTACATTCTGAAGAAGTTCAAGATTGAACACGAGTCGGATCTCGGCTACGGAAAGGGTTACGCGATCGTCAACAACGAATTCCAGCGCGTGCTCACGAAGCTGGCGTTCCTGCCCTACGGCCTCTTCCTGATCTCGCACGCCAAGGAAATGGAGGTGGAAACGCGCACGGGGAAGTACACCCGCATCGTGCCGACGCTTCCGGACAAGGCTCGGAAGATTGTGCTGGGCATGGTGGACATGGTCTTGTTTTGCGACCTGGAGGTGACCACGGGGGAGGACGGCGAAGAAATCACGCGGCGCGTCATCCGCACTAAACCCAGCCTGTATTACGAAGCCGGCGACCGCACGGGCCGGATGCCCGAGACCATCGATCTCGATTTCAAAAAGTTCCTGGAGTCCTTCAACGCGGCGGTTGCGCCGGTGAAGACGCAGACGGCCGCCAAACCGGCACCGGCAAAGTGAATCCCCAAAAGGAGAAATGACCATGAGTAAACGTGCAATTGACCTGTCACAGTTTGACGACGAGTTTCAAGGCGAGCAGCCGGAAGAGCGCGGCGATTTTGAGAGTGTGCCCGACGGCAAATATCAAGTCACCGTGGAAAAGGTCGAGTTGACGGAGGCGCAGACTTCCGGAAACCCGATGCTGAAGTGGACGCTGCGCGTGATCGCGCCAAAGTTCATCAACCGCCTGATGTGGCGCAACAGCGTCATCACCCATAACACGTTGAAGTACCTGAAAACCGACCTGCACCTGTGTGGGCTCGACCTCGACAAGATCTCCGATCTGGGGAAAAACCTGAAAAAGCTGTTGAATGTGAAGCTCGAAGTCACCAAGAAAACCAAGGGCGACAACGAGAACATCTTCTTCAATCGCCGCATCGAGACTGACCGGACACCGGGAAAGTTCCGGCAGGAGGCCGGCGACGCCCTTGCCCGGTTCTAGCGCGGGGTCCGTCACCTTCATCATAGACACACGCGAGCAGGAAGAATACTCATTTGATTCCCGGCTGGTGGCCACGAGGCGTCATGCGTTGCCAGCCGGGGATTATTCGATAGCTGGGTTAGAAAACACGGTTGCGGTGGAGCGGAAAAGTCTCGACGATTTCGTTTCCACCGTAATCCACAATCGCGAGCGCTTTCGGAACGAACTACGGAAACTCGCCGGCTACCGGGCTGCGTGCGTTGTGGTGGAAGCGGGCGTACTTGATGTGCTGCTGCACCGCTACCGTGGCGACGCCCATCCGAACGCAGTGCTGGGCAGTGCACTGTCGATCATACTGGATTTCCACGTTCCGGTGTTCTTCTGTTCCAGCCGGCAGGCGACCTGTCAGTTCGTGCAGGCTTACCTGCTGGCCGCTCATGCGAGGTGGAGCATATGACGAAAGCGGCGGCCGCGGAGGTGCGAACTTCCCTCCGCGGCATCGTGGAGATGGTTTTCTACTCGGGTCCGAGGTTTAGTGCCGGTCGTCTCCGTACGCCCGAAGGAGCGTTGGTGAATTTTGCCGGCAAGGTTTTTGCCCAGCCGCATGACTCGGTCCAGCTCGAAGGTTACTGGGCCAATCATCCTAAGTACGGCCGGCAGTTCACCGTGGAGACCCTCGGATATGACCTCGAAATGGATGCCGATGGATTAGCCAATTTCCTGGCCAACCACCCTGATGTGAAAGGCATCGGCCCGGCCAAAGCACAGGTTATTGCCGATCACTTTGGATCGAGCTTCGATGCCGTGATTCGGGGCAATCCCGAGGCGGTCGCGTCGGTCGCAAAGTTGCCGCTCGATTCGATCCTGACGCTACAACAAATCTGGATCGCCAACAGTGACTTCAATGCGGCGATGACATACTTGGCGCGATTCGGTTTGACTCACTACCAGGTCACCACGCTCGTGAAGCGATTTGGAAGCCAGGTCGTGCCGATCCTTGAAAACGATCCCTATGTGCTGATGCGGGAGATCTCGGGGTTCGGATTCAAACGCGTGGATAAAATCGCGCGAAAGATGGGCACGCCCAAGGACATGCCTTCGCGGATTCGGGCTGGCCTTCAGTACTGCGTTCTAGATGCGTTGGACGATGGCGACTGCTGGGTTGAGTACGAAGATCTGCTGGATCGTGCCAACACCCTCCTGGTGATGGACACGCTCGACAGTCGCGAGGTGATCGAAAGTCATCTCGAATCCCTCATTACAGAGGGGCTGTTGATTTGTCAGCCGTTCGAGCGGTTGGTCGTTGCCGATCCGGAGATTCACCGCATGGAACGGGAGTTGGCGGAGATTCTGCGCACGGCTCATATGCGAAATCCTCATGCCGTCTCCGACCTGGATGGGCTGCTGAATGCCGAGGGCGCGGAACTGAATCGGGAACAGCGGGAAGCAGTAAAGAACGCCCTCACCTACTCGACGTCGCTGATGACTGGCGGCGCCGGGAGCGGAAAGACGTATGCTGTCTCGACGATCACCACCATCGCTGACCGTCTAGAGAAACGTGTTGTGCTAGCCGCGCCAACCGGGAAGGCGGCCAAACGGCTGGAGCAGGTGGTGGGGCATGAAGCCGGCACCATTCATCGGTTGCTGGGCTTCAATGGCCACACATACTCCCGTGATGCATTGAACCCAATTGAGGCGGATATTCTGGTGGTCGACGAAGTCTCGATGGTAGATGTGGCGCTCGCCTGGCAACTCTTCCAGGCCGTCGATCGAGCCAAAACCGCCGTGGTCCTGGTCGGTGACCACAACCAACTGCCGCCGGTGGGTCCGGGGAATCTTCTCCGGGATCTGGTGAAATCGCGGGCGATCCCCACTACGGTCCTTACCCAGATTATTCGCCAGGCGGGCGTATTGAAAGAGAATTCCACAGCCATCCTGTCCGGTGAAGTGCGGCCTACCGCGGAGGTGAAAAATGGCGGACGACGGCCATGGTACGTGATCGACAAGTTCACCGACACCGGCGATGTGCAGCGCATGCTACTGCTCCTGTTTGCGGAAGTCCTCCAGGAACGCCTCGGTTACGACCTGGTCCGCGACGTCCAGGTGCTGACCCCGACGCACAAAGGTCCGCTCGGCACTGTCGAGTTAAACATCGAACTTCAGAAATTGCTCCAAAAGAAACTGTTCGGCTTCGACGTGCCTGACGTCGAACCAGGCCATCGGCCGCGTCTCTATCCGGGCGACAAAGTCATCCAGATGAAAAACGATTACGACCTTGGCGTGATGAATGGTGCTATGGGGGTCGTGCTCGAGGTGAATTCCGGCGCCGCATTGACCATTGATTTCGATGGTCGGCCAGTGGAGATTGAATCCGGCTCCGACGCCGCCGGAAATGTGCAGTTGGCCTATGCCACCTCAATTCACAAACAGCAGGGCTCGGAGTTTCCCTGCGCTATCGTCATCGCTCACAAGTCGCATTCCTTCATGCATCATCGCAATCTGCTCTACACTGCGGTGACTCGCGCCAAAGAATCGGTGATCCTGCTAGGCGATCGCTGGGGCATCGATAACTGCGCGACCAAGCGCCAGGTGGATCGGCGAAATACATTTCTCTCATTTTTGCTGGTGTCGGAGCTGCGGCCGTGATCGCGGCACCCGTGGATGTGCATGCCTATTACCGTCAGGTAACCGATATCGATATCGGCGAGATTGCCCGCGAACTGTTGGCGGGCAGAATCACTCAGGAATCACGGCAGACCCTGTTCTGCGATTGCCCGAACCACTGTAGCCAATCCCATCGTTCGCTTCACATCTGGCTCGATAAGCAGGGCTGGTATTGCCACGCTTGCAGCGTCGGCGGCGATGTTCTGCAACTCGTCGAATTCGTTCATTACGGCGTCGTGACGAAGGGAATGAACGGCAGCATGCCCGAATCGCACCGGGCTGCGCGCGACTTCCTCGCCACGCGGGTTGGGTTGCCGCCGTTGTCGAAGCTCGGTTCCGAGCGCCCGGAGGAAACTGAGGAAGCCTACCAGCTCACGCTTCATGTTCGTGAAGCGCTGACCGCCTTGGCGGAAGTCTATCACCAGCGATTGATACAGAATCCAGAAGTCCTCGGCTGGTTCCGGACGAAATATGGGATCAGCGAAGAAACGATCGCGCGCCTGAAGATCGGTTTCGCCGACGGTGGGCCGCCCAGTGCGGCACGCACCTTGATGGCTGGACCGGGCGCGTTCACGAAAGCTGATCTGACTGGCACGTCCGCATTCCGGCCCACATCCCAGGACGGCATCGTGCCGTTTTTCGATGGCCGGATTGTTTTCCCGTACTGGAGCCGCGGCCAAGTCGTGTTCATGATTGGGCGCCACACACCGTGGACACCGGACGTCGATTGGGAGAAGTCGAAGTACAAGAAACTCGCTGTCCGCAACGAGCATGACCACGACTATGTTGCGCCGTGCATCCGGAACGATGTCCTCTACAACGAAGACGTGTTTCTCACGCGCCCCGAGCGGGTCATTATCACTGAGGGCGTTACGGACTGCATTTCCCTGATGGAGCACGGCTTTCCGGTGGTGTCGCCTGTGACGGTGCAGATCCGTGAAGCCGATTGGGAACGGTTGCTGCCGAAACTCGCCGGCGTAAAGACGGTTTTCATCTGCCAGGATAACGAGATCTCCGAAGCCGGCATGCAGGGCGCGTTGAAAACGGCGCGCGTCCTAGCGGACCACGGCATAGCGACACGCGTGGCCGTCTTGCCTCTTGGGGAAAAACAGCAGGCTGCCCGAGAGAAGCTGGGCAGTCTGCGGGCTGGGAGTGAAGAACGCGACGACCTGCTGGCAGCAGCAAAAATTGATGTTAACGAATTTTTCGCGGCCGGCAACACGGCGTCCGATTTCGAAGCCATCCTCGCGGCCGCCCAGACTCCGCTTGAGCTGGCAATTTCGAAGCTCAGCGTCGATGTCCCGGATGCTGATCTCAGCCGCTTGCTCCAACCGATCCTGACCGAGGTCGGGCGACTCGATCCGATTGAGCAGGATCGTCATCTCAGACTCATCCAGGCCCGGTGCGGCAAGGGCCGCGTACCCGTCACCACTCTGCGGAAGCAGTTAAAGGTGGTGGAAATCGCGCGGCCGAAGGCAAAATCCGGAAGTACCCGGCCCAAAGATCCGGAAGCCACAGACTCGAACGGCTCCGACGCACCGCCGTTGCAGAGCATCCAGGTCAACAACCGGCAACTGCGGGACGTCATTGCCGACGCCTGGGCCGCCATTCATACGATTAACGAGGCGAAGGGACCGGATGGCATGGAGCGGCCATTTCTGTTCCAAAACGGCGGCGCACTGGTACGCATAGCCGGGACGGGTGCCCAGACGAGAATCGACGCGCTCGGGGATACGGCGATGTACGGCATTCTCGCCCGCAGTGCCAACTGGCACAACGTGTCCGAGGAAGCCGTGACCGCAGCGCCGCCTTCGCGAGACACCGCCCGCGATATGCTGGTGAACCCGGATCCGGGACTTCCTCCTCTAGATTCCGTCATTCGCACACCTACGTTCGGGAAAGACGCCACCCTGATCACTGCTCCCGGTTACCACCGCTCGGACGCGCTTTGGTTATTCAAGGACGATTCCTTGGATATTCAGGAAGTCTCCGCGTCGCCGTCGGGCGAAGAGATTGGCCGCGCCAGGTCCTTGCTCCTTGATGAATTGCTGGTGGATTTTCCGTTTGTGAAAGATTCGGATCGCGCCCACGCGCTGGCTGCGATCCTTCTTCCTTTTCTGCGGCGCATGATCCCCGGACTCGCTCCAATCCACCTGATTGAGGCTCCTACCCAGGGCTCGGGTAAGGGCCTTTTGGCCTGCTTGATCAGCATTATCGCGACCGGCTTGCCTACTGAAGGCCGGACGGTGCCAGAGAGCGAGGATGAAGTTCGAAAGATGATCACCGCGGAGTTGGTTAGCGGGCAGCCGATCATTCTCCTCGACAACCTCAGCGAGAAACGGACATTGGATTCCGCCGCGCTGGCATCGGTAATGACCGTGCCCTGGTGGACGGACCGGTTGCTGGGCGAATCCGAGATGCTGCACCTTCGCAACAATGCTCTCTGGCTGGCAACAGGGAACAATCCCCGGCTATCGGACGAGTTGAGCCGGCGCTGCATTCGGGTGCGCATTGATCCACGAATCGATATGCCATGGCTCCGCCGCGGATTCAAACATCCGTTGATTACTGATTGGGCGCAGGAGAATCGTGGGTCCCTGGTCCACGCCGTGCTCACACTGATTCAGGCATGGATTGACGCCGGGCAACCCTTACACGACACGCGTCTCGGATCTTTCGAGAAATGGTCCGGAGTTATCGGCGGGGTTCTCGACGTAGCGGGCATTCCCGGATTCCTCGGCAACCTAAACGAGCTCTACGCAAATGCCGACAGCGGGGGGCAAATGTGGCGGGAACTCACAGCGGCATGGTGGGAAGCGTTTGGAGACGAACCGAAGCGTGTCAGCGAACTGAACGAGTTTTGTGAGCAGCGCGATCTGATGCTCGACGTACGTGGCGATGGATCGCTACGGTCGCAGCAGACGCGGCTGGGAAAAGCGCTCGGCATCAAGCGTGACCGAGTCTTCAATGGCCTGACCGTCACGCGCATTAGTGAGAACAACCATAAGACCGGCATCCGTTATGCTCTGAAGCCGGTCGGTGGAGACGTCGATCCATCTGGTGGAGACGTGGTGGAGACGTTGGCCGAACAACGTCTCCACCACTTTGAGCCAATAGAATCAGCAGATTACGGCGACGGTGGAGACGTGGGAGACCTTGGAGACCTTTCCAGAGAGTCTCGCGCGCAAAAAACACACGAACGCCCGCGGTACGCGGATGCGTGTGCGAATTATATAAAGGAGGGCGGCCAAAATGGCGAAAAGGTCTCCCACGTCTCCACCACGCCCGTAACCGATACAAAAGACAACAACTTAACGGTGGAGACGTTGGATTCACAACGTCTCCACCAGGTTCCCACGTCCCCACCAAGTCTCCACCACACGTCTTCACCGTGTCGGCCACCGGGGAAGAGTCGCGTAATTGACCTGGCCAATTTGCCGAATTCAGACCCAGCCAGCGGTAAAGACCCGCCGTGACCCGACGCTTAGCCGCGAATCACGGATAGGTGTTTTTCAAACGTAGACAGGAGAGCAACGATGAATGTGGCATTGGGGGACGATTGTGAAAAGCCGCTTCCGATCGCGCCGGAGGACGAGTCGCCGGGCGGGACATTTGTCTCGTCAACCCTCGCAACGTGGAAGACGGCGAACCCGGAGCGGTTCGTCCGGGATTTTCAGATTAACGACACGATATATCGCCGGCTCGATCCAGAGTATTACGCTTGGCTGCGTTCGCGAATGGTGCTGGCGAAGAAGGCCGCCAAAGCAGGACATCTCGACGGGGCAGCGTTTGAAGATATGCGTATCCGGTTTAATGCCGTGCATGATTGGGCAGTCGAGCATTTCGGCGAAGAACAATTGCTGACCGCAGTCCGGACACTTCGTGCCGGCGAATATAGCCCGCCAGTCGTCGACGATAAATCGAAGTGCTCATTGCCGCCTATGCTGAGATCCGCAGGTAATCACGTCTCACCAGAGGCAACCGCGTTGGTGGATACGATCAGTGAACGTGCGCTGGCGCTTGGTTGGAGTCGCCAGCGGCTCTTTACCACGGGCACTGGCGTTTTCGATCCGCGGCGCGGCCTCGTCTGTTATCTAAAGCCAGGCGACCGGATCGGCGAAGTCACGGCGCAGTCCATTGAGATCATTCGCCCGTCGCCGTCGGAGGTGCGCCATCGATTCTACAACCCAGATGTGGATCAGCCGTGGGAACGGCGAAACCAGAACGCTTCGGATTTTTCTTGAAGAAAGATTTCACATTTTGACGAGATCGGGAGTATCTATTACCGGAAGCAGTTGAGAGGGTCGGTTCGGGCAACGAGCGCCAGGCGCACTCCCCGAATGACCCTCAGCATGAACATCGTACCGGCGGGCCGGGCGCAAAATAGTCCGACATCACTTCCGCAGCCGGAGTGTGTCCAACAGCCTCCATGAGAATTCCTGTCTTTGCAGGCCCCCGGATTATCGATATGTGCGATGCCATCAGCGTACGCCGGTATATCGGCGCAACCAATGCGGAGATCGTCCGCAAACGCAAGACCGGCGAAATCGTCCAGGTGAACTTACTCTCACACGGCGACGACTCGCGAAACAAGTCCGCGCACGATAACGGCTACCCGACCTACCAAGAGCACGTTGAAGCGGAATCGCTGGTGATGTTGAAGCGCGTCGATTGCGCAACGGGCCAACTGGTCCGATGGTCCCATCGTGATCAATTCAATCCGCGCAGATTCAATCCAGACCTGGTCCCGAAATCGGTCGTTGCCGCCTTGGCGTGACAGTTAGGCGGCATCTTAGGAAATTCCTGAGATGGTGAATTCACTGATCACCACCATCGCTTGGGGCATGCCGCCGTTGAGGATTGGCCACGGTTTTTGGGGACCTGACCCCTGAGCGGCGGCCGCGCGTTGTGATGCTGCGCAGTTTCGCTAGTTAGTGGACTTTTTCGAGGTGCGCAGAGCGGGTGCGCAGTGCGCATTGCCTCGCCGATGTCTCGACACTGAAGCGCTGAGTTTTTGGTTACATGGCAATAAAATCCCACTGGCGTGGATTGGCCGCCCCAATTATCGCCCGTGTGCTGGCCGAGAATGCCGGAAAGCCCGAACGCGACGTGCGGAGGGCGTTACGTAAGGCCTACCCGTTCGGCCGCCGGTCTCATCACCCGTACAAGATCTGGCTCGACGAGATCCAGGTTCAAACTGGGCGTCGGCAGGTACGCGACCGTCATTTCGAAGTTCAAAGCCCGTCTCCGGAGCCTGACCCCCGACAGGGGCTTCTTTTCGCATGAATTCATCGAGAATTGCGCCAGCAATGGCGAAAAGTATCGAGGTCTGGCCGATTGACCGGCTAACGCCATACGCGCACAACGCCCGGACACATTCGGACGCGCAAATTGCACAGATCGCCGCGAGCATTGCGGAATTCGGGTTTACGAACCCGGTCCTCGTTGACACCAACGCCGGCATCATTGCAGGGCATGGGCGATTGTTGGCCGCACGCAAGCTTGGATGGAGTGAGGTTCCAGTAATCGTACTGGACCATCTGAGCGAAACACAGAAGCGTGCATACGTTCTCGCGGACAACAAGCTAGCCACGCTGGCGGGATGGGATGAAGAAGTCCTCCGAATCGAACTGGCAGAACTCCAGGAGCAGGATGTTGCGCTTGATCTGCTCGGCTTCTCCGAAAGTGAACTGGCTGACTTGCTCGCGGAAGAGGAAGCGCCGGCTGCTGCCGCTGAAGAGACGGGCGAAGAAGTTCCCGAACCGCCGGTAGATCCGGTAACTCGCTCCGGTGATGTCTGGTTGATCGGAAAACACCGGCTGGTCTGCGGTGACTGCCGTGACTTCGGTGTGATCCAAAAGTTGCTCGGCGATAGCAAGGTCAACCTGGTGGTAACTTCCCCACCCTACGCCACCCAGCGCGAGTACGATCCCGCCAGCGGATTCAAACCCATACGACCGGATGAGTACGTGGCGTGGTTCCGGGATGTCGCCGCTAACATACAAACGATTCTCGCAGAGGATGGCTCCTACTTCCTCAACATCAAAGAGCACGCCGCGGACGGTGAGCGTCATCTGTACGTCAAAGATCTGGTCATCGCGCATAAGCGGCAATGGGGCTGGCGCTTCGTCGATGAATTCTGTTGGCGCAAGACCGATAACGGCGTACCGGGCGGATGGGGTAATCGATTCAAGAACGCATTCGAGCTAATCTTCCACTTCTGCCGCCAGCAGGAGATTAAGTTTCGGCCGCAGGCGGTTGGCCATGTCTCGGACGATTGCTTCGACTACTCGCCGGCCAACCCGAAATCGCGGTCCGGCAGCGGCTTGCTCGGGACCGGCGCGCGCGGTTCCGCCGCGGCGCAGCCCGGTGCCGATGATAGCGACGGTCGTCACAAAGGGATTGCGCGACCGAGTAATGTAATCGAGGTCAAAACGGAAAGCAGCCAGGGCGCGCACTCCGCTCCGTTCCCGCGGGCGCTGGTCGAGTTCTTCATCAAGGCATTCTCCGATTCCAGTGACATCGTCTTTGATCCATTTCTCGGGAGTGGCACGACCATCGCTGCGGCCCATGTGCTTGAGCGTAATGGCTGCGGCTGCGAAATATCACCCGCCTATTGCGATGTCATCCTGCGCAGGCTCATGGAATTGACCGGCGAGGCTCCGGTGCATGCGGAGACTGGCGAAGGCTTCCCGGCCGTCGCGGAGGCACGGGGCGTATTGGCCGATGAGGCGGTGAATCCGAAGCAACAGGACTCGCGGGCGATCAAGCACAAAGGGCCGAACCCTCACTACGGAAAGAGGACACGATGAAAGTCATTCTGGCGTATAAGAACTTTGCGGCCAGCCGCAACATCAGCCACATCGGACTCGGTGTGGCGGCGCTGAACAATATGAAGTCGCTCATGGCGTCGGGCATATCCACCCTGGTGTGGCCCATCACGAGCGCGGCCGATCTGCGGGCAAAGCTGCCGCAGGAGCCGGACACCACGCACGTGAATATTTCAGCGCCGTGGATCCCGAGCGCGGACATGCAGCAACTGCTGACTGATTTTCCGCAGATTACCTTCAGCATGACCTGCCACAGCAATGTGGGATTCCTGCAGGCCGACAGCAACGGCGTGCGGCTGTTCCGCGAGGCCATGGAGATCGAGCGCGCGACTCACAACTATCACGTCTCGGGCAACTGTCAGCGGTTCGTCAATTGGGTGCGG
>Ga0326727_10010790_pt1 | contig 21595 bp, 22 predicted proteins | sample MB2enrmetagenome_FD_207643 | JGI IMG/M metagenome (GOLD analysis project Ga0326727, IMG submission 207643) | Lab enriched peat soil microbial communities from McLean, Ithaca, NY, United States - MB29MY | ecosystem: Environmental > Terrestrial > Soil > Wetlands > Peat | place: USA: New York...
TACGCCGAGCACACCGAGGCGCTGAGGACGCTGAGCGTGCTTCGCTATTCGAGGCGCCGACCCATTCCGCCCAGGCCCTGGCCACTGCGTGGCCCGCAGGGCTGCGCCCTGCGCGGTCGGGACCGCCGGGGCTTCCTCGCGCAAGCGCGAGGGTCCCCGACGGCCCCTCCCTTGACGGGCCCGGGCTCGACGCCTTTGGTACGTCCCGGAACGGGGAACGTCCACGGGTTTCTGGAATCCCATCGCCAGGAGACCTGGCATGCCCCCATGTAATCCCGATGACCGCCCCCATGGCGATCTGACCCGCTCCATCATTGAATCCGCCATTCACGTTCACCATACCCTCGGGGTCGGACTTTACCAACAGCCCTACAAGCTCTGCCTGGCCCATGCCCTGCGCCAGAAGGGACACCGCGTTCTGTTGGAGGTCCACCTGGACATCACCTTCGAACGGCTGGAGGTTGCGGATTCATACAGGATCGACCTCCTGGTTGATGACACGGTGGTCGTGGAAACGAAAACCGTGGAGCGATTGACGCCCATCCACCAGGCCCAGGTGCTCACCTACCTGCGTCTCTCCGGCAAGGAGGTCGGGCTGTTGCTCAACTTCTGGGCCTGCCCCCTGAAGGATGGAGGCATCCAACGACTGGTCCTCAGTCGGGATCGGAACCAATCCTGAAGGTGTTCAATCCGCCGACAGGCCAAGCATGGCCGCCTTGGCTCGGGTAACTTTGCCCAGGATGTTGGCATGGGTGGCGGTCCAAATGAATGGCTTGGGTTCGGCGTTGTGCTTGGCGAGGTAGTCGCGGATCGCCGCCTCCAACTGGTCCACGCTGCGGAAGACCCCACGGCGAATGCGGTTCTCGGTGATGTCGCGAAAGAAACGCTCATCATGTCCCCAATCACCGTCCCGTCCAGGGTATTCAGTGCCGCGAGCAGCAGCAGGATCCGGGAGCGTGCCACGATCCGGGCCGGGAGTGTCTTGCTCCTGGCCCAGGATTCCAACTGCCTGCGGTCGTCAGGCGTCAACGGCAAAGCATCGGCTTTCTGCATGACAAGCTCCAGCATAAGGGAGGCTGGAATGGCTCTTACAGGTCCGTGAAAGCGATAAAATGATCCAAACCTGGCACGGGACGGCAGGATGTCGAGCCCAGGCCCGTCAAGGGAGGGGCCGTCGGGGACCCTCGCGCTTGCGCGAGGAAGCCCCGGCGGTCCCGACCGCGCAGGGCGCAGCCCTGCGGGCCACGCAGTGGCCAGGGCCTGGGCGGTGTGGGTCGGCGCTCGAACTCGCGAAGCACGCTCAGCGCCCCCAGCGCCACGGCGTGCTCAGCGTACGTGTTTTTTGCTCTCACCTAACGGACTGAAGGTACGGAACCCCATGCCCGCTAGATAATCAGTTCTCAGCGACCTCTGCTCCTCGGCGACCTCTGCGTTCAAGCCCTTTTCTCGGGATCGCCACGACATGAATTGTGGCTGCGGCAACCATGCTGATTCAAACAGCCGTAGGTTGATGCCTTCCCGTCAGCCGGAAAGGAAACGATCGAACCGCAAGATCAGTCTCCGGACAACTTCTCATCCCCGGGTGATGAGATGCACGGCCGTGGCCTTGAAGCTGGCCACCACCGCCCGCCCGGGGGCCAGGGCCAGCTCTTCCAGCGCCCCCGGGGTGACGAAGGCGGCCAGGAAGAAGCCGCAGTCCAGTTCCACCTTGAAGAACGGCCCCTTGGGCACCACCCGGGTGACGGTGGCGGGGAAATGGTTGCGGGCGCTGTGCCCTGCCCCGTCGTGGTCGGAGAGCAGCACGTTCTCCGGGCGGATCCCCACCAGGACCGGCGTGCCCGGCTGCGGCCCGCCCACGCAATGCACCTGCGCGCCGCCCACGGCCACCGTGCACAAGCCCTGGCGGCTTTCGGCCACCTGGCCCGGAAGGACCGTCTCCATCCCCACGAAGGCGGCCACGAACTCGTCCACCGGGCGGTTCACCACCTCCACGCCGCTGCCGGTCTGGACGATGCGCCCCAGGTGCATCACCGCCAGGGTGTCCGCCAGGCGCAGGGCTTCGTTCTGGTCATGGGTGGCCAGCACGGTGGTGGTGCCGGTCTGGCGCAGGGCCGCGCCCAGGTCCTCCAGGAGCCCCTCCCGGGTGGGCGGGTCCAGGGCCGAGAAGGGCTCGTCCAGGAACAGGATCTCCGGCCGCAGCACGAAGGCCCGGGCCAGGCTGGCGCGCTGGGCCTCGCCTCCGGAAAGCCTGTGGGCCCGGCGTCCCAGCAGGTGCTCGATGCCGAAGCGCCGGGCGGCGTCCAGCACCCGCTCCCGGCGCTCGGGGGCGGGCACTCCCCGCAGCCTGAGTCCGGTCTCCAGGTTGCGGACCACGGTGGTGTCCAGCAGGAGCGGATCCTGGAACACCATGGTCACCCGCTTGCGGTACGCCTGCCGGTCCAGGCGGGAGGCCAACTCCCGCCCCTGGAAGCGCAGGCTCCCGGCCGCCGGCTCCAGCAGGCAGGCCAGGGTCTTGAGCAGGGTGGTCTTGCCCGAGCCGTTGGGGCCGATGAGGGCCAGCACCGAGCCGGCCCGCAGGCTCAGGACGGGGACGTCCAGGACCTGGACGCCGCCCCGGTGCACGGCGAGCCCGGAAACCTCCAGGGCCGGAGCCGTGGCCGGCGCCTCCGCGGCAACGGGGCCGGCGCTCACCGGGGCCGGTCCCGCTGCTGGATGTGGGTGAGCAGGGCGTTCACCGAGAAGGTGAGGACCATGAGGATCAGGCTCAGGGCGATGGCGGTGTCGAAGTTGCCCATGCCGGTCTCCATGACGGTGGCGGTGGTGAGCACCCGGGTGCTGTCCTTGACATTGCCGCCCACCATGATGGACGCCCCCACCTCCGAGATCACGCCGCCGAATCCGGCCATCACCGCGGCCATGAGCGGCAGGCGCGCCTCCCGGGCCAGCAGGCCCAGCATCTGCCAGCGGGTGGCCCCCAGGGCCAGGATCTGCAGGCGCAGGTCCGGGTGCAGCTGCTGGATGGCCGCCAGGGTGATGCCGGCGATGATGGGCGTGGCGATGACGGTCTGGGCGACGATGATGGCGGTGGGCGTGTACAGGATGTCCAGGAAGCCGAAGGGGCCGCTGCGCCAGATCAGGATGGTGACGAACAGGCCCACCACCACCGGGGGCAGGCCCATGCCCGTATTGATGACGGCGATGGCCAGGCGCTTGCCCGGGAACCGGGTCAGGGCGATGGCCATGCCGGCGGCGCCGCCCAGCACCAGGCTGACGAGGGTGGCCAGGATGGAAACCTTCAGGGAGAGGGCGGTGATGCCCAGCACCTCTGGATCCAGGGTCCACAGGAGCTCAAAGGCTTTTTTCACGCCCTCCCAAAGCAGGTCCAATCGTCATTCCTCTCCCATGAAAGGATAGGAGAATTCCCGGGGCGGAGCGAAGCACTCCTTGATGGTGCGGGGGGAGGTCCAGCGGATCAGGTTCAGGAAGCTGCCGGCCTTGTCGTTGGTGCCCGAGGCCCGGGCGCCGCCGAAAGGCTGGTGCCCCACCATGGCGCCGGTGCACTTGTCGTTGATGTAGAAGTTCCCGGCGGTGTTGGCCAGGGCCTCGGTGAGCCGGTTCACCACGTAGCGGTTGCGGGCGAAGATGGACCCGGTGAGGGCGTACGGGGAGGTCTCGTCCAGGACCCGGATGGTCTCGTCGGCCTGGTCGTCCTCGTAGACGTAAACCGTTAGCACCGGAGAGAAGATCTCCTCCTCCATGGTCACGAACCGGGGGTTGGTGGTCTGGATCACCGTGGGCTCCACGAACCAGCCCGTGGCGGCGTCGCCCCGGCCTCCGGCCAGGATCGTCGCCTCGCCGGAGTTCCGCGCCAGTTCCACGTAGCGCAGGGTGTTCTCGTAGCTGGTCCGGTCGATGACCGCCCCCATGAAGTTGCGGAAGTCCCGGGGGTCGCCCACCTTGATCTGCCCCACCAGGTCCAGGACCAGCGCCTTGAGCTGGGGCCAGCGGGAGGCGGGGGCGTAGACCCGGGAGCAGGCGGAGCATTTCTGCCCCTGGTATTCGAAGGCCGACCGCACGATGGCCACCGCCGCCTCCACCAGGTCCGCGGAGTGGTGCACGAAGATGTAGTCCTTGCCCCCGGTCTCCCCCACCAGGCGCGGGTAGATGCGGTACTTGGGCAGGTTGCCAGCCACCGTCTGCCACATCTCGTTGAACACCGCCGTGGAGCCGGTGAAATGCAGGCCGGCGAAGGACGGGTGGTCCAGCACCAGCTTGCCGACGAGGGCGCCCCGGGCGGGCACGAAGTTGATCACCCCGGCCGGCAGCCCGGCCTCCTTGTACAGCTGCATCAGGTAGTAGTTGGAGAGGATGGAGGCGGAGGCGGGCTTCCACACCACCGTGTTGCCCATGATGGCCGGCGCGGTGGCCAGGTTGGCGGCGATGGCCGTGAAGTTGAAGGGCGACACGGCCAGCACGAACCCCTCCAGGGCCCGGTAGTGCACCCGGTTCCAGGTGTGCACGTCGGACAGGGGCTGGGACCGGTAGATCTGCTCACTGAACTTGGCGTTGTAGCGGAAGAAGTCCGCCGTCTCGCAGGTGGCGTCGATCTCCGCCTGGTGGGCGGTCTTGGACTGGCCGAGCATGGTGGCGGCGTTGAGGATGTAGCGGTACTTGGTGGAGATGAGGCTGGCCATGCGGTTGAAGATGGCCGCGCGCTCCTCCCAGGGGGTGTTCTCCCAGGCGGCCTTGGCCTCCAGGGCGGCGTCGATGGCCAGGCGGATCTCCGCCTCCCCCGCCTCGTGGTAGCGGGCCAGCACATGCCCGTGCTCGTGGGGGCACACCGCCTGCTTGAGCCGGCCGGTGCGCACCTCCTGGCCGCCGATGATGAGGGGGATGTCGGCCACCTGGCCGTACTGCCGCTCCAGCTCGGCCTTGAGCAGGGCGCGCTCCGGGGTGCCGGGAGCGTAGGAGACGGCGGGTTCGTTGTAGGATTCCGGGAGCTGGAAGATGGCGTTGGTCATGACTCCTTCCGGGTCGAGACCACCAGTCTATTACTCCGGCTTGCCGGCATCAGGAAAAAAGAGCGGCGATCCGAACTTGTCCACGCCGAAGGTGCGGATCACCGCCTGGGTCGCGGGGGCCAGCATGAACTCGGCGAAGGCCGCGGCGCCCTGGGCGTTCACCTTGGGGAACCTGCCCGGGTCCACCTCGATGACGTGGTAGATGTTCAGCAGGGACGGGTCCCCTTCGCTGAGGATGGCCATGCCCAGGTTCTTGCGCAGGGCCAGGTAGGTGCCCCGGTCGGTCAGGGTGTAGCCCCGCTTCTCCGCCGCCACGTTGAGGGTCTGGCCCATGCCCAGGCCGGTCTCGAAGTACCACTTCCGGTCCTTGTCCTGGGCCTTGGGGTCGAGGCCCGCGGCCTTCCAGAGCTTTTGCTCCTGGGCGTTGGTGCCGGAATTGTCCGCCCGGGAGAACCAGGGCTGGCCCTGGGCGGCGATCTTCTTGAGGGCCTCCGGGGCGGTGGGGGCCGCCTTCACTCCGGCCGGGTCGGCCGGGGGGCCCACCACCACGAAATCGTTGTGCATGACCAGCCGGCGCCGCAGGCCGTTCCCTTCCGCCATGAACTTCTTCTCGGCGTCCGGGGAGTGGGACAGGAGCACGTCCGCCTCCCCCTTGGCGCCCATGGCCAGGGCCTGGCCGGAGCCCACGGCGATGGTCTTAACCTGGATCCCGGTCTGGCGTTCGAACAGGGGCAGGAGGGTGTCCAGCAGGCCCGAATCCTGGGTGCTGGTGGTGGTGGCCAGGATGAGGCTCCTGGGGGCCGCGCCCAGGGCCGCCCCGCCCATGCCCAGGACCATCGCCGCCCCTGCCAGCCAAGAACGCAGACCATGACGCATGAAGACCTCCGGGAAACCTGCCCGATGGTACCGGCTAACTATAGCGGTGGCAACCCGCCGGGCCTATTCGGGCTTCAGCAGCCGGAGGTAGTCCTGGTAGGGGGTGCGCAGCACCGTCCAGGCCTGGTCCTGCAGCGCCCGGTAGCGGCGCAGGGCCTCGTGCCCCAGGTCCGTGACCCGGGCCCCGCCCCCGCCGGCGCCGCCCAGGTGGGCCTCCACCAGGGGCGTGGCGAAGGCGTGGTTCATCTCGTCCACCAGCAGCCAGGCCCGCCGGTAGCTCATGCTCAGGCTGCGGCCCGCGGCGGAGATGGAGCCGGTGGCGTGGATGGCTTCCAGCAGGTCGGCCTTGCCGGGGCCCATGGCGTATCCCCCCCCGCGGGGGATGCCGATGCGGACGATCTTCCTGGGCGTGACTTCCATGGTTGCGCTCCGGGGGACTGGGACCAGAATACTTCAACTCCGGCCCGGGCCCCCAGCCGCCAGGGCCCCGGAACCGGGCAATATAGATTCGAGGTACTCTCTTGCTCACCTATCCCCAAGCCCTGCGACTCATCCTGGACCGGGCGGCGCCCCTTCCGGTCCGGGCGGTGCCCTTGGACGAGGCCCTGGGCCTGGTGGCGGCCGAGCCCATCCCGGCCCGGGAGCCGGTGCCCCCATTCACCAATTCGGCCATGGACGGGTTCGCCCTGCGGGCCGCGGACTGCGCCGGCGCCACACCGCAGTTCCCGGCACGCCTGCCGGTGGCGGGGGAGATCCCGGCCGGGCGCCCGGACCCGGATCCCCTGCCGCCCGGGGCGGCGGTCCGGATCATGACCGGGGCAGTGCTGCCCCAGGGGGCGGACGCGGTGGTGCCGGTGGAGGAGGCGACGGCGGAGCCGGGCTGGGTCCAGGTGGCGTCGGCCCCGCGCCCCGGCGCCCACGTCCGGCTGGCCGGAGAGGATGTCCAGGCGGGGGGGCTGGTCGTGCCCCAGGGGCGGGTGCTGCGCCCGGCGGAACTGGGGGCCCTGGCGGCCATCGGCTGGGCCCAGGTGCCGGTGCATCCCCGTCCCCGGGTGGCGGTGCTCACCACCGGCAACGAACTGGTGGACGCGGGGCAGGTTCCGGGCCCCGGACAGATCCGGGACGCCAACATCCACTCCATGGGCGCCCAGGTGCGGTCCGCCGGCGCCCTGGTCCAGGCCTTCCCCCGGGTGCCGGACCGCCGGGAGGCGGTGACCGGGGCCCTGCTCCGGGCCGTGGGAGGAGCCGACGTGGTGCTCACCAACGGCGGCGTGTCGGTGGGGGATTTCGACTACATCAAGGACGTGCTGGAGGACCTGGGGGCGGAACCGGTGTTCTGGCGGGTGGCCCAGAAGCCTGGAGGCCCCTTGGGGCTCTGGACCCTGGGCGGCAAGCTGGTGTTCGGCATCCCGGGCAACCCGGTGGCCGCCATGATCATGGTCGAGGAATACGTGCGCCCGGCCCTGCGCCGCATGCTGGGGTACGCCCGCCTGCACCGCCCGGAGCGCATGGCCCACCTGGCCGCCCCTTGGCGCAAGCACAGCCCCGACGGCCGCCTGAGTTTCCTGCGGGTGGCCACCCGCCTGGAGGGCGGCCGCCTGGTGGCGGCCCTCACCGGGCCCCAGGGCTCGGGCCTGCTCATGTCCATGATGCAGGCTGACGCCCTGGCCCTGGTGCCCGCCGAGACCCTGGAGATCCCGGCCGGGGGCGAGGTGCTGCTGCACCTCCTGGACCAGGAGGAGGACCACTGATGGCCGCCGGAAGGGGGATCCGCTGGCGGCGGGGGGTGCAGGTGGCCCTGCGCTCCGTCCACATCGCCACCATGGGGCTGGTGCTGGGGGGAATCTGGCTGGGCGGGGGGTTCGGGCGCCTGCGCGCCGCCATCCTGGCGGCGGTACTCAGTGGCCTGCTGCTGGCCGCCATGGACCTGGCGAAGGGTCCCGGCTATCTGCTCCAGGGCAGCGGCGTGGCGCTGCTGCTCAAGCTGGCCCTGCTGGGGCTGGGCAACCTGTTTCCCGGAGCGCGCCTGGAATGGTACCTGGCGGCCGCCCTGGTGGCCTCGGTGGGCTCCCACATGCCGAGCTCCTGGCGGCACTTCTCGTTCCGGGAAGGCCGGGTACTGGAGTAGAGTAGCAATCACTCATTTTGCCGGTCCCCCTGTTTCCTGAGGCACGGATGGTTCTTGGTCTATTGAATCGGTTCGAGGCGTTGACCGTCTGGCTGGACCAGAACGGGTGGGCGAAACTGCAGCGGCTGTTCCTGGTGGTGGTCACCTGCGCCCTGATCCTCTGGGGCATGCGGCTGGTGGGCAAGGCGGTGAACCGGTCCCTGGGGGCGGCGCTCAAGGAAGGCAACCCGGACGCCATGCGCCGGGCCAAGACCCTCGGCTCGGTGCTGGAGAACATCGCCCGGGTGGCGGTGGTCGCCTTCTTCATCATCGAGACCCTGCAGGAGTTCAACGTGAGCGTGGGCCCCCTCGTCGCCGGCCTGGGCATCCTGGGCGCGGCCATGGGCTTCGGCGCCCAGAGCCTCATCAAGGACGTGATCGGGGGCTTCTTCCTGCTGGTGGAGAGCCAGTTCGGGGTGGGGGACATCATCTCCGTCGCCGACAAGCACATCGGCACGGTGGAACGCATGACCCTGCGCATCACCGTGCTCCGGGACCTGGAAGGCCAGGCCCACTACATCCCCAACGGCGCCATGATGGACGTGGTCGTGCTCAGCACGGAGTCCGCCAAGGCCATGGTGGATGTGGAAGTGAGCCGGGACGAGGACCTGCTCCGGATCCTGGACGTGCTCAGGGAACTGGGGGTGGAGCTGGCCGCGACCATGGCCACGGTACGGGAGCCCACCGAGGTGCTGGGGGTGGTGACCCTGAACCCCCACAGCTGCGTGATCCGCACCCTCACCAAGGTGGCCCCGGGGGAACAGTGGGCCGTGTCCCGGGAGCTGCGCAAGCGTATCGTCCTGCGCTTCCAGGCGGAAGGCTTCTCCGGGCCGGTGCCCCAGAGGGTCATCTGGAACCGGCCCTGGGAAGGGCCGAAGACGACCTGAGGGCGGTCAGGCCCGTTCCGCGTCCTTGGCGATGAGGTCGTTGATGCGCCGGGCGAAGGCGCCGGGATCCGGGATCCGGGAGCCCTCCGCCAGCACCGCCTGGTCGTGCAGGAGCCGGACGTACTCGGCCACCCGCGGGTCCGCCGGGCGGGCCTCGTGCAGCTTGCGCAGGCCCTGCACCGCCGGGTGGTCCGGGTTCAGCTCCAGGATCCGCCGGGCCGCGCCGCCCAGGTCCGAGCGCCCCAGCTTCTGCAGCAGCCGCTCCATGTTGGCCCCCATGGCCCCTTCCTCCGCCACCAGGCAGGCGGCGCTCTCCTTCAGGCGCCTGGACAGGCGCACGTCCTTCAGGTCCGGCAGGAAGGCCTTCGCCGCCTGGAGCAGGGACTGGAACGCGCCGGCGGCCTCCTCGATTTTCCTGGCTTCCTCGGGGGACAGCTCGGGGGCGGACCGGTCGGCGGCCTTCAGGGCCTTGCCCCGGTAGTCGCCCAGGCTGGGGAACACGAACTCGTCGATGGGGTCGGTGAGCAGGAGCACGTCCCAGCCCTTGTGCCGGAACGCTTCCAGGGACGGGGAAGGATCCAGGGTGGAGCGCTGCTCCCCGGCCAGGTAGTAGATGTCCGCCTGGTCCCCGGGCATGGCGTCCACGTACTGGGCCAGGGTGGTGTACTTGCCCGCCTCGGTCCGGAGGCTCTGGAACAGCAGCAGGTCGGCGATCGCCTCGCGGTGGTCCGAGTCCCGGGCCAGGCCCTCCTTGAGGATGCTGCCCAGCTCCTCGAATACCGGAACATAGGTGTCGTAGTCCTGGGACTTCAGCTCCTCCAGGGCGCCCAGCACGTTCTTCACCAGGCTCTTGTGGATCTTCTCCAGCAGCGGGCTGTGCTGGATCACCTCCCGGGAGACGTTCAGGGGCAGGTCCGAACAGTCCACCACGCCCTTGACGAAACGCAGGTAGCCCGGGAGCAGCTGCTCGCAGTGGTCCATGATCTGCACCCGGTTGACGTACAGCCTGGGACCCGCCTTGGCCTCGGCGAACTGCAGGTCGAAGCTCTTGTGCCTGGGGATGTAGAGCAGGGCCTTGAAGTCCAGCGCCCCTTCGGCGGCGTAGTGGATGACCTTGACCGGATCCTCGAAATCGTTGGCGATCTGCCGGTAGAAGGCGTTGTGCTCCTCCTGGGTGACGTCGCCCTTGCTGCGCAGCCACAGGGCCTTGCGGGAGTTCAGGGTCTCCTCTCCGGGGCCCCCTTCCCCGGCCTTCTCCGCGTCCATGACGATGGAGTGCTCGATGAAGTCCGAGAACTGCTTCACCACGCTGCGCAGACGCCACGGCTGGAGGAATTCCTGCTCGTCCGCCTTCAGGTGCAGGGTCACGTCCGTGCCCCGGCCGGGCCTCGAAGCCTCCTCCACGGTGTACTCACCCTGGCCGTCGGACACCCAGCGCACCGCCCCGGTCTGCCCCGCGGCCCGGGACACCACCGTCACCTGGTCGGCCACCATGAAGGCGGAGTAGAAACCCACCCCGAACTGGCCGATGAGCTCCAGGCGGGCCGCGGCATCCGCCTGCTTGATGCTGTCGAGAAACGCCCGGGTGCCGGAGCGGGCGATGGTGCCCAGGTTCTCCACGATCTCCTGGCGGGTCATGCCGATGCCGTTGTCCGAGACGGTCAGGGTCCCGGCCGCAAGGTCGGCGGCGAGCTTGATCTTCCAGTTCCGGTCGCCCTCCACCAGGTGCTCGTTCTGGAGGGAATTGAAGCGCACCTTGTCGATGGCGTCGCTGGCGTTGCTGATGAGCTCGCGCAGGAAGATCTCCTTGTGGGAGTACAGGGAATGAGTGATCAGGTGCAGCACCTGCTGCAGTTCGCTCTTGAACGGGTATTTCTCCGCGGACGTGCCGGCCATGGGCGTGCTCCTCCATGCAACGGCGATCATTTTAGCCTCAACCGCCCAGAATCCGGTCCGAAGCCGGTAGGATGAAAGCAGGATGACCCAGCCCTGCCCCCCTCTCCCACGACCCGCCATGGCTCTGGCCCTCGAAGGCGTCATCGGCGCCTACGAGGGTGTCCTGCCCGCCCGGAACACCGCGCCGCCGGACCCGCCGCCGGGTCCCGGCCACGCGCTGGGTCCGCGGGTGGCGGAGGCGGTGGCGTTCGCCATCCAGAAGCATGGCAGCCAGGTGCGCAAGGGCACCACCACGCCCTACCTGACCCACCTCCTGGCCGTGGCCTCCCTGGTGGGGGAATCGGGCGGCAGCGAGGCCGAGGTGATCGCCGGCCTGCTGCACGACGCCGTGGAGGACGCCGGCGGCGCCCCGGTGCTGGAGGAGATCCGCGCCCGGTTCGGTTCGGAGGTGGCGGCCATCGTCAGCAGTTGCACGGACGACGACTCGGTGGGCGAGAAGGCCCCCTGGCTGGAACGCAAGCGGGCCTACCTGGCCCACCTGGTGGCAGCGCCCATCCCGGTGCTGCGGGTGGTCTGCGCCGACAAGCTGCACAACGTCCAGGCCATCGCCAAGGAATTGCGCAACCATGGCGTGGCCGTGTTCGAGCGGTTCCGGGGCGACCGGGAGGGAACCCTGTGGTACTACCGGAGCATCGCCAGGCTGTTCGGGGCGCTGATCCAGGACGAGCCCAGCCTGGACCTGGGCCTGCGCGCCCTGATCCGTGAACTGCGGGAATCGGTGGCGAGGCTTGAAACCTGATCGGGGAAATACGGCCGGCCCTCGGATAATGTGTGTTTTTGCCAACCCGGCTCCAGTTCCGTGGGCTCGCGGGCGGGTGGCTTCCGGGGATTGAACGGGCGCGGCCGGCTTCATGGTGTTAACATGGTTGGTTCCCCATCCGGGGGAACCGGTGAGGTTTGAGACATGCAATATGACTTGGAAGGCAGGACTTCCTTCGGACGATCCCGGGCGGAAGACCGGGCCGCGTTCCTGCGCAACGTCTATCTGTGGCTCATGGGCGGATTCGGCGTGGCCGCCGTGGGGGCCATGAGCGCCCCGTACGTGTTCAAGGCCCTGGCCCCGGCCCTGGGCTCGGCGTTCGTGTGGGTGCTGTTCATCGCCCAGTTCGGGTCCCTGCTCTGGGCCAGCGCCGTGAGCCGGCGCAAGCCCCTGAACCGCTACGCCTACGCGGTGTTCACCTACCTCTGCGGGATCATCGCCGGCATCGTCATGCTGTACGTGGCCAGCACCTCCGGTCCCGGCATCGTCCTGGCGGCGTTCGGCATGACCGCCGCGGACTTCCTGCTGCTCACCGCCGTGGCCGTGTTCTCCAAGACCGACTTCAGCTTCCTGCGCAGCTTCGTGATCGTGGGCATCGGCGTCATGTTCTTCGGCAGCCTCGCGGCCGCCATCTTCCACCTGGAAACCTTCGGCATGGTCATCGCCGCGGTGGCGGTCATCGCCTGCTCGGCCAAGATCCTGTGGGACACCTCCGCCATGCTGCGGACCGAGGACTTCAGCGATCCCGCGGGTTTCGCCCTCTCGCTCTTCGTCAGCCTCTACAACATCTTCCTTTCCCTCCTCCGCCTCCTGGGCGGCCGCCGCAACTGAACCCATCCCAATGCCGAAAAGGACGAACATGCTCCGCAGCTTGATCCTTGCCATGGCCACCGTGGCCCTGGCCGCACAGACCCCCGCCCCCGAGACGGCCAAGCCGGAGACCCCGGCGGTGGCGCCGGCCCCCGGGGCTCCCCAGCCGGAGGAGGCTGCCAAGCCGGCCGAGGCCCCCCAGCCGGACGCTGCGCCCGCCGGGACGGAAGCCGCCGACGCGGCCCCCGCCGCCCCGGCCCCGGCCCCGGCCAAGGCCGCCAGGCCTGCCAAGCCCGCGGACACGGTGCTGGCCTACATCGGCAAGGTACCGGTGCGCTCGTCGGAGTTCGAAACCTTCCTGGACACCGCCCTGAACCCCCAGCAGCGCATGCAGGTCCAGTTCATCGAGGGGGCCCGGGAGCAGTACGAGAAGCAGTACCTGGAATACCGGGCCCTGGCCGCCAAGGCCAGGAAGGAGGGCCTCCAGAACCAGCCTGGCCACGCCAAGAAGCTGGCCATCATGGACATGCAGCTGCTCATCCAGGCGCTGATGGAACGGGACGGCCCGGCGCTCCAGGCCAAGGCCGCCATCAAGGACACCGACGTCAAGGCCTACTACGACTCCCACAAGGACAAGTTCGTGACGCCCGAGACCTTCACCGCCCGGCACATCCTGGTGGGCACCCAGGCCAAGGGTGACCAGAAGGCCCTCACCGACGACGAGGCCAAGGCCAAGGCCGAGAAGATCCTCAAGGAGATCCAGGACGGCAAGCCCTTCGCCGACGCCGCCAAGGAATATTCAGACGACCCGGGCAGCAAGGACAAGGGCGGCCTCTACGAAGACACCCCGTTCGGGAAGTTCGTGCCCGAGTTCGACCAGGCGGTGCGGGCCCAGCCCGTCGGCAAGGTGGGCGAGCCGGTGAAGACCACGTTCGGCTACCACCTGATCGAAGTGGAGAAGATCACCCCCGCCAAGCAGCAGACCTTCGAGGAAGCCAAGGACGAGGCCCGGGAACAGGCCACCTCCGAGCGCCAGGAAACGGTGATGGAAGGCTACATGGCCGGCGCCAAGAGCGAGGTGGGCTTCAAGCTCGCCGGCGCCGATCCCAAGCCGGCCGCCAAGACCCCCGCCAAGCCCGCCGCCAAGGCCAAGAAGGTGGCCGTTCAATGACCCTGCGCCGGCTCGTCCTGGCGGGCCTGGCCTGCCTGGCGGTCGCCCTGGGGCCCACGGCCTGCCGGAAGCCGGTCCCCGCGGCCCCGCGGGCGGCGCAGCCAGCGTCGGAGGCCAAGCCCAAGCCGGCGGCCGGCTCCGGGCAGCGCCCGGAGATCCGCGAGGAGATCCTGGTGGTGGTCAATGGCCACTTCATCTCCCGCCGGACCTACCAGCAGGCGGTCGAGGCGGGCACCGCCGCCCTGTACCGGACCTTCTCCGGCCGGGACCTGGACGCCAAGCTGCGGACCGCCCGGGAGAAGACCCTGGAGGGGATGATCGACGCCTACGTGATCCAGGACAAGGCCGCCGACCTGGGCATCGCCATTTCCGACGAGCAGCTGCGCAGCTTCGTGGAGGACGTGAAGAAGCAGAACAACTTCACCTCCGACCTGGACTTCGAGCAGGCCCTCAAGACCTCCCTGGGCATTTCCCTGAAGGAATATCTCCAGCGCTCCAGGCAGGACTTGTTGAAGCAGGAGGTGCTGCGCAGGGAGGTGTTCGCCCGCATGGTGGTGGAGGAGCAGGAGCTCCAGGCCTACTACCAGGAGCACAAGGAGGACTACCGGGTGACCGGCAGGTACCGGATCCGGGAGCTGGTCCTGCCCCGGGGCGCCACCCCGGAGGAGCAGCAGGAAACGAGCACCAAGGTGCAAGCCATCCTGGAGGCGCTCAAGGCCGGTACCCCGTTCGAGACCCTGGTGGAACAGTATTCCACCGCCCCCAGCCGCAGCACCGGCGGCGACCTGGGCTGGCTGTCCAAGGGCATGCTCCGGCCGGACCTGGAAACGGCCATCCTGGCCCTGGGCAAGGGCCGGGTTTCCGCTCCCCTCACCACCGACAAGGACGTGTACCTGGCCCAGCTCCTGGACGTGGAGAACGAGGGCTACCAGCCGTTCCAGGAGGTCCGCGCGGCCATCCGGGAGAAGGTCATGGAGCCCAAGGCCCAGACTGCCATCGAAGCCTACATTCAGGACTTGCGCAACCGTGCCAATATACGCTACATGGTTCCCAAGGATTCCATCTTGAAAGGATGAGCGTGCGTCTGGACCTGTTCCTGAAAAAGACCCACCTGGTGAAGCGGCGGGAATTGGCGCGGGAACTCTGCGAGGAGGGGATGGTGCGGGTGAACGGGACGCCCCGCAAGCCCAGCCATGAAGTGCGCCTGGGGGACGAGCTGCTGTTTCCCCTGTACAACCGCATCATCAAGGCCCGGGTGCTGAACCTCCCGGAGGGGACCGTGCCCCGGGGCGACCAATGGTCGTTCATCGAGGTGCTGGAAGAAAAACGGGCCACCCTCGAGGAATCCTACCCGTTGGACCCCCTGGTGCCCCGGCCCAAACCCCCAACAAACCACTAATTAATGTCGGAGCCGTATGGCCGAACAGCCTGAACTCCGTTCCCTCAAGGAAGGGGACGTCTTCAATGGTTATCTCCTGGCCCAGGAAGTGGCCTTCAAGACCAGCGCCAAGGGCTCCGAGTACCTTGAACTGAAGCTGGCGGACGCCTCGGGGGACCTCAAGGGCTTCCTCTGGGACCTGCGGGCCATCGAGGGGGACATGGACCAGGTGGCCGTGGACGCCTTCCTCAAGGTCAAGGGCCTGGTGTCCGTGTACAACGGGCGCACCCAGCTGCGCCTGGACAAGGTGCGCTACGCCCAGGACCAGGAGGTGGGCGACTTTTCCCGGTTCTTCCCCACCAGCCGGCGGGACCCCCGGGAGATGCTGGCGGAACTGGACGCCCTGGTGCGGAGCGTGCGGGACCCCTGGATCCGCCGCCTCCTGGAGGCTCTGCTGGGGGAGGACGCGGACCTGCGGGCGGCCTTCGCCCAGGCCCCCGCCGCCAAGAGCCTCCACCACGTGTACCTGGGCGGCCTGCTGGAGCACACCCTGTCGGTGGCGGACATGGCTGGACGGGCCTGCGCCCACTACCCGGAACTGAACCGGGACCTGGTCCTGGCCGGGGTCCTGCTGCACGACCTGGGCAAGACCGCCGAGCTCACCTACCAGCGCAGCTTCGGCTACTCGGACGAGGGCAACCTCATCGGCCACATCTCCATGGAGGCCGAATGGATCAACCGGGCCGCCGCCCGCCTGGCCGAGTTCCCCGAGACCCTGCGCCTGCTCATCCTGCACATCGTCCTGAGCCACCACGGCAAGCTGGAATTCGGCTCCCCGGTGGTCCCCAAGACCCCCGAGGCCCTGCTGGTCCATTACCTGGACGACCTGGACGGCAAGCTGGAAGCCATGTTCCGGGGCATCCGGGAGGATGCCGGGAACGGCAACTGGACCCTGTACTCCCGTTCCCTGGACCGGATCCTGTACAAGCCCCGCTGGCCCGCCTGCACCGAGTAGACTGCAGGTGGCTGGGGATGGGGGCTTCCAGGATGTCCAAGCTTTGCGCCAATGCCGTGCCGCCGGAGAGTTTCCCGGGTTTCGAGGCGTTCCGGGAAGGGGACCCGCACCTGGACGGGCTGCTGCGCGGGGCCATCCGCCGGATCGGGGGACGGGTGGAGGTGGGGCAGTTGTCCCTGGATTGGCTCTCGCCCAAGAAACGCACGTTCGCCAAGCTCAAGTCCCGGGCGGAACGGCTCACCCGCCAGGTGACCTACCTGCCGGAACGCCTTGAGATCGTGGGCCACGACCGGCGCGCCATGGTCATCCAGCTGCGCAGCCTGCCTCCCTACAAGGATGAAGATCAGATTCAATTCAATGAAATTCACATTGGAAGAGACCGGGTGGAATTCCAACGCATCGCTTTCTTCCGCCGGGACGACGTGAAGCGGCAGGTGGCTCTGACCCTGACCCAGGAGCATCTGGAACGTCTCATGAGCGACTTGCGCCAGGTACTGGGCCCCGCTTGACCGGCCCCGGCGGGTGGGAGGCCCCCTGGTGAACCCTCAGGCCTTCTGGGCGAAGGCCCGGATGCGCTGGGTCAGGGCGTCCGCGCTCAGTCCCTGCTCGTCAAGCAGGCGGGCCGGGTCGCCGTGGGCGACCACGTGGTCCGGCACCGAGCAGCGCAGGAGCGGACGGCGGATGTCCTCGTCCGCCAGGAACTCCGCCACGGCGGAGGAGAAACCGCCCGGGGCGCACCCTTCCTCCAGGGCCACCACCTTGCGGGTGCGCTGGGCCCACCGGGCGATCAGCTCCCGGTCCAGGGGCTTGACGAAGCGGGCGTTGAGCACGGCGCAGGAAATCCCCTCCTGCTCCAGGCGCCGGGCCGCCGCCAGGGCCGGGGCCACCAGGGTGCCCAGGGCCACCAGCGCCAGGTCCTCGCCCTCCCGGACCACTTCGCCCTGGCCGATGGGCAGGGCGGTCACCGGATCCTGCAGGTCCACGCCGGCGGCGATGCCCCTGGGGTAGCGCAGGGCGGCCGGGCGGTTGCTGTAGATGGCGGTGAACAGCATCCGGCGCAGTTCGTTCTCGTCCTTGGGCGCCATGAGGACGAGGTTGGGCATGCAGCGCAGGAAGGCCAGGTCGTAGAGCCCGTGGTGGGTGGGGCCGTCGGCCCCCACCAGCCCGCCCCGGTCCATGGCGAAGGTCACCGGCAGGTTCTGCAGGCACACGTCGTGCAGCACCTGGTCGAAGCCCCGCTGCAGGAAGGTGGAATAGATGGCCACCACCGGCCGCAGGCCCTGGGTGGCCAGCCCGGCGGCGAAGGTCACCGCGTGCTGCTCGGCGATGCCCACGTCGAAGCAGCGCTCCGGGAAGGCCTGCCGGAAGATGTTGAGCCCGGTGCCGTCCAGCATGGCGGCGGTGATGGCCACGATCTTGGGATCGCGCCGGGCCAGGTCCGTGAGGGTGTTGCCGAACACGGCGGTGTAGGTGGGCGGGGGCGGGGGCGCGGCCGGGTCCACGGGCACTTTGCGGATCTCCCCGGTCTCCGGGTCGAAGGCGGTGACCCCGTGCCATTTGAGCGGGTCCTTCAGGGCCGGGGCGTAGCCGTAGCCCTTCTTGGTCTGCACGTGCAGCAGCACCGGCCCGCGCTCCATCTTCCTGCGGGCCTCCGCCAGGGCCTTGAGGGTGGCCGGCAGGTCATGGCCGTTCACCGGCCCCAGGTAGCTGAAGCCCAGGTCCTCGAACAGCAGGCCCGGCACGGCGATGCGCTTGAAGGACTCCTCGCTCCACTTGGCGACCCGGGCCAGGCGCCGGCTCACGCTCTGCACCGGGATGGCCTTGATGGCGTTCTCGATGCGGTCGCGCCAGCGCTTGTAGTATTGGCCGGAGATCATCTGGTTCAGGTAGCCCTGCAGGGACCCCACGTTGGGGTTGATGCTCATGTCGTTGTCGTTGAGGATCACCAGGAAGTTGGGGGTGTTCAGGAACCCGGCCTGGTTCAGCCCCTCGAAGGCCTCCCCGGCGGTCATGGAACCGTCCCCGATCACCGCCACGCAGGCGAAGGTCTGCTTCAGCAGGTCCCGGGCGGTGGCCATGCCCAGGGCCGCGGAGATGGACGTGCTGGCGTGCCCGGCGCCGAAGTGGTCGTAGGGGCTCTCGTCCCGCTTCTGGAACCCCGAGAGCCCGCCGTGCTTGCGCAGGGTGGGGAAGCGCTCCTTGCGCCCGGTGAGGATCTTGTACGGATAGGCCTGGTGGCCCACGTCCCAGACGATCCGGTCCGCGAGGAAGTCGAACTGGTGCGCCAGGGCCACGGTGAGCTCCACGGTGCCCAGGTTGGAGCTGAAGTGCCCGCCGGTCTCGCTGATGGAATCGATGAGGAACTGGCGGATCTCGGCCGCCAGCTGTTCCAGCTGGGGGACCGTGAAATGCTGGACCTGCTGGGGGGAGGCGATGGAATCGAGCAGGGGATGGGCGGTCACGCGCTCCGCTCCGCCAAGTACATGCCCAAGGCGATCAGGGATTGCGGATGGGGAAGCTGCTGAAGCTGACATAACGCTCGCTCGGTGGCCGCCTGCAGCTCCTTCTGGGCTCCAGCGAGCCCCAGCAGCAGGGGGTAGGTGATTTTACCTTTGCCTTGGTCCTTGCCAACCCGCTTGCCCATGGCGGCTTCGGTGGCCGTGGCGTCCAGGATGTCGTCCTTGATCTGGAACGCCAGGCCCAGGGCCTCGCCCGCGCCCCGCAGGGCCAGGGACTGGTCGGGCGCGGCGCCGCCGGCGATGCCCCCCAGCTCCAGGGCGGCCCGCAGCAGGGCGCCGGTCTTGAGGCGGTGGATGACCCGCAGCTGGTCCATGCCCACCGGCTCCCCGGCCCGGGTGGCGCGTTCTCCCTCCAGGTCCAGAGACTGGCCCCCCACCATGCCCCGCCACCCGGCGGCCTCCCCCAGCACCCGCAGGGCCTCCACCCGGCGGGACGGCGGCAGGGCCGGGTCCGAGGCCAGGGAGGTGAAAGCCTCGGTGAGCAGCCCGTCCCCCGCCAGGATCGCCTGGCCCTCCCCGAACACCACGTGGCAGGTGGGCTTGCCCCGGCGCAGGTCGTCGTCGTCCATGGCCGGCAGGTCGTCGTGGATGAGCGAGTAGGTATGGACGTATTCCAGGGCCACCGCGCAGGGCAGGGCGTCCTGGGCCGAGGCCCCCACCGCTTCGGCGGCCAGCATGCACAGGACCGGGCGGATGCGCTTGCCCCCGGCCTTGAGGCTGTAGGTCATGGCCTCGGCCACGAGCCCGGCCTCCCCGCCTGTGAACCGCAGCAGGTAGCGGGATTCCAGCAGGGGCAGGAGGCGCTCCAGGTCGGTCCGGACCTGGTTCTGGGCGGTCAGGGGCAAGAGGGGTCTCCTTCCAGGGGTTCGGCGCGGTATTCCCCGCCCAGACCCTGCTTGAGCACTTCCACCCGGCGCTGGGCCTCGGCCAGCTGCTGCTGCAGGGCCTGGCTGAGGGCCACCCCTTCCTCGAACTCCCGCAGGGCTTCCTCCAGGCTCAAGTTCCCGCTTTCCAGCTTCTGCACCAGTGTTTCAAGCCGGTCCAGACCATCGTCGAAGGAAGCGGGCTGCATCATCATAAGATTAAGGTTAGGGCCCTTCGTGGAACGATTCCACAGAGGATTCGTCGTCAAGGGGTGGATGGAACATGACACGCGTGCTGGTGGTGGACGATAGCCAGGAAACCTGCGACCTCCTGGAGCTCCTTCTGGCCGATAGCCAGGCGGGGGCGGACCTGGAAGTGATCAAGGCCACCCGCCCCGAGGAGGCGGTGCGGCGCCTGGAGGCGGGCGGGGTGGACCTGATGCTCTCGGACATCAACCTGGAGGCCGCCATGGACGGACTGGACCTGCTGCGCCTGGCCAAGCCCCTGGGGGTGGAGACCATCCTGCTCACCGGCTTCGGCACCCTGGAGCGGGCCCTGGAGGCGGTGCGGGAGGGGGCCTTCGACTTCCTCTCCAAGCCGTGGAACAACGAGGAGCTCAAGTCCCTGGTGAAGCGGGCCCTGCTCATGAAGGAGAGCAAGGAGGGGCGCAAGCCGGCGGACCGGGCCCCGGACCGGCGCCAGAGCGTGATGATCGGGTCCAGCCCGGCCATGATGGAGGTGTACCGCACCATCGCCTCCCTGCAGAACAGCCGGACCACCGTGCTCATCGTCGGCGAGAGCGGCACCGGCAAGGAACTGGTGGCCCGGAACATCCACACGAGCAGCGACCGCCGGGACCGGCCGTTCGTGGCCATCAACTGCGGGGCCCTCGCCGAGGGCCTGCTGGAATCGGAACTGTTCGGCCACGTGAAGGGGGCGTTCACCGGGGCGGTCTCGGACAAGAAGGGGTTCTTCGAGGAGGCCACCGGGGGCACCATTTTCCTGGACGAGATCGGCGAGACCTCCGCCAACTTCCAGGTGCGCCTGCTGCGGGTGCTGCAGGAGCAGGAGATCCGGCGGGTGGGCAGCAACCGGACCATCAAGGTGGACGTGCGGGTGATCGCCGCCTCCAACCGGGACCTGGCCCAGATGGTCAAGGCCGGCAAGTTCCGGGAGGACCTCTACTATCGCCTGTGCGTGGTGGAGATCCGGGTGCCGCCGGTGCGTGACCGCTGGTCCCGGGACGCCCGGACCGGCCAGGTGGTCTCGGACATCCCCGCCCTCATCGACCACTTCCTGGCCGAGTATGCCCGCAAGGACAACCTCTCCTACCAGATCCGCGCCGACGCCCGCAAACAGCTGGAAGGCTACAGCTGGCCGGGCAACGTGCGGGAGATGGCCAACATCGTCGAGCACCTGACCCAGCTCAGCCGGGGCCGGGAGATCACCCCCGAGGACTTCCCCGACAAGGTCCGGGAGGAGCTGCGCACCCGGGGGGCCGGGCTGGCCCAGGCCCCCACCCCCCTCCTGGAGCTCATCGAAGGCTGGGACCACCTGCCCACGCTGGAGGAGCTGGAGAGCCGCTACATCCAGGTGCTGCTCAGGCACGAGCACCGCAAGAGCCGGGTGGCCGAGCTGTTGGGCAAGGACCGGACCACCCTGTACCGCAAGCTCAAGGAACTGGGGCTGGCGGAAGCTGGGGACGACTCCGGGCCGTGATGCAGATTGCAACGCGTTGCAGGATCCAACGGAATTTGTTTACGGGCTGTCCATCTAATTATTGATTTTAAAAGTATTAACTTTTGGCTTGAAACATGCTTATTTGGATACCGCGACCGGCCGTGCCGGTTCCCAACTGGAGATCCAAATGAGTAAACTTGCTGCCCTGCTGATCGCGGCCGCGCTCATCAGCCCCGCGTTCGCCCAGGCTCCCGCCACCCCGGCTCCGTCCGCCCCGGCCGCCGCCGCCCCGGCGCCCCAGAAGCCCGCCAAGAAGCCGATGAAGAAGGCCAAGAAGGAGAAGAAGGCTCCCGCTGCCGCTGCCGCCCCGGCCCTGACCGCCCAGGCCCCAGCCGCCGCTCCGGCCGCCACCCCGGCCCCCGAGAAGGCCGCCAAGCCCATGAAGAAGACCAAGAAGACCAAGAAGGCTGAGAAGAAGGCCGCTCCCGCCG
>Ga0326727_10010791_pt1 | contig 21594 bp, 16 predicted proteins | sample MB2enrmetagenome_FD_207643 | JGI IMG/M metagenome (GOLD analysis project Ga0326727, IMG submission 207643) | Lab enriched peat soil microbial communities from McLean, Ithaca, NY, United States - MB29MY | ecosystem: Environmental > Terrestrial > Soil > Wetlands > Peat | place: USA: New York...
GTGAGATGCGTAAAAAAAGCTCTTAGGAGTCATTCCCAAGAGCTTTTCCTTTGTATATTAAATCAGATTACATAGCGTTTCGATAGATCTGAATTACTTGTTCAAGAGTTGCTGTGCGAGGATTGGTGAATTGACAAGCATCTAATTTGGCATTTCCGGCCATCAAAGCTAAGTCTTCTTCTTTTACATTCAGGTCTTTTAGTCCGGTAGGAATTCCAACATCAGCGGACAACGTGGCGATTGCGGTCAAGCATTTTTCTGCCGCATCTCTGACAGAAAGTCCATCAATGTTTTCTCCCATTGCTACCGCGATCTCTGCAAAGCGATCAAGATTGCCGATCATGTTAAAGCGTGAAACGTGGGGAAGGAGGATGGCATTGCATACACCATGAGGCAAATTATAGAATCCGCCTAATTGGTGAGCCATAGCGTGAACATAACCTAAACTGGCGTTATTAAAAGCCATCCCAGCTAATAATTGAGCATAGGCCATTTTTTCACGTGCTTCGAAGTCATCACCATTCGCTACGGCACGACGCAGATACTTCGGAATAAGTTTAAAGGCCATTAAGGCCGCCGAATCGGTTACTGGTGTAGCAATCGTGGAAACATACGCTTCAACGGCATGGGTGAGGGCATCCATACCCGTGGCAGCAGTTAAGCTGGGAGGTTGTTTCATCATCAGCAAAGGATCATTGATCGAGACATTGGGGGTGACATGCCAATCGACAATGGCCATTTTAATGTGACGTGCCAAATCCGTGATTATGCAGAACCTGGTCATTTCAGCGGCCGTACCGGCGGTCGTGTTTATAGCAATCATCGGAGCCATCGGTAATTTGGATTTATCTACACCTTCATAGTCGTTAATTCTTCCGCCATTACCTGCGACAAGTCCGATTCCTTTGGCGCAGTCATGGGAAGACCCTCCGCCCATGGAGACAATCAGGTCACAGCCCTCTTTAGTATAGATGTCAAAGCCATCATGCACGTTTTTATCGGTCGGGTTTGGTTCAGCTCCGCCATAAATAACAACCGGAATGCCTTCTTTTGCTATAATGTCAGCAATTTCCTGAGCCATGCCTATTTTTTCGAGATAAGCATCGGTCACCAATAGTACTTTTTTCCCACCCAGTAATTTAGCTTGTTTTCCTGTTTCTTGAGCTGCTCCGGCTCCCATGAGATTTACTGTTGGCATGAAATACCCATAAACTTGATGAACAACTGACATTTTTGTTTCCTCCCATTTTTTACTGGCGTTAGCCATATTTTTTTCAATACTGAACAAGATTGGTTTTAGTCAGTATTGTCACTTTTGGTTGACTTTATACTATTGCAAGAATCACGCCAACAATTGAAAAATTCTAATATCTTAAATATTCTTTAATATTTTTTGAATATTGTTCTAACCTCATTCATATTCCCTAGCCAATTCCGATTTTTGCTGGTTTCTAAGACTTTCTTGATGTACATTTTATGCGTTATACCAAAGCAAATTCATTTAACTGCCCTAGTTTGACGCACTCTGCTCGGAACAGCGTTTCATTTCGGAACACTATCTTGCAGGATTTTATCTAAATTTGACTGAAATAGTAGAATAATAATGGACCAGGGCTTAAAGCCCTGGTCCTAGGCCATAGGAAATCACACTTCAGTGCTATCTCACGGCGGTGGTCCAAACGGTATGTATCTTATTAATTAAAAAATTTCTGGATTGGGCGCGCTATTTGGTCTTCCTTCGGCCACTGTAAGGTTTAGGAATTTCACTCGGTATTCGGAGCCCACCTTACAGATTAAATTTAGACATCCATAACCTTGTTCAAGACGAAAGACATTAGCTAAGGGAATTCCCAGGACATGACATAAAATTACTCTGTTTACACCGGCATGGCCAATAATTAAGCTTGTTGTTTCAGGGGATTGGGCCAGGCTTTCCAAGACGGGAATCACTCTTTTAGAGCAGTCTGAGAAGCTTTCTCCTTGCAGCGGACTGTAATGGGCTATATTTTCCCCACGTTCTTTAAATTCCCCGGGATACTTAGCTTTAATTTCCGAAAAGAGTCTTCCGTCCCAAGCACCCATATTCAATTCCCGTAATTCCAGGCGCACTGCGGGAATGATAGGGTGGACTGAAGCAATGATCTCTGCTGTTTGTTGCGATCTTCTTAAATCACTACAATAGATGTTATCTAAAGGTAGCTGACAAAACAGATTTTTCAGTAATAAAGCCTGTTCTATTCCCTGAGCACTTAAAGGCAGATCCAATTGCCCAATATAGCGTTTCTCTTTTCCCAGGGCGATATCACCATGTCTGGCTAAATAAATCAACTTCTTATTCATTTTCATTGTTCTTGAGGATCATTTTGGTTTACCGTTCTGATCCAACTCCCTTTGTACTTTAATCAGCTCACTGAGAATGCTTACCGCTATTTCTTCAGGAGTTTCTGCCCCGATTTTAAGACCGATCGGGGAATACAGCTTTTGCAGCAGTTCGCTCGGAACTCCTTCCTCTTCTAATTCAGCGATCAACGCTTTAACTCTTTTGCGGCTGCCGATCATGCCAATATAGGAAGCCGGGCGATAAATCACTTTCTGCAGACAGGCTTTATCATAGCGATGCCCCCTGGTTATAATTACAACAAAGGTTTGGGGATTGATATTAATAGCCTCGATGGCCTGTCCGAAATCATCGCAGATAATTGTATCAGCGGTGCTGAAGCGGGCAGAATTGGCAAAGGACGGGCGATCATCGACTACCGTAACCTCATAGCCGACCATTTTGGCCATAGTTGCCAAGGGGCGGGCAATATGACCGGCACCTAAAATCAACAATTGCACAACTGTTGTCGGCGGCTCGATCAGCAGCCGATAGGCTACTTTCGTCACTGAGGAAGTACAGGGCTCGAACTCCGCATCCAAACTAACTAATGAAGGCTTGCATCTCCGGCCCTCTGTTTCCGCACTTTCTCGGGCAACTCTATTAAGTTTTTCTAAGCCGAGGTCCCCTATACTATCCTCGTCATTTTTAATAAACAGCTTCTTCCCGATTAACTCTTCCTCGACTGCTTCAATCACCGTAACCAAGATGGGGTTATTATACCTCTCTAGAGCTGACAGATAATCTTTATTGAGATTTGTCTGTTCCACAGAGCTATGAGAACCCAAATAATCTATAAATAAACCCATGATCCCCCCGCAAACCATGCCCTCCTCCTGAGCAAGGTCCGCTGTCATATTCAGGAAGTGTATCTTAGGGGTATGGGATAATAAGACATTCAAAGCTTCCCGTCTCGCCTCAGCCTCACCACATCCGCCGCCGATGGTTCCCACCATCGTCCCGTCCGCAAAAACCAGCATTTTAGCTCCCGGTTTACGGGGGGCTGATCCCAGTACACTGGTTACAGTAATCAGAGCCGCCTCCAAGTTTTGGTCATATACCTTTTTAAGTCCGAGGTATACTTCATTGTCCATTAGCCTTCCCCCTAATCCGTTTTCAGTATTTCCTGCAAAGGCCTTTTAATGATTTGTTCTATTCTGGTCTGGATTCTTTCCGCATTAGAAAATCGCCGCCTAATCTTGCCGAGAATCTCTTGGTCGTTCTTATGCTGCTCAAGGGGACCTGCAAATCGGTCCTGCAGTGGAACAATCTGATCGGCCATGACCAGCTTATCGGCCAAATAGACAATTTCTTTTTCTGTTAAAGGCCGGTCAGGAGTCAGGCAAATGTCCATATGTTCAGCGACAATTCCCGCTACTTCCGGGTAGTCCACGAGCATTCCGGCTCCAACCAGAGCATGCTGTGGTTCGCCTTTGGCCAAGTCATGCAACAACGCAGCGGCTCTTATTAATTGTAGGTTTAATTGGCAACCCGATCTGATTAAATAGTTACCAAGGGCACAACTTAATTGAGCAACCAGCTGACAGTGCTTGATCACCCTTACAGGCGTGTTGGCACGTTCAATTATAGTATAACATTCCTCTTCCGAGGGTATCTGAATATCTCCGCAGTACTTCAGTATCTGATCGTAATCCTCCGGTGTGTCCATATCGAGCATAATGCCCGGGTCAATAACCTCTACTTCGCTCACATCATATTCATACTCTTCCAAGAGAGCCTTCATTCCTCCGGGTTTATGCCAATTCAATACTTTTTTCACATAGTGATGGGAAATTAAAGGAGGATGTCCTCTCCTCCCCTGATAGGTGGGATAAATAATTCCAAATTGAATAGAGAAAAAAGTATCCTGAAGCTTTTCCAACGTATCCTGTTTAATAAGCGGATTATCGACAGGCAACAGAAAAAAACCTGCTGTCTCCGGACCTAGGCTCTTAACCCCAGCGGCAACCGAAGAGAACATCCCTTCAGAAAAATTTGGGTTAAAAATGGCTTGGACGCCCAGTTTATCTAATATAGGATACAATTCGTTCGCTCGATGCCCAACCACCACCCGAATATCCTTAATTCCGGCCTTCTGAAAACTGTAGACAGCTTTTTCCAAGACGGTGCTGCCACCTAACGCTAAAAGCGGCTTAAAACGTTTCATTCGAAAAGAGTATCCTGCGGCAACAATGATTGCTGCCAGGGAATCCTTCCCCTGATCCTGCTCTGTTCCGGCAAACAATTTAGACACTCCCTCTCTTGTCTTGAATCTGTCTTTTAGCTGTACCTTTTCTGGCTCTGACTACCGAGCTTACTTCAAAATAAAAGAAGACCTTCAGACTACCGTTCTGTCTGGCCTCTCTTACTACCGAGATTCTGTCTAAGGCCTGGATAACATTTCTTTTCGCTTCCCAGGAAATAGGGCCTTCAATCTGAACATCGATTTGTAACTGGTTTTCTTTTTCTTGCATGCCATCGGTTAAGGTTACCTCAAAATCCAAAACATTATCCAGTGCAAACAGCACCTCATCGAAATCCGCCATAGTCAGGTAATCCGCTTGATTAAGATAAACTCGCTCTCTGGACTTGATCAGCTCCAAGCGCTTTAATACCGTCCGGCACGCACAAGGCCCCGGGATGAACCTTGACCGATCACCGGTTCGATAACGAATTAATGGCATAGCTGACCGAGTCAAGGTGGTAACTGCGATCTCCCCCGATTGCCCATCCAAGACAGGCTGTTCTGAAGCGGAATCGATGATTTCGATGTAGAGGTCCGCTTCCCGCAGATGGTAACCACCAAAACCCTCACATTCCAGTCCACCGCCCAACCCCATCTCAGTCATGCCATAGTGATTAAACACCTTACATCCCCAGGCCTTTTCAATTTCCTGCACAATGGCCAGCGGAACGTTGTCCGTACTCAATAAAACGCTTCTCAGATTCAAGGAGACAGGGCAGCCCTGGGCATCTTTATACCTGACTAAACTCAAAACCTGCGTGGGTATTCCGACTAAGACGTTGATATTTTCCCGTCTGATTTGCTCCAGCGCTGCCTCCGGATTCGTAACCAAACCGTGGACAACCCCTGTGCAGTCGGCTCGTTCCAAACCTAAGCGCAGTAAATCCCCGACGCTGCCGGGTATTTCCCCTGGCAACATTATTAAGACCCTGTCTTTGGGCCTTACCAAGGTCAATATTCCGTGATGAAAGAAATCAATGGTCAACTCTTGATCCGCCTCGCTAAAAAACAGGCGTTTAGGGTTTCCCGTCGTGCCGGAACTTTGTAACGTGACAATCCTACTGATCTCATCTTGAGAAACACACAAGAAATCCAAGGGATTATTCATTAAATCTTCCGGCGTGGTAAAGGGCAATTTTAAAAGGTCTTGAAAAGTTGAGATCCGACAATCGATTCCTGAATAGAGACGTTGATAGAAGCGACTTTGACGGGTTACCCAGTTAAGGGTTTCCTGCAGTTTGGCCAACTGATAATCCTCAATTTGCTTTCTGGTTAAGCTTGCTGACTCGGCTCCGATTTTGCGCTTTATCCAAGCCTCCAGCGAGGTGGTTTTGATGCCCAAACCCTATCTCCCCCTCCGATAAATTGAGTGCCCAAGCTTATCAGTGAGGTTATAAGCACAGAAAGGAATTAACTTCCCTTCCGGACTCACGACATGAATACAACAGTTTTTTAAGCGCTCTATATCGACGTTCCAGACATCTTGAAAGGCCATACCGCTAATCGAAAAAGCATAGGTTTTTAACTGTTGGATTAAATTGTCCCAGGAGTTCGGACTGGGAGTCTGAATCGCTAATTTTTCTGTTCCCGACCACTGCCGGGCGACAAAGGTTCGTGTTTTTCTGGCTAACTCATCGGCGTGCTCCGGTCCGTTACAACACGAATTGTTGACCAACGGCTTCAAGCCGCCATTCAATTGTCTGGTAAAATTGCCGCTAAAAGAACAGCGACCATTGTGAGGCTTCAGGTGAGCTGCCTTGATTAGCCCGGCTGTCTGCTCTTCAATCGCCAGAATGACTTCCGGCAGGGTGATCCGATCTTGATCCGTGGGTTCTTGAGGAATCCTGCCGAAATAACTTACCGGTTGGAAGTGCACACCTCGGACGACAGGATGGTTTTCTAAAGCAAACTTGATGATTTCGCCGATATTCTGCGTGTTAATACCCGGTATCAGGGTCGGCACCAAGACAACTCCGATCTCATATTTTCCGCAGTTTTCTATCGCTTTACTTTTCAGATCGAGAAGACTGCGTCCCCGTATTGACTGATAAATCCGGTCCTCAGTACCGTCAAATTGTAAAAATACCGAACTGAGACCAGCTTCCTTCAACTGACTCACCAAGCTGGGATCTTCAGCCAGCCGCAGGCCGTTCGTATTCAGTTGGATGAATTTAAAGCCCAGGGCCCTCCCCATAGCCACGATTTTCGGCAAGTCGTTCCTGAGAGTTGGCTCGCCGCCCGATAATTGAATATTGACCGGTCCACTGGCGAGGAGAACATTTTTGTACCACCCTTCGATTTTCTCCAAGGAAGGTTCGTCAAGCTCGGTTCCTGCATTGGCAAAACAAAACCGACAGTTTAGATTGCAACGCTGAGTAACCTCCAGCAGAGCTGTACAGGTCGTCTTATAGTGGTTTTCGCATAAGCCGCAATCAAAGGGACAGCCTTTCTCAACCTGGGTAAAACACTCCCGGGGAGGAGTTGGGATCGTTGGCCTGACCCATGAATCCCATTGAGGGGTACCACTCCAAAGCAAGGTTCGATAGTCACCATGTTCGGGGCAGCTTTTCACCAGATAAACCTTTTCCCCCTGAGCCACTCTTTGAGCCGGAGTTAGTCTCAAACATTCCGGACACAAACTCTGTGTCGTGGAAAGCAAAGTTTCATCCATAAATTCCATATCTCTCCCTCTCTAACTGCAACTGGCATCCTTTTGGGCAATCAGTTGAAAATACCCCATCTTCGCCTGCTTAAGCGCGGCCTGAGCAAGGACAGGATCAACTGAGCACGCAGAAGACTTCAGCCAAAACTCGGTTAGCGAACCATGAGTCATAATTAGTTTAACCGTTAATTGGATCAACAGGTTCGTATGATCACTCCAATTAACGATCTCGAACCCCCGTTCTCTAATCTTGTTGATGAATGGCTCTTTGGGCAACGCTCTGCGCAGACATGAATCGAAATTAAGTCCCTGCAGAGGTTTAAGGCCCTCTGGATTTCGAGTATAGACATCATTAATGACCAACCATCCACCTGGCTTGAGTACCCTGAAAATCTCCTCTAAAACCTTATCCGGGTCTTCCATTACAGACAATGTACACTCCGCGAATACTCCATCCAAGTCGTTCATTGGGAAGGGCAGATCTTCGCCCTTCCCTTGAATCAGGTTTAAGCTCGGATTCTTCTTTTTGCCGTTCTCTAATAACTTCCCTGAAGGGTCTAGGCCAATGGCCCGGAGTTGATAAACGGAATTTAAGCGATCTACTGTGGCACCGCTGCCGCAGCCCACATCCAAGACCCGATCTCCCGGGAGAAAGTCACAACTTTTTACGCCCAGATCGGTTAAGAAGAACCCCCCCGGTCTCAACGTATCACCAGTGGATTGCCTTAACAGGTCGCCCTCATATAATTTAAAACCATGATTATTATTCAACAATTCATCCACTTCCAAGACTCTCACTTCCGACTTCTAGCCTTCCGGCTTCTAGACTTCCGGCTTCCGATCCCTGACCTCTGCTTAATCCTCGTCCGTTAACTCCGAATCTTCCAAATAAGTCGCTAGAATTTCTTTTACCTTACTAAAGGTTGCCGAAACAACATTGCCGCATTGCACAGGATACTCATTGCCTTCATCCAAAGAGTGGTCTAAGATTTCCTCGCAATCAATACTGCCGTGGGTATCTTCAAACCACTCCAGCAATTCATTGATCATCCGATTGATTTTGTCGTGACCGAATTCGCTGGGCGTTCCCTTCCCAACATTTAAACCAATCAAGCATGCTCCCCCGGTAAGTGCTCCACAGGTTTTACCCGACCGTCCTATACCGCCACACAGACCATGCATTGCTTTAACTAAGTCGGGGTTTTCCTTGCCTTGTTCATCCATTCCTAAGATCAAGATAATTTGGCTGCAGCAAAACCCCTGCGTGGCCAATTGAAACATCCGAAAAGCATCGACCGCCATCATCTTTCTCCCCTTCTATTTATCCTCCAGACTTTGTTCAACCTCGAACATCTTTCCTAAAGCCAGTTCTTCATCGATCAACACCAAGCCACAATTAAGACATTTTAGTTCCTCCACTTCGAAACTATTGCCCAAGTATGACGCCTTAACCAAACCACGCTTAAGTTCGCCCCCACATTTCCCGCATGTCCAATGGGGCTTCTGAGTCTCTTTCAGTGTATTACTCATGGCCTTCCTCCACAATTTCCATGCGATGGCTATAGACATTCAGCACCATAAACCCTTGCTCCTGGGCTTGATATTCAACCCAATAGGTCACCCTGACAGGGCGGAAATGAGCCAGACTATGTCCATTGTCCGGATTAATGAACTTTCTTCCTGTTCGCTCAGCAAATTCTATCACCTTTTGAATATCTTCAATAAGAATCCGCCGTTCTTCCATAATCTCTAAAGTTCTTTCATTCAACAGAAGTTCGATTGTCCGATACACTCCTTCCTTGGCCTGTGGCACTTCTTGCCACAGCGAGTCTAACAACTTGCTTTTTAGTTTTGCCCGATTCTCGTGTCGATAGGAAAGTCCTACGCCGGGCCTGGTTGCAGCCTTATCAAGCTCAGTCCCGTAAATCAGATCTAATAAATGAAACGTCCGTTTACCATGAGAAGCAAAACTATCTCGACACATTGCACAATAAGCCACATAGTCTGTTGTGCTTTCGCTAATCCGTTCTTCAACTACTTTGTCGGCCAATTGGGGATTGGCGAAGGAGGTCAGTCCTCCATAACCGCAACATTTAGTTAGTTCTTTGCTGTAGAGTAATTCTTCAATTTCATAACCTAGCTTAGTTAAAATACCTCGGACGGCATCCTGGATGTCCGGTTCATGTCGCGTCGTGCAAGCATCCTGCACCGCTAATTTGCCCCCGCTTACTCCGGTACCTTGAACGGGCAAGCCTAAATTGACCATTAACGCCCATAGAGAGACTACCTCCGGAAACCTATTGCGGAAGGTGCTGTGACAGGTGGAACAGGCTACGATTAGCTGCGGTTTCCCAAGGCTTTCCCATTCTGACACTAAAGCCTTCAAACCATCTTGAAACAGTTCTTGATTACCTGCCCAATCAGCCGGAGCACCGCAGCACCGCAGCATTAAAGCTACTCCACCAGAAAGCCTTTCTGTCAAATAAGCATATACTCTTTCAACTTGTTCCGGTGACGAGGCGCTTAGTTGACATCCCGGAAAGAAAACATACCGACTGGAATTATGGCCGGGTTGATGTCGGGACAAAGCAAATTCCGCACTGTTGTTAAAGGCCATATCCCGCAAAGCAAAATCATGGGCTGAAGGAGGCATCTTTCCTTTGCTGACCATACTCTCCCGAGTTGCTTTGCAAGTCGCTCCAAGATCCAAACCTTGGGGACAAACTTCGCCACACTGCCCGCACAGACTGCAAGAATTGATCATTTTATTTCCCTGGCGCATGCCCATAACGATCGTATCATTGTTGTAAATTTGCCTTAAATATTTTTTGGGGTAACTGCCGTAGTTTTCTAAATATTTACAGGCCTTCACGCATTCCAGACATTGACAATCCAGACAGCGACCTGCCTCCTGAAGAGCTTCCTCAGAAGTATATCCCCGCAACTTGTCACTCATTGGCACTACCGGCAAAGGAGCAGTCCCCTTAGTATTGACAAACAGCTTGGTCTCGTAAACCCCTTCACCTTCCCGAGAGGCAGTTAAGGAAACACCCTGCAAATATCTATCTATAGAGATTGCTGCCTTCCGGCCATCGGCAACCGACTTAATGGGGGAATTATTATCCGCAAGGGCACCGCTAAATATTCCTGTGATCGGTGTGACACAAGTTACCGGGTCGACTTTGTCCTGTTCACCCAAGAGCTCCAAGGCTTCGCTGGATTGAGCGGCCAGACCAAGATATACCACATTGTATTCTTTTTGAAGCGTGACTAAATCATGTTTGGTTATGGCTTTGTTTAGCTCTATTTGAATGTTAAGAGAGTTTAAAACAGACAGTTCCTCAACTATAACTTCCGGGGGCAATTGGTGTTCCGGGAAATTCCATAAATTTCCGCCCAAGCGATCTGTTTTCTCAAACAGGCTAACCTTATATCCTTTTTTAGCCAAGTCGTAAGCTGCAGTTAGTCCTCGAAGACCCGAACCTACGACAGCGGCTGTCTGACTTTTAGAGGGAACTTTCAAGACCTTGGCTCTTTTTAGAGATTGGTCTTGCATACAATACCTCTCCAGAGCCGAAATAGCGATAGGCGATCCGACCTCTTTACGTTTACAGACATTTTCACAAGGATGGTCACAAATCCGGCCAAGGATTCCCGGAAAGGGCTGTTTTTTCTGCAGTGTCGCTAAGGCGCTTTTTAGGTCTTGATTTTTAATGTCCTGCATCAATTTCCGAGCATCTACATGGATTGGACAACCGGCAGTACAGGCAGGGGGATTCTCTTGAGTACACTTATCTTCTTGTCTTTTTAGCTCGTCCTGTTCCATCTGCAGCACCCACTTCCTTAAAGTTATTCATGCGGGTAAAGAAAATCCGGCAAGCACCCGGTCTGCGCCGGCGGTTGCCTTAGTTGCACTTAGGCGTCGGTCCTGGGTTTAAAAATCCTAGAATGCAGGTTGGTATAAACGTTAGGGAACCTAAAATTGGCTTTAACCAATTTTAGGTTCCGGTTCTAGGTTCCACGAACTAAAAGTAGAGTAATTACTGCTGAGCATTAAGTCCGGCAAGTACTTTTTCCGGACGAGCAGGCAGATGGGTAATCCGTACACCGCAGGCATTATAAATAGCATTGATGATTGAAGCATGAGGAGAGGTCAGCGGCAATTCTCCCGAACCGGCAGCTCCGTAAGGACCTTCAGGTCTGGGAGTTTCTACATAAAGGAGCTCAATATTGTCCGGGGCATCTTTGATATAGGGCAGTCCGCAGCCGACCAAATCGATGTGTTTCTTCAGATCTTCAAAATCTTCACTGAGAGCTAAACCAAGACCTTGAATTAATCCACCATAAAGTTGTCCGTCCACAACTAATTTATTGATAATTGTACCAACATCTGCTACCATTGTCATTTTGGCAACGACAGTTTTACCTGTCGTGATGTCTACTTCAACTTGAGACAAGAAGGCTCCATACATATAGACAGCAAACGGATTACCTTGTCCGGTCGTTACATCGCACTCTTTAGCAGGCGCAGTCCAAGAACCTTCGAAATAGACCGGTAATTTTTCAGCGACCATCTCTTCATAGGTACGGAAGGTTCCATCCGCTTTCGTGATGCCTTTTAATAACATTTCGCAAGCAACCCTGGTAGCATTACCACACATAACATTGGAACGACTTCCGCCGGCCGGTCCGCTGTTCGGGGTTACTGCCATATCACACATCACGAGTTTGATATTTTCCGGTTTAATTCCCAGCGGACGTAAGGTCTCATGAGCGATGGTTAACGTTCCCATGTCCGCACCTTGACCATGATCTTCCCAGGAAGAATAAACGGTAACGCCCGTTGCCGTCAGCTCAACATTGACCGCAGAACTGTCCGCGCCATCCAGACCGGACCCATAGATACCGATGGACATTCCGATTCCACGTTTCTTTTCGTCACTTGAGGCCGGTTGTTTGGCCCATTCTTTTGCTTTGTCGTAAGCAGGCTTAAGTTTATTCAAGATATCGACCAGGCAATATACTTCCGGTTCACAGCCGGTAGGCGTAGTGTCACCAGGTCTGTAAACATTCTTGTAACGCAGTTCAAAGGGATCCATACCAAGTTTTTCAGCGAGCTCATCCATCAAAACTTCTGAGGAGAAGGTACTTTGAGGAGATCCGTACCCCCGGAAAGCAGAACCCCAAGCATGATTCGTGCAAACGGTTCGCCCATTACCGCGAATATTGGGGATGTTGTAACCGCAGCCAATAAATTGAGTGCCCCGCATAGTGAGCAAGTCACCGAATTCGGAATAAGGACCGTGGTCAACTGTCCAGTCAGATTCCATAGCCGTTAACTTACCCTCTTTAGTAGCCCCAAATTTAAGATTAATAAAGAAAGGCGAACGTTTTCCGGTATAAGTCGTTTGTTGAAAATAGTCAAACTCGAGGTATACCGGTTTACCTGTCGCCACAGCCGCTACCCCTAGTAAGGCTTCAATCGTTGGACTAAACTTATATCCAAAGGTTCCGCCGGTTGGATTTTGTACCAAAATCAGTTTGTCTGACTCAATCCCAATCCCTGCAGCAATCATGGCCTGATGAAGATGAATGGCAATGCTCTTGGAATGGATGATCAATTTACCTTCATCATCAAAGAAGGCAAAACCCACGTCCGGCTCAATCGGCAGGTGAGGCTGACGTCCGACATAGAAATCGTCTTCGACCACTACATCGGCGGCCTTCATCAGAGGCGCAGTATCTGCTCCCTTGACAAGCTGGGTCTCAAAATAAACGTTCGGTGTTCCCGGATGAATTTCAATGGCGTCATCGGCCATGGCAGCCGGGGCGCTCATATATTCAGGAAGCAATTCGAGTTCCACTTTCACTTTTTCAACAGCCGCCTGAGCATGGGCAGCGGTATCAGCCGCAACAATGGCAATGGCGTCTCCAAATTGGAACACTTTTTTCTCGCAGAGGATTGGACGGTCCCAGCCATCCCCTTTATTCGTCGGGAACGTAATTAAACCGGTGATTTGGTTTTTACCCACAACATCTTTATAGGTGATAACCTTATAGACGCCCGGCATTTTTTCAGCTTCTGATGTATCGATAGAAAGAATATTCGCATGCGAAACCTTCGCCTGAACCAATTTCAGCTGCAGAGTTTCTTCAGGCATTTTGAGTCCGGCATCCGCACCGAAATCCCAGGTACCGGTAACCTTAGCCATAGCCGAGGGACGAATGTATTCCGTACCAAGGATTTTTCCATCCGTAGGTAATTTCGCAAATAACGCTTCGACAGTAACCTCGCCCCGAATTAAGCGAGCAGCTTCCATGACAGCGTCAACTAAAGGTTTATACCCCGTGCAGCGGCATGCATTTCTGTGTTTTTGAAACCAATCGCGGACATCTTCTCTGGTCGGATTGACATTTTCAGCGAGCAGTTGTTTAGCCGAAACAATGAATCCCGGAGTACAGAAACCGCATTGTGCAGCTCCGTGAAGCATCCAAGCAAGCTGTAAGGGATGTAAATGTCCCTTGGTACCGACTCCTTCAATTGTCGTGATATCCGCATTATCGGCAACTCGTTTCATTTTTGTAACGCAAGAACGGATGACTTTGCCATCAATAATGACGGAACAGGCACCGCATTGAGCTTTTCCACACCCGATTTTAGTTCCGGTCATGTGCAGCTGTCCCCGTAAGACATGGGCCAAGGTAACTTCCCCATCCACAAGTAAGGTTTGGGAGACACCATTAATTACTACATTTTTTTTAATCACTTTGAATCCGCTCCTTTTTGATTATTCTCTACTCTTTACAATAGCCGCTGACTCAATCACCAGTAAAGCAATTTCCCCGCCTATCCTTTAATGAACAACTGGCAAATTTGTCCTCCCATTCTTTATTATACTATCAAAAATGGCTTAACTTTTAGTTCAGTTACCCTGATTGGCTTGCTTTACTTGGTTCTACTTAAATATCATCTGCAAGATTCGTGCCAAAAATTCATATTTGAATATTTACAATTGCCCTTATATTTGCGCACTCCAACGACTTTTTTATGATCCATAGCTCAACTTTAGGATACTAACCTTAACCGAAACATTATTATACTGGAATTAACTCACATCTTGACCTCCTGTAAAGAATAAGGTACCATGCAAGAAGGACTAGATTGTTTCCCCCCTCAGTCGGTCCGTGAACCGCTGGCAGTGTTCAATTCTTTCAGTTAAAATAAAGCATGAACACACCTCACCTAATGTATTGGAGGCTATCCTCATGGAAAAAATCAAAGTGCAGAATGCTGTCGGTGCAGTTTTAATTCATGACATGACCCAAATTATCCCCGGGGTCGTTAAAGGTCCCCGTTTTCGTAAGGGGCATATTGTCCAGGAGGAGGATATTCCCGTTTTACTGAGCATGGGCAAAGAACATATTTTCGTCTGGGATCCTAAACCAGGCCTTATTCACGAAAACGAAGCGGCAGTGCGCCTAGCCGACGCTGTGTCCGGTTCAGGGCTGCTCCACGATGAGCCCAAAGAAGGTAAAGTCACACTAAGCGCGGCCTACGACGGTCTTCTTTATGTCATAGAAGACGGCATTTGGGCTTTAAATAGTTTGGAAGATATCATTTTAGCCACGCTACACAATCATTATCCCGTCAAAAAGGGAGACAAAATCGCCGGTACCCGTGTCGTTCCTCTGATGATCAATGAAAAAGTGATCATAGAAGCGGAACAAATTGCCCTTACCTATACCAAGCCTCTTCTGGATGTACTGCCGCTTAAGAAGTTGAAGGTCGGAATCGTCACAACAGGCAGTGAAGTCTATCATGGCCGAATTCAAGATAAATTCGGCCCCGTACTGCGTGCCAAAATCGAAGGATGGGGCTCCGAAGTCTTAGGCCAAACCTTTGCCAACGATGAGGTAGCTCTGATTCAAAAATGCATTCAAAAACATTTAACCAACGGGGCAGAAATGGTCCTGGTCACGGGCGGAATGTCCGTCGATCCCGATGACGTGACCCCCACTGCAATTAAAGAAATTGGAGCGGAACTCATTACTTACGGTGCGCCTGTTTTGCCCGGTGCTATGTTTTTGTTGGCCTACATCGGAGATATTCCAATTATCGGTTTGCCGGGGTGTGTTATGTATTCTAAAACTACCATCTTTGATCTGGTCGCTCCGCGCTTGCTTACAGGAGAACGATTGTCGCGCCGTAGTCTTACCAAACTGGGACATGGAGGTCTTTGCCTCGACTGCCCGGTCTGCATCTACCCACGTTGCTCTTTCGGCAAGTGAACTTAGTTTATTTAGCACTAAGACCCCCCGCTTCTAGAAGTGGGGGGTCTTGGAAATTCAATAAACAATTCACCCCAGCGAATCGGATTTCAGGCGGAACAGAATAACTATTCTGAATGACTAATGCTCCACATTTGAGCGTTTGTCTTGCACTTGTGTTCCATTATGATACACTTTTTCTACGAATAGAAATATTGTACCGGCTGTTGTTTGTAGGAAATGGGTATGATATTCTTGTCATATATGGAAGGCATTTTCTATTGTTTAGAGAAGAGGAGAAAAGAGTTTTATGGACAACCATTGGAGGCGTTTTATAAATGGAGAATGCGTAGAATCGGATGTCACTCCTTCTATCTATCGTTCCTGGCAAAGAAGCTTAGCGTATCAGGTAGACCATACCTTAATTTCTAACCAAGATATTCTGTCGACTCCTCTTCTCAGCGAGCGCCGAGAAGCTCAAGAATCTTTGATTCGGGCGGGAGAAACTGTTTTGCCTTACATCTTCAACTTGCTCGGAAGCTCCAATTATACTATTTTGTTAGGCGACAATGACGGCTACATCATTGAAGCCATTGGGGACGCACCCTTTATGAGTAAGGCTCAGAAAGTAAATTTAAATGCCGGCGCCGATTGGCGCGAAGAAATCCGTGGGACCAATGCCATTGGCACTGCCCTCAGTGAAAATGCCCCCATTTCCGTCTTCGGTTGGGAGCACTTTGTCCAAAATAATCACTTTCTGGCCTGCTGGGCTGCTCCGATTCAAAATTGCCACGGTGCTCCGATTGGCGTTTTGGATATTAGCGGAGAAGCCTGTCCGGACCGTCAAAAGATCTTATCCATTGTGATGATGGGCGCGAATATGATCGAGAAGAATCTGCGCCTTTTTGAGTTGGAAAGCCAGTTAAAGTTTTACCAGGAAGGGTTCGAATTAGCTTCCTCACTTTTACGCCAAGGCTTTATCGCAATTGATCGTGATGGCATCATAACTAACATCAACCCTCTCGGTGCAGCGCTGCTGGGGCGCAGTGCCGAAAACATCATTGGCCAACTTGCCGGGGACATTTTCAGTTCCCCCAAAGGCTGGATGTTAAGTGGTCAATCTTTGGATCTGCGGATTAAAGATCAGGCCGGAAAAGCAATCTCCTCTCATTTGACGCGCGTAGTTAACGAAGAGGGCAAGTCACTCGGTGCCATAGGAACGGTGCAAACCACAGAGGATACCCCTTGTCCCAACACCCTCTGGATCGGACATAGCCCGTCTACGCAACGCACTCTGGAACGAGCTTCCAAAGTTGCTGCGACCCACTCTTCCGTATTAATTCAAGGTGAAAGCGGAACCGGAAAGGAAATTATTGCCCGCACTATCCATCAGCTTAGCCCAAGAAGCAAAGGCCCGTTTGTCGCTTTGAACTGCGCCTCAATATCTTCCGCTCTAGTTGAAAGCGAGTTATTCGGCTATGTCGAGGGCGCCTTCACCGGAGCGCGTCGTGGTGGTAAACCCGGAAAATTTGAATTAGCTAATAAAGGAACTATCTTTCTCGATGAAATTGGTGATATGCCTTTAGATATTCAGGTTGCGCTCCTCCGAGTACTTCAAGAAAAGGAAGTATATCGAGTCGGAGATACTAAAGCTCTAAAAATTGATGTGCGAGTCCTCGCGGCCTCGCACAAAGACCTCTCCCTCCTTGTTGCAGCGGAAAAATTCCGTTTGGATTTATATTATCGTTTGAAAGTCGTAACCTTAGAATTACCTCCGCTTCGTGAACGCACCGAAGATATTCAAGATTTGGTTCCCTATTTTATCCGTAAAGCCTGCGACTCCTTTGGCAGTCCAGTCTTAGGAATTCAGCCCGAAGTATTTACTCATTTACTGGCCCACCCTTGGCCCGGTAATGTTCGGGAACTAGAGAACTGTATTGAGAGTATGGTAGCCTTGGCAGACGGCCCCCTGCTTACTGTTGAAGACTTGCCGAATGAAATTCGCCAGACGGTCTCTCAACCCGAACACCGTCCCTTACTGAATCAACAGACCAAACACGCGATCCTCTATGCGCTCACCCAAACCAAAGGAAAAATTGCACCGGCTGCCAAACTTCTGGGGATCGGGCGAAATACGCTCTACCGCAAGATAAAAGAGTTGGATATTAAGCTTTAGGAAACTTAATCATTCAAGCTCACTACAAATGCCTGCCGGTCAATAGGTTCCGAAGGGCAATTCATGAATTGCCCCTCCAACTTATACTTTCTGATGAATAAAAAAAGAGCCCTCTTAGGCTCTTTTTTTATTCTCTCGTAGCAAACAATGGGGACTGTGCACTCCCATCCCAGTACAAATGCTAATGGAGACTAATGTCCTAAAGGTCAAGAACTCGATCAACTAGGCCGTTCGAGATCTTCTGCCCTATCTCTTCCCCATAAACTCCAGTAAAGCCTTGATCATATCATCGGGCGTAGGTGGACAACCCGGAACCTTAATATCCACAGGTAATACATTACCCATGCCGCCTTCACTGGCATAGGCGCCTTTAAATACCCCACCATTTATCGCACAATCTCCTACCGCCATGACCCATTTTGGATTGGCCATAGCCTCATACGTTTCATGTGCAGCATTCACTAACTGTGTGGAGCCGGGTCCGGTGCACATTAAGAGATCTGCATGACGAGGGGACGCCACGAAATCAATGCCAAAGTGCTGATGATCGTAAAGGGAATTGCCCAAAGCGGCCATCTCCCAATCGCACCCATTACAAGAGCCACAATCGAGGTGTCGAATCTGCATCGACTTTCTAAAATTCGCTGGTAAAATAGACGACTTGTGCGGTGTTAGGGACTCTTCGCCCTTCTCCGTGAGACGTCCCATTTTCAACTTCCGGAGCAACAAACTCCACATGCGTAATCTCCCCTTTTCGGCTAGCGGTCACAACAACTATAGCACAATTCAAAACTCTTATTAATTAAAGGAAAATCCGGTACGATATTACCCGGTACCGTGAGAGGTACTGCCGGCCAGTTGGCATAGCTGGCTGATCGAACTCGGCAACGGTAGATCTTACTCTCCTCATCCAACATGAGCCAAATAACATCCGTACCTCGAGGGGATTCTACACATCCCCAGGCCGGTTGCCAAGGTCGAAGCTTATGCTCGGAAAATAGTTTTGGACTTACAACCTCATACTCCGGTTTCTTCACTATTTCAGGCAACAAAGTTTGGAGGATTCGAAAACTCTCTCTGGTTTCCTTAACCCGAACCATTAACCGCGCCCAACAATCTCCCTCTTTTTCGATCATTGATTTGACCTTTAGCTCGGGATAGAGCAGGTGGGCATGGAGTTCCCGCCAGTCATTCTCCAGGCCTGCGGCTCGAGCAGCCGGTCCCGTAACCCCTAAATCAAGCGCATTCTCCGGCTTTAATACTCCGGTTGTAACAGCTCTCTGTCGATAACCGTCATGGTGGAGGAGCAAAGGGATCCAGGCTTCGAAATCGTCGGACAGTTCTTGAAGTCGGTTCAAAATAGCTTGACTCGCCTGTGCTCCGGGGATTGAGTTGATCCCCCCGGGAACGACCATACCTCGCAAGAATCGGTGACCGAAAAATTCCTGATTTAAGCGCTGAAGTTTCTCCTTACATTGCATGCCGTTAGCATTTCCTAAGGCAAAGCCGACTCCGGCGCACATATTTCCTATATCTCCAATATGATTGTAAGCCCGTTCCAATTCAGCAAGGATCGTTCGCCATAATAGAACCGACCGAGGAACTTCGAGATTGGCCAGCTTTTCAACCGCTTCACAATAAGCCAGACCATGACTCAGGGCACATACTCCACAAACCCGTTCAACAATGTGCAAACCTTCTTCAATACTTTTTCCTTCAAGGAGTTTCTCAATTCCTTTGTGGGTAAAGAAGAGTTGGGCCTCCAGATGAAGAACTGCTTCTCCGATTGTATAAAAGCGAAAATGGCCCGGTTCAATAATCCCGGCATGAATCGGACCGACCGGAACCTCAAATATTCCATTGCCACGGGCTTCGGGGAACACCAAAGGCGCTCGTTTAAATGCCTTATGTTCTTGACTCATTTTGTAATCCTTACGTAAGGGATGGAATCCTTCAGGCCAACCCGGATGTAGGACCAAAGAGCGCGGATCAGGATGACCTACCGCTTGCAGCCCGAATAGATCTTGGGCTTCTCTTTCCGACCAATTTAGGGCCGGGAAAATTGTTGTGAGGGCTGGAAATTCGTCTTCAATTCCTTTAGCAACCAGCGTGAGTGAAAAATCCTTGCCCGGAAAATGAAGAACTAAGTAGATACAAAATCCATTCCCCAACTGTCGCTCATCATTTACAACATGTGTCAGCCACATTAACCGCGGCCACATGGCTAAACAATAGGTCAGCACCTCCGGAAGTTCACTGGAGGGCAAATTCACTAAGCCCTCCCGTTTCTCCCACTGTAATATCTGAATGTCCGGATAACTCTGTAGATACTCCTGTAAGCCTTGCATCCTATACTCCCCCCAATATGACTTTGACAACCTGATTTAGCGCCTGATTCAAGCTTTGCGGAATATACAAGCCTAAGAATAAGACTACCAAAATAGGGACTGCAAGGGCCAGTGTATATACGCTCTCTCCGGCTTGATAATTCCCCCTTGGCTTTCCAAAAAGCATCTGGAGGAAATGGTAGAGGAATCCTGCAAAGATCAGGGTTAAACAGAGCAGGGCCAAAAAGCCAAGGAATGGATGATCCGTTGTATACAGTCCAGATAAAATGCTTAGCTCTGAACGGAAGGTCCCAAACGGGGGCGTTCCGGTAATTCCCAATAATCCCAAAACCATGATTACCCCGGTGTAAGGCCAAACTTTAAAGATCCCCCGAATCCTGGGAATTTGTCTTGTCCCCGTTTTTTGCACCAGGCTCCCGATAATGACAAAGAGATTGGCCTTAGTCAGTCCGTGAAGTAAGAGATGCAGCGATGCCCCCCATACAGCTTCTTTAGTGCCCAATCCAAAACCGATCGCCAGGATTCCCATGTGTTCGACACTGGAATAGGCTAATAATCGTTTAACATCTTTTTGCAATAAGATAAACGCCACCATCAGAGCCAACGATAAAAATCCAAAACTCATCAGGATCTTACCTACGAAATCCGGCCCCAGAGTCGTAAGCCGAGCCATACTGTACCAACGCAAAATAGCATACAAAGCACAGTTCAGCAAAACAGCGGATAACAAGGCGCTGACCGGAGACGGAGCCTGACTGTGAGCATCGGGAAGCCAAGCATGCATGGGAGCCAAGCCAACCTTCGCCCCATAACCGACTACCGTAAACAGTACGCCCAGACGGACTAAATTTTGGTCTAACAAACCGGCAACTTTAGGCAGCATCCGCCAATCCAAAGCTGTCAAGCTTTGACCCAAATGCGGTGCGGCCGCTGCAAAGAGCAGCATCGTCCCCAGCAAGGCGAAACTGATGCCCACTGTGCAAAGAATCAGATATTTCCAGGCGGCTTCGACCGCCTTCTTGTTTCGATAAAAGCCCACCAAAAGAGTTGTCGCTAAAGTCGTTCCCTCAATACCTACCCAAATAATTCCCAGATTAGGTGTGCTTACAACCAGAAGCATTGTGGCCATAAAGATCCAAATCCAAAAATAATACCACTTCAAACTCGCTCTCGGCAATTTCTTCTCATGGACTTCTTTTTCCATATACCCTAAAGAAAAAAGAATGACATAGACAGCAATAACGATAATGACGCCAAGCAGCAGAGCACTCAGAGCATCTAAATATAAGATACCTGACCCATACTCGTATGAACCTTGCATTAACGTTTGTCTTATGGTCCATCCTCCACTCAGAGTTAACAGGAGAAGAGCCAGACTGTTTAACAGTTTTAAATAAGTGTCCTTTGACGATATCAGCATTCCTACCGCCGCGATTACAGCTACTCCAATAAACATCGCATACTATCCTTTCAATGACCGCATGTGATCAACATTCAGCGAATCATAATTCTCCAGCA
>Ga0326727_10010792_pt1 | contig 21593 bp, 20 predicted proteins | sample MB2enrmetagenome_FD_207643 | JGI IMG/M metagenome (GOLD analysis project Ga0326727, IMG submission 207643) | Lab enriched peat soil microbial communities from McLean, Ithaca, NY, United States - MB29MY | ecosystem: Environmental > Terrestrial > Soil > Wetlands > Peat | place: USA: New York...
TGGGTAGCTGAACGCCATGCCCACGATTTGGGCCAGCGCCAGCGACCACGTGAGCGGCCAGCCGCGATGGAGGGCCTGGTTGAAGATCAGGTACTCGAGGAGTGCGGTGGCGAGCGCGACAACGGCGAAGCGGGGCAGCAGGAAATAGAGTTTCGTCGATTCCAGCAGCGGGTTGAACCGCGAGGGCGCCGTGCCGACCGACTCCTTCACCACGGGCACACCGGAGCTGCGCGCCGCCATCAGCAATTCGAGATCGAACTCCGGCCCATTGGCTTCGATTTGCAAGATGCGCGGCGCCAAACCGGCGGGAATGCCGCGGAGACCGGTCTGCGAATCGCGGCCGGTGAGAGCGTTGAGCACGGAATCGGCGGCCGGCTGTACGATGCTTTCCGGGTGGGCCAGCAAGCTTTGTGCGACGCGTTCGATATCGGCAGGCTCGGCATCGGGTTCGGCAGTGACCAACCCCATGAGGCCGGAAGAACTGCAAAGGACATGGTTGATGCCGGTTCTGATGGCCGCACCCGGGCCCAGATGGGTCGCATGCCGCAGGATTTCCACAGCTGGGAGCTGCGCTGCACGCGCGAAGACCTCACCGAAGTCCGCGCCGCTGCCATCGTCCACAATGACGACGTGGGCGAAGGACTGCGCCAACTGGCGGGCTAAATCCAACAGCCGGTCCGGCGGCCGATAGGCGGGTATCACTATCGCGAGGCGATTCGCTTGGGTGTGAAGCATCCGATGAAAGAAATTCAACTAAAGCACGCACGCGGCGGAAATTGCAAGCGGGCGGGGCATGCCAAAAGTCCTTTCCAGTGCTTCTGTCTCGCCGACTGAATTGGTTTGCTTCGGCTGGCGCCACTCGTTTAGACAGATTGAAACGGCAATGCCGGCGCGATCCGTCTGTGTCCCGCATGGAACGCTGCCCCCCAGGTGATTGTTCGAGTTCCGCCTCGGCCGTCCCCATGTCCTATCAGCTTTACCGGCGCGCGCCGTGGAAGGTTTCATTCGATAGTCAATATCATGCGTGCTTCGCCGAAAACTGCAAGTCGCGGCGGGCTGGCCTACTTTCGAGCATCGCCCGCATGGGTAAAGTTGCCGGGCTGGAGCGGGTGTTTGGTCGGGCGTCCGTAAGTTGGCCAATTTCCGGTTCGCTCCGGTCCGGCTTCCGTACCGTTCTCCTGCCGATCACGCCTTTGATCGCGAGTCGAACGCGGCCCTCATGCACGGACCCAACCACATGGAGGTCCCCAAATCACAACATCTTCGTTGAGATGGGAGAACCGGCAAGGTTGGTGATCGATCGCGTCGTGCCACCCAAATTCGGAATAACGGCCACTTTTGAGGATCAAGGCCCGCAGACACGCCTCACGTTCCGGCCAACGTTTGAGTCTGCGGATGCTTTTGAGTCCGTGAAACGCTTTGCGGCTCCCGGGGGTCGGCAGACAATCGAGGAACTTACGCGCTGCCGTGCCGCGGGCGTTGCCGGAGGGTGCCGATGCAGAATAGCAATCTGGCGGCGATGTTTTCGGCCATATCCGCTCTATGGGCTCGTCGACGCCGAGGGTAGGATCGCGGATGAATTGCGGGGCGCCGGCGGCGCGCGGGCTTTGCGAAACCTGCTGCGGAAGGCGGGGCTCGAATAGCGCGGTCTACCCCCGCGGGGCTGTGGCGAGCGGCGGAGAAGGCGTGAAAAAGCGGCTCTGCGCTCGCCATGTCCGAGACGGCGCGTGCGGAGCGCAGCTTTGCTGACGGCGCACAACCGGAGGACAGGAATTCCCGTCGGCATATGACTTCAAACGTGCCGCGCGGCGGACAAATAATATAATCGGGATACCTCTATGTCGATTCGTCCCGAAGACGCGTTGGAGTATCATTCTGCGCCACCGGCCGGTAAGATCTCCGTGGTTCCCACCAAACCCTGCCGCACCCAGCGCGACCTCAGCTTGGCTTACTCCCCCGGGGTCGCCGTACCCTGCCTGGAGATCGAGCGCGATCCGTCGCTCGCCTATTCTTACACCGCCAAAGCCAACCTGGTAGGGGTGGTGAGCAACGGCACCGCCGTTCTGGGCCTGGGGAATATCGGAGCGCTGGCGGGCAAACCCGTGATGGAAGGCAAGGGAGTGCTGTTCAAACGGTTCGCCGACATCGATGTTTTCGATATCGAGCTCGATACCGAAAGTATCGACGAAGTGATCCGCACCTGCCAGATCCTGGAACCCACTTTCGGCGGCATCAACCTGGAAGACATCAAGGCGCCGGAGTGTTTCTATATCGAGGAGACGCTCAAGAAGACCATGAAAATCCCGGTCTTCCACGACGATCAGCACGGCACCGCCATCATTTCGGCGGCCGGCCTGCTCAACGCTCTCGAAATTGTCGGCAAGCCGATCGGCGGCGTCAAAGTGGTTTTCAACGGCGCCGGGGCGAGCGCCATTTCGTGCGCCGAACACTACGTCCGGCTGGGCGTGCGCCGCGAAAACATCGTCATGTGCGACACCAAGGGCGTGCTCTACGCCGGCCGCACCGAGGGCATGAACGAATACAAGGCGCGTTTCGCGGTCGATACCAAACTGCGCACGCTGGAAGAAGCCATGGAGGGCGCCGACGTCTTTTTCGGCCTGTCCAAAGGGAATTCCGTGACCCCCGGGATGATTCTCAAAATGGCGCCCAGCCCCATCATCTTCGCGCTGGCCAATCCCGACCCCGAAATCGATTACGATCTGGCGCTGAAGACACGGCCCGACGCCATCATGGCCACCGGAAGGTCCGACTATCCGAACATGATCAACAACGTCCTGGGATTCCCGTTCATTTTCCGCGGAGCCTTGGACGTGCGCGCCACCACCATCAACGACGAGATGAAACTGGCTGCCACGCGCGCGCTGGCGGCGCTCGCCAAGGAGGATGTTCCCGATTCCGTGCTGCGCGCCTACGGCGTCGACCGTCTGGAATTCGGCCGCGAATACATCATCCCCAAACCGTTCGACTCGCGGGTGCTGATTTGGGAAGCTTCCGCCGTGGCGCAGGCCGCCATGGAGACGGGTGTGGCGCAAAAGCCGGTGGATCTCAAGCAATACCGCGAAGATCTGGAACGCCGCCTGGGGCAGGCCAATTACGTGATGCGCGGCATGATTCACAAGGCCAAGAAAGAACCGAAGCGGGTGGTCTTCGCGGAGGGCGAGGAGGGCAAGATATTGCGCGCCTGCCAAATCCTGATGGACGAGTCGATCGCCATCCCCATCCTGCTCGGCAATGAGAAGCGGATTCGCGAGCAGATCGAGGAATTGCGCCTCCATCTGGACAAGGTGGAGATTGTCGAGCCGCGCAAGTCGCCGCGCCTTGCGGAATACGTGGAGGCGTTTTACAGCTTACGGCAACGCCGCGGAATCACGCGCCATGAGGCCGAACAGGCATTGCTCAACCACACCACGTTCGGCAGCGTGATGGTGAGGCTGGGTCATGCCGACGCTCTCATCGGCGGCTTGACTACGCATTATCCGGACACCATTCGGCCGGCCCTGCAGGTGATCGAAGTGCGGTCGGAGTTGTGCCGCGTCTCCGGTGTTTATGTGCTCATCACGCCCAAGGGCGACATCTATTTTCTGGCCGATGCGACGGTCAATATCGACCCCAGCGCCGAGGAACTGGCGGAAATCGCCATCATGACGGCGGAAAAAGCGCGGCGATTCAGCCAGGAGCCGCGCGTGGCGATGCTCTCCTTCTCGAATTTCGGCAGCACGCGCCATCCTCTCGCCGATAAAGTCCGCCAGGCGACGGAACTGGTGCGCAAGCGCGCGCCCGGCCTGATGATCGATGGGGAAATGCAGGCCGACACCGCCGTGGTGCCGCAGATTATTGACGAGACGTACCCGTTCAGCTCGCTCAAAGGCGGCGCCAACGTGCTCATCTTCCCCAATCTGGAAGCGGGCAACATTGCCTACAAGCTTTTGCAGCGCATCGGGGGCTGCGAGCTGATCGGTCCGCTGCTCACGGGGTTAAGCCAACCGGTGCACGTGCTGCAGCGCGGCTCGGAAGTGAACGACATCGTCCACGTCGCGGCGGTGGCGGTGGTGGATGCCCAGGAAGTCGGCAAGCCTTATACGACTCTGGGTTGATGTATTACTATCCCTCCATATTTTTTGGACGCCGCGACGATTTCATGCCGCTCAAAGGCTGAAAGCTGACTGCTGAGAGCTTGCGCGCAGCGCATTATGGGACATGCTTCAGCTTGTCCAAATGCCGGGCTGCCGCCCGGCGGCAAGCTAAAGCATGGCCCACGTCACCGCAGTCGACCCATTTTGCTGAGCGGCCAATAGCAGAACACCGCTTTCCCATAGATGTATTTCCGCTCCACCGTCCCCCACACGCGGCTGTCGCTCGACGAGTTCCGATGGTCGCCCAGCACGTAGTACCGGTCGGGCTCCACCACCATCTCGCCTTTGCTCACGTCGTCCCGGTAGTCGGGCTCGACGTAGTCTTCCGCCAGCGCCTGGCCGTTCACGTAGACCTGCCCGCGGTCGATGCGAATGCGGTCGCCGGGCAAGCCGATTACGCGCTTGATATACGACTTGGAAGTGTCCCCGGGAAATTCGAACACCACGGTGTCGCCGCGTTCGATGCTTCCCAGGCCGAAGCGGTAAGTGAACTTGTTGATGAAAATCCGCTCCTGGTCGGTGAGGCCCGGCATCATGCTGGTGCCTTCCACTTTTACCGGCTGGTAAATGAAGACGATCGACACCACCGCGATGAGGACGGAGAATGCCAGGTCGCGCACCCACGAGAGCGCATTCCAAACACCGGCGCGCAGGCTGGCTTTCGGCAATTCCTTTTCGAGAGATGGGACTGTGGAGATCTCTGGCGTATCTTGCTCGGGCATCCCTACCTGTCCATAGTCCAATTATAGCTGCTACGCGGGAAGATTCAGCCTACGGCAATGATCGGATGCCGTGCTTCAAGGAGAGCGCCCGAAGGCGCGGTCGCCAAAAGACCCTGTCCAGTAATCTTAGGCGCCGCGTCGAACCGCTCTCCTCGGCCCACTCCGATGGCAATTCCGCTGCCAGCCATTGCGCTGCTTATTTTCAGCGGGAAGCAGATTGCGGCGTGTGCGGCCCGCGCCACAGGAGTTACCGATGCGCGCGGCCCGGAAGGGCTACCGCGCCGCCATCAGGGCGCGCAGGCGGCGTGCCCGTTCGGGCGCACGCAGCTGGCGGAGCGCTTTGGCTTCGATTTGTCGAATCCGCTCGCGCGTGACGTCGAATTCCTGGCCGATCTCCTCCAGGGTGTGCTCGCGCTCGCAACCGATGCCAAACCGCATGCGGATCACTTTTTCTTCCTTGGGCGAGAGCGTCTTCAGGATTCCGGCCGTTTCGTCGCGGACGTTCGACTCGATCACGGCATCCACCGGCGAGCCGACCCAGCGATCTTCGATCAGATCGCCGAGGGCGGATTCCCCATCGCGGCCGACGGGAGTTTCGAGCGACACCGGATCGCGCGAAATGGTCTTCAGCTTCTGGACTTTTTCCACGGGAATGTCCATGCGGCGGCCGATTTCGTCATTCGTAGGAGTTCGGCCGAGTTCCTTTTCCAATTCGCGCGTCGCCCGCAGGAACTTGTTCATGCTCTCGTTCATGTGAACGGGAATGCGGATGGTGCGCGATTGATCGGCAATAGCGCGGGTGATTGCTTGGCGGATCCACCACGTGGCGTAGGTCGAAAACTTGTAGCCGCGGCGGTATTCGAACTTGTCGGCGGCGCGCATCAGGCCGATATTGCCCTCCTGGATGAGGTCCAGCAGGTGAAGTCCGCGATTCACGTACTTCTTGGCCACCGAGACCACCAGGCGGAGGTTAGCTTCCACCAGATCTTTCTTGGCGCGCTCGGCTTCCGCTTCGCCGTGCCGGATCACGGTCATACTGTGGCGCAATTCGGGAAGAGTGGCGCCGGCCGTCTGTTCGCGTTTCTTGATTTCGCGCTTGAGTTCCCGCAAGCGGGCCTGCTGCACCGGATTGTTGCGCGTTTCGAGCTTCTTGATCTCGCTGTCGAGGTGGCTGATCTCGTCGACCGCGCGCTCGATTTCGCGCGAGAACTCCTTCCATTTGATGGTGCGGAAGGGGCAGCGGCGAATCGATTGGGACACTTCCACTTTGGCGCGGTTCAGTTTGGCGCACAGCCGCTTGCGCGGTCTCTTGTTGGCTATGGGAGTGGCTTCGACCTTGTCTTCCAGCTGCTGCAGCTTCTTCTGGAAAATGCCGACGTCGGCGAACAGTTTGGCCGATTCGGTGCGGACTTTGACGTCTGCGGGAGTACCTTCCTCGACGTCGCCCAGGTCGGCGACACTTTCCAGCTCGATGGCGCCCTTCTTCAATTGCTCGGCCAGATCGACGACCACCTGCTGGACCAGTGCGGACCGGCTAATTGCCTTTTGCATGCGCAACTTACCGCGCTCCATGCGGCGCGCAAGGTCGACTTCTCCCTCGCGCGTGAGCAGCGGAACGGCGCCCATTTCGCGTAAATAAACGCGTACCGGATCGTCGGTATAGATCGATTCTTCGATCGGGGCGGGGTGCAGGAAGTCGGCTTCGTGGGCGGCTTCCGGATCGAAGAATTTGGCTTCCTCTTCGAAATTGAGCCCCAAATTCTCGGGAGTGTCGACTAAGAACTGATCTTCAAACTGGTCCACTAAGACTCACCTCCCCCAAGCCACACGTTCCCGGCGGGCGGGACGTTCTGGATGGGGTTTTGTGCGAAAAGTTCAACTGGTTTGCCTAGCGCAAATTGTTGACAAGGCTGGCCGCATTCGGGGCTTCGGCTTCCGATAGATAATAGCATCATTCCCTTACAGTTTAAAAGCCCTAATTTAAAGATGTGTCAGAAGCGTTTCGGTTACATCCCATCGAAAAAAAGGGCGCTTGCTGGTCATATCGGCGCGGTCCGTCAGATTTACGGCAACTTCTGCCGCATCAGGCTCTTGAGCTCGTTGAAAAAAGCTTCTTCATCCTGAAAATCCCGGTACACTGAGGCGAATCGCACATAGGCGATCTTGTCGAGCTCCTGGAGGTTCTGGATCAGATATTCTCCGATGTCTGTAGTAGATATTTCGCGATCGGGAGAGTCGCTGACCTTGGATTCCACGCGGTTCACCAGATCGGCCAGCTTGACCATGCTCACCGGCCGCTTTTCGCACGCTTTGAGAAGGCCGTTCAGCACCTTCTGGCGATCGAATTTCTCTCTGCGGCCGTCTTTCTTGATCACCATGTAGGGTACTTCGTCGATGCGCTCGTAAGTCGTGAAACGGCGTTCGCAAGCCAGGCACTCCCGCCGGCGGCGAATGGCATCGCCTTCCTTGCTCTCCCGGGAATCCACGACTTTATCGTGTAAGTGATTACAAAATGGGCACTTCATTCGGCTGCCTCCCGGCCGATCTGGCGCAGATTATGCCAGGTGAGACCTTCTGCCAGCGCCAATCCCAAGCCGACCGGCACTATCGCTACAAACGTAAGAATCCACAGGAGCAGGGCGAATGAGGTGGCCAGTTCCAGCCTTGTTCCATACAATTCCGTGAGCACCAGGATGGCGACCAGCTGCGTACCCCCGCCTACTCCGGGAATCTGCACCACCCCGCCGAAGGAGATGAACGCCATCAGGATCAATACATCTACAATTGTAATATTAATAATCCCGACATATGCCTGGGCGAGGCACCAGTAGCATGCCGCGATTAACAGCCACTCCACCAGCGAGTACAGCAGAATCATGCACAACGCGCCATCGCTGCGGATGGACTCCACTCCTTTCACCAGGGAGTTCACCAGCCGCTCCACTTTGGCCGCCCATCTCCCAGGGAGGTAATGCGCCGCGGCGACCAGCCGGCACCGGACCGGCTCGGAGAACTGCCGCAAGGAGACGATGGCGATCAGCACGGCCAGGCAGGACAACCCCACGATCCTGCCTCCAAAAGTCAGCACCCAGGCCAGTTTCGCCCCGACGTGCAGCGCCGCGCCCTGGACGCGGGTGAGCGCGAACCCGAGGAGTAACGAAGCCATTAGCAGGTCGAAGACGCGCTCCAGGAGCCAGGAGGCGAGTTGCGAAGTCACCGGCACCTTTTCCTTTACGGCAATCAGATAAGGCCGCACGAAGTCGCCGGCGCGGCCGAACAGGGTGATGGCGGTGAACCCTATCACGGTTGCCACCAACAGGTTGCGCATGGAGGGCCGGGCCTTTTGCGGCTTCAGGAAGACTTCCCAACGGAGTGCGCGGCCATAATAGGTGCCGAAAATGGGGAGCAACGCCACCAGGAGCCAAGGCCAGTGCAAGCGGGTGACGGCGGCCACCGCGAGACTCCAATCGAACGCCTCGGCCGACAGGCGGGAGCGGACCAGCCAAGCCACCAGAACGGCGGCCAGAACTCCGGAAATCGCCCATTTCCACGCGTGTTGTCGAATAATCTTCGCCTCCCAGCCGGAAATGCCCTGAAATGGCTAGCATACAGGAAAAATTGAACCTATCATGAAAAAGCCTCGTTTCTCCATATGAAAGAAACGGGAGCCATGGCAACCGCGACGCTGCCCTTCGGACATTTCGAAAATCGGGGAACGGGAATTGCACCCCCGGTGGGTGTAATCGGTGGCCGCAATCTGGTAGAAAGTACCTTGGACCCGGATTCCAGCCTGGTAGCGCGATGCCTTCGGGGAGATGAGCCCGCCTGGGAAGAGCTGGTCAGGCTCAATACCCGCAAGGTCTACGGACTCTGTTACCGCTTCACGGGAAGCGGCTCGGAGGCGCAGGATTTGACGCAGGAAGTGTTTCTGCGCGTTTTCAAAACCATTCGCACGTTCCGCTCGGCGGAAGGCTCGTTCGGGACGTGGTTGGCGCGCGTAACGCGTAACCTTTTGATCGACCATTATCGCCGCACTCGTCAGGAGCGCATCACGGATTCGATCGAGGAGCAGCTTCCCATGCTGGAGGAAGCCGGCGCTTGTGCTTCGGCGCGGCCCGACCAGGGAGTAGCCGGCAGGGAAGCCAGTGAGATTTTGCAGGCGACGCTGCAGAAGTTATCGCCGGATTTACGGGAGGCGGTGATTTTGCGCGATCTGCAGGAGATGGAATACCGGGAAATCGCCGAAGTGTTGGCCATCCCGGAAGGCACCGTGAAATCGAGGATCAATCGCGGCCGCGCCGAATTGGGGCGGCTGTTGCGAAAGCAGAAGCTGGCGGTATGAACTGCGCAGAGATTGAAATTCTGATCTGCGACTACGTGGATGGCACGCTCACCACGGCCCAAAAGGCCCAGGTGAACCTCCACCTCGCCGTCTGCCCGGCCTGCACCGAACTGGCGCGGGATTCGGCGGCCGCGGTCCGATTCATCGCCAAGGCGGAGGACGTGACTCCGCCGGCGGAGCTGGTGACCAAGATCCTGTTCGAAGCTCCGTGGCGGAAGAACAAATCCCCGGTGACGGGCTTGCGTGGACGGTTCTCCGCGTGGCTCCGCCCGGTGCTGCAGCCGAAATTCGTGATGGGAGCGGCGATGACGATTCTGTCGTTCTCGCTGCTATCGAGATTTACGCCGATACACCAGATCAAGGCTTCCGATCTGCAACCGAAAGCCGTATGGGTAGGTCTGGAAAACCGGGTCCTGGATGCCTGGGACCGAACGGTGAAGTTTTACGACAACTTGAAATTCGTTTATCAGATACAAACCACATTGCGCGAATGGCAACAGCAGGACGAAGAGCAGCGGCCCGCCAAACGGCAGAATAGCCGGACCACGGACGATCACAAGCTGCCGGCAAAGTCCGCTCCGCAAGGAGAGCCAGCCAACGCAGGTGGCGGAAATCACTAGGGGACAAGAAAATGAACTGCCAGAATCATCCTGAAAGATCAGCCACGGCTTATTGCCGGGCATGCGGAAAGCCGGTTTGCGACGAATGCCGCCGCGACGCCTACGGCACCGTTTATTGCGCGGAGCACGCGCCGGCCCCCGAAACGCCGCCTCCGGATCACACTACCGGTCCCACGGCCCCCCCGCCGGCGTTTGCGGTCCCGCCGGCGGGTGGCGCGACAACCTATGCGGGCAGCTACGCCTATGCGGACGTGTCCCCCGGCTTGGCATTTTTTCTGGGATGCATACCGGGCGTGGGCGCCATTTACAACGGCCAGTATGCCAAGGGGATTGTGCACGCGGTGATCTGGGGCATGCTGATGAGCATCGCCAGCTCGGATTCCCACGCCATTCGCGGGATGGAGCCGTTGTTCGGCGTGCTGGTGGCGGCATGGTGGTTCTACATGGCTTTCGAGGCCTATCATACGGCCCGCAAGCGGCGCGCCGGCGAGCCAGTGGACGAGTACTCGAGTATTCTCAACCTGAGCAGCCACCGCGGTCACGTGCCGGTAGCGGGTCTGGTGCTGATCGCCGTGGGCGTGCTGTTGCTGCTGCACACGCTGGACCTGATCGATTTAGAGAGCGTGGCACGTTTCTGGCCCGTGCTGCTGATTGCCGCGGGCGCGTATCTTCTGGCCGGCCGTTTCATCAGTCCGGCTCCCACCAAGGAGCGCGGTTATGAGCGGTAACAACAGCTATCAGATCATCCGCGCCATCCGCGGACCGATTACCCTGATCACCCTGGGCACGCTGTTCGCGTTGCAGAACTTCACGCGCTTCGGCTTCGATCAGACGTGGCCGGTGCTGCTGATCGTGTTCGGACTGTTGAGCCTAATGCAGCGGGGCGCGGCGCCGCCGCGGGCGACGCAAATGCCGCCAGCGCCGCCACCCCCGCGCGGCTACACCGGTACGAGTTATTCCAGGAGTCCGTACTCCCAACCGCCGGCGGGAAACAATCCGCCGCCCTCCGAATCTTCCACCCCAGGAGGCTCGGTATGAGACACCGATCGTTGACCGGACCGCTGCTCCTGTTGATCATCGGCGGCCTGTTTCTGTGGCGAAATCTCCATCCCGATACGCCGATATTCGAGCTGATGGCGCAGTACTGGCCTTTCCTGCTGATCGGCTGGGGACTCCTGCGGCTGGTGGAAGTGGCGCTCTGGCGCGACGGCCGCGCGGTGGGCGGGTTCACGGGCGGGGAAATCGTGCTGGTGATCCTGATCTGCGTGGCGGGATCGATTGTCTGGGCCGCGCGCGAGAACGGCATCCACTTCGACAGCCGCGGGCTCAACTGGTGGGGCGCGTCCTACGATTACCCGGTGGAGCAGACGGCGCCCGCCGGCGGAGCGAAGCGCATCGTGTTCGAGAATCCGCGCGGCAGCATCAAGGTGACCGGGGCCGACACCACCGAGGTCGCGGTGACGGGACACAAATCGGTGCGCGCTTACCAGCGTAGCGACGCCGAAAAAACCAATGGCACTACGCCTCTCGAAATCCTGCCGCAGGGCGACCGTATTCTGATCCGCACCAACCAGGATCACGCGCCCGACAACCAGCAGATCACCGACGACCTGGAAGTCACGGTGCCGCACGGGGTGTCGGTAGAGGCGCACGGGCGCAACGGCGATTACGAAGTTTCGGAAGTGACCGGGGACCTGGAGCTTTCGACGGACCACGGCGACGTGCGGATCTCCAAGGTGGACGGCAACGCCAAGCTGCAGATCGGCCGCAGCGATGTGGTTCGCGCGGTGGACCTGAAGGGCCGGCTGGACCTGGAGGGCCGCGGTTCCGATGTGGAACTGGAGAACATCGGCGGGCAGGTGACCATCAATGGCGCGTACAATGGTTCGCTGGACTTCAAGAATCTGGCCAAACCGCTGAAGTTGGAAGGTGCGCGCAATACCGAACTGAGCGTGGCCGCGGTGCCGGGCCATATCAACATGGACCTCGGCGAGTTCAACGGTACGGACCTGGTGGGGCCGATCCGGCTGATCGGCAACTCGCGCGACATACGCATCGAGCAATTCACGCAGTCGTTGGAGCTGGAGAACCAGCGCGGCGACGTGGAGTTGCATCCCGGCCATGTGCCGCTGCCCTCGATCGAAGCGCGCACCGGATCGGGCCGTATCGAACTGGTTCTGCCGGAGAAGGCCATGTTCATCCTGGACGCCACGGCCGAACGGGGTGAAGCGCTGAACGAATTCGGGTCGGCGATTCATCAGGAGTCCGATGGAAAGTCGGCGACTCTGAAGGGGAAGGTCGGGGAAGGGCCCACGCTGCATATCATCTCCTCGCGCGGATCGATTTCGGTGCGCAAGGAGGGGGCGGAGCAGAGTGAGGGTTCGGGGGATAAGGCGGAAGTGGTGCGGGGCAGGAAGTTGTGCCCGGTACTGTAGGTGAAGGCCTGTTTCTACGGCAATCCCGTGCTCGTTGAGGCGCCGGTTTGGGTGTAGAACTCGGAATGTCGGTGCTTAAGCTGCCAAGAGGTGAAGCGACCGCCGATCATACCCGGTGCGACTTTCCCGATGCCAGTTTAGCGCGACTTGAGTCCCGAACCTTCGAGTCAAACGGAGCGCCGTCCGTATATTCCGACTTTTTCCCACGCCTCATCGAGTTCGATCAGGAACGCAAAGGGCCGAGTCGCGCCGGAGTCGATTAACGCCTGCAGCTTGGCGGCGACCGGCTCTGGCTGGTCCATGCACGGCGCTCAGCGCTCCGTTCGTCGTAGTAGTTTCCCGCCCGCAGATCTCCCCGCTGAGTTGTCCAGCTCGACCAGGCAGGCCCTTTCTTGACCGCAACGTAGCGATCATTGACCGGAGTTCGCTTGATCAGCAGACCGCGCTGCGCATTCTTCACGGCTTGGCGCGCTTCCTGGCGACCGACGAGGGAGACGTCAAGAAGCTTACGGACATCGACCCACCCGAGTATCGCGTACGCGTCGGCGACTACCGCATTCGCTTCTACGATCGGGGCGAAACTATCGAGATTCTCGCAGTGAAACACCGCTCGGAAGCGTATCGGTAGACGCGCCTCTCGCGCCCCGACCACGCCCCGCATTTCCACGTGGGGTATGCTTTAGAAGTGCTTGCAAAATTCCGCAAACCGCTGGCTTGCGAGCGCGGCTCAATATTCCCAGGTTGAAACGGTAGCTCTTACTGGGCCGCGACCATGAGGCAGCCGTGCTTCTCGCCGATTCAGCGGATCCTGCAAGTACCTCTAAAGCATGCCCTACCGACGGGTCCAACCCTAGCCTGCATGGCGCGCCACACCAGAGCTTCCCTTACCGTTCTCTTTTTAGTAAACGTCCTCAATTACTACGACCGCCAGGCGCTGGGCGCGGTGGCCGAGCCCTTGCGCCGCGAGTTCGCTCTTTCCGACGCGCAGATCGGCGCGCTGAGCACGGTCTTCATCGTGGTCTACGCGGTGGCGGGGTTGCCGCTTGGCCGGCTGGCCGATACCTGGAGCCGGCGGAAACTGATGGCCATCGGGGTAAGCGTATGGGCCGGATTGACGGCGCTCGGCGCTGCCGCTGCAAGCTACGGAATGCTGGCCGCGACGCGGTTGGGAGTGGGCATCGGGGAAGCCGTCTGCGCTCCGGCCGCCAATAGCTGGATCGGCGTCATTGTGCCGGCGCAGCGCCGCGCACGGGCGATGGCCGGCTTCATGATGGCCGTCCCGGTGGGTGTGATGCTGAGCTCGGCGGTCACGGGGCCGGCGGCGCAGGCGTGGGGTTGGCGCGTGGCGCTGGCGCTGGCGGCCGCTCCGGCGGTTTTGCTGGTGCCGGCTTTGTTGTGGCTGAGAGAGCCGGAGCCGGAAGCGGCACGCCCCGCCGAAGATCGCCTCGGGCCGGTCAGTTTATTGCGGATTCCGGCGCTCGGGTGGATCGCGGCCTCGGGCGCCATCCTCAATTTCGCGCTCTACAGTTTCTCCTCGTTCCTGCCCGCGTTCCTGAAGCGATATCACGGACTATCGGTGGCGCAGGCAGGATTGTGGACGGGCCTCGGTTCGGGCGCGGCGGGTGTGGCGGGAGCGGTAATCGCGGGAATTTGGGGCGATCGCATTATCGCCCGCTGGGAGAACGGGCGCCTGCTGTTGGCGGCGGGCGCCGCGTTGCTTGCCGCGCCGCTGGCATTGGCAGGGATTGCGCTTCCGGCAGGAGAATCGACGGCTGCGCTGGCACTGATCATGCCGGCGTATGGGCTGCTGCAGACATATTACGGGTTGGTGTACGCCGCCATCAACGACATCGTGGCGCCGGGATTGCGCGGTACGGCGATGGCGGGCTATCTGCTCGTCACGTATCTCGGCGGCGCGGCTTTCGGTCCGCTGGCGACGGGCATGTTGAGCGATCGGCTGGCGCGCAGGGCGGTGGGCGCATTGGCCGTCACGGAGGGTGCTCGCGCGGCCGGACTGCATGAGGCGATGTACTTGATTCCGGCGATGGCGCTGGTATTGGCGATGGTACTGTGGGCGGGCGCGCGAGCGGCGCGGCGGAGCGCATAATTTAAGCATGGCCGCCTACAAGTTCGCCAGCGATGAGTTCATTGAGGCCGTAGGGGCTGGTACCCACAAAGCTTTCCTGGAAACGCTTCAGGCGGGTCGTCCGGTCTTTTATTTCGACGCTGACGGTCTGAGCAAGAGTAATTTGCCGGCGGCAGGACGGGAAGAGAGACCGCGCGCAGGATCGCAAAGCAATGTTTTCCGTCGAGGTGAACAGCCCGTTTTCCAGCGCCGGGTGAGTTCTTCGTGGGACATGCTTCAGCTTGTCATGCGAGCGTAGCTCGCCCTTGGACGAGTTCCATGTTGCCCAACAAACTTCTCCGGCTTCGCCGTCGACGTGCCTTCGGGCACCAAGCCGAGGACGGGTTGAAATCCGCCGCAGACTGATGAAGTCTGCCACTGCTTTGACCGATGGGCGAGTTCCACTCGCCCGGGCAAGCTGAAGCATGCCCCACAATGCGCTGCGCGCAAGCTCTCAGCGGTCAGCTTTCAGCTCTCAGCTTTTGAGCGGCATGAAATCGTTGCGGCGTGCAAAGAATATGGAGGGATAGTAATACACCGGAACGCGGCAGTGGCCCTTCTTGCGAGACATGTTTCCGGCTCAGGTCGATTTTCCGGGACCATCGAAAGCCCCCGCCGACCCCGGGAGTTCACCTTGCGCCACACCCGGCGCATGCGATAATCGAAGTTCCCATGAAAGCTCGCGTATTCGTTTCCTTCAAATCGACGGTGCTCGATCCGCAGGGGCAAACGGTCTGCTCGGCGCTGCACGGGCTGGGCTACCAGTCCATCGCCGCCGTCCGGCAGGGGAAGTGCTTCGATATCTCGCTCGCCGACGGCGTCACGCGGGAGCAGGCGCGAAAGGAAATCGAAACAATCGCGCATGAAGTACTAGCCAACCCGGTAATCGAGGAGTACCGCGTCGAGATACTCGACTAAGCCATAATAGATGGCATGTGCGGCATTGTCGGTTATGTGGGGACTCACCGGGCCGTTCCGATCATCCTGGAAGGGCTCAAACGGCTGGAGTATCGCGGCTATGATTCGGCGGGCATCGCAGTCTACTGCGACGACCAGCAGTTAGATATTCGGCGCGCCAAGGGGAAACTGCGCAACCTGGAAGATGCCATCCGGCTCAGCCCGATGGACGGCTCCTTCGGGATTGGGCACACCCGCTGGGCGACTCACGGCCGCCCGACCGAAGAGAACGCCCATCCGCACCGCGATTGCCACGGCGACGTGGTGGTGGTGCACAACGGCATCATCGAGAATTACCTCGACCTGAAGCATCGCCTGCAGGCGGAGGGGCACACCTTCACCACCGAGACCGATACCGAAGTGATAGCACACCTGGTGGAGAGCCACCTCAACGGCAATCTGGAAGAAGCGGTGCGGAAAGCCGTCAACGAACTGCGTGGATCGTTCGCGCTGGCGGTGATCGCGCGGTCCGATCCGCAGAAGATCGTGGCGGCGCGGTACCAGGCGCCTCTGGTGGTGGGGACCGGCGACGACGAATATTTCGTGGCGTCGGATGTGCCGGCGATTCTTACGCACACCCAGGACATGATTTTCCTGGCCGATGGCGACATGGCGGTGCTCACGCCGGGCGGCGTGCGGCTCAGCGATTTCGAGGGACGGCCGGTGAATCGCAAGCGCGAGCATATTCTCTGGGACCCGATCCTGGCGGAAAAAGGCGGCTATAAGCATTTCATGCTCAAGGAGATCTTCGAGCAGCCGCGGTCGGTGCGCGACACTACGCTGGGCCGTGTAGGGCAGGAGACGGGCCGCGTTTTTCTCGACGAAATGGATATCCGGCCGGCCGAGTTCGCGCGCTTTACGCAGGTGAAAATCATCGCCTGCGGCACCAGTTGGCACGCCGGACTGGCGGGCAAGTTGATGATCGAGAAACTGGCGCGGCTGCCCGTGGAAGTGGATTACGGCAGCGAATTCCGCTACCGCGATCCCATCGTGAGCCCGAATACGCTGACCATCGTGATTTCGCAATCGGGCGAAACGGCCGACACACTGGCGGCGCAGCGCGAGGCTAAGAACAAAGGCTCGAAAACGCTGGCGATCTGCAACGCCGTGGGGTCGATGGTCACCCGTGAGGCAGCGGGCACCATCTACACGCACTGCGGGCCGGAGATCGGCGTGGCCTCCACGAAAGCATTCACCGGGCAGTTGACGGCGCTGTTCATTCTGGCGATGTATCTCGGGCAATCGAACAAGTCGTTGGACGAGAGTGCGTCGCGGTGTCTGGTGCAGAATCTGCTGCACATTCCCGGGAAGCTCGAAACGGTGCTTTCGGGCGACGCGGTGTATGAAGCGCTGGCGCGCGAACTGTACCACGCCACCGACTTCCTGTTCCTGGGCCGCGGGGTGCATTTCCCGGTGGCGTTGGAGGGCGCGCTCAAGCTCAAGGAGATTTCCTACATTCACGCCGAAGGGTATCCGGCCGGCGAGATGAAGCACGGGCCGAACGCACTGATCGACGAGAAGCTGCCGGTGGTGGTGCTGGCTACGCACGATCCCGACGATCCCGACAGCCGCCTGATCTATGAGAAGACCCTTTCGAACATCCAGGAAGTGAAGGCGCGCGAAGGCATCGTAGTGTCGCTGGTGACGCAAGGGGACACGCAGGCGCGCCGGTTCAGCGATCACGTGATCGAGATTCCGCTGGCGTCGGACCTGCTTTCACCCATTCTGGAGATCGTGCCGCTGCAACTGCTGGCTTACCATATCGCCGTGCGGCGCGGCTGCGACGTGGATCAGCCGCGCAACCTGGCCAAGAGCGTCACCGTTGAGTAGCGCGGCGCTGAAACAATTTTCGCATCGCCTGCGGGTGGACACCAACGGAAAAGGGCTGTACGAGATCACGCGGCCGATCGCGCGCTGGCTGAGCGATTGCAATATCGCTACCGGCCTGCTGACGGTGTTCGTGCAGCACACATCGGCGTCGCTCACCGTTCAGGAAAATGCCGACCCCGACGTGCAGCATGATCTGAACGAGTTCTTCAATCGCCTGGTGGCGGAGGACAATCGTCTGTACCGGCACACGTGCGAAGGGCCGGACGACATGCCGGCGCACATTCGCGCGGCGCTCACGTTGACGCAGCTTTCCATCCCCGTCGAAGGCGGACATCTGGCGTTGGGGACCTGGCAAGGCGTATATCTGTTCGAGCATCGCGCCATCCCGCATCGCCGCAGCGTGGTGCTGCACTTACTGGGAGAGTAAGGGACCGCTTGCTGCCGCGCGCCGCTAGGTAACGCAAGCGGCGGTATAGAATGCTCCATGCGAGGGGAACATGAACCGGAAGTCCGTCCTGGCCGCAACGTTCGCGGCAAGTCTTGCCTCGGCGCAGAACATCGCCGGAAACTGGCCGGCCATTGGTTTCGATTCGAGAGCATTGCGGCACTGACAGCGCCCGTAGTGAAGGTGACGAGAGGCCGCCAAGGCACTCTGGCCGGCGCCATGTACGCCGACGCCCCAGGCGCAGGCGACGCAGAGAAAAAACAGGGCGCGAAGCGGCACAATTGATTATGACCCCGAAGCTGTATGTCTGTTCCTCCGAGGGCAAAAAGCTGCGCAGCGACCGCGATGCCGTCGACCTGATCGGCGGTGCCCGGTCGGCCGGCGCCGGAACGATCGCGATTCCCGTGGAGCGGCTCGACGAAGACTTCTTCGTCTTGCGCACCCGCGTGGCCGGTGAATTCGTGCAGAAATTCGTGACGTACGGGGTGCGCCTGGCGATCCTCGGCGATGTTTCCCGGTACGAGAACGAAAGCAAGGCATTCCGCGATTTCGTTTACGAGGCCAATCGCGGTCGCGACCTCTGGTTTGTCGCCAGCCGGGAGGAACTCGATCAGCGCCTAGGACGGGTCGCGCCTTGGAGTGGGCTCTACCCGACGTACGGTTTGCCTTGTACCGAGGCCTGCAGTTTGGAATCGATTGGCGGGTGGCGCTGTTCCTCGCTCTCGCAGGAATCGTCTGCGCCGTTCTCTTCAGCCTGCCGCCCGCCTTCGCGTCCAGCCGCAAGGACCTGAATTCCGGGATGAGAGGCCATGATGTTAGGAATTCCCGGCAGCGGGAGATTTATTCGGTCGCCCAGGTGGCACTATCGCTCACACTTTTGATCGGGACAGGCCTGCTGGTGCGCGCCTTGCAACGCGTGCAAAGCGTCGACCCCGGTTTCGCCATCGACCACCGGATGTACGTGAACCTTTCGGCGTTGGACCAAGGGGCCGACAAACAAGTCTCCGCTTTGGCCTTTTCCAAGCTCGTCCAACAAGCTCGCGAGCTGCCCGGCGTGGAGGACGCGACGCTCGCCTGGGGGGTGTTTCCCATGGTCGGCGAGGATTGCGTCGGCGCGTCGCGGGAAACGGCGAAAAAAGCGCTGACCAACACCGTCGATCCCAACTATTTTGACGTGATGGGGATTCCAATCGTGAGAGGCCGCGGTTTTGCGCCCGGGGAATCGTCGGGCGGTATACCGGACGTGATTGTCAATCAAACCATGGCGCGCACACTTTGGCCGGGGGAGGATGCTGTCGGCAAACCCGTGTGGCTCGACGGCTGCCCGGGCGACGTTCCGAAGCAGGGAACCGTGATCGGCGTCGCCCGGGACGCGAAGTACGCAGCGCTCGGCGAAGAACCACAGGCTTTTTATTACGTCTCGCGCCGTCAAGATCCCGGTGGCAATGGCTTCTTCTCGCTCATCGTCCGCACCGCGGGCGATCCGCGCCAATGGATTAAACCGGTGCTCGATCTGGTGCAGCGCCGGGGCGGAGACCTGCGCATCTACGATAACGGCGCCCTGGAAAATGCCGTGGCGCTTTCGTTCTGGGAAGTGAAGTGGCAGGCGTCCCTGCTGGCCGCGCTGGGATTGCTGGCTATCGTGCTCGCGGCCATCGGCGTCTATGGCGTGGTGGCCTGCTCGGTGGCGCAGCGCACGCGCGAAATCGGCGTGCGCCTGGCTCTCGGCGCGGTGCCGTTGGATGTGCAATGGATGGTGTTGGCGCATGGGCTCCGCATCACCGCGGTCGGGATCGCGGTGGGGTTGCTGCTCAGCGCCTTCACTGTCCGTTTACTGCGCGGATTTCTCTATGGGCTGAGTCCGTTCGACCCGATCGCGTTCGGTGCCGCCAGCCTGGCGTGGATCGCCATCGCCATGCTCGCCAGTTGGTATCCGGCGCGGCGCGCCACTCGCGTCGATCCGATGACGGCGCTGAATTATGAATAACGAGCGATGGCCAATTCGGCCCTCCGGATCTGGGCGAACTGCGCTCGCTCGGACAAGCTGAAGCATGTCCCACGTGGCATTGCGCCCACACGAGCGATCAGGATTACCGATCGTTCCGGTAGATTTTCCCGTGCTTCATGACGAACACCACGTGGCGGACTGCCGTAATATCGTCGAGCGGATTCCCCTGCGTCGCCACGATATCAGCTTCCATGCCGGCCGCGAGCGACCCGATCCGATCGCCGAGCCCCAGCGATTCGGCCGCTACTGAAGTGCCGCTCATCAGTGCTTCCATGGGCTTGTCGCCGCCGTCTTTCACGCGATAGATGAACTCTTCGGCATTCCGCCCGTGGGCGCCGGCCACGGCGTCCGTGCCCAATATGATCTTCAGCCCCAACTTGCGCGCGCGCTTATTCACGTCGGCCACCAGCGGCAGCCCCTTCTCCATGTAAGCGAAGCCTTCCTCGTTGTAATTCCCGATGCCCAGGAATTTCGCCTTGTTGTCCAGATAATTGTGCAGCACCAGGAAATTGGGATCGAAGTAAACGCCGTGGTCCTTCATTAATTGCAGCGTGGCATCGTCGAGGAACGTGCCGTGTTCGATGGACGTGCAGCCGGCCATCACCGCGGCGCGCGCACCATCCGATGCATGGGCATGCACGATGGTCCGCAGTCCCTGCGCCTTCGCCTCGCCGCAAGCGGCATTGATCTGGTCCACGGTGGCGGTCATCTTGCCGCCGTCGCGAATGCTCGCCGTGGCGAACAGCTTCACCAGATCGGCGCCTTCAGCTTTATATTGGTCCACCAGACTGCGGATCTGCTCGGGCGTGCCGGAATTCTCGGTGAGCTGGTGGAGCGACGTCAGAATGCGCGGGCCGGGAATGGTCCCGGCGGCGATCATGTCGCGCAAATCGCCATCCTGCACTGCTCCCGGGCACTGGATGGTCGTGAAGCCTCCCATCAGGGTGGCGTACGCGTTGCCCGCGGCGTAGAGCGTGGCCTGTGCCGGCGTGGTCTTGCCGCCGCGCCCCGGGCCCGGTTCGAAGCGGCCGTCTTTATTGAAGTACCAGGTGATGTGGACATGGGTATCGATCCAGCCCGGCATCACCGTGAGGCCGCTGAGGTCGACCGTGGGCTTCTGCCTGGCGGGGCCGATACTGGCGATCTTGCCCGCCTCGATGACGATCTCCTGGTTCTTGAGCACGCGGCCTTTGCCGTCGATGAGCGTGCCGGTCTTGATCACGACTGGTTGCGCCGCGGCGAGCGCGGCGAGGAAGGGAATTGCGAAACAAGCGCGGTGCATGGTTTTCTCGTGGAACCAGCTTATCGCTTCTGCGGGATTTCCGGCGCAAACTTTCCCCCTTCCGACCGCTTAGAATAGAAGATTCTATGAGCGCCGCCTATCGACTCACTGCCGCTCTGTCCGTGCTGGTCCTCAGCGCCGGCTGTTCCATCAAAAAGATGGCGGTCAACAAGGTCGGCGATATGCTCTCCTCCAGCGGTTCCACCTTCGAAAGCGATGAAGATCCGGAACTCGTGGCTGCCGCCATCCCATTCGGTCTCAAACTCTACGAAGGACTCCTCGCCGAATCGCCCAAGCATACGGGACTCCTGCTGGCTGCCGCTTCCGGCTTCACCGAGTATTCCTACGCATTTGTCGATCTGAAGGCCGAGGAAGCGAAGGAAGACAGCGTCGATCAGGCCAATGCGCTGACGGAACGCGCCCGCAGGCTGTATCTCCGGGCGCACGGGTATGGCATGCGCGGCATGGAGGTGAAGTACCCCGGCTTCGGAGCCGCGCTCGATAACGACGCCGTGACCGCGCTCAAGCGAGTCCGCAAAGCGGACGTGCCGATGCTCTACTGGACTGCGGCATCGCTCGGCCTCGCCATCTCCACTTCCAAGGGCAGCCCCGAAATGATCGGCCAGTTGCCGCTGGTGGAGATGATGGTCAACCGCATCGTGGAGCTGGATGA
>Ga0326727_10010795_pt1 | contig 21589 bp, 14 predicted proteins | sample MB2enrmetagenome_FD_207643 | JGI IMG/M metagenome (GOLD analysis project Ga0326727, IMG submission 207643) | Lab enriched peat soil microbial communities from McLean, Ithaca, NY, United States - MB29MY | ecosystem: Environmental > Terrestrial > Soil > Wetlands > Peat | place: USA: New York...
GCCAGCTGACGAGATTTATTTTCATGAAGCTGCTGATTTCTCTGCCGAGCTGACTGCCAGCGCGATCTGGTGTGGCCGCAAGCTCATGAATCAACCTGACGCTCGTCTGCTGGTTGTAACCCAGGCCACCAGCACACGGCGCGGCGAAATCGAGCGAGCCTTTCTTCGCCACACCGGTCCGTCCTTCGAATTTTCGCTGGGAATACCGCTCAGCCAGGTTGCGCTGGCACGGGCGGCGCACCTGCTGCTGCGTTGGCTTGACGGTCCGCTCGACGAGCAGGAACTCGATTGGCTGCTTTCCACCGGCTATGCCGCCGCCTATTCTCAGGAATCCGCCGCGCTTCAATCGTACATGCGCGCCCTCCGCGGCTTCGGCCTGGAACGAACTCAATGGACCTTGGCAGCCTTCCTCGGCGAGCGGTGTGCTTCTGAGTTGCTTCCGGCTCAATGGCGCGAGCGCGTCACCGCCGCTCAACGCCTTCTGGCCGGCTTTGCACGCCGCGCGCAATCTCCCCTCGACTGGGCAGAGCTGGTTCCGCGGCTGCTGGAAGAACTTCACTTTGCCAGCGCACGATCGCTGGTGAGCATTGAGTACCAGGCCATCCGCCGCTGGCAACAGGCGGTGGAAAGCTGCGGCTCGCTGGGCTTCGATGGCCGCCGCATCAGTTGGAAGGATTTTCTCTCTCAGCTGGGCCGCGCGCTGGACGAGACCCTCTTCGCTCCTGAATCCCGCAATGCGCCTATCCAGATTGCTGGTCCGGCTGAATCTGCCGGCCTCACCGCCGACGCTGTCTGGTTTCTGGGAGCCGATGAAGACGCCTGGCCCGCGAACGGCACAACGCATCCGCTGCTGCCCATTGAGGTGCAGCGCGAGGCTAGAATGCCCCATGCCACGCCGCAACTCGATTGGGAGCTGGCCGAAGCCATCACTCGCCGCATTCTGGCTTCGGCGCAGGAGGCCCACTTCAGCTATGCAGAGCAGAACGAGACCGCCGAAACCCGCCCATCACGCCTGATCGTTCAGCTTGCCGGCGAGGCGTGTGTACTACCGCCGGATTTGAAAGCGCCAGACGCGCCCGCTCCGCTCACAGTTTCTTTCGAGGACCGTAGCCGTATTCCCTTCCCTCCGGGCAAGGTCAAGGGAGGATCGAACGTTCTCACCGCGCAGTCGCAGTGCCCCTTCAAAGCATTCGCCACTGCGCGGCTCAATGCGCAGGGCTGGATGCCTGCCGAGGCAGGTCTGACCGCCAAGCAGCGCGGCAACCTGCTCCATGCAGTGCTCCACTCTATCTGGGCTGGCAAGCCAGAGGGCATTCGTTCCCACGCGGATCTCGCGAGCCTGACCGACCTAGAGGCATTTGTTGCGGGTCACGTGCAGCGTGCGCTGGCACGGGAGTTGCGTCCGCATCAGCGCGAACTGATGCCTCGCCGCTATCTGGAGCTGGAAGAGTTGCGGTTGACGAAGCTGGTCACCGAGTGGCTGAAGTACGAGGCCTCGCGCGTACCCTTCGAGGTCGCCGACACTGAGGTCAATCGCACTGTAGCCCTTGCCGGACTCACGCTCGACCTGCGCCTGGACCGCGTTGATCGACTGAAGGATGGATCCTTGCTGGTGATCGATTACAAATCCGGCTATGTCTCGCCCAACGCGTGGGAGCTGCCACGCCCCGAAGACGTGCAGCTGCCGCTCTACGCGGGATTCGCCCTCGACCGCGAGCAGGAACGACTCGGCGGGTTGGTCTTCGCCAAGGTGCGCGCTGGAGATCTGGAATTTGCCGGGCGGGTCTTCGATCCTGCCGCCACGCTCTCTGCCGGTCTCAATGCAAGAAGCTCCCTTGCAAAGAACGAACTTACCCTCGATCAGCTTCTTGAATGGCGCGAGTGCATCGAGCATCTGGCCATAGATTTTATCGACGGAAAGGCCGAGGTAAACCCGCGCGAAACCGTGAAAACCTGTGAGCGCTGCGGCTTGCAAACCCTCTGCCGCATTCAGGAGCGCGAGGCTCAATTGGAAAACGAAGACGATTCCAGCAACGAGGAGGATGGCGATGAGTAGACCTGTCCGCCCCGAGCCTCCCGATCAGAAGAAGCGTCTGAGCGCCCTTGATCCCGGCCGGTCCATTCTGGTGCAGGCACCAGCCGGCTCGGGCAAGACCGACCTGCTGGCGCGACGCTTTCTCTGCCTGCTGAGCGAGGTGAACGATCCTGGACAAGTGGTCGCCATTACCTTCACGAATGCCGCCGCTGCCGAGATGCGCAACCGGATTCTCGATGAGCTGAGAAAGGCTGCAGCCAGACCTGATCTGGATTCCGATGAGCTCTCGATGGACGCACTCGCTCATCGCGCTCTGTTGCACTCCCAGTCGCTCGACTGGAAGCTGATCGATCTGCCCGCCCAGCTTCGTATTCGGACTATTGATTCTTTTTGTCGCGAACTGGCCTTGCAGCAACCACTACTCTCCGGATTGGGCGGCGGTCTCGACATTGCCGATCAGCCGGAGGAACTCTATCGCCGCGCGGCCCGCGAAGCACTGCGAAAAATCGACCAGACGGGCTCGGAACTCGGCACGGCCATTGAAGAGCTGCTGCAATGGCGCGACAACGGCTGGCAGGAGATGGAAAATCTGCTGATTGAAATGCTCGCGAGCCGCGACCGCTGGATGCAAGACTTTGTGCTGAAGCGAGAGCCGGACTGGGAGGCGCTCCGCGAACAGCTAGAGCGGTCCTTTACACTTGCAGTGCGTCACGCGCTCATCAGGTTGAGTGAACTTTTCGACAAGGTTCCCGGGGCGCGCATCGAAGCGCTGGATCTGGCGCGCTTTGCCTGCGAAGAACCGGGCGAGAGTTCACCGCAGGAGTTGGCGGAATGCGCCGAATTTCCCTTATCTCCGTTCCCGGTAGGGATTGAATCCGCTTATGATTTCTTTGTTTCACTCTCTGAATTCCTACAAACACAGAAAGGAAGCTGGCGTTCTGAAAAGGGCTTGAAAACTTCCGATGGCTTTCCGTCCACTCCACGTGGCAAAGCCGGCAAATCTCGTCTGGCATCATTCATTGCAAAACTATCTACCGTCCCCGGCCTGGAAACCGCCTTGGCCGCCGTTCGCAATCTGCCTCCCGTCCGCTACACCGATGACGAATGGAAGATTGTGAAGGCCTGCTTCCAACTGCTGCGTCAGGCTGTGGGCGAACTACAAATTGTCTTTGCCGAGGCCGGCGCCGTTGACTTCATCGAGGTAGCTCAAATCGCTCAGAATGCGCTCCGTGACGAAGACAATCGTCCCACCGACGTCGCTTTGACTGTCTCGGACAACATCCGCCACCTGCTGGTGGATGAGTTCCAGGACACCAGCCGCCGCCAGCACCAATTGCTTTCCAGCCTAATCGCCGCCTGGCCGGAGCGCGCGGGACGCACCTGCTTTGTGGTCGGCGACCCTATGCAGTCAATTTACTTTTTCCGCGAAGCCGACGCCGAACTCTTTCCGCGCGTGAAAACACTTGGTCTCGAAATCGCTCATGACGATGCGCTGCTCTTCGACACTGTTTCCTTGACGGCCAACTTCCGCACCACGCCAGGGCTGGTCGAGCGGCTCAACCAGGACTTCACACGAATCTTCGCGGTCGATGATGGCAGTAACATCACGTTTTCCAGTGCGCAACCATTTCCGAAAGAGAGAGCAAGCTTCGGTCCACCTTTCACGCTCCATCTCAATTTCGCTCCTCAGACAAGCAGCGAAAAATCCGCCGACTCCGGAAACGAAAAGGAGTTAGCACTCGCAGCACAGATTGAAGAGATCGTTACCGTAATCCGCAGCCATCAAGGTTCCGTGGAGCAGGCACGTCTTGCCCGTGAGCGTGGCGAAGACAAAAAATACCGTATCGCCGTGCTAGGCCGCGCCAAAAACCATCTTGTGCCTATCGCCCAGGCCCTGCGCGAAGCGGGCATCCCTTTTCGCGCTGTTGAACTGGAAAAGCTCGCCACGCGTCCCGAAGTCCTCGACGCTCTCGCCCTGGCACGCGCCCTGCTCAATCCACAGGATCGTGTGGCCTGGCTGGGTGTTTTGCGCGCGCCGTGGTGCGGCCTTTCGCTCGAAGACCTGCACCGCATTGCCGGCAACGACGATCCAGAGTCGCGTCCTCGACCTTTGCCGGAACTGATTGCCGAGCGGCTTGCACTGCTGAGTGAAGAGGGTCGTATGGCAGCCGCGCGTGTTCTCGACTCACTTGCTTCAGCGCCTGCCTTTCGCGCCACACAACCCACAGCCTCGCTGGGAACATGGTTGGAACAAATCTGGCTGCGACTGGGCGGCGCGGCCTGCGTGGACGCTACTGCCCGCGCCAACCTCGACCTTTTGTGGATCTGCCTCGACCGTCTGATGAACGGCGAACCGGAGCTGCTTGGTCCCGGCCTTGCTGCAGCCCTCGACCAGCTCACTGCCCTGCCCGACCCTGACGCCAACAGCGATTACGGCGTGCAATTGATGACCATCCACAAATCCAAAGGCTTGGAGTTCGAGGTGGTCATTGTCCCCGAGTTGCAGGTCCGCATCAAGGGCGGCAAGTACAGAATGCTCTCCTGGCTGGAGCGTGGCCTCGCCGAGCCCGATGACTCGGGCGAGATTACCGAGTTCCTGGTCGCTCCGTTCCAACGGAAGCGCGAAGGCCGCGGTCGAGCCAAGGAGTGGGTTGATCGCGTCTATCGCGAACGAGAATCGCAGGAGACCAGGCGCCTTCTCTATGTAGCCGCCACCCGCGCCCGTGAGGAACTTCATCTTTTTGCCCGTCCCGCCTGCAAGGAAAAAGACGGTGAGCTGACCCTGATAGAGCCTGCAAAAAACCTTCTTGCCACGGCTTGGCCGGCGCTGGAAGAGGAGGTTCGCAGACGCTTCGAAGAGTGGAAGACCGCCAGAGCAGCCCTGCAAGCCCGAGAAAACCAGGAGGTCGAGTCCCTCGCCGCCTCCGGCGAGAGCAATCTGGCTGTCATGCCTTCTCCCATCCGGCCTACACTGCTACGCCGCCTGCCGCCGGATTACAGTCTCGCACTATCTTCCCAGGTCCCCAAATGCGAGGGACCTGGGGCACCCGCTGGGGTACCCGCAGAACCCACCGTTCCGGGAATGGGAATCGGACCTACCCAGCTCTATTCCCGCCACGAAGGCGGACTACGTTCTCGCGCTCTGGGAAGATCCGTCCACACGCTGCTTGAAGAGCTGGCCCGCCTGCGCATCCGGCTCGACTGGGAGTCGGCCCGCTCGGCTCTTGGCCAGCTTGAACCGCGTATCGCGGCCCAGGTGCGCGCTGTTGGCGTGGACAAACCCCAAGCCTCACAGATCGCCACTGAGGCTCTTGAAACGGCGCTCAAGGCCTCCCGCGACCCCATAGGCACGTGGATTCTATCCCCCCATGCCGGAGCGGCCAGCGAGGCCGCCTGGGCCGGGGTCGTCGCCAGCCAACTACACCTGGTACGCGTGGACCGCATTTTCAAGGCCGGTTCCACGCCCGGTGACAAAGGCGAAGATTGCTGGTGGATCATCGACTATAAGACCACCTACGCCGATAATATAGACTTGGAACAGGCCCTGCCGGGGCTCCGCAAGCTCTTTGCTCCTCAGCTTGAGGCCTATGCCGGCATCCTGCGCAACCTGCACGGAGGCGACGCACACCTGTTTGCCGGCCTCTATTACCCCCGTATTGCGCTGCTGGATTGGTGGAAGATCTAGCCGGTTTGGCAGGCTTGCCTGGTTTTTAGGTCATCCTACAGCCCGGTCTCGTCACAGACGCTTACCGGGGCCACAAACCCCGCCCGACTCAAGTTTTTTAGATTCAAAAAGATTCCTTGTACGTAAAGGCCAGAAGGGGGGTACAATTTTCACGAGGAGACCCATGGCCGGAGATATGCAACTTACGTGCAGCGATTGTGGGCAGGACTTCACCTTCACCGCTGCGGATCAGACGTTCTTTCAGGAACGTGGTTATTCGACCCCAAAACGTTGCAAGAATTGCCGACAGGCAAAGAAGAACGATTCGGGGGGCTCCGGCTACCGTTCGGGCTCGACACAGGGAACACCTGTGATTTGTTCGGGATGCGGCCAGCCTACAACAGTGCCTTTTGAGCCGCGTGGCGACCGCCCGGTCTTCTGCCGGGATTGCTACCAGGCTCGTAAGGGCAGCGGCGGCGGCGTTTCGCGCGGCAACCGGTAACTAGGTTTAAGCGGGTCCGTAGAGCCAAGCTGCTCATCGGGCCCGTGTAGTTCGGCGAGTACAAGCAAAGCTCCCCGGCGACGCTGATTTGTCTGCGGCTGCTATGAGTGAGCATTGCGCGTGGGGTTTTGTCCATTTTCCGCTCCAGCACGACAAATTCATAATTTTCGAGGACTGTTCCCTGCAACATGGCCGGCCAACTCTCCTTCACAGGTTGTGCTGCTGCTCACGCGGCGGCCTGTGACACGGTTCAGACCGGGCACATCCATGACACTGTTCTGCAAACTGCCTCTATTCACCTTTATTGTCTTCAGAATCTCCAATGGACATTGTGCGCCAGCTATAGGTCGTCCTGTGCAAGCCGGGCGCGAATCCTGCTGTCAATGGATAACAGGCCATGGGGAGCCGTTTCCAAATACAGCTCTCGAGAAAGCGATTAGCGCTTTTTTGCCTTCTTGGGAGCGGCCTTCTTTTCTGTGGGCTTGGCTGGCTTCCGGCTTGGAGCAGAAACAGGCTTCTTCTTGACATGCGCGGATTTGGGAGCCTTGGCAGAAGGCTTGGCAGCAATTTTGGCTTTAATTTCCACCTTAGCCTTGACCGGCGGCTTTGTCTTGGCATTAGGCGGCTCTGGCTTGCTCTGCGGAACTGCTTTCTTGACTTGTGCCGGAGCGGTTTTTGCCGGTGCGAGCCTGGGCTCCTGATTTGGTTGAGACTTGAGTTCGGAAGCTGGCTGAGGCTTTTCTGTCTTTTCCAGCTTGGGTTGAGCTTGCGGTTTGGGGGCGCCCTTGACCGGAGCAGGTTTGGAAGCCGGCTTCTCAGTCTGGTCCTCTTCCTCCTCTTCGTCTTCGCCGGTAGTGGTATCCGATTCGTCTGAGAGGTCAATATCCAGTTTGGGCAGTGCCAGGCCCAGATCGAGGACATCGTCCTCTACTCCGCCGATGTCGTCGAGATCCTCATCGTCTTCCACGTGGACCTCGGACTCCTCATCGAAGGAGTCTCCTTTCAGCTTGGCATCCGCGCGCTTGACGCGTGGCCGTTTGATGACGACCTGAGGCGGCGGAGCGGGAGGCGAATACGGCTCAAGGAAGGCGCGAGCTTCCTCCGGAGTCGTGAGATTGCCGTCGATCAGCTGCAGGAAGACTGTCTGCACGATCTCCCCATAAGAAGGCAGATCGGCCGTAATGCGCATCTCCTGCATCAGGGCGTAAGGGATACGCTGGCGCGCTTCAGGCCATACCTTGAGGAAAAGGTTAAAGCGTTCCTTGACTGCTGTATCCTTGCTTGTAAATCCAAGCCAGAGAATAGCTTCTGGGTCATAGCTCATGAAGAGCTTGAAGCATGCAGAGGGTGTGGCGTTCTGTTTGGCAAGCAGCACTTTAGCAAATCCAGAAGCCCGCGAGTCCAGGTCGCTCCACTCATCGACAAAACCCGGGCGCAGCATCTGCTTCTTCAAGGAGGACAGCTCTCTGCCGGATAGTTTGGCAGTCAGCAAGCGCATCTGCGCCGCAGACATATCCGGATGAACACCCTGCAGGAGCAGCTCGACGGCCAGATCGTGCAGGGCTGTCAGCCCAGCCTCGTCGGCCTTGTCGGAGGTCCATATGGGGAACAAGACCTTCATCCAGCCCTCGGATTCGAGCGCCTGCAATACCTTCAGTCCCTCTTCCTCGTGGCCAATCTGTTCCAGTTCCTGCCTTCTTGCCTGCGCGGAAATGCGCTCGATTACACCTTCTTCCCTGGCGTTGTCATAACGGACACGGGTTTTGGGGTCCATCTCCCAGCCCAGTCGAGCCATGTAGCGGGTGGCGCGAATCAGCAGGGAGGGATCTTCAAGGAAACCGTAGTTGGAGACCAGGCGCAGGGTTCTTGACTCGATGTCCGCAGCGCCATTCATGGGGTCCATCAGCAGCCCAAACGAACCCTCATTGAGGGAGATGGCCATGGCGTTGACGGTAAAGTCGCGGCGGCGTAGGTCCTCCTGGATGGAAGCAGGTTGATAGATGATCTTGCCAGGCTTGGGAACCTCAACACGGTGCGCACTGACCAGATCGACACGAACCGTGCCGGGAAAACACAGGTAAAGAGCGCGGGAGTCATCGTCTTCGCCCCACACCTTTGCGCCAAGTTTTATCATTGTTTTCTTGAACTTGAGCGCATTTCCATGCACCACTACTTCAAGATCGCGGACGGCGTGACCGCTGGTCAGGTCTCGCACCGCATCCCCGGTAAGAAACAGAATTGTGCCTGCTTCGCGGGCAGCCTCGCGCACGTGGCGCAGGGCGCTCTGCTGGTCAGCCGAGAGACGGTTTTCCAGAAGATAAATGTAGTCGGGCATTCCATTTCCTGCTTCCGCTCTGATTTCCACTGCCAAGTGCCTGATGCGGTTGCTTTTACAGCAGGCTCCAACATGGGTTGCAAACCGTACATTAACACAAGTCGGCCCAGTTTGCTATGCCCCAGTGCACTGAATTTGCGGCTTTTTCCCTTCCCGGCCCTGCCACGCCATGCGACAATCCATAGCGATGGCCTCTCAGCGCAAACCTGTCATCGTACGCAAGTTCAGCCGCGACTGGTGCGCCGGCTATGCGGGGGTCAGCTTTGGCCAGGATGCGGCAGAGCTGGAGATTCTGGACCTTGGCGGCAAAGTTCTGCGCATCGGCTGGGATCAGGTGAAGTGGGTCTGCTACGTGCGCGATTTTCCGGCAGGCGAAACCGCCAATCCGGAGCGGCTGCTGCACAAGCGCTTCTCCATCCGCCCGCGGACTCCCGGCTTGTGGCTGCGCATGACCCTGAACGACGGCGAGGAATTAGAGGGCCTGGCAGCCAACGACCGTTCATTTGTGGATGGCGCCGGGCTGCTGCTTACCCCGCCCGATACGCGCTCTACTACGCAACGGATTTACGTGCCGCGGCAGGCGATTCAGACTCTGGAAGTTGTGAGCCTGATCGGCGTAGCAGGCCGCAAACGGGCAGAAGCCGCTGATCGGGCGAAGGAACAGCCGGAGCTGTTTCCGCAGGAGCCTGGCGGGGAATAGGCGAGCCTGATGCGGCGGACGGTACGTAGCGACCTCTTTCTCTCAAGGAACCAATCCCTGACCTGATACGTATACGGCTTGAATGTCAATTGAGCGCCCTTCGGGCACACTTTGCCCACACGAGAATAGAGTTTTCATGGAGAGACAGATGAAAACATTGAGAAACATTTGCTCCTTCACCCTCACGCGCTTTTGTCTTTTGGCCTTCATCGGCGCAATTCTTCCTGGATCGCTGTTTGCCGGAACACTTCCCGAGCCAGGAACGCCCGCACCTCCCTTGCAATTCACGCAACTGTTGCAAGCGCCACCGGGAGCGAGAACAGATTGGCCCGCGTTGCGCGGCAAAGTGGTAGTGCTGGAGTTCTGGGCGACATGGTGCGGCCCCTGTTTGGCCTCGATGCCGCACCTGAACCAGCTTGCGGCTGAACTTGACGCAGCCAAATTCCAGTTCATCTCCGTGGATGATGAAGATCCAAAGGTCGTTCAAACATACCTGACCAAGAGGAAGATGGCTGGATGGGCGGGTATCGACACGACGGGAAGCGTCTATGCCCGGTACGGCGTAAAGGATAGGCCGGTCACCATCATTGTGGGCAAAAATGGACGAATCGTGGCGGCAACCCACCCGGAAAATGTCAAAGCCGCCGATTTGCAGGCTGTGGCGGATGGTAAAAGCGTGAAGTTCCCATCTCTTGAAATGCCTGCATCGGCTCCCACGGCAAAACCTGCTGTTATAGTCAAACCTCTCTACGAGATCTCCTTGATCAAAGTGCCCGATGCAAAGCCAACGGATCAAATGTTGCAAATGCTCAAGGGTGAGGATCCAGGTGTACTCATGGATATGCTTCAATGGGGAAATATGTCCGCGGGTACAGGTTATATAGACATTGATGGACGAAGCGCGGAAAAACTCCTGCTCACTGCATATGACATTCCATTCGACAAGGATCGCCTGATTGTTGCAAGTCCACTGCCTGGAGGGCTTTATAACTTTCATGCCGCATGGGCAACAGGTGAGGATGTTGATTCACTGATAGCACCCTCCCTTCAGTCAGCCATCACGTACGGTCTGAATCTGCGGGTCCATTGGACGACCGTTACAAAGAAAGCATATGTGCTGAAAGCGACGGATGCGAGCATAAACCTGCTAACGCCGACGGCCATGACGAACGGGTCTCGTATGCGGTCTCCGTACTGGAAAGGGAAGCTCAGACTCGTCAACGAGTCCATGGACGATCTGGCCAAAGGATTAGAGGGTGCGTTTGAAGTTCCCGTGGTCAACGAGACCGGCATTGAAGGCCGGTATGACGCGGAACTGGAGTTTCCGGCAAAGGATGTGGAAGCCGCCAAGGCCGCGCTTCTCAAGACGCTTGGCCTGGAGCTGATTCAGGCGGACAGGCCTATCCAGATGCTCGAAGTGAGTTCAAGGAACGACTCGATGAAGAAAGAGGAATCCAAGCCGCAGGCGGCGCCCAAGCCTTGAAAAGATCTATATCGCGCAGGCATCAGTCCATTCCGGTACAATTCTTGCCATGAAGCTAGGCGAATTGGCAAAGAAACTGGGCGCGGAGTTACGCGGAGACGCGGAGCGGGAAATCACTGGCGTGAAAGGGATTGAGGAGGCCGGGCCGACGGAGGTCACCTTCGTGGCTAATCCCAAATACGGGGGCCTGGCGCGCACCACAAAAGCAGCCGCTGTGCTGGTGGAGCCGGAGTTTCCGGAGATTGAAACGGCCACTTTGCGGATCAAGAACCCTTACCACGCCTTCTCGCGTACTCTGGGCTTCTTCTACCAGCCGCCGGTTTACGCGCCGGGCATCCATCCGACAGCGGTGATCGACCCTTCGGCGGTCATCGGCGAGGGTGCGCACATTGGGGCGTATGTTGTCATCGGTCCGCGAGTCAAGCTAGGCGACCATGCCACGCTGCTGCCCCATGTGGTGCTCTATCCGGGCGTCGAGGCGGGAAGCCATTTCTTCGCTCATGCGCACGCCGTGGTGCGGGAAAACTGCATTCTGGGCGACGACGTGACGCTGGAAAATGGCGTCATCATCGGCGCGGACGGCTTCGGATTCGCCAAAAACGAGCAAGGCCACTGGGAGAAGATTCCGCAGTCTGGGCCGGTGCGGCTGGGCAGCCGGGTTGACGTGCAAGCCAACGCCACCATCGACCGGGCGACGGTGGGCGCAACTGAGATTGGCGACGGGACGAAGGTGGACAATCTGGTCCAGGTGGGCCACGGTTCGCAAGTGGGCGAGAACACACTGATCTGCGCGCAGACGGGACTTGCCGGCTCGTCGATGGTGGGCAACAATGTCATCCTGGCCGGGCAGACGGGCGTGGCTGGCCACTGCACGGTGGGTGACGGGGTGATTTTGACCGCGCAGAGCGGCATCTCGCATGATATTCCGGCGGGCAAGACCATCTCCGGCTCGCCGGGCTTTGACAACCGTGTTTGGCTGCGGGCGGTCACCATCTTCCAGCGGCTTCCGGAGCTACTGAAGCGGCTGGATCGTGTGGAAAAGAAGCTGGCGGCCCAGGCCCCGACGGAAGGCGACGGTAGCTCGGAATGAAGGTTTATGTCAGGAAGATTCGGGCGGGTTCGTATTCTCCCATTTTCGCCGCAAGAACAAGTACGCGGCGAGAGTGGGGCACCCAGTTCGCGTTTTTTCTAGTGGCTACGCTGGTGGTCCTAGCCGGGTGCCACTCGTATCACGTTGAAACTACGGTTGAGAATCATACGGGAGAACCGATTCGACTGCTGGAGGTCGAATATCCGAGCGCCAGCTTTGGGGTTAACAGCATGGCGGCGGGCGAGGAGTACCACTATCGCATCCAGTTACGAGGTATCGGCCCGATCAAGGTGCAGTACATGGGAAGTGACGGGCGGAAGACCCAGGTGGAAGGGCCAATGCTATCTGAGCGGCAAGAGGGCCTGCTCGAGATTGTGCTGCTGCCCGGTGGCATAGCGGAGTTTCATCCCGATCTGACTGATGCCATAGTCAGGACAAAGAAATTCTAATCTTCATAGATGCCATTGCATGCTAGGAAAGCAGCCTTTCATCGTCCTTGAGTTCCCAGGTTCGCCTTACTCTAAGGTCATAGGAATCAACAGTAAAAAGACTCCATTCGGCTGTTTTCTGCCCGAATCCTACCGATAAAGAAAGTGAGAGGATAACGATGCACGGCAAATCTGCATCTATGAGCAGCCGTCTGCGTATTCCGTGTCTGCGGAGATATAGGTCCGTCGCGCCGCTTGCTGTATGCTTCCTCTTTGTTACCCTGGCCACGGCCTTCACGGGTGTCTCCTCTGTGGCCTATTTGATCTGGGTCACGAACGGCATCCTGCTCGCTTATCTCCTTCTGGCTCCCCGCAGCCGCTGGGCCGCCTATCTGTGCGTGGGTCTGATTGCGCACTTAATCGGCAGCACACTCGCCCACACACCCTGGAAGATCACTCTGCTTTCCACGGCGCTGGATCTGGTCGAAGTTCTCTTTGCCGCGCACCTGCTGCGGGGTCGCACGGCCCAGCTTCCGCGTTTTACTGAATACAACTACCTATTTCGTTTCCTTGCCGCTGCCGTTATCGCCGCACCTCTGGCGACCGCATCCGTCTTTTCTCTCGTCGCCGCGCCCTGGCTCCATGCATCAACGGGTACAGTATTTCTGCAGTGGGCTTCCTCCGACGGCCTGGGCACCGGCGTCGCTACGCCAGTCTTCGTCGCTATTCTTAGCGCCCGCTTTAACAATTCCATAAGCCTCAAGACAACGGCGAGTTACCTAATCTTGATTGCGGCCTTCAGCTTTGCGGCGCTCTCTCAATCCAGTCTGCAACTGCCATTTCTTCTCTATCCTCTTCTGATCCTGGTTCTACTTCGCCTGGGGCTAGGGTGGTCAGCTATGGCCACGCTCATCGTTGCCGGGGTCGGATGCTGGTACACCGCGCGCGGCCAGGGTCCGTTCACCTTGTGCAATATCCTTGCTCCCCTCGGGGCAACCATTGAACTGCAGATTTTCCTTGCTTCCGCCATGCTTATGCTCTATAGCGTTTCCGTGGTCATGGAGCGGCAGAAGGCCACTGAACGTAAGCTCCAGGAGATCGTTTCCCTACACCGGCTGGTGACTGAAAACTCCCGCGACGTGATCATCGTCGCCGACTTCGACGGAAACCGCTCCTACGTTTCAGCAGCCTCTGAGAGCATGGGTGGATGGAAGCCGGAAGAAGCCATGGCTCTTACCGGCGTTCAACTGGTGCATCCCGAAGACCAGCACAAAGTCGTGGCGGCGATGAGCGAGATGAGATCTGGGCGCGAGGACACCCTGGTTGAGTGCCGCGTCCGAAAATCAAACGGAGAGTATCTCTGGGTGGAGGCCGCCCTGCGGTTGATACGCAATCCGGCAACAGGCCTGCCTTCAGGAATCCTGAATACTGTCCGCGACATCAGTGAGCGCAAACGCTCTGAGCAGCAGCTCCGGGAGGCCTACCGCGCCGTAGAGACGCTGGCCTTGACGGATGTTCTTACCGGCCTGCCAAACCGGAGGCGCTTTGACCGGTACCTGGCCACCGAGTGGCGCCGCAGCATGCGCGATTGCAAGCCGCTCTCCCTACTTATGCTCGATGTGGACTTATTCAAGGCCTACAACGACACCTATGGGCACCAACATGGTGACAGTTGCCTCAAACAGATTGGCGAAACCTGCATGGATGTTGTCTCACGGCCCGGAGACCTGGTGGCGCGCTTTGGCGGAGAGGAGTTTGTTGTGGCCCTGCCGAATACGGAGAGCGAGGGCGCCTTGCAGGTTGCCAATGAAATTTGCGAATCGCTGCGCAGCCGCAAATTGCAGCATACCGGCAGCCCATTCGGAATCATCACTATTTCCATAGGCTGCGCCACGCTGGTACCCCAGGCCGGCCTGCACGCCCAGGACCTGATTGCGATGGCCGACCACGCGCTCTATACCGCCAAGCACAACGGAAGGAACCAGGTATGCTTGAGCAGTTCGATGGAAAGACGCGGGGAACAACCGGCCGCCATCACGCTGTCGTAGGCTGCCGATAATCCGTTAGCTTGAACCACTTTTATCTGAGATTAAATGGCCAGGGGCGGAGCAATTCCTGGAGGAATTGTCCGCCGCTGCGTCGGATGGAATCTAGTATTATGCAGCTCTAACGCACCATGCCTTTGAAGAGCGGGGATTGCAAGAGGCTGCTGAACTCCGCATCGGAGGTGGCAAAGTGGATCGACAGTCGCCCGGAGTCGGAGGAGATGGAGGTGGCGCTCAACGCCTGTTTCTCGGTATCCGAGCCGCTCATCTTGCGCACCATCAAAGCAGCTGTCAGAAGCGAAGAGAGCGTGGCCGCCGCAAAGGTGTCGCCGGTAGAGATGGTGAGGTCGAACTTGACGCCATGCTGGAAGTTCATCGAGTACCAGGAGGCCAACAGACGTTTCTGCACGCTCTCATAGTCGGTCAATGAACCCGCCTCGCCCAGCACCTGCTTCATCATGGTCTGGGTGCCCTTCTGGTCGAGGATGCTCCACAACGGCTCTGAATCCACAGCCCTCATGGCGTCCATCATGGGCCCGTTAGTGAGTAAATTGGGAGCAAGCCCGTCGCGGGCGTCCAGCGCCTTGAGGACCGCATCCTCGTCGCCAAAGACCATGGTGGAGGGGTCAACGAAGCAAACCACCATACCGGTCTTGGCCAGCGGCCAGACTCTGTTGGTGCGCAACAGCTTGGCCTTCAGTTGCTGTTTACGGAAGTTGGCCTGAATATCCTGCACGGAGAACTGCCCCTGGGCAACGCCAACCGTGTCCAGTTGTTCGCCGTCAGCCTTGGGACGGAAGAGGGCAAAGGCCAGCGACTCGACATCATGATTCTCGTTCAGGCCGGACTTGTGCAGCGCATCTTCAAAGCGCTTCAGCTCGGGCGGCATGACGCGCTCGCGCAGATCCATGGCCGAGGGCGAATTCTCCATGGCGTGGTAATCGATAACCACGAGTTGCTGCACATTATGTGGAATGGCAGTACGGGCATCCGTGGACAACTGCGCCGCGGGCGCCGAAGCGGCCACGGCAAATAAAATAGCAGGAACTGAAACTCTCAACATAGACTTCAACAAATCCATCCTCCATAGTTGCGGCAGTTCAAGAATCCATGTGCGGAATCCGGCTCGAAAGTCCGTGCTTGCCCACACTCGATGGCCAACAAAGCCGTTTCTCTTCCATCTTCATTTTACCCGCTGGTCTGGATTCGATGCGCTCTCCCGGTTGGTTGGCCTTTCACGCCTCTTCCGGCCAGGCCATTGGAGCAGCAAGCCTGCGCTCCAGAATCTTGGTTTGCGGATCGAACCCAATCAATTGACGCATCCACTCGCTATCCCGCTCACAGGCAGCCTCGGGGAGCAGGCCGATGACCTCGCCCTCAACAGGCACGGCCTTATGGCGCCGGGCCAGATCCGTGACCGTGCTAAAAACCTTGGACAGGGGCGTACCCTCAAGGTCGGTAATGTCCATGGCGAGCTGGGCGCGGCCACGGGCCAGGACTCCCATGGCCCTGACGCCCTTGAGATCTCCGAAAGCCGCGCGAATCTCTCGTGCAATCGAGCGCACCATGGCAACGTCGGCCGATGCGAAGTAGATATTGTAGGAAACCAGGAACTTGCGTGCGCCGATAGCGCAGGCGCCAGCGGTGGGATGCAGTCCTGGGCCGCCAATGTCAGGGCGGCGGGACGATTCCCTGACGACGGCCTCGCGCAACTCCTCGAACTGCCCCCGCCGCACTTCTTCCAGGTTGGCGCGATCGGGGCGCGCGGCCGCTGCCCCGTATAAGAAGACCGGCACGTTGCAGCGGCGCCAGATTTCCTGTCCTGCCTGGCGGGCCAGCATGGCGCACTGTTCCAGCTTGATGCCGGAGATGGGCACGAAAGGAATCACGTCGGTCGCGCCGATGCGGGGGTGAGCCCCCTGCTGACGAGTCAGATCGATCAGTTCAACAGCCTTGCCGGCGCCACGCACGGCCGACTCGACCACTGAGGCCGGATCGCCGGCGACCGTCACCACGGAACGGTTGTGAGCTGCGTCCATGGACCAATCAAGCAGATGCACTCCCGGTACGCGCATCGCGGCCACAATGGCCCTGACTCGCCGAGCATCCGTGCCTTCTGAAAAGTTGGGAACGCACTCGACAACCGGTCCGCTCATGCTTTTTTCACCTTAAAACACCACTGCATTGCAAAGGCACGACATAAGCCGTGCCCTTGCAACAACGCAAACTGGTTCAGGACTTCACAAAATCATTTCCAGAAGGTGTAGCCCACCTGTACCTGGATGCTGGCATTGACGCCGGGATTGCGGTCGCCCAGCGAGGCTGAGGAGATATGCACAGCGTTTACGCCCAGATCGATGGAGCGCTTCTCGTGGGTGAAGTAGTGGATTCCCACGCCGCCCTGCGGCGAAAAATTCCACACGCTGGTCGAGCCGTCAACGGGGAACGTTGGCGTGCTTGAGTAGCTCGGCGGAAATTCGCGGGTGGTGTAAATCAGCCCCCCCGCGCCCTGGAACCAGGGCTGAACGCGACGCGACTGTGTCAGGAAGTTCCAGCGTAAGATGACCGGGGTGAGGCTGACGCCCCGATAGGTGCCGCCGGCAACCGGCAATGTGCAGGACGTCGTTCCCCCGCCCGGTTCAACACAGATATAGGTCGCCGTGTGCGGAGCCGGTGTGTAAGCCTGCCAAAGAGGCATGATGTTGCCGCCAAACTCGAATTGGCCGCTAAGAATTCCAGCATGAAGGACCGGAGTCAGAGGTTTGGCCAACTGGAAGCCGGCGTTGAGAAACCTGTACTGTGAGCGGTCGCCGACGCCGTTACCATAGCTGATGAAGGGGCCGTACTCCCAGCTCCGGGCATTGCGAACCTGGGCTACGGGGTTGGCCGCTGCCTTACCGGTGGCGGTCGCGGGATTGTCCGATTTTTGAGCGGTGGCAATCATCGTTCCTACCATGAAGACAAACGCGAAAAGCCTTGCAATACGATTCAACGTTCTTCCCTCCCCTGGATGGTTTTTTTGATTCTCCATAAAAAGGCCGCCACAACAGGGCGGCCCTGTGAGTGCCTTGCGGCGTTCGATCAGCCGGCTGCCGCTTCCATCTGGTCGGCGTCCATGTCAAAGTTCGAATAGACGTTCTGGGTGTCGTCGCAGTCTTCCAGAACCTCGAGAAGGCGGATCATCTGATTGGCCTCTTTGCCTTCCAGCTTGGTGTAGGTTGAAGCGACCATGGTCACCTCGCACATCACCGCGGGAATGCCGGCAGCCTTAACGGCCGCGGCGACGCGTTCGTGGTCGGCCGGATCGGAGATAATTTCCCAGGTGTCGCCTTCGTCGTTCAGGTCTTCGCCGCCATGTTCCAGCACGATCTCCATCAACTTGTCTTCCGTGGCCGCGTCCTTTTCGATGGCGATCAGGCCCTTCTTGTGGAACATGAAGCGCACCGAGCCGGTCTCGCCCAGGTTGCCGCCGTTCTTCGAGAAGGCGTGGCGTATCTCGCTCACCGCGCGGTTGCGGTTGTCGGTCAGCACATCCACCAGGATGGCCACTCCACCTGGGCCGTAGCCCTCGAATATGATCTCCTCGTAATTGACCCCTTCCAGTTCGCCGGTGCCCCGCTGGATGGCGCGCTTGATGTTTTCCTGCGGCATATTTTCCGCTTTGGCCGCCAGGATGGCGGTGCGCAGCCTGGGGTTGCCGTCCGGATCGCCGCCGCCGCCCTTGGCGGAGATGGTGATTTCCCGGATCAGGCGGGTGAAAATCTTGCCGCGCTTGGCATCGAGCGCGCCCTTCTTGTGCTTGATTGTGGCCCACTTTGAATGGCCGGACATGGGAACCTCAGAAAGCCTGAATTATAGAGGCGCTGGCATGCACCTGACGTTGTGAGTATACCACTGGGGACGGTGAGCAAAAACGCAAGTTCCATCAACGGCTCATGTTCCGCATGGCCGGCGAAAAGGCAATTTCCGTAGCTCCCCGGCTTTACCGGCGTTACGCCGCCCGAGGACCGGGGACAGCTTTCCGGATCGCCGCACACAACGCCAGCACGAGCGCGGAGAACGCCAAATCCAGCGCCACAGGTCTGCTCGGGGGCACGTGAACCGCCGGATCAATAAGACTAGCGGCACGGCGAGCATAAACCGCCTTGATCTTATCCGTATTCCATCCAGCAATCTCTCCTATCGGCTGGAGATCCTGCCATGTGTGCACTTGGTCGTAGCGGACGGCCTTATCCGAGCCGAAGGAAACGAAATCCGCCCAGCCAAACGATGCGGCTACCCGTCTGGCCGCGTCAGGCGAGTTGATCTGGAACCACCAACTGCCATCGCGCCGGGTAAGCTCCCAGCGTTTTCGGTAGAGAGGCGCCTCGCCGTCCCGCTGGCTCAGCAAATACCACAGGCGAAAGCCCCCGAATTCGTTGTCGTGAGACCAGTAAACGGAATGGCCAGCAAGATTCGCCTGGGTGATGGCCTCCGCTCGCGCGGCGTAGTTATAGGCCGGTGTCCACAGGCCGGGTCCAAAGCGATCATAGAGCCGGCGAGAGAGACGCGTGGCGCTGAAGGTCGCCCACCCCTCCTCTTCCGATCCCTCCGTTCCTCCCATCACCCAAGGGTTATAGGGTACCGTGCCGTAAAGATGACTATATTCATGCAGAATCGCATTAACCGGATCGGGAAAGTGGATCGACGCATTCGGATCGTTCAGGTAGGAGCTGTCAAGGCATAAATCGACATATCGCGGCGAAAGAAAGTTGCCCTCGATGCCATGCGGAAATCTGGCTTGAAATCCTCCGCTCTCGAATCCCCGGATAACCAGCTCATTGACATCGGGCGAGACGCCATACGCTTCCCTGCTGATCTGATTAGCCGCGGCCAGGACATGCGCCAACTGAATCGCTAGGGGACGCACCCGGATATCGTCATAACGAACACGGATTCCTTCTATCATTTCGCTATGCAACGGCGGCGGTTCCTGGTTGAGGAAGCCCTCCCGTTCTTCGGGCGGAAAAAGCCTGGGAACCGCCAGACTGAGGAGAAGACCGGCTGCGGCGATGCTTGCCAGAGCGACCCAGCGCGGCCACCAGCGACGGCTGCGGAGGGTGAGTGAGCCAACAAGGAAAGCTATCGGCAAAAACAAGGCGGGTATCATGGAATTCGCCGGCGCCATGACCACCAACATACAACTGACGCCGCCGACGATTGCGGCAGCGGCTATGGCGGCAAGCGGCGATTGGGTGTATCGGCGCCGTAGGGCCAGAACCGTCCAGGTCAGCGTAATCCCCACGCTCAGAAGAATGCGAAACGAGTCTTGAATATGCGGGAATGCATCCTGCAGCACACCGAGACTCAGGGCGAGAACTGGAATGACCGCAATTTTTTGCCAAAGCCTCTTTTCCGCCAACTCGTCCAGAAGCATATTCCAGGCGAGGTAACTGACGATGAATTCCAGCCAGCGGATAAATGTAATCGGAGCGATATAAGGAAAAATCTGCCAGGGCGCCAAATAGGCAAACAGCGATACCCCTGCAATGAAGGGAAAGAGCAGGAAAGAGACGGCATCCCAGATGGCGAGCCAGCCCCATTGGATCGCACCTGCGCAGAAACGCCGCCCTGGCCAGAGACAGTAGATGACCATCGCCGGAGCGGCCAAATCAAGCAGCGCCGGCATGGTCTGAAAGCCACCCCCCACGAAACTCCTGGGAACGCCGAGGTAGGCGGGATTAGCCTTTAGGAAGAAGAATGAAAGGACACGAGCGGCAACTACCAGCAAGACGAGAAGCCAAAATCGCAAATTCTTCACACTGCACCTTGCAACGAACTGCGCGAATTTGAAACCATCACCGCGACAGAACCGAATACGAACAGTACGGATACTAAGTTCCATCTGCCTGTAGCCCGGCTCTGATAATCGGAAATGCCTGCCGCGAGACTCCGTCAAACTGCTACCCTAGAAGCATGAAAACAAGGCCCCTGACTTTCCCGGTTCCACCAGCAACCACGACACATACGATTGCCGAAGCCGCTTGCCGGCTTGGTCCCTTTCTCGCACGCTACTCAGAGAACTTGGCACAGATTGACATTCATCAACATCTGCTCTAAGGAGTTGACGACGGCTCGCCTGACCTGGAGGCCTCTCTGGCCATAACGCGGGAGTCCGCTGCCTATGGCTTAACCCACGTCGTATGCACACCGCACGGCGCACTATCCAACCGCAGGCGGCAATTCGGCCTTTCGGGTGACGATCACCAACTTTGCCGGGGTCAGTTCGGGGCCGTCCCAGCCTTCCTTAACCGCCTCGATATGGATCTCGCCCACGTTCCTGGTGGACTGCACAATCATCTGCGCCAACCCGTTGAAAAGAGAACGTTTAGGCTCCTTGTCGCTCTCCTGGCAGTTGGGATCACCATTGCCCACGCCGAGCAGCACACCCTGGCCGCCAACCTTGAAACCGATGAGGTTCGAAGACGTTGGAACGGGCCGGCCTTCCTTGTCCAGCGCCTCGACGGTCACCATCGCCACGTCCCGGCCGTTGGCGTTGATCTCCATGCGGTCCGCTGTCAGCCGGATAGCCACGGCCGCCCCGGTGGTCTCGCGCTTTTCGGTGAGTACGACCTTGCCGTCCTTGCTGCCCCGCGCCTCAATCACACCCGGCTCGTATTTGACCTTCCACTCCACGTGGCCCAGGTGCGGAACCTTCTGACTGCCCAGGCTCTTGCCGTTCACCTGGAGTTCAACCTGGTCCAGGTTCGTGTGCACCCAGACGGGGATTTCTTCGCCCTCTTTGCCCTCGAAATTCCAGTGCGGGAACAGGTGCAGCACCGGTTCCTTCCCCCACCAGGCCTTGTAGTAATAAAAGGTGTCCTTGGGAAATCCGCACATGTCCACGATGCCGAACTGTGAGTTGATGGACGGCCAACCGTAGGGGGTGGGCTCGCCTCGATAGTCGAAGCCGGTCCAGGCAAAGCCGCCTGCCGCCCACTCGCGCGTCGCATAGAACTGCCACCACTCTTCGGCCGTCTCGCCCCATCTGGCTGGGTTCACATCGTAGGCGCTCTCCGTATTGCGCAGCTTGTCGGTCGAATAGACGCCCCGCGTCGAGAAGGCGCTGGCTGTCTCGGAGCCATAGATTGGCCGCTTGGGATTCTTTTTGTGAAAGTCGTCAGGATACTGCAGCATGTAATTGAAGCCGATAATGTCTAGCGCATCGGAGACGCCTTGCTTGTTGTCGCCGTTTACCGCCGCGGAAACCACGCGCGTTGGGTCAAGCTCGTGGCAGCGCCGCACCATGGTCGCGGCAATCTTTGCCC
>Ga0326727_10010798_pt1 | contig 21580 bp, 12 predicted proteins | sample MB2enrmetagenome_FD_207643 | JGI IMG/M metagenome (GOLD analysis project Ga0326727, IMG submission 207643) | Lab enriched peat soil microbial communities from McLean, Ithaca, NY, United States - MB29MY | ecosystem: Environmental > Terrestrial > Soil > Wetlands > Peat | place: USA: New York...
CGATGATGTGCTCGCGCCTGCTGCGACGCTCCTCGGAGAAGAAACAGGGCCGCGTGGCGCAGGCCTCCGAGCGCATATTCAACCAGGTCATCGCCTTTTACGGGCGCACTCTGCGCTGGATCCTGGACAGGCGGGCGGCGACTTTGGTGGTGGCGGTCCTGACCCTGGTCCTGACCATCGTGCTTTATATCATTGTGCCCAAGGGGTTCTTTCCCGTCCAGGACACCGGAGTCGTGCAAGGCATCTCCCAGGCCGCCCAAAGCGTTTCCTTTCCCGCCATGGCCCGGAAACAGCAGGAACTGGCCCGCATCATACTCAAAGACCCGGCCGTCGATAGCCTCTCCTCCTTCATTGGGGTCGATGGCATCAATACCACCCTCAATAGCGGCCGCATCCTGATCAATCTCAAGCCCGTCGAGGACCGGGACCTGGACGCCTCGGATGTCATCCGCCGCCTGCAACCGGAGTTGAGCGGTGTCAACGACATTTCTCTGTTCATGCAGCCGGTGCAGGACTTGACCGTCGAAGACCGCGTCAGCCGCACCCAATACCAATACACCCTCGAAGACCCCGACCCGCAGGAACTGCAAACCTGGACCGTCGCATTGATGAACAAGCTGCGCTCTGTTCCCGAACTGCGCGACCTGGCCACCGACCAGCAACAGGATGCCACCGCGATCTATCTGGTCATCGACCGCGTCACCGCCGCGCGCATGGGCATCAATGCGCAACAAATCGATCAGACTCTCTACGACGCCTTCGGCCAGCGCCAAGTCTCGACCCTTTTCACGCAATTGAACCAGTACCACCTGGTGCTGGAGGCGACGCCCTCCTTTCAGAAAAACCCGGGCAAACTCAACGACATCTATGTTCAGTCCGCTTATGGCGGCGCCGTGCCCTTGAGCGCCTTCTCCCATTTTGAAACCAAAACCGAGCCGCTGGCCATCATTCACCAGGGACAGTTTCCTTGCGTGACCATCTCCTTCAACCTCGCTCCCAACGCCTCCCTCGGCGCCGCCACCGCGGCCATCGACCAGGCGCGGAAGGAATTAAAAATGCCCGTCTCGGTTCAGACGGCCTTCCAAGGCACCGCCGCCTCCTTCCGGGCCTCCTTGTCCAACGAACCGCTGTTGATCCTGGCGGCTCTGATCACCGTTTACATCGTCCTCGGCGTCCTCTACGAAAGCTACATTCATCCCATCACCATCCTTTCCACACTGCCCTCGGCGGGGGTGGGAGCGATCCTCGCGCTGATAATGTTTCATCAGGCCCTGGACGTCGTTTCCCTCATCGGCATCATCCTCCTCATCGGCATTGTCCAGAAAAACGGCATTATGATGGTCGATTTTGCCCTCCAAGGCGAACGGGAGGAGGGCAAGCACGCTGTGGAGGCCATCTACCAGGCCTGCCTGCTGCGCTTCCGCCCCATCCTCATGACCACTATGACCGCCCTGCTGGCCGGCCTGCCGCTGGCTCTGGGCTCCGGCACCGGCGCCGAGTTGCGCCGTCCCCTGGGCATCTCCATGGTCGGGGGATTGATCTTGAGCCAGATTCTCACCTTATACACCACGCCTGTCATTTATATTTACCTCGACCGCTTTGCCAGTAAACACAAGGAAGCCGGCCCGGCTACGGCGGCGGCGGCCGCGGCCGATGGCCTTCCGGCAACGTCATGAGTTTCTCCTCCGCATTCATTCACCGGCCCGTGGCCACCACTCTCCTGACCACGGCCGTCGCCCTGGCCGGCGGGGTTGCCTTCCGCTTGCTGCCCGTCTCCCCCCTGCCGCAGGTGGATTTTCCTACCATCTCCGTAGGGGCCAGTCTGCCGGGAGCAAGCCCGGAAATCATGGCCTCGGCTGTCGCCGCCCCGCTGGAAAAGCAATTTGGACACATCGCGGGCATAACGGAAATGACTTCCTCCAGTCAATTGGGCAGCACGGGCATTAGTCTGGTTTTTGACCTCAACCGCAACATTGACGGCGCCGCCCGCGATGTCCAGGCCGCCATCAACGCCGCCCGCAGTTACCTTCCCTCCGATTTGCCCAACAATCCGTACTGGCGCAAAGTCAATCCCGCCGACGCCCCCATAATGATCATCGCTCTGACCTCGGACATCTACACCCGCGGTCAGATGTACGACATCGCTTCCAGCGTCATGCAGCAACGCCTCTCTCAGGTCGATGGCGTCGGCCAGGTCATCGTCGGTGGCAGTTCCCTGCCCGCCGTTCGGGTGGAGGTCAACCCGGTCCAATTGGAACATTGCGGATTGAGCCTCAGCAACGTCCAAAACGTGCTCGCCGGCGCCAACGCCAACTCGCCCAAGGGCCAAATCTGGGGCGACAACACCACCGCCGACATCCTGGCCAATGACCAGTTGATGAAGGCCGAGTACTACCGCCCCCTGGTCGTCGGCTATCACAATGGCGCCGCCGTGCGCCTCCAGGACGTCGCCGATGTGCAGGATTCGGTCCAGGACGTGCGCGCGGCCGGTTTCTCCGACGGCAAACCCGCTGTCATGCTCATCATTTTCAAACAGCCCCAGGCCAATATCATCGACACGGTGGACCGCATCCGCGACGCCTTGCCCGCGCTGGAAGCTTCGACCCCCAAGGGCATCGACGTCGCCATCACCCTGGACCGCACAACGACCATTCGCGCCTCTGTGCATGACGTCGAAGTCACACTGCTCATTTCGGTGCTCCTCGTTGTTCTGGTCGTCTTCGTTTTTCTGCGCGACGCCCGCACCACGCTGATTCCGAGCGTCGCGGTGCCCGTTTCGCTCATCGGGACCTTTGGCGTCATGTACCTCTGCGGCTACAGCCTGGACAACCTCTCCCTGATGGCGCTGACCATTTCGACCGGCTTCGTGGTCGATGACGCCATTGTCGTCATTGAGAATATCACCCGTTATCTGGAACAAGGCCTGTCCCCGGTTCAAGCCGCCTTGCGCGGCGCGGGAGAAATCGGCTTTACCGTCCTCTCGATCAGCGTTTCGCTGGTGACCGTCTTTGCGCCGATCCTCTTCATGGGCGGCCTTGTCGGCCGTCTTTTCCGCGAATTCGCCGTCACTCTCTCGGTCGCCATCCTCACCTCGCTGGTCGTTTCGCTCACCACAACCCCCATGATGTGCGCCCGCCTGCTCAAGCGCGAAAAGGACCAACAGCACGGAAGAATTCACAAGGTCACCGGCGCGGGGTTCGATTGGGTTCTCCATCATTACGAACGGAGCCTGCGGTGGGTGCTGAGACACCAGTTCTTCGTGCTCTGCATTCTGTTGACCACCTTCGCTCTGAATTTCTATCTCTTCATAGTCGTGCCCAAAGGTTTCTTTCCCCAGCAGGACACCGGCGCGCTCGGAGGCATCGCGCAGGGCACCCAGGACATTTCTTTTCAATCGATGTCCTCAAAGATGTTGAAATTCATTGCGATCGTGAAGAACGATCCCGCGGTCGCGCACGTCGTCGGCTTTACCGGCTCCGGCGGCGGCACCACCACCGACCAGGGCCGCCTCTTCGTCACCCTCAAACCCCTGAGCCAGCGGTCCAACAGCGCCGATCAAGTCGTGGCTCGCCTGCGCGCCAATTGCGCGCGCATCCCGGGGGCCACTTGCATCTTCCAAGCCAACCAGGATTTGCGCGTCGGCGCCCGCATGAGCAGCGCCCAATACCAATACACCATTCAAAGCGATACCCTCCAGGACCTCAACAAATGGGCGCCAACCTTGTTGAAGGAAATGAAAAAAATCCCCGGCCTGACCGACGTCAACACCGATCAGCAGAACAACGGCCTGGAATCAAATCTGGTCTATGACCGCCCGACGGCCGCGCGGCTGGGTGTGACAGCGGCGGGTTTGGACCGCGCGCTCTACGGCGCCTTCGGGCAATCGCTGGTTTCGACCATGTACACCCCGCTCAATCAGTACTTTGTCGTCATGGAGGCCGCGCCGCGCTGGTGGCAATCTCCGGCGGGGTTAAACGCCATATACCTTCAATCCACCAACGGCGGCCAAGTGCCCCTTTCGACCATCGCCAGCGTGCGCACCGACACCGCCCCCATTCAGGTCAACCACCAGGGTCAGTTTCCATGCGTGACCGTCTCCTTCAATCTGGCCCCTGGCGTTTCGCTGGGCCAGGCGGTTAATGCTGTCGCCGCAATGGGGCAGTCCTTGGGCTTGCCCTCCTCCATCCACGGCAGCTTCTCCGGCACCTTGCAAGTCTTCCAGTCCTCCCTGGCGGGTGAGCCGTTCCTGATCGGCACCGCGCTTCTGGCGGTGTATATCGTCTTGGGCATTCTTTATGAAAGCTACATTCATCCCATCACCATCCTTTCCACTCTTCCCTCCGCCGGCGTGGGCGCGGTCGTGTGCCTGATGCTCTTCCACATTGACCTGAGCATCATCGCCCTGATCGGCGTCATCCTCCTCATTGGCATAGTCAAGAAGAACGGTATCCTGATGATTGATTTCGCCATCCAGGCCGAGCGCAAAGAAGGCAAAAGCCCGGTCGAGGCCATCTTCCAGGCCTCCATCCTCCGGTTCCGCCCCATCTTGATGACCACCATGGCCGCCGCTTGCGGCGCCTTGCCCCTGGTCCTCAGCACAGGCACCGGCTCCGAACTCCGCCGTCCCCTGGGTGTCGCCATCGTCGGCGGCCTTATGTTCAGCCAGGTTTTGACTCTTTACACCACCCCGGTCGTTTATCTCTATTTTGATCGGGGGAGTATCTGGTGGCGCCGCGTCCGGGGTAAAACGGCCCCGGTGGAATCCGTCCCGCCGCCGGCCCCGGCCTGAGCGGACAAACCCCTATGTCAAAAATAACATTCAAAGCGGTCGGTTGGAGTTTGCTGGCGGCGCTGGCGCTGGCCGCCGGCTGCAATTTCGCGCCCACTTACTCCGTTCCTCCGGTCGCCACGCCCCCGGCCTACAAGGAAACCAACGGCTGGAAAACCGCCCAACCCTCTGACTCCCTCATCAAGGGCAAATGGTGGGAGATGTTCAACGATCCCCAACTTAACGCCTTGGAAGAGCAGGTCGTCGTTTCCAACCAGAATCTCGTCGCCGCCCTGGACAATTTTCTGGCCGCGCGCGCCGCCGCCAAACAGGTCCGCTCCCAATTCTTCCCCACCGTCTCCGGCGACCCCTCCTTCACCAAGACCAAAGCCTCCCGCAACGCTCAACTCGGCCCAGGCTCCACAAGTCCCTACTCCGAGTATGTCTTGCCGCTGGACGCCAGTTGGGAACCGGATTTGTGGGGCAGCATCCGCAACACCTTTCGCGCCAGCATCTTCTCCGCACAGGCCACCGCCGCCCAACTGGAAAACCTGCGCCTGACCCTTCAGGCCGAATTGGCCGTCGATTTCTTCCAACTCCGCGCCCAGGACGAATTGATCCAGTTGTACGACTCCACCATCAAAAACTACAAAGACTCGCTCGACTTGACAAAAACCTTGTTCGAGACGGGCATCGACTCCGACTTGGACGTCGCCCAGGCCGACACCCTGCTCGAAACGACCCTGGCCCAAGCCACCGCCCTGGGCATCCAGCGCGCCCAATACGAACATGCCATCGCCCTGCTCGTCGGCCAACCCGCCTCCACCTTCTCCGTCAAACCCGCCTTTTGGAACCACCAACCCCCGGACGTCCCCTTGGGCCTGCCCGCCCAACTCCTGGAGCGCCGGCCCGACATCGCCGCCGCCGAGCGCGCCGTTGCCCAGGCCAATGCCACCATCGGCGTGGCTCGCGCCGCTTTCTTTCCCACGCCCAACTTGACCGGCACCGTCGGTCTCCAAAGCCTCACGCTGGCCAAATTGGCGGAAGCCTCCAGCTTCTACTGGACGGTGGGCGCCTCGGCCTCAGAAGTCATATTTGATGCTGGCAAGCGCAAGGCCGCCACCGAGCAAGCCTGGGCAAACTACCGCTCCAGCGCGGCCACCTACCGGCAAACCGTCCTCGCGGCCTTCCAGCAGGTTGAAGACAACGTCGCCGCCCTGCGGATTCTCTCCGAACAAACCGGGCAGCAGGATGTCGCCGTGCAGGCCTCGCAAAAAAACCTGGACCTCTCCAACGAACGCTACAGGCAGGGCCTCAACAGTTATCTCAACGTCATCACCGCCGAGGTTTCCTTGTTGAGCAACCAGCAGACCGCCGTGGCCATTCACGTGCAACAAATGTCCGCTTGCGTCCAGTTGGTCATGGCCCTGGGTGGCGGCTGGAGCAACGCCGACTTGCCCGCCCCCGGCAAAGTTCTCCGCGCTTCCGCCGCCAAATGAGGCCGCCCACGCTAACTTAAATCCACGTAGGCCGACAACCCCTGCGCTCCCCCCTCGCGCCCAAACCCGCTCTCTTTGTAGCCGCCAAACGGGCTGGCCGGATCGAACTTGTTGTAGCTGTTGGCCCACACCACTCCCGCCCGCAGCTTGCCCGCCATCTTGAAAATCTTGCTCCCCTTGTCCGTCCACACCCCCGCGCTCAATCCGTAGGGCGTGTTGTTCGCCCGCTCCAGCGCCTCCTCCGGCGTGCGAAAGGTCATCACGCTCAATACCGGCCCGAATATCTCCTCCCGCGCCACCCGATTCGACATCGTCACGTTTGTCAAAAAAGTCGGCGGATACCAATAGCCCCGGGCCGGCAGCGCGCATTGGGTTTGTTCGATCTCCGCCCCCTCCTCCTGCCCGCTTTGCACCAACTCGCGGATTTTCTCCAGTTGCCAGCCCGAGTTGATCGCCCCCACGTCCGTGTTCTTGTCCAGCGGATTGCCCAGGCGCAAGGTCTGGATGCGGTCGCGCAATTTCTTGATGACAGTTGCATAAACCCCTTCCTGCACGAACAGGCGCGAGCCGGCGCAGCACACGTGCCCCTGGTTGAAATATATCCCGCACACAACGCCCTCGACCGCCTGGTCCAACGGCGCGTCTTCCAGCACGATGTTGGCCGCCTTGCCGCCCAACTCCAGCGTCAGCCTCTTGCCGGTCCCGGCGCACGCCCTGGCGATGATCTTCCCCACTTCTGTCGAGCCGGTGAACGCGATCTTGTTGACATCCGCGTGATGGTAGATCGCCGCCCCGGTTTCAGCCGTCCCGGTGACGATGTTGACCACCCCGTCGGGCACGCCGGCCTCCTGGAAAATGCGGGCCAGGTGCAGCGCGCTGACGCTGGTCGTCCGGGAGGGCTTGAGCACCACCGTGTTGCCGCACGCCAACGCGGGAGCGATCTTCCACGCCGCCATGAGCAATGGGAAATTCCACGGGATGATCTGGCCCGCCACTCCCAGCGCCCGCGGCGTCTTGCCGGGAAAGGCGTAGGCCAGCTTGTCGGCCCACCCGCCGTGGTAAAAAAAGTGCGCCGCCACCATCGGCAGGTCGAAATCCCGGCTCTCCTTGATCGGCTTGCCCCCGTCCATTGTTTCCAGAACCGCCAGTTCCCGCGATTTCTCCTGCACAAGACGCGCCACCCGGTACAGATACTTCCCCCGGTCCCGCCCGGACATTTTGCCCCAGACGCCCTCGAACGCGCGCCGGGCCGCTTTGACCGCCCGATCCACGTCCTCCGCGTCCCCGTGCGCGATCTCGCACAGCTTTTCCTCCGTCGCCGGGTTGATCGAATCGAAGTACTTGCCCGAATGCGGCCCGACAAATTTGCCGTCAATAAATAATTCATACCGCGCCTCGATCTTGGCCGGCACCGTCTCCGGCGCGGGCGCGTATTCCCATTCCGCCCCGAAGCGCAGGCGGCGCTCCTTGACCGGCACCACCGCTTTGGGCTTGCGCGGCGCGGCCACGGGTTCCAGGACGGCGACAGGGCGCTTGGCGGAAACTTCTGCGGGTTTGATCTTCGTTTTCATCGTTACGACAGCGAAAAGTAGTCGGCGCTTTGATAATTCCCCTCCACCGTCTTGACTATCTGCATGAGCACGTCGTTGAGCAGCGTGCTGGCGCCGATGCGGAACAGCTCCGGCGTCAGCCAGTCGTCGCCCAGCGTCTCTTTGACCATCACCAGGTAGGCCAGCGATTGTTTGGCGGTGCGTATGCCGCCGGCCGGTTTCATCCCGATCCGCACACCCGTGGCGAAAAAATAATCCCGGATGGCTTCCAGCATCACCAGCGTCACCGGAAGCGTGGCGGCGGGCTGGACTTTGCCCGTCGAAGTCTTGATAAAGTCCGCCCCCGCTTCCATCGCCAGTTGGCTCGCCAGCCGGACGTTGTCGTAGGTCACCAATTCGCCCGTTTCGAGGATGACCTTCAAATGCGCTTCGCCGCAGGCCCCCTTGATGGCGCCAATCTCGTCGGACACTCTCCCATGATCGCCGGCCAAAAACGCGCCGCGGTCCATTACCATGTCGATCTCATCCGCCCCATCGCCCGTCGCCCGCCGTGTCTCCTCCAGTTTTGTCCGCAACGGATATTGGCCGCTGGGAAAACCCGTCGCGACCGATGCGACGCGGACCGGCGAGTTGTCCCCCAGGAATCGCCGGGCGTAGCGCACCATGTTCGGATAAACGCACACCGCCCCGCACGAAGGAACCTCGTATTTGGCTTCGATGGGCCGAAGGGCCTTGCGGCACAGATATGCGATCCGACCCGGCGTGTCTTTTCCTTCCAGCGTCGTGAGGTCAATCATCGAAACGACCATTTTCAGCCCCGCCAGCTTGGCGCTGGTTTTAATGCTGCGCTTGGTGAAGTCCGCGGCACGTTCCTCGATCGTGACTTGATCGACCGTCGGAACCGCCTCGCGGATCGAACCTGGCCGGACGGGATAAGAGAGCGTCGCATTCATGCTTAAAGCCCGATGGGGTGCCAGACCGTCTTGTATTCCACCGTGTCCCCAATCCAATACGGGTCCTGCCCAGCGTCGGTGAACCACTCTTCCGCCGACAAGTTCCGGGCCGCGTAACGCTTAAGATTGATCGCAGTGCCGCTTTGCAGCGCTTGCTCCGCGCCGGCGACGGCGTTTACAACCGCATTGATGTCCAGATGGTCGGCGATGTGCGCCAGCAACTCCCCTCGCTTTCCGGCCAGGATGTTAATGACGCCCCCGGGCAGGTCGCTCGTGGCGACGATCTCCGCCAAGCTCAAGGCCGGCAGCGGAAATCTTTCCGAGGCGATGACAACGGCGCTGTTGCCCGTCAGAATCACCGGCGCGGCCAGCGACACCAGCGCAAGCAGCGAGGGCTCATCGGGCGCCAGCACCGCCACCACCCCCGTCGGCTCCGGTATCGTGAAATTGAAGTGCGACGAAGCCACCGGATTGACCGCCCCGAAGACCTGCGTGAATTTGTCCGTCCATCCCGCGAAATAGACCAGCCGGTCAATGGCCAAATTGACTTCCGCCCGTGCTTGGGCCGCCGCCACGCCGGTGGACCGCGCGATTTCCTCCGTCATCGCGCTGGCGCGATTCTCCAGCATTTCCGCCGCGCGATAAAGAATCTGGCCTCGTAGATACGGCGATCTTTTGGCCCACCCTTCGCCCGCCCCGCGCGCGGCGGCGACGGCGTCCCGCAAATCCTTGCGCGAGGCCTGGCAGAAATTATCCAGGAGCCGCCCCGAAGGGTTCCTGGCAGGCAGGCACCGTCCGCTTTCGCTGCGCACGAAGCCGCCGCCGATGTAAAGTTTATACGTTTTGCGTACGTCCAAACGCGGCTCGCTCATCGGCGCAGATTATGCCAGGCGGCCGAAATAGGCATCAAAAATAATTCCGCAATGGGCGGAAATTGAGTAGTATCTTAAGAGCATGCTGACCGAATACATAGACCATGCCATGCGCCGGGCGCATTACGAGCTGATGGAGAACGGGCGCTTTTTCGGCACAATTCCAAAGTGCAAAGGGCTTTGGGCGGAAGGCAAAACGCTCGAAAAATGCCGGGAAGAATTGCAAAGCGTGTTGGAAGACTGGCTGCTCCTGGGCTTGCAATTGGGCCACAATTTGCCCGTCATTGATGGAATCAATTTGAATCGCTCCAGCCGGAAAGTGGCTCGTGCCCAAGCCGATTAAACATCGGGAAATGTCAATACAAAATCCTCCCCGGCATCCGCCCCCACTCGGCCAGCACTTCCGCAGCCTCCTCGCGTAGCGCCTGTTGCATCGGCAGTTTGCGCGCCGCAACCGGCCGCCCGATTTCCCGGTAAATCTCCTCGTCGTCAAATCCCGCCGCCGCCGCGTCGCTCCGGCTGGCCGCGAACATGATCCGCTCCACCCGCGCCCAATACGCCGCCCCCAGGCACATTGGACACGGTTCGCAACTGCTGTAAAGCACGCAGCCACGCAATTGGAACGATCCCAGCGCCGCCGCCGCCGCCCGTATGGCCGTCATCTCCGCGTGCGCCGTCGGATCGTTGGCCGAGGTCACCTTGTTCCACCCTCTGGCGATGATTTCCCCCCCGCGGGCGATGACCGCGCCAAACGGCCCGCCTTCCCGCGCGCGCAAATGTTCGGCGGCCAGCCCAATGGCCGCTTGCAAAAACTCCAAATCCTGGGCCGTCGGTGATTTGTTCGAGAACTTTCGCACGACCACAGCGTGTCAAAGGTTTTCCAGCAGCCGCTCCAGTTCCGCGTCGCTGTTGTAGAAATGCGGTGAGACGCGAACATACTGCTGCCCGCCGCGGTCCCCCCGCAGGGAGGCATGGACGCCCGCCGCCATCAATTTGCGGTGCAGTTCGGCCATGTCCGCCTCGGCCCGGCAGAAACTCAGGATCCCGCTCGCGTTGGCCTTGGGCGCCTCGGCGTGCAGGACGGCGAAGCCCTTCTCGCGCAGCGCCGGCAGCAGCAGCGCCCGCTTGCGGAGCAATTCCTCCGCGATGTTCTCGACGCCGACTTCCAGGAGCAGTTCCATCGCCGCCGCCAGGCCCGCCAGGCCGGCGAGATTGGCCGTCCCGGCCTCGTAGCGGCGCGCGTCGGGCAAATAGACCATTTGTTCCTGGGCCACAAATCCCGGACACCGCACGTTGTGCCAGCCATGGACGGTCGGGCGCAATTTCTCCTGCACGGCTTTTCGCACGTAAAAAATCCCCGCTCCGCACGGCCCAAGCAGCCATTTGTGCGCGTCGGCGGCCAGAAAATCGATGTGTTCGACGCTCGTCGGAAACGCCCCCACCGTTTGAATGCCATCGACACAGAAAAGTATTCCCCGCGCCCGCAACGCCTTGCCGATGGCGTCCAACTCCACCCGCCAGCCCGCCACAAAATGATTCGACGCCAGCGCCACCAGCCGCGTTTGCTCATCGACTTGTCCGATCACGTCGATCGGCCGGATGCGCCCGTATTCGTGTGTATTGAGCAGGCGCACCTCGACGCCCTTTTCCGCCAGGGCCATCCACGGATAAACATTCGACGGGTAGTCGTCGAAATAAACCAGCACATTGTCGCCCTTGCGAAACGGCAGACCCGCGGCCACAAAACTCAGCGCCAGCGAGGTGGGGCCGACAAAGGCGATTTCCTCCGCTTGGGCGCCCAGCAAGCGCGCCGCCAGCTCCCGCGCCCGGCGGATTTGGTCCGCCGTGATCGTTTCCTCCTGGTCATCCCGCGCTGCCCGCGCGGCCTGCTCGCACATCGCCTCCGAAACCCGCCGTGGCAGCGCGCACACGGCGGCGTGCGCCAGAAAGGCCTTCTCCCGCGCCACGGGGAATTCGCGCCGCCGCAGTTCCTCGTTGCTCAGAATCTGCGCGAGGGTCATCTCATGTTCTCGATCTGGTTGATCTGACTGAAATAGCCGCTGTAGTAGGCGAGGATCTTCCAGCCGATGTAAATAACGATGCCAAAATAAATCAGCCGCGGCGCCCACTGCGCGACCATGCGAAGTCTGCGCGAGCCTTGCTCCTGGTACATCGTGTGCAGCCGGCCCAGCGTCTGGTCCAACTGCCCGCTGATTTCCCCCGTGTGGTATAGGTTGCCGAACGCGTCGGGAAATTCCTCGCAATTGGACACCAATTCCGAGGGTGTCGTGCCTTGCTCCAGCGCCGGTCTCCACCCCAGCACCGTGCGCCGCAAAGCCGGCGATCCGCTGGCCGTGGCCGCCAATTCCCACGCCCCGAAGATGCCCACCCCCGCGTTGAGCAGCGCTTCCAACGCCGCCGCAAGCCGGGCCAGCGCCAACTCCCGCCGCGCCGTCCCCAAAAACGGAACCCGCCGCAGCACCTTCTCAATGCCCGATCGCCAGCTCTCCCCATGCCGGCCCTGGCACGCAACTATGAGAGAAAAAACAATCGCGTACAGCGGAGCCAGCACCAGCAGGATCGAACCCACAAACCGAAAAACATTCATATCCTGCACGAATTGGATGAAGGGAAAAAGCACAACCGCGAAATGAAAAATAAACAGCGGGTAGAGCAGGTCGGAAATCATCTGCCGGATCATTTGCGCCCGTTCCTGATAGTAAACCCCAAGCAGTTTGAAGCACGCATCCAGCCTCCCGCTGCGTTCCCCCGCTTCGATCAGCGCCAGATCAAAGGACGGCATCCACTTCCCCGTCCGGCTCAATGCGTCCGTGACCGTGCAGCCCTCCTGCAAATAATCCAGCCACCGCGCGATGTACGGCTGCAAGGCGCGCGAGGGCGGATTGGCCTTCAAATGCTCCAGTCCCTCATGCAGCGTCATCCCCGCGGTGATTAAGACTCCGAGTTGATGATACAACTCGGAACGCTGATTCAACTGGCTGGGTGTGATGATCACTGGTTTGGCACGCCGCGCCCCAGCCCGATGGTTTCAGTTGATGCTCATCAACGCTACGGTCCCAGCAACCGGTCGATATTCTGTTTCAAGTCGCGCTTGGAGCACATGCCCACGATCTGCGCGGCCACTTCGCCCGACCGGAAAAAAAGCAGCGTCGGAATCGCCCGCACGCCGTACTCCGTCGCTAGCGCCTGTTCCTCGTCGATGTTCACTTTGCCGATCCGCACCCGGCCGTCGTACTCCCCGGCCAGTTCGTCCAGGAGCGGGGCGATCATCTTGCACGGACCGCACCATTCGGCCCAAAAATCGACGACCACCGGGCCGGGCATGCCGAGCACTTGCTCCGCAAAATTGGCTTGATTCAGTTTTAATATACTGGAGGCAGTCATAGTCACAATTTCCGATTTACTTAACTTGGGGGGTTGTCCTTCAGGAAGAAAACCAGATACGCCACTATCCCCGCCGCGGCCAGGCTGACCACCGCGGCAACAATGGCCAGCGCCTTGTCCACCGTGCTGAGTCCCACGCCCCCCATGGGCATCGGACGCGGCGCGGCCGGTGCCGGAGTGGCGGCTGGCTTGGCCGGCGCGGCGGGTGCGGCCATCCGTGTCGGAGTCGCCCCCGGCGGAGGCGGTGCCGGAGGCGCCACAGTTCTGGCCGAGGATGCGGCGGCCACGGGAGCCGCGGCCGTGGCGGCGGGCGGCGCCGACCCTGGTGCCAGCGTCGGCAGCTTGATCGTCGGCGCCGACGTCGGCTTGGGCGGCAAATTGATGCGGACAGTTTCCTTTTTCGGCTGGACCTTGGCGGCTTCAGCCGGTTTGGGTGGCAATGCGCCACCGGGCGTAGTGGGAATATTTTCGGCCATAAAATTTCTCTTCTGCCTCCAACCTAAAGTTGCCCCGCTCCGGTGTCAAACCCGAATTGCGGCAAACTCCCCCCAATCCCCTGTCCTTTCCGAAAACCCCGGAGACCGCGACCGTCGCTTCAAACACCCGCTTCCGCCGCAATTCCCGGTAAACGGTCAACCTTACGGCAAGAGCACGACGCGGTAAAACTGTTGGGAATTGGCGCCGATGGATGCCGCAGTGGTCATGCTGGAATTGGTCGCCGTGAGAACGTTGCTTAATGTGGTCCAGTTGGGTTGAGTCAGGTTGGTTTTGGTCTGGATTTGATACTGTTGATTGGCCATTGCGCTCCAGGTGAAGGTGAATGAACTGCCGGAGCGCCGCACGGTCTGGATGTCGGGGGGCGGTGGCAACACCACCAGGCTGACGCTGGTGGCGCTGGCGCCGCCGTACTCATTGGTGTTGTTCGGAGTGAATATGACCGACAGCGTGTTGGTGCCCACATTGAGCACGCTTCCGTTCGTCGGACTGTAGGCGTAATTGCCCCGCACCCCGATCACATTGGTGGCATTGAGCTGCTTTGAACTGAGAGCTGTGCCGTAGGTGATGCCAGCCGGCGTCGGCCAAGACACGACCAGGGTGTAGAAGCTTGTCAGATTGGTGACAGCCCCCGGCACCACCGTCACCGACTGATTGGCTGGCAGATTCCAGCCGGTTATCTGCTTGAACTGGAGCTGCTCTGCATTGGTCGAATTCACCGCCAATGCCGATGGGTTCTGCGTCGAATACCACGAATCGGACAGCGTTGACAACTTCCAAGCGCCCCCAGCCTGAACCACCGCCGGCGGAGATATTGTCACTTCCACAGCCCCCGGGTTGCTGGCGATGCCCGATCCGGCGTTGACGGTGACGACTCCGCCGCCCGAGTTATTGGTGCCGGTCGTCACAATGGCCTGCGCGTTGGTGATGAGATTGACCACGTTGCTGTCAATGGCACGCACGGCGGACGCATAAGGAACCGTTCCGCTGAACAACGTCCCCAAATACACGCCGGCTGGATAGTAATAGCCATTGAGCTGCGCGTAAAACGGCCCGCCGCTGTTTCCGGGATAACTCAGAAACCATGACGCCGTATAAACCTGCTCGTCATTCACGCCGGGATCGGTTGCAACGCTCAACGGGTATGGCTGAGGCCCAACCTCATACATCTGGCCCGGCTGCACGCTTTGTCCCTGGAACATGGACGCATCCACCGGGTACCCAACCAACATCTTGTTCGCAGTGCTGGTCAGCCAAGCGTTGGGCGTCGCATCCGAGGGCAGATATCCCCCATAGCCGCCACCCGCCACGGGCGATTGAAAATAGAGGGCGGCGACATCGAAATTGCGCGACTGCGGACTGGATTGGTCGGGGTAGAGACCGCTTTGCAGATCGTTGGTTCGCTGCGAGGCATAGCCGCTGAGCACCAGCCAGCCTTGTGCCGCCTGCGGTTGGGGCACGTATTGCGGCGCTTCTTCCTGAGGAAACCACCAGGCGTTGCTGACATACGACAAGGTCTGATCATTGAAAACCAGGTGCGCCGCCGTCAGCACTACGTTAGCCAGCACCGCAACCCCGCTGCCATATCCGACATCGGTTTCCAGTTGCCCATTGAAGCCGTAAGGATAGTCAGTCAAGTCGCCGATCTCGCTGGATGGAACCGGCGCGGGCAGGAGAAACGCGGACCCAATCGGCAGAGGTTGCGATGGTTGATAGATTTCCTCCACCACCGTCGGCACTCCGGCGGAGACTTGGAGCGACTGGATCGGAATTTGCGTAAAGTTACTCAGGGCAGCGCACTCGATGAGGTAATTGCCCGGCAAGAGGTTGGTGGTAAAGCCGGAGGAAAGCCAATTTGTGTTGGAATCTCCCAAAAGCCTCCAACCAGCTCCGCTTGGTGCGTTGACCTGGAAGATGACCTCCAGGGAGCCGCCGTTGGTTGAATCGACCGACGTGACGGTGGGATAATACTGGCCGGTGATATTCGTCTGCCCATCCCCAACATAGACCGTCTCCTCAGCCGGGATGGCAAGGTAGCCAGGAACCGGGCTGAACTCGACGGTATAATTCTGGTTCGGCACGAGGTTTGTGGCGGTGGTACCGCTTTGCCGCCAGGCCAGTTCCCAGGGGAAGCGCCATTGTCCGTCGGCTTCGCTGGGGAGAAGCGTGACCACGAGAGTTGCATTGTTGGTGGGTTGGGTGATAGACACGGGCATGGCAGGAGAGAATGCTTGAAACACACCCTCGCGGATTGTATTGTTTCCAGTATCTGCCAAATACAGATTGCCCGCGCCGTCCGCGGTTATGCCAGAAGGTTGATTAAAGAGGGCGGCATTGCCCGCACCATCTGTGCTGCCTATTTCTCCTGCCAGTCCAGCGATCGTGGTTACCATCCAATTGGTTCCCACCAAAGTAATCTTCCGCAGGGCGTCGTTTCCTGTATCTGCAACATAGACATCGCCCACGTTGTCCACCGCGATGCCAGCAGGAGCATAAAACTGTGCGTTGGTCCCTGTGCCGTCGGCATCGCCGGGATTCAATGACTGGCCGGCAATAGTGCTTACCACCCAATTGCTGCCAATCGGCGTCACCTTCCGGATTGTGTCGTTGCCTGTGTCCGCGACATAGATGTTTCCCGCGCCGTCCACCGCCAATCCCTGAGGTCCACCTCCCGGAGTCCTTAAACCCCTGCGTCTCCCAAACAATGCATTGGTGCCCACCCCATCCGTGCTACCGGCAGTTCCGGCTGACCCGGCAAGGGTGGTCACCTCTGCCAGCGGAGTAATCTTTCGAATGGTAAAGTTGTCAGTATCGGCTACATAAACGTTGCCCGCGCTGTCCACCGCCACGCACTCAGGACGATAAAACTGCGCATTGGTCCCCGTCCCGTCCGCGTAACCACCCTCGATATTACCGTACTGGTTAGTTTGATATAGACCGGCAAGCGTCGTGACCACGCCCGCTGGCGTGATCTCTCGAATCGTATTGTTGCCAGTATCCGCCACATAAACATTGCCCGTGCTATCCACCGCCACGCCAAAAGGAGAATCAAACTGCGCATCAGTACCCGCGCCGTTGGAACTGCCAGGACTCCCAACCAGGCCGGCAATGGTGCTCACCACAGCCAGCGGCGTGATCTTCCGAATTGTGGCGTTGGCGGAATCCGCAACATAGACGTTGCCCGCGCCATCCACTGCCGTACCACATGGAGAATTGAACTGCGCTTCGTAGCCGGTGCCGTTTGCGCTGCCTTTGTTGGCCGCCGCCAACCCCGCCATCGTGCTCACCACCCCGGCGGATGTGATCTTCCGAATCGTGTTGTTGTCTGTGTCCGCCACATAGACATTGCCATTGGTGTCCACCGCCACTCCGAAAGGAAGATCAAACTGCGCGTTGGTCCCCGTCCCGTCCGCGTAGCCAATGATGGGTTCTTGATTCGTCGAGCAATCGCCCGCGAGAGTCGTTACAATCCAGTTTGTTCCCGATGATGTCACTTTGCTGATCGTGCAATTAAAATAGTCGGCCGCATAAAGATTGCCCTCGCTGTCCACCGCCACGTCGCAAAGTTCGGTGAAATTGCCTGCCACGCCGGCCAGCGTCGTCACTGCCCAATTCGTTCCATTAGGCGTGATCTTCCGAATTGTGCCGTTGCCTTCGTCCGCCACATAGACGCATCCTGCGTGGTCCACTGTGATACCAGAAGGCGCGTTAAACTGCGCGTTGGTGCCGACGCCATCATTAGCGCCGGCGTTATCGAGCACAACGTATGTCCGACTGGGAGCAACATACCCTGCGCCCTTAGTGTGATTCGTGACATAAATGCCCGCCAGTCCAACCGGCGTCGTCACCACCCAATTCGTGCCAACCGCTGTGATCTTCCGAATAAGATTATTCCCTCTGTCGGCCACAAAGATGTTGCCGTTGGTGTCCACCGCCACACCGGAAGGATCATAAAACCGGGCGGCGCTCCCAGTCCCATCATTGGTTCCAAAAACGCCCGGCAGTCCAGCCATCGTCGTCACCACCCAACTCGTCCCGGTCGGCGTCACTTTCCGGATGGTGTCGTTATTATTGTCCGCCACATAGATATTGCCGATTGCGTCCACCGCAACACCACCCGGACCGTTAAAACGCGCGTCGCTGTTGGTGCCGTCAGCGCTGCCGGACCTCCCGGCAAACCCGGCAATGGTGGTCACTCCCCCCGCCGGCGTGATCTTTCGAATCGTATTGTTGCCGGTATCCGCCACATAAACATTGCCCGCCGTGTCCACCGCCACGCCTGCAGGCAGGTAAAACCCTGCGTCGTCGCCCGCACCGTCGGCGCTGCGGCTCACTGATTGTCCCGCAAAGGTAGTGAAAGTATAAGCTTGGGAATAGATGGATTGTGCCTCCGCATCCGCGATCAACAGATTCAAGCCAGCCACAAGGAAAGCGAATTTCCAGCTTGTGAAAATGGCCTTGGGCGGGAATCGCGAGAATATGGCGCGCAAAAAACGCAGCCGTCTGCATTTCTTCACGACAGCAACAGTCCACCACCTTACATCGAACGACCGCATACGAAAAATTCGGTTTGTACCTTTTTTATCGGGTTGGAATGAACAATGCAAGGCAATAATAACTACTGGCAACCTTACGGCAGGAGCACGACGCGATAAAATTGTTGGGAATTGGCGCCGATGGATGCCGCAGTGGTCATGCTGGAATTGGTCGCCGTGAGGACGCTGCCTAAAGTTGTCCAGTTGGGTTGAGTCAGGTTGGTTTTGGTCTGGATTTGATACTGTTGATTGGCCGTTGCGCTCCAGGTGAAGGTGAATGAACTGCCGGAGCGCCGCACGGTCTGGATGTCGGGAGCCGGTGGCAACACCACCAGGCTGACGCTGGTGGCGCTTGCGCCGCCGTATTCAGTGGTGTCGCTCGGAGTGAAGATTACCGAAAGCGTGTTGGTGCCCACGTTGAGCATGCTTCCGTTCGTCGGATTGTAGGCGTAATTGCCCCGCACCCCGATCACATTGGTGGCATTGAGCTGCTTTGAACTGAGAGCTGTGCCGTAGGTGATGCCAGCCGGCGTCGGCCAACTTACCGCCAGGGTGTAGGAGTTTGTCAGGCACGTGACAGTCCCCGGCGCCACGGTCACCGACTGATTGGCCGGCAGATTCCAGCCTGTTATCGGCTTGAACTGGAGTTGTTCCTCATTGGTCGAATTCACCGCCAATGCCGATGGGTTCTGGGTCGAATACCACGAGTCGGACAGCGTTGACAACTTCCAAGCGCCCCCAGCCTGAACCACCGCCGGCGGAGATATTGTCACTTCCACAGCCCCCGGGTTGCCGGCGATGCCCGATCCGGCGTTGATGGTGACGACTCCGCCGCCCGAGTTATTGGTGCCCGTTGTCACAATGGCCTGCGCGTTGGTGATGAGGTTCACTACATTGCTGTCAATGCCACGCACGGCTGACGCATAAGGAACCGTTCCGTTGAACAACGTCCCCAAATACACGCCCGCTGGATAGTAATAGCCGTCGAACTGGACATAGAACGGACCGCCGCTGTTGCCCGGATAACTTAGAAACCACGACGTCGTATAAACCTGCTGGTCATTGACCGGGTCGGTGGCCAGGCTCAATGGATACGGCTGCGGACCGATCTCGTACATCTGGCCCGCCACGACGCTGGACGCCTGGAACATGGAACCATCCACAGGATAGCCCACCAGCATCTTTTCAGCCGTGCTCGTCAACCAGGAATTCGAGGTAGCATCGGAAGACAGATAACCTCCATAGCCACCGCCCGCCACAGATGATTGAAAATAGAGGGCAGCCACATCGAAGTTACGCGACTGCGGACTGGATTGATCGGCGGTATAGAGGCCGCTTTGCAGATCGTTGGTTCGTTGCGAGGCATAGCCGCTAAGGACCAGCCACCCTTGCGCCGCCTGCGGTTCGGGCATGAATTGCGGCGCCTCTTCCTGCGGATACCACCAGGCCTGGCTGACATACGACAGGGTCTGATCGTTGAAAACCAAGTGCGCCGCCGTCAGTACCACGTTCGCCTGCACCGCCACTCCGCTGCCGTAGCCGACATCGGTTTCCAGTTGTCCATTGAAGCCATAGGGATAATTGGTGTCGCTGATCTCGCCGGACGGAACTGGCACGGGCAGGAGAATCCCGGTTGGCGCAGGTTGTGAGGGTTGATAGATTTCCTGCACCACCGTCGGCAATCCGGCGGAGATTCGAACCGACAGGATCGGGATTTGGACGAAGTTGCTGAGCGCCGCGCACTGGATGAGATAGTCTCCCGGCAGGAGGTTGGTGGTAAAGCCCGAGGGCAGGAAAGCATTGGTATCCCCCAAAAGTCTCCAACCAGCCCCGCTCGGCGGGTTGACCTGGAACAAGACCTTCAGGGAGCCTCCGTTGGTTGCGTCAACCGACGTGACGGTGGGATAATACTGGCCGGTGACAAAACTCGTTTCCCCACCCGCGACAAAGTTCGTTACCAGCGCCGGGATGGCGAGGTAGCCGGGAACCGGGCTGAACTCGACGGTATAATTCTGGTTCGGAACGAGGTTGGTGGCGGCTGTGCCGCTGTCACGCCAAGTCAGTTCCCAGGGAAAACGCCATTGTCCGTTGGCCTCGGCGGGGACAAGAGTGACGACCAGTGTTGCATTGTTGGCGGGTTGGGTGAAAGGCACCATATTGGCAGGGGTAAATTGAAACAGCACGGCCGGAAGACCGGCAAAAGTGGAATTCCAGCCGGTCGTGCCAGGCAAGTAAAAGACCGTCGCGTTGTTGTCCAAGCCGAACACGTATGAACCAACGGTGGGAGCGTTGCCCTCAAAAACGACGCTGGCCAGGCTGGTGCAGACCAAGAACGCGTAATCGCCGATGTTGGTGATGCCGGCGGGAATCGTGACGCTCGTCAGGTTGGTGAGGAAAATGAACGCCTCCGCCCCGATGCTGGTGACGGGCAGGCCGTTGATGATGGCTGGAATGATCACAGTCCCGCCAGGCCCGAAATAGCCGGTAATAGTGATGGCGGCTGCATTTGTCGTGTAATTGAATTCGCTCTGGGGGTTCGACTGCACGTGCGGAAGACCAGCAAAAGTGTAGCCCCAGCCGGTCGTGCCAGCCAAATAAAAGATCGTCGCGTTGTTGTCACCGATGAACACATCCGAACCAACAGTGGGAGCGTTGCCCCCGAAATAGACGCTGGTCAGGCTGGTGCAGCCCTCGAACGCATAATCCCCGATGCTGGTGACGCTGGCGGCAATCGTGACGCTGGTCAGGCTGGTGCAGTCCTCGAACGCCCATTCCCCGATGTTTGTGACGCCATCGGCAATCGTGACGCTGGTCAGGCTGGTGCTGTCTGCGAACGCGGAATCCCCGATGCTGGTGACGCTGGCGGGAATCGTGTAACTTCCACTTAGACCGCCCGGAAATTGAATGAGCGTGGTTTGGCTCTTGTCGAACAACACTCCATTTGTGCTGCTATAAGACGAGTTTTGTGTGTCCACCGCTATCGCTCTCAGGCTGGTGCAGTAAGCGAACGCCTCCACTCCGATGCTGGTGACGCTGGCGGGAATCGTGACGCTCGTCAGGTTGGTGCAGTCCTCGAACGCCCATTCCCCGATACTGGTGACGTTGGCGGGAATCGTGGCGCTGGTCAGGCTGGTGCAGTCAGAGAACGCAAAATCCCCGATGCTGGTGACGCTGGCGGGAATCGTGGCGTTGGTCAGGCTCGTGCAGTCGGAGAACGCATAATCCCCGATGGTGGTGAGGCTGGCTGGAATCGTGACGCTGGTCAGGCTGGTGCTGTCTGCGAACGCATAATCCCCGATTCTGGTGACGCTGGCGGGAATCGTGTAACTTCCGCTTAGACCGCTCGGAAACTGAATGAGCGTGGTTTGGCTCTTGTCGAACAACACTCCATCTGTGCTGCTATAAAACGAGTTTTGTGTGTCCACCGCTATCGCTCTCAGCATGGTGCAGTAAGAGAATGCTCCACCCCCGATGCTGGTGACGCTGCCCGGAATTGTGATGCT
>Ga0326727_10010800_pt1 | contig 21579 bp, 18 predicted proteins | sample MB2enrmetagenome_FD_207643 | JGI IMG/M metagenome (GOLD analysis project Ga0326727, IMG submission 207643) | Lab enriched peat soil microbial communities from McLean, Ithaca, NY, United States - MB29MY | ecosystem: Environmental > Terrestrial > Soil > Wetlands > Peat | place: USA: New York...
GTGGCTCCTGCACCCGTCGCTCCTGTTGCACCCGTCGATCCTGTGGCTCCTGTACCTGTCGCTCCTGTTGCACCCGTCGATCCTGTGGCTCCTGTACCTGTCGCTCCTGTTGCACCCGTCGATCCTGTGGCTCCTGTACCTGTCGCTCCTGTTGCACCCGTCGATCCTGTAGCCCCCGTCGATCCTGTGGCTCCTGTACCTGTTGCTCCCGTTGCACCCGTCTCTCCTGTAGCCCCCGTCGATCCTGTGGCTCCTGTACCTGTCGCTCCTGTTGCACCGGTCTCTCCTGTAGCACCCGTCGATCCTGTGGCTCCTGTGCCTATTGCTCCTGTTGCACCGGTCTCTCCTGTAGCACCCATCGATCCTGTGGCTCCTGTGCCTGTTGCTCCTGTAGCTCCCGTTGATCCTGCACCCTGAGAACCTATTGGAGCCAGTTCTGCTGGTAGCACACGATGAGCTGCGACTAAATTCCCAGCTGTATCTTTTCCCCAAGCTGAGATTTCCACAGCAGCAGAACTGGTAACAAACTGGAACTCGAACACATCAAACTGGGCAAAATGATTTCTAGTTACGACATCTCCCGCAGCCAAAGCAAAAATCTCCTGGACATACAGTGTCTTCGTCGTACCTGTCACGAAAAAACCTAAGATTTCAATATTAGCTGCTATAGTATCATCATTATCGATTCTTATTGTAAAGGTCGACGTTGGTCTTACTCCACCAACCGGTGTATTTTCAATTAACCCAGTAGTTAATTCAGGCATCTTTTCGTCTCCTTACATATAATAATAATCTAAGAGTCGATTTTATTGAAATGTGATTTAGTTCTCTGCCTTTTTCCAATTCTGCCGCTTATATAATTTCTATAATTTTGCAATTATACTCTTTTGTTATTCTATTGTACGAGTATCAATTTTGTTACTTCATAAAAGTAGTTCACCAAAACCGATACTATCTTTATAGTATCTCCTCTCGACTTACAAGTACCTTGCGCCATCACGATATCTAGATATCTATGCGTTAAGCTTCGATCATCCACTCGTCCCGTTCCTCTCATACCAATCAACGTTCTTATCCGGAACATTTCTTTGTCCAGTCTTTTTACTACATTCCACAGAAAGGGGACAGTTTAAAAGGGGCAGTCTCAAAATAGAAAGTAATTTCTATACGAGGCGTCCCTTTCAAATTTGATTTGACTAGTCTAATCTTGCTACTGTCATTTGCGCTCCTACATTTGGTGCTAAAGTCATTGTAAATGGAACAGCAGAGTTATTTCTAAGGGTTAAGACATCTCCGGCCGCAAGTGTCAAAATTGCCTGACCAGAAACTTGACCAGTAGTAATCAGCGAGGTGATGGATGTCGATCCATCTACTACGCCGTTAACCGCTATAGCTATTGCCGAACCGAGACCAACTGTTATGGTCACATTATAGTCAATCTGATAATCTCCAGCAGTTGCAACTGTGACAGTGGTAGTCCCTGCCGTGTGGGATATGCCTGTTAATGGGCCATTATTACTGAAAGGTACATCTGCACCTCCTACTACAGTTGCATCGGCTATTGTAGCAAGTTCAAATACATAGCCAAAGGCTGCCAAGCCTACTCCAGTGACTCCTGTCGCACCTGTTACCCCTGCCGATCCTGTAGCCCCTGTAGCCCCTGTAGCCCCTGTTTCACCCGTTGGTCCTATCGGTCCTAAATCTCCTGCTGCACCTGTTCCTCCTGTCGCTCCTGCTGCTCCTGTAGCTCCTGTTCCTCCTGTAACTCCCGTAACTCCTGTAGCTCCTGTAGCTCCTGCAGCTCCTGCAGCTCCTGCAGCTCCTGTAGCTCCTGTCGCTCCTGTGGCTCCTGTTTCTCCTGTCGTTCCTGTGGCTCCTGCTGCTCCTGTGGCTCCTGCTGCTCCTGTGGCTCCTGTGGCTCCTGTGGCTCCTGTGGCTCCTATGGCTCCTGTGGCTCCTGCTGCTCCTGTGGCTCCTGCTGCTCCTGCTGCTCCTGTGGCTCCTGTCGCTCCTGCTGCTCCTGTCGATCCTGTGGCTCCTGCTGCTCCTGTGGCTCCTGTCGCTCCTGCTGCTCCTGTGGCTCCTGTCGCTCCTGCTGCTCCTGTGGCTCCTGTCGCTCCTGCCGCTCCTGCTGCTCCTGTCGCTCCTGCCGCTCCTGCTGCTCCTGTCGCTCCTGCTGCTCCTGTCGCTCCTGTGGCTCCTGCTGCTCCTGTCGCTCCTGTGATTCCATTGGGGCCTATCGGATCAAGTTCAGCTGCTACCAAGCGATGAGCTGCGACCAAATCTCCGGCAGCATCTTTTCCCCAGGCAGAAATTTCCACCGCTTCGGAGCTGGTGATAAACTGAAATTCAAACTCATCAAACTGAGCAAAATAGATCCTTGTTGCTACCTCTCCTGGAGCTAAAATAAATAACTCCAAGACATACAGCGTTTTCGTAATCCCAGTCACATAAAACCCTTCAATTTGAACGGTAGCATCAATTACGTCATCATTTGTGATTTTTACTGTAAACGTTGTAGTTGGTCTTACTCCACTGACCGGTGTATTTTCAATTAACCCGGTAGTTAATTCAGCCATTCTTTTCTTTCCTCTCCTTCAAGCATTAATTGTTATCGTCAATCAATCTTCTCAAAACGGATTTAATTCCTGGGCAACTACTCGTTGTGCTGTTGTCAGGTTTCCTGCTGCATCTTTTCCCCAGGCAGAAATATTTACTGCTTGAGAACTAATCGTAAATTGAAATTCAAAAGCATCAAATTCGGCGAAATAGTTTCGTTGAGCTACATTCCCTGCGGCAAGAACAAATAGCTCTTCCACATACATAATTTTAGTGGTTCCGCTTTGGAAAAAACCCTCGATTTGAATGGTCACGCTCACAGAATCATTGTTAGAGATCAATACAGAAAGGGTTGAACTGGGTCGAACACCTGAAACCGCAGTGTTATCAATCAAGCCCGTTGTTAAAAAGGCCAAATTACCTGCACCTCCTAATATTGCTTTATCATATTCAACTTGTACAAATTCAGTTACATTCCACTTGGATCAATTCGACATTAATTTAATGCCTCGTACTTGCTTTCTAAGTTAATGGAACAAATAAATGGAGAATGCCTCAAACTGTTTGAAACATCCTCTCCCTAAATTCTGACCTTCCAGGGTCCAGAACTTTTTATAAAATACCGCACATCCTGTGATAATCAAGGTCTATTAACTTAATCAATAACATTAACCTTCCATCCCGATGCATTGACTTCTACTACAACGTCTTTAACGTCGTCTTTTTCAGTTTCGTCGTCGTCTTCTTCCTCTTCCTCTTCCTCTTCTTCTTCCTCTTCTTCCTCTTCCTCTTCTTCTTCCTCTTCTTCTTCTTCCTCTTCTTCCTCTTCCTCTTCTTCTTCTTCTTCCTCTTCTTCCTCTTCCTCTTCTTCTTCTTCTTCTTCTTCTTCAGCATCGAAGACAAGTTTCATTTCTTCACCATTTTTAAACTTTACCTTAACTTTTTCAATTTCCTCTGCGTTTGCAAGTGCATCATAAAGTTGTTTTAGTAATACTTCTTTGTGCATACTCTCGCCCTTTCTCTCATTAAATTTTTGACAAACTCAATTCCGACCTATATGCATAGTGATCTCTAATTGGAAGAATTCTTGTATATAATATGATCACTTTTAGATTTTGTTCTGATCCGAATGCCGGTCGTTAAAAAAAGCTATTTCCGAATATTATCGCAAGTGTCCCTGATCTGTTCCTCTAAGCCTGACTTCAAAGAGCTTACTGGACTATAGTTTAATAATCTTTTGGCTTTAGATATATCTGCCCAAGTATCCTTAGGATCTCCATGAAGCTGCTCAGTGAATTCCAGAGTGGCTCTTTCACCGAGCAGACCTTCAAGCAGCGCTATAACTTCTAGAATCGAGGCCCTTTCTCTGCCGCCAATATTGATCGTCTCTCCGATCACTCCTTCAGACTGAAGAACCGCCGCAGTTGCTTCTACACAATCCCTGATAAAGGTAAAATCTCGGGTTTGTTTCCCGTCTCCGTATATTTGAATCGGATCATGATGAAGAATCCCCTTGATAAAGCGCTGAAACGCCATATCTGGTCGTTGTCTTGGCCCAAACAAGGTGAAATATCTTAAAATAACGACGGGAACTCCATAGCTTGCTTGATATACCTTACACAAGTATTCACCGGTTAACTTACTCACACCATAGGGAGAAAGGGGAGCGGGGATAGAGTCTTCGGCGACCTTCCCCACTTTCTCACCATAAACCGAAGATGTTGAAATATAGATGAACTTTTTGAGCGGACATTTGCGCACCGCTTCTAATAGTATCTGAGTGGCTGCGATATTATGATCAACATAGGCTTGAAAGTCAGTTCCCCAACTTGTGCGTACACCAGGCATAGCTGCTAAATGGTAGACAACTTGAGCACCTTCCAATAAGTTCTCCAAGTCAGCTCGCCGAAGGTCCACTTGTTGAAATTGAAAACGAGGATGCGCCAGCAGCAGCTTAAGATTTCTCTGTTTCGTCTGCTTAAGGGAAGGGTCGATAAACCCATCAATTCCGATGACATCACAATCGTCGATTTCAAGCAATCGTTCACAAAGGTGCGACCCAATAAAACCAGCGGCTCCGGTCACTACTATTTTCATCGTCTCCCCACCCCCAAATAGATTAAGCCATGCTTTCTAACGATTTCGCCCTCAATGCAGTTTCTGGCATCAAGAATGACAGTTCCCTTCATGCTTGCTTTTACGTCAGACCAATTGCATTTGAGAAATTGCTCCCATTCTGTAGCAATAATCAAAGCATCTGAATTGCGCACTGACTCATACTGATCCTTAAAGGAAAAAACATCCCCGAATTCCAGTTGCACCATTGGATCATACGTGTGAACACGACAACCCTTTTGAAGCAGTTGTTTAATCAGCGCAATGGCTGGAGAGGAACGCAGATCATCCGTACCGGATTTAAAGGTCACACCCCAAACCGTAATCTGTTTATCCGCCAAGTCCGGAAGTGCCGTACTCAGTTTGTTCAAGTAGAGCTCAATTTGAGTATCATTGATCTCCAGCACGGCATTGAGCAGCTTTGGCTCCACTCTTTGCCTTAACGCGGAATGTTTGAGAGAACTTAGATCTTTGGGAAGACAGGATCCGCCAAAACCCAGTCCGGCATTTAAAAAATACCGCCCGATCCGAGGATCTGTCGCCAAGCCCTTATAGATATCCAAATAATCAACCTTGTAAACATCACATATCCTAGCCATTTCATTAGCGAAGGAAATTTTAGTAGCCAGAAAGGCATTGCTGGCATATTTGATCAGTTCCGCTCCTGTTAAACTGGTAAAAATATAGGGTGCTTTTCTCCGTTCATATAACTTTTTCAAAACTTTGACAGGTCGATCCGTCTTTGTGCCAAAAACTAATTTATTGGGATGAAAGATATCCCATAATGCTGTTCCTTCCCGCAAAAATTCCGGATTAGAGACGATATCGAATAAAGCCTCTTCCGTGCCCATTTCAATTAACCTTTGATGAATCGATTCGTTGGTTCCCGGGGGAACAGTGCTTTTGGTAATTATTATTTTGTAATCATCAAGATTCGAAGCAATAATTTTAACAACCTGGTTAATGTAACTCAGATCGCTGCTTCCATCTTCCTTAGAAGGGGTGCCCACGGCAATTAGTATGATGGGATAATTTCTAATACTCTCAATTACATTCGTTGAAAAATGGAGTTTATTTTTTTCAAGGTTTTTGACAATTAATTTCTTTAATCCGGGTTCATATATGGGGACCTTACCTTGCATGAGACCATCGATTTTCGCTTGTTCCAGATCCACACATTGAACCTCATGCCCAAACTCCGCCAAAGCCGCTGCTGTTGTGAGTCCCACATAACCGGCACCTACAATACATATTCTCATAAATCGCTCAACCCAATCTCAAATAATGTCGATTTAAACATTCTATTCGCACTTGAGATGAGGAGTTACAGATTTTGGTACAGAGATTGGCTCCGGCGACGCTTCCATTATCCTTAAAGCAGAATAGATTAGATAAGAATAGATTCTGTAATTGATAATGACGGAGGGAAAGATTTGGCAGACTATCTGATTCAACCGTGGGATAAGAATGATCAGCAACTAGCTATTAATTTAGATATGTGGGTACCTCCAGAAGTTGACGAATTAGCGGATCAGGTAATTGCTTGCTATGACATGAAGGTCCACGCTAAAACGTTAATCACAGCCAAGCCGGACAAAGGTGGGGCCATCTGGAAAATCGAAACGGATCAAGGGCCCCGCAGCTTGAAGGTTTTACACCGTACGCCGATTAGAAGTCTCTTCAGTGTAGGGGCCCAGGACTATCTTGTACGGCAGGGAGGAAGAGTTCCGGAATTAAAAAAGACCAAGGAAGCTCTTCACACTGTCGAAAAGGGCGGAAAATTATGGATTGTCACAGATTGGATTGAGACCCTCACTCCGGCAAGTAAAGATCTTCAAGGTGCTCAGGCCTTATGTTACGGATTGGGGGAGTTTCATCGGCATTCCCGAGGGTATATTCCACCGTCAGGTTCCCAAAGAACCTCTAGGTTAGATCATTGGCCCGCTTATTATCAAAGAATAACCAGGAAAATCGACTGGTTCCGCAATATCGCCAAGGCTTACAACAATATTCCAAGTAGTCAAACACTGCTTTCTACTCTGGATATCTATGAACGACAGGCTCTGGAGGCCTTATCCTTTCTTGATGAACAATCAGCGTATGCTCAAATGGTCTTGATGGGTGAAGAACATTGGGGACTCGTTCATCAAGACTTCGGTTGGTCTAACGGACAACTTGGCCCTGGTGGTCTGTGGGTGATCGATTTAGACGGAGTGGCCTACGATTTGCCAATTCGCGATCTACGGAAACTGATTTCGGGAACGATGGACGACCTTGGAAAGTGGGACATCACCTGGGTTCGAGGCATGATCGCTGCCTATCATCAAGCAAATCCTCTCGATCTACAAACCTACGAGATCTTAATAAATGATCTCTCCTTTCCCAATGAGTTCTATAAACACATTAATGAACTGCTATATGATCCTCTCAACTTTATTAATCAGGATTTAGCAGGAATTACCCAGCACCTTACTCTCCTAGAAAAAACAAAGGGCTTGGCCTTAAATGAACTGCAACTCGACAAACCAAATTATCAAGCGGGTAATTATGCTCCCAGAACTGACCTTAAACCACTCACCTTCCGCAGTGTAATTTTCCGGGAAAGTCTCCCCCCAAGTTCAGATGAAATCCCCGAGAATTTTCAACTCGGAAAATCTCCGCTTCCAGCGGAATTTAATGCTTTTACCGACGATAAAGGTCTTCCCGAGCACAATTATTTAGAAAAGAGCGGGCCCTCCAGAAAATTAAAAGTGCTGATGATTTGTACGGAAAAATTGCCTGTCCCGCCGGTCCGTGGCGGAGCTATTCAAACCTATATCCAAGGGATCTCCGGAATTTTAAGTCAAGAACATGACTTAACGATCTTAGGAACGACCGATCCTGCTTTACCTCTTGAAGAATACAACGATAATATTCACTATGTACGAATAACCAGCGAACAAGCCTTAGAAATCTATGCTAAAAAGGTTATCCGGTTCCTGCAAAATAACTGTTTCGATCTTATTCACGTATTTAACCGGCCTCGGCTGATTCCCTTGATCCGTGCAGCCGCTCCCCAATCGCGCCTAATTTTAAGTATGCATAACGATATGTTTGATACTAATAAAATCCACTCTGCAGATGCAGTCACCGCAATAAATGAAGTAGAACGGATCATTACGGTCAGCGATTATGTTGGAAAGACCATTTGTCGGCTCTACCCTCAAGCGTCTGCAAAAGTTCAGACGATCTATTCGGGAGTAAATCTCGATACTTTTATTCCCTGGAAAAGATTTGATACTGCCGTTCAAATCCGTCAGAAACTGCGGAAAGAATATAACCTTGAATCTAAAACCGTTATTTTGTTTGTCGGAAGATTAACCCCCAAAAAGGGCACCGATCTCCTAATCCAAGCGCTTAATAAGGTTTATTCAGCGGATTCAAATATTGCCTTGGTGATCGTCGGCGGAACCTGGTACAGCGTTGACCGAGTAACTGATTATGTGGCCTATGTTCGCGCCTTAGCAGAGAAAGCTGCTTTTCCGGTGATCACAACCGGTTATGTATCCGCGGATCTTATTCACCAGTGGTTTTGGGTGGGAGATATCTTTGTGTGCCCTTCTCAGTGGCAAGAACCTCTGGCTCGCGTTCATTACGAGGCCATGGCTGCCGGTCTGCCTTTTCTTACGACGGCACGAGGCGGCAACCCGGAAGTTGTGATCGAACAAAATGGCTTGATCGTCGAACGACCGGAGGATCTCAATGAATTTGCCGAGAAACTTATGATTCTCTTGACAGATCCTAAACTTCGCGAGCAGATGGGCCGGACCGGCAGGCGCTTAGCCGAAGAGCGCTTCAGTTGGGAGCGAGTAGCACAAGAAGTCTTAGAGGTATGGCGACCCAGATCTGCCTTTAAAGCGAACAAGGGGTACGAGATTAGCCCCAAGGAATTTGATAATGATCTAAATAAGGTTGAAGATCTAGAAGTGGCCACAGCGGTCGGCTCATCCGTCTTGAAGATCACCCGCGAAATGATTATTTCGTTGTGGGGGAATAACAATTCGCCTAAATTCAGCTCTCCATCCGTGATGAAATTTACCCGAACCATGGTTTCTCCGATATGGGTGAATACTGAGCTAATTGATATTTACAGTCCATCCGTAATAAAGGTCACCCGAGAAATGATCGTTCAGCAAAAACGAAATCCCTACTAAAATACTAAGACCGTGTTATTAAAATTAATTTTGAATACTTTTGCGATCCGAGGTTAAAGGCCACTTGAGGAGTGGCCTTTAACCTGTAGTTTTATCCAATACTGCTTTCGGTTCGAGCAATGAGTAACCTGGGTTATTTCGTTCTATAATTCATTGGAATACTTCATAAACCGCAGTTAAGTTCTCAGCTACATCTTTTCCCCAAATAAAAACTTTAACAGCTTGTGAACTAACAAAGAATTGAAACTCGAAGGCATCAAATAAGATGTAATAATCTCTGCTGGCCATAGTTCCAGCAGTAAGTGTAAAAAACTCATCAGCAAACTTTACCCTTGTAGCTCCGCACTTTAAAAATCCTTCAATTTGAATCACTACAGTCGATGTATCTTCATTAGCAAGCTCTATTGAAAGCCTTGAACTCTGTCTAACGCTCCCAGTCCCAGTGTTATCAATCAAACCCGTCGTTAAATAGGGCATACTTTCTCCTCCTAAATTATGGTATATTCATACTATTATTTTTGTCCTCCTTCGGTTACATTCGATGCCTTCCGATTATTTTTTTTACCTAAATGCGTGGTTTGCCAATATACCTTACTTAAATGATCTTCTTAACTTTCCAAAGTGTTCCAGGTTCTTTCTTCACAAAAACTAACGACTAAGCGTAGATTATAGTGAAAGGCCAAGCCTACTTTAAATTATAGGAAGGAAGAGAAATCATTGACTGATCAAAAGCGTTGTCCTTGTCCTTGTCCTTGTCCACATCAATGGACTCAAACCGCTCCGTTCATTCCTGCTTGGGTTCAACTAACACCTTCTACTCCGGAGTGTACTCCAAAATATCAGCCGGTCACTCCAAATCCGATTTTCCCCAGTACTGCAACACTTCCCATGTGCATCCCTCTGGAGTCCAAGAAAACCGGTCCCGGCAAGGTGTTAATTACAGTATCGATCCCTGCCGAATCAATCATCACCTTGCCTACAAAGGCACTTGAGATTAAAACCATTAGAAAGAACTTACAAATAACCCAGTGCCGGTTTTTCAACTGTGTTCCCTCGGCACCCGGTATACCTCATGATACTCCCAAGTTGTTTCTGGGAGGTTTTGTGCGCAAGGATATTCAATATTCCGAGACGGTGAGACAAACATTAACCACAGTGGAAGGTACAATTAAAGATTTTGTCGTCGAGATACCCATTTCGTGTGTTGTCGACCTCGGAAAGCACCTTATCTTTCCACCTATTCACTTTGATCAACAGCAAGAATACGGATTTATTAGATCAGCCCCCCTTCCTGCTGAGTGCTCGTCAGAAGAAAAGCTGCTGGCCAACGACCCCGAGTTTAATCTCGTGAGCCGGAGCTTCCTCAATTCATTACCCTCCTGCGAGCTGCTCTACTATCAAATCAACGAAATGGATGATTTACTCGACCGCAAACCGCTGTCCGGTGGACCCTGTGAAGAAAGTGTTTTCAGAACCCTGCAAGAGAAGATGATTGTTTTATTCCAAATTCAACTGACCTTCCAAACCGACCATGGCCATCATCCACACTATCCGGATGATCATCCGGACCATCATCATAAACATTCCAAGTCCAAAAAGTGCTGATCATTTCCTAAACGGCCTTTATTCTACTTTCTGAAAATACAAAAAGTGAGGTTGCTTTGATTAACCTCACTTTTTTGGCTTATAGGCATATTGATTAAAGTTACCCTCGACACGCTTTTTTCTTGACTTGAATACAAGTCAACCAAATATATAGGGCTGCAACAAACTTGCAAATAAGTTTGTTGCAGCCACCTTGGCTAAAAGTCGATCTGGACTGGGGTACTAGGCGATTTACCTTGGGGGGGCTTGTCTGCATAGCATACTTTATCTTGGAGGGCAATCCATTCCGTTATTCTATGGCAGCGATCAAACTCAACAAAAATTCTTGGAGACCCTACTATAATCTCGGAAAAAATCTCCATGAATTGCGGGGATACTTCTCTAAAGGCTATCGCATTTGTTCTACAGAGCTGAACCACCCAAAATATCTTATGCCGCCTGACAATAAACAAACTGTCTTCAATGAGTCCTTGACCTCCCTGTGGGCAGGGACAGAAAACCCACTTTGGCTTACACTGTTTTACACATCCCTGGATTTCGATAAGCAACTCGTCCTCTGATCCTAATCCGTGCTGATCTGGTTCGGCCATTAATTTTTTCCCCCTCATCTTTTGATAGAACAGCTGTTAAGTTGTCCATCTAATCCAGCATATGCTCAGCTTGGTCCAAGGGTTCCAAAGATTCCCCACTCTTTGCCTTCATTTCTCACTATTTTGCCGATTCTGGAAAAGAACAAGTTTTTGTTATAGTCCCATTCAGAGGGCCCCCCCCCCTCATAGTAACCCTCTGCTCTGGGATGGTACAAATGGGCCGTTAAAGCATCTGTCTGACAATAATTACAACCGTTTTTCAATAAGCGGTCAATAAAATCCCGGTCATCATAGGCAATTCCGATGAAATCTTCATCATAGCCTCCGATCTCCATGAATTGACTGCGATGTAAGGCCATCAAAAACGGCATCCTGGTGTCTAAATATACACAGTTGTTGTACGTCTCAAGGTCAAAAGTCCCGTCATGCTGATTGAGCCACTCCAGCAAAGCCCCACTGCGATCATCTTTGCCAATCGGAATACCTAATAATTTGGGATTGTTCAGAATCGGTTTAGTAAGCTTGGCTATCGTTTGATCAACATGGAGCATTTCCGCACAACACATGACTAAAATATCCCCCGAGGATTGCTTTACCCCAATATTAAGCGCAAAACCGGGTACCCGCCAAATTGGATCGCCCTGGAGATTTCTTTGTCCGGTAAAAATATACTTCAAGTTAAGTTTTTCTTTGAACTCGTTACAGATCTCTTCTGTTTCATCGGGCAAGCCATCATTAACAACGATTGTTTCAAACTCATAAGGTATTGTCTGTTGGGCTAAGGAATAGAGTCCCCACCTTAATAAATGGGTTCGTTGAAACGTGGTTATAACGATGGATACTTTATGCCCTTCGACCTCTCTTTTAGCGTTAGATTTCTTCATCATGAGTTCTTTAAAGACCATCATCAATAAACTATGCCACTTTTGCCTGGAATCCGGATCTGTACCACCGGAAATTATCTCAAAATCATACTCGGGATAGGACTGGGCCGTCTGAATAGAATTTGTGACCAGTTTACCAGCTCGCCGCAAATTTTCCTCATGTTGCGCATTGGGCCTGCCCATCGCTCGAAGATTGTCCTGTAAAAACGCAATTGTATAACGCGATTCATCAACGGTATTAACCCAGGTTGCATTTTGCAGGATTACTTCTATTTCCGGATAATGTTCTTGGATATAGTTGCGGACATTGACAGCATAATCTCCCTTTGCCCCAACAATATGCCTAGCCAAACTCACCGAAGCCGGTAAGGATTCCAGGCCGAAATCCCGCCCTAGCTCTTCTCCCAGTGATCCCGTGACAAAATCATTACAGACCGCAACTTTCAGCTTCCTGGGTTCAGTTGCGACAGTTTCCGAACTGTCGAGCTCCCCCCATTGAAAATGATAAGCTAGACTGGCAAAAGTTGTTTGATGCTTTATACCTATAGCCTGGAGTTTCAGCATCAAGACAGTATCTCCCGAGATACAGGCTTCTCCCCAGCGAGCAATTACCGGGTGATCAAAGTCACTGCCTGGGACAACCTGTCCTTCCGGATACCCCCCCACTTGTTCAAAATGCTCCTTACGAATCAACAGAGGCATAAAAAGGCCGCCGTCTAACAGTTTAGACTCTGTCAAATCGCGGGCGTACCGTTGAAATTCTTGTTCTTGGTATGACGAATAATCCCGACCGAAGTCTCTTTCCACACCATATTGACCACTGGGCAACTTCCCGGACTCAACCAAGCGGGATGTGACACAGTTTTCGCCATTATAAGCCTGCCATAAACTCTCTAACCAACCCGGCGTAAAGGCCATATCCGAATTAATGAAAATGACGAAATCTCCCTGAGCCTTGCCGGCTGCAAAATTGTAAGCACGATAAACATTATTGACATACCATTCCTTTTGCTGTTGAGGGGTATTCTTATAAACAAAATGCGGAATATAATTATCGCTTAAATAACTGAGCACTGCGGGGGTCGCGTCATTGGCGACAAAGAAGAACTCTTTATCGCTCATTTCGGTATATTTAAAGACCTGCTCGTAGACGAATTTCAGCCATTCCACACTTTTGTAGACTAAACAAACGATGGAGAATCTTGGCTTAAATACTTCCTCCCGGTATTTTTCGACATAAGCTAAGGACTCCGCAAAGGTCAGTGGCAGCGGCTCGTCGTCATCAAGCCAGAGACCTTCCGGAAAAAGTTCTTGGGGGACCTTGGCTACAACCAGCTTTTCTTCGCTGATTAAACGATCGAGCATCTCATAACCGCGTTGTCCGTGTGACCGGTAAACCAGATATTTATAGGCCAACCGTTGCTTTGAAGAAAAACCATAATGTAATACCTGAACATCAAGCGTCCACATCACATTACGGATCGTCGACGGAAAAAGTGGTTGATGGAGTCCCGGTTGTGTATTGTTAAAGCATATGCCGGGAACCACCCGCCAGAGACGGCAAAACCACCCCTGATCATATAAGCTGTCTAACCGTTGCCAGGAATAACTGCGCCAAAGGTTCAACTCATGCATATTGACCGCATCATACTGATTTTCGTCACATTGGGCACACAAGTCCTGAAGCTTCTCGGCGGCCTTGGCTGTCAATACTTCGTCGGCATCCAGCCATAAGATAAAATCCGGCTTGAGCTTTAAAGCTTCTTGAAGCAGAAGCTGCTTGTGGCTTCGCTCATTGACAAAATCGTTTTTCGTTCCTCTCAGCACGTAGGGCGTTTGTTTGAGCATATATTCATAGCTGCCATCCGTACTGCCGTCGTCATAGATTACCAAATCGCTCACTAAGGGCAAAATATTCTTCACAAACCGTTCCAGGTTGTCTTTACAAAGTTCATTGTAGATTTGACAGATACAAGTAATTCGATATTTTTCTTTCATCTCAAAAATTCCCCGGCTTCCTGATTTTCTTGGCCCACCATCAAATGATGCTTAAGCAGCAAGGCCACCGTCTCTTCAAAGGTCATCAGGAAATCGCCGGAACTATACTCTTTTGAGAGGGCCTGTAAACCAGGCTCCGCTGTGACCAATTCCGGCAGCATCGGCTTAATCGCATAATAATCCCCTCGGTCATACGTTCGCCAGGCCTCTTCTTCAGAAATCATAATTTCATGGACCTTTTCCCCCGGACGAATTCCCGTGTATTTTATGACGATCTTCCGATCTCCCATCAGGGCCTTCGCTACATCTTCAATAAGTGCTGCCGGAATCTTGGGAATATAGATTTCCCCGGGCTTTGCACCTTGGAGAACGGCAAAAATAGTGTCCACTGCGCTCTCGAGGGGCAATAAAAATCTTGTCATTTCCTTGGCCGTAATCGTCAGCGGACCACCGTGCTTAATTTGTTCATGGAACAAAGGGATTACCGATCCCCTGGAAGCCAGCACATTGCCATAACGCACACAAACGAATCTTGTCTGGGGCAGCGTCACATTTGCCGCTATAAAGATCCGCTCTTGCAAGGCTTTGGAAATCCCCATGGCATTCACCGGCTTACAGGCCTTATCCGTAGAGACCCCCACGACTGTTTCTACTTTAAGATTATTTTCACCAATAGCTCTTATGATATTTTCCGGTCCCAGGATATTGGTGCGTGCCGCTTCAAACGGAAAATATTCGCAAGAAGGTACCTGTTTAAGAGCAGCCGCATTGATGACGATATCCGCTTCCCTTAACACGGAACAAACGGAATGATAATCGCGGATATCCCCGATTCTGAACTCGATTAGGCGAGCAAAATTGTCATAGATCACTTCATCCGTAACGTTCTTTTTGTGCTGGTATTCTACCCGCAGGGCATGCTGTTTTGCTTCATCCCGCGAAAAGATAATAATCTTCTGAGGCGACCCGAGTTCGTTTTGTAAGAGTCGACGGGTTAACACCTTGCCGAGTGAACCTGTGCCCCCGGTGATCACGATTACTTTATTATCAAAAATTTTCATTTTTATCTCTATTCCCCCTTGGCCTAATCCTTTTGATATGGGCCCTGCCAATAATCGTTATACATTTCACGAACCAGTTCCGGCCACTTTGGTGGATTGTAACCTGTTAAGGAGCGAAATCTTGCTGAATCCAACGAGCGGTCGAGTCGAAAACTGTCCTCTGGTTCAAGCTCTATCTGCTTACCGTACTGATCTTTGATGAGTTTAAGCAACTCATATTTGGAGATTGGATTTGACGATACATGATAAAGCCCCGTCATTTCCGAATTTGGAATCACGTAATCACGAATAATCCGGGCCAATTCAATCGTCGGGAAACCGGAATAGATGACCTTCCTATAACCATATACCACTTTTTCCTGGCTCAGGAACCACTCGACTAAACCATAGTTTCCTTTTAGTTCATGCCCAATAATCGAGGTGCGCAGGGTAATACAATGTGGATGGGTTGTTTCACCCAGGAGTTTTGTTCTCCCATAGAGATCCGCAGCATTGGAGAAATCGTTTTCTGTATAGCTCCCTTGCTCTCCATCGAAGACACAATCACTGCTTATCTGAATCATTCGCGCACCTGCCGCACCACAAAGCCCGGCAATCCGATGCGGTAAAAGAGCGTTGGTGGTTATCGTCGCGATTGGGTCCAGAGCCTCGGGCACCTGCTTGATGATTCCGATACAATTCACGACAAGATTTGGCCTCACTTCAGCGAAGACCTTAACCAGACGATCGATTTGATGGATATCTACATCCCGGCAAACCTTCTTCAACCGTTCCGCCGGCAGCCAGCCAGATAATTCCTTTGAAGAACGCACCGTAGCAAAGACATCAAGACTTGAATCCTCTGAGAGACAGCGGAACAAGGTATGTCCCAACATTCCTGACCCGCCCAAGATCAATACCTTCATGCCCTTTCACTCCCTTTTGCACCCATCTCTATTTTTGTACTAATTTCCTTTTTTTACCTATTTCCTTTTAAAGGATCTATAACTGCTTAAACACCTCTTTAGCCTTTTCCAGATCAGTCATTGTCCCAATATCAAACCACAGATCCCGGCTCTCATAACTTATAACCTGAGCATGTTCTGAGAGCAGGCGCTGAACCAGGTCGGGCATATCGAATCGTTCGTTTTCAGGGATTAGCGAAAGAATCCGTTTATTTATTACATAAATGCCCATACTAGCCCAATAGTTAGTGGTAGGTTTTTCTCTATAGTCGGTTACTTGACCATCCTTAATCTCCAAGACACCGAACGCTGAATTAACGGTCTTCTGGTGTACAGCGACCGTCAGATCTGCTTGCGCAGCTACATGGTGCTCATACAAGGCGCGGAAATCTAAGGTTGTCAATTCGTCGCCATTGACAACTAAAAAATTCTCTTCTAAATCATCGACTATTCTCAACGGACCGGCCGTCCCTAATGGTTGATTTTCCACAGAATATCGAATCGTTAAGCCATAATAACTGCCATCTTGAAAGTACAGTTTAATGAAATCGGCCAGATACCCCAAACACATGATGATTTCATCAAAGCCTGCCTGCTGGAGTTGATGCACAAGAATCTCCGCGATCGGTTTGTCCCCTATCGGAAATAGGGGCTTGGGCAAAATTCGGGTATAAGGATCCAGGCGTGAACCTCTGCCACCCGCTAAAATAATAGTTTGCATTGCATTCCCCTTCTGCGTAAAATTTAAATTTGATATTTCCCTATCTGAAAACGATTCATATGGCCCGCAATCCAGGCTACAGTCCTTTTGATCCCTTCTTCCAATGACACCTGCGGTTCCCAGCCTAACGTTTCTTTCGCCAGACGATTATCCGCTAAAAGACGATTGACCTCGCTCCGGACCGGGCGAATCCGAGCTTCATCCACAACAATTTTCGCCGCACTTTGCAGCGTAGCTATAATAACCTGGGCTAATTGCCCAATAGAAATTTCCTGCCCCGAGCCCACGTTAATGACCTTGCCAACAGCTTCAGGTGTCTGGGCTGCTTTCATAAATGCTTCTACCGTATCCATAACAAAGGTAAAGTCACGCCGGGCCTCCGTATTGCCGAGGCGGATTTCTTTACAAGCCAAGGCCTGGGTAATAAGCGTAGGAATGATCGCCCTGGCCGACTGCCTCGGTCCATAGCAATTGAATGGTCTTATCGTAACGACCGGCAGTTCAAATGAAGCATAAAAACTTTCGGCTAACATATCCGCTCCAATTTTACTGGCCGAATAAGGGGACTGACCCTGAAGAGGATGAGCTTCATCTATTGGGACATAACGGGCAGAACCGTATACTTCACTGGTCGAAGTATGGACTACTTTACCCACTCCCTGATCCCGTGCTGCCGTAAGAATATTGAACGTCCCCAGCATATTTGTCTCCACGACCTCGCGAGGATTTTTATAAGAGTAAGGGATTCCCACCAAAGCGCCCAGATGAAAAACAGCGTCACACCCCTTAACCGATCGTTCGATCACATCCGCATCCCGTAGGTCTCCCGCAATGATTTCGATCTGATCGAGCACCTTTGGCTCCAAATCCTCCAGATTCCCACGGCCATCTCGGGAATTATAACGAATAAAAACACGGACTTTGGCGCCCGCCTTGACCAAGGCTTCTGTCAAATGACTGCCGATAAACCCGCCTGCTCCGGTGACCAAGACCTGTCTTTGCTCCCACATCACGCTCACCCATTCCCCCTTCTGTAGTAATTGCTATATCGTATGTCAGTGTTTGTATAACTGACACACGTTGTACATTGAAGCGAAGGTTAAACTTACTCCTGAGGAGACAGTGTTTAATATAGTGTTTAATATAGTGTTTAATACAGTGTTTGATCGTCTTACCTGATCCAGTAAATGATTGACTTGTCTATTTGTGATTTATCATAGAGGCCTATTGTCACATAACGACTAATTTCGAGAAGAATACGAATAGATTAGTCGCGTTAAAACAATTATATTTGCCCCAAGAACGTCAGATATCTTGGCGCAAGCCGTCCCCACTCTAAGCTCAGAGCCCGTTCCCGCCCCCTCTGAGCAAGGGCTCGCAAAGCTACAGGATTGTCGAGTGCCTTTACCAAGCTCTCTGCCAGTTGGGTAACATTACCTGCTTCAAAGCTTAGGGCACAGTCCTGAGCGGCTAATTCTGCCAACCCACCGGCCCTGGAGGAAATTATTGGAATCCCGATCGCCATTCCCTCCAAGGCCACCAGCCCATAAGCTTCACGCTGACTCGGAACAATGAGACAAGCCGCCCGCCCCATCCACCGTCTTACCTCAGAACTTGGAATCCACCCGTGAAACTTAACCCAAGCTCCCAGCCTTTTGGACTGAACCAGCTTTCTCAAGTACAGCTCATAGTAATCCGCTCCCTGACCGACAATATTTAAGTGAATTTGCCGCCCGCTTTGCCGCAGCCGATCCAGAGCCTGAATCAAATCCTCAAGCCCTTTATAATCAATCAATCTGCCTACATAAAGAAACTCGTCTGAATTTCCTGGTTGCCAATGTTCCGCAGGCCAAGAAATGCCCAGCGGCAATACCTCTGATTTTGAAAGGTACTGGGGAAAACGCCCTGCCAGATAGTTTCTTTCACTCTGACTGATAAGCTGAAGGCGTTGACAACGCATCAGAAGTTCTTCTTGGATTTTAAATTGCGCCTGTAACTCCGGCTCCGGTCGATCCCCTAACTCCTTGCGCAAAAAGGAATACACTGAATAAAGAATCGGAATAGCTCCGGCTGAAAGGGTATAAGCCAAGGGCGTAAAATTTATAGCATGGATATGAATCAAATCCCGCTCCCGGATAAGCTCGGGGAATTCCTGGCAGACAACCTCGGCCTTAATCATCCCTAAATACCCGAAATAATGGCTGTTGCGCGGTAACCTCAGCACCTTGATCTGCCGTCCCCGCCGAACCCAATCGGGAACATCCCCCTTGCTGCGAGGCACAATAACCGTTTGCTGTATACCCGAGCGATCCAACATATATAACATGCCGGTAACCGCCGTTCCCGCACCACCGAAGCTTTCTTCCTCAAATTCATTGGTCAACGATAAAACATTCAGCAGAATCACCCCCACACCCTCATTTTATGCGACAAGCCTTAAAAGGTACCGGGGAGTAGGAGTCCCGGGGGGCAATTCACGAATTGCCCCTACAAGTTTCTGATCAAATATAAAAGAAGTCTGCCCAAGTTATTTTGGATAGACTTCTTTATATATACCAACTTATTTCTGTTTATAAATTAAACCGGCTGCTGAATGGGAGGGCTGAACTGATTATAGTCTTTCAGATAACGCTGCCAATTCTGAGGCCGATTGGCTCAGGGATTCAATGGTCGCTCCAATTTCTTCAATAGCTGCCGATACTTCTTGGGTATTTTCACCTGATTTTTTTAACTCATTGGTCATTTTGGAAACCAGTTCTTGAATACCAGCAATGATTTTGCGTATATCCTTTGCGGAGGTGGCACTTGAGATTGCCATGGCCCGAATTTCTGAGGCTACCACAGCGAAACCTCGTCCGATATCGCCTGCTCGGGCAGCTTCAATCGAGGCATTGAGTCCCAGAAGTTTCGTGTCGCTGGCCACGGAATTAATATATTCTACGACTTCCTCCATTTGCAGGGCTTTATCATTTACATTCAAAGAGGACTCCGTTACGGAATGACCCATATCTGCCAGGACCTGGGCCGAGGCGGCAATATTTTCAACGGCGGCCGAAACTTGTTGTAAAGATTCCGAAAGATTCTTGGCTAGAGTTTCCAATCGTTCTTGAGCATGTTCCTTCTCTGCCGAAGCTCCGATGGCAATCCCACCCACGATTTCACCATTTAGCGTTAAGGGATAAGCTATTGAATAGTAAGGGAAGCCGAGTAGTTCCGGCCCGTTCTGCCTTGTCACTTTTTGGCCGGCTTGGATCGATTCGTAGGAAGCGGAGCCTGGAAGTAATTTATCACCCGGCTTAAGAGGAAATTTAACCACCGTGCCCATCTTAATATCAACGTATTTTTCATGGTCATACATTAGTATTGTCGACTTCCCAAAGTCATTGTCATAAAGCATTTGCATTATTTGCACGAAATCCTCTAACATATCTAACCCTCCTTAATTAGACCCCTGGGATTAATTGTTGATTCATCAGATAAAGATAAGTCAATATTAGTCGAACCCAGCCAAGTTAAAACGTCGTTTGAAAAAAGCTGGTTTACATCCAGTACCGGAATTATCACTTCATCTGTTTTTATAATTTCCTTAATTGTGCCTTTGTGGAGAATATGAGGAACCTGTTCGATCGAATTACTTTCTAAAATTTCGACCACATCATCTACCCATAAACCGACCAGCTCAGTATCTTTAGCAGAATCAAAAATTATAATTCTAGGTTCACCTTCACCTGCTGAAGCCATGGCGAATTTTTTTCTTATATCGACAATCGTAACTACGCCATCTCGCACTTTGGCAATCCCCTGGATAAACTCAGGTGAACCCAGCAGTTGTTTCACCTTTACTGGTTTAATGATCTCGCGAACGCAACTCATTTCCACGGCATAGTCGTCTACCCCTAGCTTAAACTGAATAAATTGCTTTATTTCATCCATTACTACTCCTCCTATCCAAAAAGGGACGAAACAAGTTATACTTATAGGCCATCAGTACCTTATACTTAAGAAAGTATAAGGTACTGATGGCTTTCCGGTAGATTCCCGGCATCCGGAGCTTTATAACAAAGTTCAATCTGAACTCCCCAACTTATTCCAAGTTGTTCAATGCACTGCCCAGGTCCCGAATCCTTTAGACGATACCCTTGCTATGCAGTTGCTCGATTTGCGGGCTGCTATACCCGATAGCCGCTAATATTTGATCCGTGTTTTCTCCGGTTTTAGCAAAAATCATTTTTGCCTCGCCAGGGGTTTCCGAAAGCTTGATGGGGACTCCGGTGCATACCAAGTCTTTACCTGATCCCTGAAAATCAGTCAAAGTATGAACCATATCACGGGCCAGGACTTGCGGGTGTTTGACCATTTCGTCTAAGGTAAGAATCGGTGTAAAACATATGTCGGAATCCGAGAAGTACTCTACCCATTCATCGCGAGTCTTGGTGAACATAATCTTTTGGATCGAGCTTTCAATCTTAGGCTGACTTGGTATATCCATCTGCAGAGGGATGTACTCCTCCAGACCCAGTTTCTTGCAGAAACTGGCCCAAAATTTATCCTCTACAGCACCCAGACTTACATATTTATCGTCCTGACATTTATAATTGTTATAAGCAGCATAACCGCCGGTCAACAGTTCACCGCCACGCTTTGGCAACTTGCCATCTCCGCCGGACCATTCACCGAGGGTATAAGCGAGAAGGCTAAGGGCTCCATCCATCATGGCCACGTCACAAAGCTGCCCCTTACCGGTTTTTTCCCTTGCCGCTAAAGCAAGCAAAATAGCAATCACGGCGTACAGGCTGCCGCCGGCAATATCTGCGATCTGTACGCCACACATAGCCGGAGGCCCATCTTTCGTGCCCAGTAATTCAGTTACACCGGCTAGATTGAGATAGTTAATGTCGTGACCGGCGGC